>Ga0335077_10009552_pt1 | contig 12043 bp, 8 predicted proteins | sample Lox_Sample_31_FD_207151 | JGI IMG/M metagenome (GOLD analysis project Ga0335077, IMG submission 207151) | Soil microbial communities from Loxahatchee National Wildlife Refuge, Florida, United States - Lox_Sample_3.1 | ecosystem: Environmental > Terrestrial > Soil > Wetlands | place: USA: Florida...
TGAATCCGCCGAAGGGCGGCCCCTTCAATGTAGGGGGTATCATCCCCTGAATGCTCTCAATGTAGGGGGAATGATCAGGGTATGATCCCCCATTCACAAGCGAATCGGCAGGGGTCGCGCGAAGTCGGAAGCGACGGAAAAAGCTTCTGCTTGTTCCAAAAGGTGGGGAGTTGACAGCTCGCTTTTCGATGATAGGATCGAAAATGACAAGCGCACTTGGCGCATTGAAGCGGCTTCGCGAAGAACCATTCTGGTCACGTCCCTCCGCGCGAAGCTAGTCGAGCACAGTCGATCCACTCCCGGCACAGTCCGCTGTAGAGTCCCAAAATTCGAGTTTGCTCAGCCAAACGGCTGGGTTGGGCTAGATGTACGCCCTTGGGAATCCTGGTGCGATCGAAGAGATCAGGCCGTAAGAACGGCGCCTCGCGACACTCGCCGGACGTTCACCTGCTGAGCGTTCAGAAATGCCGTTCCTTGCTACCGCCGGACTGCAATCTGACCGATCCGGAGGTAGAAGCCCTGCGGGATCACGGCTACGCCCTTGCTGGTGTGGTCGCTGATATATTCGCTGAACAAAAAGCCGGTCGCCGGGAAGCACTCGGGCCAGCGCCATACGCGCCCACCACGTCTCTACCCGAAATACGCGCCTGAACGCACCACGGGAGAGTGGTCACACGCTCCAGTGAGACTCTTCTAGGCGTGACAAGCGTCACGGTTCCCGTCCACAAATATCGGTAGGATTTCGGCGGGCTGATTTCGAGCCCAATACCAACCGGGGGCGAATCGGTCTAACCGACGGCCACGAGCCGCACCGAGTTCGCCCCAGAAAGCCGCCTTGAATGCCGAAGTTACCCCTAATACCCCTATTCAGATTCAAACGTAGGACGGTTTTCCACCTGCAAAGACCCGCTGACACCGCAAGGCAAACAAAATAATCTGGTTATGGTTGAATCCGCCGAAGGGCGGCCCCTTCAATGTAGGGGGTATCATCCCCTGAATGCTCTCAATGTAGGGGGAATGATCAGGGTATGATCCCCCATTCACAAACTTGCGCAACTGCTTGCGCTGGACTCGAAGCCTCTCCTTCATGCGGTCTCTCAGTAGAACACAGAGGTCCGACTCTCGAATGCCTAATGGTTCCAAGTAGGCAGCCGCCTTTTTAATTCGGACATGAGCCTTTAATGCTGCCGTGAGCCAGTCCTCCATGAAACCACCGCGTTCAAGCTGCTTCGGTGTGTACTCCAATATTGGGAGAATCGCATCGAGTAGTGGCGCTGGAAGTGACCGATGTTCATGCCCGCGCTTCAGCATTTGCCCAAAATAATCCAGCATTGCCGGAGGGTTGTCGGGAGTTAGGAAACCGATACTGGTCGCTTGTCTGATCGGATCGTCGCTCACGGTTTCACCTCGCCAGCCTCTACCTCGTCATGGGTCTCTCCCTCGAACATGTGTATGGTCCCGGATTTATCCTTGTTGGTCTTCTTCGTTTTCGGAGGAAGGGCGAACGCACCGGCGGCTTCGAGTTCGGTGTTCGAGATTAGCGGGCCAGCACATATTTTGTTGAGTAGTTCTGCCTGTTCCGGCTCAAGCTCGGTCAAAAGACCCAGAACATTGAGCACGTTGAGCAGTTCGGTCGTGTACTCGGGGAGCCAATGATCGGGTTGAATATCTCCCAACGGTGATGGCTTTCGCCGTTCGCCGATGATGGGCCGCCCGCGGCTTTTCTTCCGGTAACTAAACCAATGCGCAAGAACCTGCTTCCCGGAGACCTCATACGACCACATGGCCGGAGTAACGTTCTCGATGTAGCCCACTCCGACGTGGAGCCTGTGCTTTGCGGCATCGTACTCTAGTGAGTCGGGCATCTGGTCTTTGCTCGTTGGAATAGCTGCCGCTCCGGCAGCGTGCCGAGGAGCCCCAGTCGGGAGCCTTGGCGGGCCGATGGGACGACCCTCTTTAGCGTTCGCCATACGCTCCCCAAAGGTGTAGAGCCACAAAACAGTGCGGCCGAGCTTTGCTGCATCGCGAAAGTTCTGCGGGTGGGCCGTTATAGGGATGCGGAGTCCAGGCGTTGAAAGGTCGTCTTGAAATCGTGCGGTATACGATGGATGTGCAGCAACGGCCGCGATGTAGGCCATTACGTCTTCTGGCTCTACCGCGAACCCATATTTCGTGCTGAGATACTGAAGGAGTTTAGGCCGAATATTTGGAATGCTCGCGCTTTTATCGCGCCAGAGCGGGAAGGCGCGACCCCCGAACGACCCTTTGTAGTGATGCAGGTCGGGGATAAGGCCCGCGAAGGTCACCGCTGGTCCGCTTGTTGGGGATTCCTCCGTAAACGCTGTCAGATATACCTGCTTTTCAGAATGCAACCCCCACAGTTCGGGATTTGGCTGATTGATGAGTCTCGCGTCAGGGATTATCCATTGTCGATCAAATGATCGGAACCCGTAAGGTATCGGCGAATTACAGGGCCCTTTATCTTCAGCGACTGCTTTGGGACGCGGCGTGAAACCCGGCAGTGGCTCAGACACGATCTTGTTACTGTGTTTGTCTCCCGGTAAACCGTTTCTCAAATGCGGATGGAACAGAACTTCCTTCCTGTCTTTAGGCGCCGCGATCAGATCTTTCCAGCGGCGTTCGAGGGATTCTGCATCCGGCGCAATGATCCAGGTGCGCCCAGGCATCACGCCAGCGCCGTTGTAGACGAACAACTCTTCCAGTAGCGGATACGTCGCCCATGCCCCGCTTGATGCAGGAAGAAATGGCGCGCGCCAGTCAGATGGACATTCAATCCATTCTGAATCCAGGAGGTGTATAGCACCAAGAGCTGAGAATTTTTCGTCGCGGTGCCCTCGTGGCAACTCCCTGAAAACGACTCTTGCCGGCGTCTCTTTGCCGTTCCCTGCGGTTGAGGACGACCGAGCCGCTATTACGATGCAGACCGGCTGTTGCACCGCCTGAAAAATCCGAGTATTGATCTCCGGCTGCTAACCCTCGGGAGAGCAGTCGATGACCCAAATGTCGTCGCAGATGCGCCGAAGGTACTCACGCATCCTTTGAAAACCGGGACCGCTGAGGAAACCGGCGACACTGATGAAACAGATAACCCCTGACTTAGAGCCGGGGCCGTGGTCATATACCTTCCATGTCGCCCAGCGCCAGAAATAGACGTATAGGTTACGCAGGTGCTTGGCGTGGGCGCCGACGCCCCAATCCGAGGGCGGAATCCATGCCAGCAGCGGAGCAGTATCCTTCGTGTTCACCGCTCCCGATTCGACCCATCCTCCCAGCCCTTTCGCCCTCTCCTTGTACGGAGGATTACCGATCACCACAGTGATAGGCTCGTCTCGTTTGATCTTGTTTGCTTGCTTGCGCGATTCACCAATGGCTTTCGCGAACGTGGGAATCCAACCCTCGTCGTCGTTCGGATTTCCCAGCGTGTTTGTTACAAACAGGCGCGGCGTCGCCGCCGTGGACGCCTTCGTGAGATCCACAACCTCGCCCAGGATTCGCAGTTGTGCTACCGCAAATGGCCCCAACTGAATCTCGAAGCCGATCGTTCGCTTTAGGGCGGCTTCGATTGCGCCCTTGACCGATCCGGGCCCCTCGTCGTCCTCAACATTGGCGGCGATACGCCGGAGTACGCCGAGCAGGAATGTCCCTGTGCCCATAGCGAGATCGGCGACTGTGACCGCCGACGAAGCCAATCCCCCATGCAGCGCGAATCGTGGACCCCTCAGCACCTCATCCACAACGTTGACCATCGCGGCGACGACTTGAGGAGGCGTGTAGTAAGAGCCCGTCTGCTTGCGGAGTTGATTGTCGTACACCTCCAGAAAATCCTCGTAGAAATATAGCCAGGCATCGGGATCGCCCTTGCTAATCTTGCTCCATTCCACAGCGTCGAGCACTCGGGTCAGGGTGCCCAAGGCCGTCTTTAGCGTCCTTTGATTCTCGGCGTTGTCTGTCAGCAGTCGCAACGCAGCGCCGATCAGCGAACTTGTCGGGCTCAACTCCTTTGCGACCTGATCCAGCCCGCTAGACAGCTTGATCTTCTTGGCGCGCGCCATCAGCATCCCGAACGTCACCGCTTGCGCGTAACCGTCGGCAAAGCGCGGGTCATCTGCATCTGGAAACAGTAGGTTGCGCCAGTCTTTCGCGAGAGAGGTCAGGGCTTCGCTCTTGAGCGCCAACTGCTCTGTCACCTCATCACGGAGGAGGCTGCACAGCCTTGCCGTGATTTCCGCGAGCTCCTTCGCGCTCTTTGGCGGGATCGGCTCCCAGCGTAGGAAGCTCTCAAACATCGGTAGCAAGCCCGCGACCGGCTTCAGCTTACTGCCAGAGGTTTCGATGTTGCCGTCAAGAGTCAGAACGGAGCCGAACGGCTCACCGAATCGCCACAGACTGAATGAGTTGCCATCCGTGTAGATCAGGTTCGGCAGGGAGCGCAGTTTCTCCCACTGCTGGCGGTCGTGGCGATCTTTGAACTTGGTCGGGTCGGCACCCTTGCCAGGGGACTTCAACTCAATGAAACCAACCAGAGCTTTCTTGACGGTCACGGAATAATCAGGACGGGTCTTCAGGTCGGCGAGTGGGGACTCATCAACGGCGACTACGCTGGCGGAGGATATGCCAACGAGATCGGCAATATCTGCAAGTAGCTGTTCAAAAGGGGACCGCAGCTGATCTTCCGGCCGACCCGTCGTGGAGGGATTTGCGAGTTTATCTTTGGCTTTGCTGCCGAACTTCGAGATTGCTTCACCGACCGTCAACCTCATTCCGCCCCCGTGTAGAACGGTGTCGATTTACAGAATGAGCGATCGTCACTAAGCAGGCTGTTGCGATTGGTCATGGAAGTGGTCACCCATCCGCTCACCTCAAGGCGCGTGCAAAGTGATCTAGCCATAAGAGAATGCGCCGATGATAGCAAACACGGGACTGGACTTCACGCTCGTTGTTGTAGCGGTGTACCACGGACGCCATTGAGCGCGATGCGAGGCTTATGAAATGCAACGGGTAATTTCCGGCCCTGCACAAAAACCCTGAAAACCCGCCGGAGTCAGCGACTCAGAAAACAAGGCATTTACCCTTTCCGGCAATCGATGCACAAAAACAGTAGTTTATGTGCAGATTTTTCTTGACTTCGTAAGCGACCGGGCGCATTGTGTGCCCCATGACAAACGAAAAGCAGTTCCGGGTTGCGCTTTATGCTCGGGTTTCCACAAAAGACGGCAGACAGGACACTCAGAACCAGTTTGCTCAACTGCGCGACTTCTGCGCCAAGCAGGGATGGGAGGTTGTGCAAGAGTACGCTGACAAGGCTTCGGGCAAGCACGGCGATCGCACCGCCTTCCAGGCCATGTTCGAGGCTGCGAGCCGTCGAGAGTTCGACACCCTCCTCTTCTGGAGCTTGGACCGCTTCAGCCGCGAGGGAGTGCTAGCGACATTGAATTATTTGGAGCGGTTGACCGCCTACGGGGTCGCTTACCGTTCTTTCACGGAGAGCTACATAGACTCGCTCGGGCCTTTCCGGGATGTGGTAATCAGCCTCCTAGCGGCCCTCGCTCGCCAGGAGCGCATCCGGCTGTCAGAGCGGGTTATGGCCGGCCTTGCCCGGTCTCGAAAGCAGGGACGCATTGGCGGACGGCCTAAAGTCATCGTAAGCGCTAGCAAGATTCGCAAACTAGCCGACGATGGACTCAGCGCGGTCCAGATCGGCGCCCAACTCGGTTGCAGTCGGATGACCGTTGCCCGTAGACTTGCGGACCTGTAACTGCTGCGGGCGCGACCGTCATTGCTACCACCAAGGAAGGTCAGCATTGTCTGAACTCGCCGTCGCCAGCCGCTTGCCGTCCGGGCTCCAGGCTATGCTCCCAACGGGGCCGCGATGGCCCCGCAAGGTCAATAGTTCCTGGCCACTAGCGGCATCCCACACCCTGGCCGTACTGTCCCAATTCCCCGTCGTGTGGCCCGTAAGGAGGAAATCTACCTCCGATTTGTCATTAGGCGCATTGTCTGAACTCGCCGTCGCCAGCCGCTTGCCGTCTGGGCTCCAGGCCACGCTCTTAACGGGGCCGGGATGGCCCCGCAAAGTCAGTAGCTCCTGGCTGGTTGCAGTATCCCAGACTTTGCCAGTATTGTCCTCACTTGCCGTCGCCAGTCGCCTGCCGTCGGGACTCCAGGCCACGCTCCAAACGGGGGCGCGATGACCATGCAAGGTCAGTAATTCCTGGACGGAGGCGGAAGACGGCAAGCGTTACGTATTGGGCGGCGCATGGGACGAGCCTAACTACATGTTTATCGATCCCGATGCGCAATCGCCGTTTCTGCGCGCCGCAGACATTGGATTTCGCTGTGTCAAGTACGTCGATCCAAATTCAATGAATCAGCAAGTGTTCGCGGCAATGCCAACACCGCGACGCGACCTGACAAAAGAGAAGCCGGTTTCGAACCAGATCTTCGAAGCCTACAAGGGACTTTATTCGTATGACAGGACGCCGCTCGATGCAAGAGTCGAGCCGGTAGACAGCAAGGACGAGGACTGGACGATTCAGAAGATTACCTACTCGGCACCGTACGGTCACGAGCAGGCGATCTCGTATCTGTTGCTGCCCAAGAAGGGCAAGCCGCCATATCAGCTGGTGCTGTTCTTCCCCGGGTCCGGCGCTCTGAGCCTGCGCCACTTTGCTGTGCAAACTTCCGCATCTCTCGATGCAATAGTCCGCAGCGGGCGTGCCGTTCTCTATCCGGTCTACAAGAGCACCTACGAGCGCGGCGACGGAATGGAGTCAGATTCGGCCGACACCAGCAGTAACTGGCGAGATCATGTTGTCATGTGGGTCAAGGATGCCTCGCGCGCGATTGATTACGCGCAAACGCGGCCCGACCTCGACCACGAGAAGATCGCCTATTACGGTTACAGCTGGGGTGCGGTCATGGGAGCGATCGTTCCCGCCGTCGACCAGCGGATTAAGGCCGTCATCATTGCGCTTGGTGGTCTGAATTACGAGAAATCTCTTCCTGAAGTCGAGATCATCAACTTTCTTCCCCATGTAAAGCAACCGGTGCTGATGCTGAATGGACACTACGATTTCTTTTTCCCCGAGCAGACGACGCAAGTGCCGTTTTACAACCTGCTGGGATCGCCGAAAGACCAGAAGAAACGCATGGTCTACGACACCGGTCACGCCGTCCCTCGCAACGAGCTCATCAAAGAAATGCTGGATTGGCTGGACATCTACTTAGGTCCGATAAATTGAACGGAGCAGACGGACTCCTGCGAAACAGAAAATCGCAAAACCAGCCTTGTGGAAATACTCCTGACAATCGGCGGGGGTTGACGAGTGCCTTCCTTTCATCTGGCTGTATAACGCCCTACCCTTTCTTGTGACTTAGGCGTGTCGTCCGCTCTCAGTCGGCGGTTTGCCGACTATACGAGCAAGTGCATTGTTCCCGAATCGCCCAACCATCCAAGAATAGTTGGTGGCGGCCAGCATCCGGTGACTGCAGGTCACGCCAACTTGGCGAGAACGTCCATCTCGTGTGCTCGCCAGATCAGTACACACGTGGCCGTTCCTAGTCAGCTTGCCTCAGCGAGAACGCGCTAGTGTTAGTCGCTTGACTCGTACCGTTTCAGCGGTACTCCAGGTTCATGGAGTAGATTTCTTGCACGCTACGATCGCGCAGTACCAAAAGTCCGTCGTCGGGCGTGAGCCCGAACCAGGAGCCCAACGCAAATACCGGGCAGACAATGTCGATGTTGGCGGTGCTAGCAGCGATTTCGGCCGCCGCTCCCGAAGCAGGCGCTCTGTAAATGTTAGACCCAATCATGTAATACAAGTAGCGACTGTCGTGTGACCAGGCTGGCCAACTCAAGTATGTGCCACTTGAACTATTTGGCACTGGCAATCGACTCCAGCTACGCGTACGGAAACTGTACAAGACAAGTTGTGTACGGTCTGCTGACTGTGCGGCGATGTACTGGCCGTCGGGCGACCATCGGGGACTGAAGAGGCCCTGAGACCCTGGAACAGTCTTCGACTCCTTCGTGTCCAAATTCAGGATCCTGATTTCTGTCGACTGTCCTTCCCGAATAGAAGGACCGCCGTACGCAATGGATTTTCCGTCAGGTGACCAGGTCGGGTCTCCGGGCTTGAAGTCGCCCGATAGCAATAGCAGCGGCGCGCCACCACCCGCCGAAATCAAATATATCTTGTTCGGCTCCCAGTTCTTGTACTCTGTAAATACAATGGATAGGCCGTCGGGCGACCATTTAGGGTTCAGAATAGGACCCATGGGCGGAAATGTCAGTTGCATCCGTTCGCTGCCATCCACCCGACTCCGCCACAGCGTCCCTTCCGGATGAGTAACGTAAACCATCCACTGGCCGTCGCGGGAAAAATCCGTGAACCCCGCGGAAAGCCCGCTGCCGTACTTAGTGAACAGCTGCGACTTTGGTTCGAACACGCTAAGCTCACCGCGCAGGGTTTCGCCGACAGCAAAGATCTGTTTCCCGTCACTGCTAGCTGTTGAAGACCGGAAGGAAATAGGACCGCTCGTCAGCCTTGTCGGTCGCGATTCGAATCGCAGGAGCGGCCATTCCGACTGTGTGACAGCCCATAAGTTCCAGACGCCTGCTTCCGAGCCCGCAAACACGAACAAGCGGTCATTGCGGCTCCAGTATGCACAACAAGCTGGCGCCATGAATTCAGGCGCGAAACGACGCATTTCGCTTCCGTCTAACTGGCTCTCCCACGCTTTGCCATCGGCGGTGGTGAAACGGACGCGCTCCCCGTCAGGTGACAGAGTAAAGTACTCGCCGACTTCGCCCGGAAGATGCATGAGCGAATGAGCGTCACTCCCGTCCAGATTTGCCGCGAACACCCGATTGGGATCCGAGGATCGCTGGTAGACGACCTGATCCTTTCCCGGCAGGAACTGCATCCACGAGAACGTCCCTGTAATCCTGCGCGACGGGCCGTTCGGCAGCTGGAAGAGCCAGAAAGACTGTTCGCCGCTTCTGAAATCTCGGTCCGCAACCAACAGCTCGGAGCCGTTCCTCGAGATGTCGTATATCCATGGGTACGCAAGCAAAGGGGTATTCAGATAAGAAACGTCACCGCCTGTTGTGGAGACTTGTGCGATACGCCACTCGCCCTGGTCCCGTTCCTGGAAATAAACCCGCGTGCCATCAGTCTCCACGTCGGCGATTCGCCCCGCCCCGCTGCCTTCCGTTTTCTGGCGGCCAGAGCGAGTGAGTTGGTGAAAGCCGGTAACAACCGGAATGCGCGGACGTAGGAACGAATACGTCGCACCCCCGGCGATCGCTAATACGGCTACGATGGTCAGCGCAACCCGCAAGGATCTGCGGTGCTTGGCTTGGGCCGCAACTGGCGCAGTCAGGGACGGTAAATTCTCGTTTTTCAAACTCTGCAGCTTGGTGCGCAGCTCCGCAGCCGACTGGTAACGCTGCGCGCGATCCTTCTCAAGGGCCTTGTTGACGATCACTTCAAGTTCTGGCGGAACTTTGGGATTCAGTTGCGGCGCTGGTGTGGGAGAGGTATTGATTATAGCGGCGTGGACAATGGCCGCTGTTTCACCCCTGAAGGCGCGCTGGCCGGTCACCATCTCGTACAAGACGAGACCAAAGGAGAAGATGTCCGTGCGGGCGTCGAGCGTTTCGCCTCGGATCTGCTCGGGCGACATGTAGCCTGCGGTGCCCAGAGCGACGCCCAGTCGCGTGAGCGTTGGGTCGGCTGACGCCGCTCGGGCGGGCTGCGCCGCGCAGGCGCTCCCATCGGCTTCGGCTGGAAGGCTGTCCGCAAGTTTTTCCTCGGCGCTGCTGACCAGTTTGGCCAGGCCGAAATCCAGAATCTTCACTTGGCCTGAAACAGTAAGGAAAATGTTGGCCGGCTTGATATCGCGATGGATGATCCCCTTCTCATGAGCGGATTGAAGCGCTGTACATATCTGGATGGCAATTTCCAGTAGCTCATTGAGGGGCACCGTCTTCTTACTGGCGGTCAAGGCGCTCAGCCGGTCGCGTAAGGTTTCGCCCTCAAGCAATTCCATTGCAATGAAAGGCTGGTACTCGTGTTCTTCAATTTCGTAAATGGTGCAGATGTTGGGATGATTCAGCGATGAGGCGGTCTGCGCTTCGCGTTCAAATCGTTGCAGTGCGACCGCGTCCCACACCAGCTCGTCCGGCAAGAACTTCAGCGCAACCCGGCGGCCCAGCTTGAGGTCCTCGGCTTCATAAACCAGACCCATCCCGCCGCCGCCAATCACTTTCAACACTCGATAGTGCGAAACCTTCTTGCCGATCAGGCTTGCAGCATTGGTGGTAAGAGTCGCAGGGCTGGCACCAAGCCCGCCTTCGCTCGACGATGGCTCGGGGCTAGGCGATGGCTCAGGCACGAGGGGCACCGCCGAAACCAGAAGCCGGTAGCCGCGGCGGGGAATAGTCTCGATGTACTTCGGTTCATCAGCGGAGTCGCCGAGCGCCTGCCGGAGGCGCTTCACCGCGGTGTTGATGCCATTCTCAAAGTCGACGATGGTGTCGTTAGGCCATAGCCTCTTCTGGATTTCCTCCCGGGTTACCAGTCCGCCATCATGTTCAAGCAGGATCTGCAATATCCGCAAGGACTTCTGTTGCAGGAGGACGCTGCGATCGCCTGACCGTACTTCTCCGGCCCGAAGATCGATTTCGAAGTCACCAAGACGCACGCAATCTGGCAGCGTGTTTCTCACGGGAAAAGGTATTCAACGAAAGCGATTCGGGAGAGTCTACTACAGATAATTTTATGCTCCAAACCGAACCCCTCTTATGCCAAGTCGCGCCATTCGAATTGTTTCCTCAAAGCCTTTGCATTTAACAGTTTAGTTTCCGATTCACCTGCAATACAGAAATAACTCAGCTCCCGTCCATTGCTCCTGGACGGCCTCTGACGGAAACTCGCTGCACTTTCAGCCGCGAATCGTCTGGCCCTTCGGCTGGCTGGTTCAGATTCGGCAGCGGGGTGAACAGTACAACAAGTAGTTGAGAGCGGCGAGTCTAGGCCAAGGCACGTTGAAGAACCGGCAGATGCTCCCTCCGCCCTCAAGAGCAAAAAGGAGGACTCTATGAACACAAAAGGCACGACGTCAGCTATCTGTCTACTGATCGCAGTCGCTATTGCCGCTAGTTCGGCTTTGCTCGTGGCACAGGACAACTCGTCATCGCCGACCCTCACTCCGCTTTACACGTTTCTAGGCGAGGCCGATGGGGGATCACCGAACGAGGTAATTCTGGATCCGGCAGGCAATCTCTACGGAACTGCCACCTACGGCGGCAACTTAGCCAACGAGGGCGGCTACGGAGTTGTGTTCAAGATTGATACAAGAGGACGTGAGCAACCGCTCTACACGTTTACCGGTCCCGATGGAGCAAACCCCTATGCTGGAGTTCTGCGTGACAACTCAGGCGTTCTCTACGGCAACACCAACGGCGGCGGACCCAATGGCACCGGAGTTGTGCTCAAGCTAAGACCCAAAGCTTCATTCTGTGCGGCTGTGCTCTGCCCGTGGAACGAAACGCTTCTGCACGTCTTTGGCCCATACCTTGGCTCGGACGGAGATTCGCCCTACGCCGACTTCGTCGAGGATGGCAACGGAAACCTCTACAGCACCACGGCCTATGGAGGGGGAGCATCCAACGGTGGCGCGGGCAGCGGAACAGTTTTTGAAATTGATTCTCATGGAAATTACAGCATCCTCTATAGTTTCGCCGGACCGCCAAGTGACGGACTCTATGTGACCGCGCCGGTATTGTTAGGTGTTGACGGTAATCTGTACGGCACGGCCGCACAGGGCGGAACGAACGGCGCGGGCATGGTGTTCGAGCTGACTCCAACTCAGTCGGGTTGGACGGAATCCGTGCTCTACAACTTCACCGGGGGCTCCGATGGGGCAAATCCCTTCGCGGGCCTGATCGAAGACGCACAAGGCAATCTCTACGGCACCGCGTCCGGCGGGGGTTCGGGTTCCGGGGTCGTCTTCGAGT
>Ga0335077_10009553_pt1 | contig 12043 bp, 11 predicted proteins | sample Lox_Sample_31_FD_207151 | JGI IMG/M metagenome (GOLD analysis project Ga0335077, IMG submission 207151) | Soil microbial communities from Loxahatchee National Wildlife Refuge, Florida, United States - Lox_Sample_3.1 | ecosystem: Environmental > Terrestrial > Soil > Wetlands | place: USA...
TGCGGCGCGGGTGCGTGCTTCTTCTCTTTTGTGTTGTGGGGTTTCGGTTTCGCAGGAGCCTTGTGCGGAGCGGCCTTGGCGGATGGCGCAACCTTCGCTCCCGCGGATGGTTTTGTGGGCGAGGCGTTGCCGGACAGCTTCCCCTTGCTCGACGTGGGCTTGCCGTCGTCGGTGGCGGTTTGCGATCCGCCGGCGCCGGGCGCCATCTCGAGAACCACCTGCTGGTCATAGCGCAGGTCCACCGAGGCGAGATGCGGATATTGCTGACGCCACTCGGCGATGTGCGCTTTGTAGCGCTGGTAGCGCATCATAAACTGGTCGTCGCCGAAATGGGCGAGAATGTCCGCGCCCTGCTCGGGCATCAGCACGCGCGCGTCTTCCGGGTCCGTAAGGTCGATTTCCGAAATCTGCTCGGAGAGGTGCTGGCCGGTGCTGTCGAGTTCGCTGATGAGGCGGCCGTACACGGCCATGCGCGCCTTGCGCGAAGACAGCGGCTCGGCTCCATCGATGCCCATGACGACCGGAAACGAGTAGTGATGCTTCGTCATCGACGACGGCGACATGGCCAGGAGCACGCCATTCGCATCCACCAGGCCGATCTGCTGGCCGTGGCGCACGAAGGCAACGGGGGTCCGCTCCACAACGGAGATGCGCAACTGGTCCGGCAGTACGCGCATCACCGTGGCCTTCTCGATCCACGGAATCTTCTCGAGCTGCTTGCGGCGTTCGTTCAGGGGAACGAAGAACACGTTTCGCCCCACATCTTCGCCGAAGACCGGCAGGACGTCGGCGCGCGTGACTTCGTTGAGGCCGGCAGTCTGGATGTTGCCGGTGCCGGCGATGCGGAACCGCGAGTCGCGTTCAAGATACGTCTTGAACACGTAGCCGGCAGTGAGGGCGATGCCCGTAACGGTGAGGACTCCGGAAGCGAGAAAGATCCGTCCCCATTTCGTGGTCGGACGCCACCAAGGACCGCTGCGGGGCTCATCAAAACGCTGACGCGGCGAATCGGAGAACTCATCGTCGTCATCGAACTCCGGAGAGCCCTGGCCCATTCCGGGCACGTTGCGTCCCGGCGATGACGCACGCGGGCGCGTGACCTGCTGCACGCGCCGGACGGGGGAATCCGCCGACGCTTCGTCGTCCCAGGGGAGAAGACGGGTTTTCGGACTGCGCTGAGTGGCCACGCTTTAGTTGGAGTCGAGAGAATCGCCAGCCTCAATTATGGGATGGATAAGGGTGGAATTTTCCCGCTGTATGCGAGGGGGAACCCGGGGGGTAAACCACGGGGAACAGGGGTCGGGGGTCAGGGAGAGCGGCTATTGTTTCAGTCCCAGCTTCCGGGCGGTCGCGCGTAACGCCTTCTTCACGCTTCGCGCCGTTTTCGCCAGGCCGCTTTCGGTGCTTTCAGATGCGCTGTTGAGCGCATTTCCAGTGTCTGAACTCGCCGTATCCAAAGCCGTGTCGGCCGCGTGCAGACCGCCCGAGGCGCCGGCAAGCGCATTGTTTCCACCCAGGATGGCTGCCTGCATCGGCCTCTTTTCAGGATTTGCCCATGCAATGCCGGCGTCAGAAACCCGATCCGCGCGAGCGGTACGCGTCTCTGTGAAATCGCTGCGGCTCATCTTTTCGGCCAGTGGCCATTGGGGAGAATCGGCCCAGATGGCTCCATTCATCGCCCTCGAACGCTCTCCGACATTGATGAGTTTGGGGCTGGTGAGCGGCTTCATGACGCCGCAACTGTCTCCCCCGCAGCCGCGCGCGCAGATGGCAGGGCTAAGAAACGAGGCATGCTTGCCGCGCGAAATCCAGACCTCGGGTCCGTGAAACTCGCCGGCGACGCGGCCTGCGCGAGTAATCTGGCTCGCATCGCATGGAGTATCTTCGTGGGCGGCAGCGTACCAATAGAGCGCCTTCCACGAGGACGCATCGCCGCGAACCACCAGGGCAGAGACATGTTCCACGTCCAGCACGTGACTCATCTCTCCGCAGTCCCGCCTCCAGAGGTGGTAGTAGTGCAATTCCACCTGGCCATCATGGCTTTGTCGCGGAAAGGCCTGGCCGTAAATCGTACCGTTCTCGTTCTGCACTTCCGGTGTGGCGCGAAGAGGAACAAACTCCGCCGGCCGCAGGGAACAGTCATCGTCGCTCGCCATGAAAACCGGCGCGAATTGGGCGAGCAGCGCACTCTCGACGGCATCGCTGAGGCCGTCTTGGTCGGTGTCCCCGGATGCGCCCGCGGCGACCGTCTGTGCCGAGACTGGCAGAATCCAGCACAGCAACCCGGCGGCCAGCAGAAAGCGCATGACTCATGGTACGCTCATTTGCCCGACGAATCTGGATGTGCGATCGTGGACACACGGTCGCCAGACTGAACACCCGCAGCGGGACCGCCTGAAGTCAAGCAACTGAAACATGGTGCCTCGCAGCCGGGATCGGGGGGACGTGTTCTCGCCCAACCCTCCGGAGGTCTCCCCGAATCCAGCGCCGCTTCAACATGCAACTGCTGTCCACATTCGGACTGCTTGCCCTGCTCCCGTGCACCATCGGAATCTACAGTTTGGGAAGGACCGCTCTACGCCCACTCCAGCGTGTGCACCGAATCGGCTGGCGCCTTGAATTCGAGGCACTGCGCGCCGGCTTGCACCTGCACTGTCCTCTCCGGGCCGGGGTTTGCCACTACCACTATGTGGCCGCCGTCAGGATTGCGGAAGGCGACATGCGACAGAGCCTTCGCGCCCTTCAAATTCGCGGTGCCCGCCGACAGCACCTTTGCGCCGCGCTTCACGTGCCGCGTGTAGTGCGCGAACGCATGGTACTGTCCGCTGCGCGTCACCTTGTGGGTACCGTTCTCGATCGTTACGGTTCCACCGCAGGAAAACGGGCCGATGTTGGGCTTTCCGTTTTCGTCTAGCGCGACGTTCCAAGCAGTGATGGAGCGAGCCCAGTTGTTCAGAATGCCGTTGAAGGTGCCGGCCCAATTGGTCCAATCGGTCTGGTAATCGGGCTGGCTGATGTCGGGGCCGCCCTCAGTCCAGTAGGCGTTCTTGTCGGGGAACGCGTCGTGAACTTTGGTCATTGCCGAGGGATCGCCCACGTAGCCGTGCCACGCGACGCCGTCCACGGCGTTGTACACGTCCGGATCGCTGAGCTCGTCGATCGCGCGTCCCCACAGGCTGTAGTTGTGGTCGATCACCCAGATTTTCGTGGACAGGCCGGCCTTGCGCAGCGCGGGACCGAGGTGCTTGGCGGCGAACTCCATCTCCGCCTCCTGCGCCCACAGGCACGCCGGCATGTTGCCTTCCTGCTCGGCGTCAGTCTCGTTCTGCACGGTGACCGCGTCGATCAGAACGCCTTCCGCTTTGTACCCCTCCAGAAACTTCTGGAAGTAGAGCGCGTAGGCGGGAAAGCTGGTCTTGCGCATCGCACCGCCGAGCATCGACTTGTTCGGCTTCATCCACCCCGGCGGGCTCCACGGCGACGAGAACAGGAACAGGTCGGGATTGAGTTTGCGGGCCTCGCGCAGCACCGGCAAAATATAGGCCTTGTCGTGATCGATGGAGAACTTCTTCATTTCCGGATCGGGCTCATCGCTCTCGTCGAAGCTGTACTTGGTGCGCGCGTAGTCGCTCGATCCCACGCAGGTGCGGCACACATTGAAGGCCATCTCGCCGGGCGCAAACAGGTCGTGCATGACCGCCAGGCGCTCGTCGTCCTTCATCTGGCTGAGCACGTAGCACGAGGAGTCGGTCATGGCGACGCCGAAGCCTAGAATCTCCTGCTTCGTGGCGCCCGGATTTATGGTGATGGTTTCGCCCGTGGTTGCCGCGGCGGATTTCCATGCCGGCGCCTCGGCCTTCGCATGGCGCTGGCTGCCAAAGGTGCTCCACATGCGCACGGCGGAGGCGGCCTGCGCCCACATGCGAACGCGGCCTGAAACAGAAAGTACGGCGGCAGAGGCAGTGGCGGTCTGGAGAAAGCTCCTGCGGGAATGCTTGGCCATGACAGGCTCCTTGCGGCGTAAACGGGATTTTGCCGCAAGCATCATAGCAGCGGCATAGCTGTTCGGTAAAACGTTTGCGCAGATGTGATCCACGGCACGGTGGTGGCCGGGCGCAACCGACGCGTGCGGCAGCGATCAGTGCTGGGTCGGGGGGTGAGTCCTAAAGTCTTAGTTGACAAACCGCCGGGCTGCGCGTAATCTCCTAAGCTATTAGGAGGCGAACCTCCTAATGAGTTAGGAGACGCCCTCATGAAGCGACCCGCCAAAACCGCCCTCACCAAGCTCGAACTGGAGCTGATGCAGGTGATCTGGCGCCTCGGCAGCGGTACGGTGAGTGCTGTACAGGCTGAGTTTTCCCGCCCACTCGCCTACACCAGCGTGCAAACCATGCTCAATATCCTGGAGCGCAAGGGGAAGCTTCGCCGCGAACTCCAGGGCCGCGCTTATGTTTACTCGGCGCGCGTATCCGAAGCCAAGGCTCTCGGGCAGGGCGTCCGCGACCTCATTGACCGCATGTTTGGCGGCTCGAGCGAAGAGCTGGTGATGAGCCTGCTGAAGAGCGGCCAGATCGATGCCAGGCAGCTCGCCAGGCTCACGCAGCGTTTTAACGAGGAGGCGGAGAACTTATGATTGCGCTGGAATCGATCCTTCTTTCCTATCTCGTCAACGCCCTCTGGCAGATCCCCCTGCTTTTTGCCGCGGGCTGGCTGGCCGCGCGTGCGGCGCGCTCGCTGGGGCCGGGCGCTGAACACCGCGTGTGGGTGAGCGCGCTCCTGCTGCAGGCTCTTCTGCCGGCGGCTTCCATCATTCCGTGGGAGGTTCTCCGCGCTCTCTTCAGCCTCTCCGGCGGTCCGCTCAACAATGGCCAGCCGCATGTCTCAGTGGTGATGGGCCCCGGTACTGCCTTCGGGAACCCGCATCTGCCCGCATGGCTCCTGGCCGCGCTGGCCGTTATGTACGGCGCCATCACTACCTGGTTGGCTGCCCGCTTCGTCTGGCGGCTGCATACCATCCAGCTTTTGAGGCGTCGTGCGACTGCGGTCACGCTCTCCGCGGATGCTGCCGACGACTGGGCACGGTGTGCGGAGGTATTCGGCGTCGAAGCCGCTGCCCTCGCCACATCCGCAGATATCTACGGGCCCATCACCATCGGCATCCGGCGCAAGCTTGTGCTTCTGCCCCCCGATTTGCTGGGGGCGCTGCCTGAGACGGAACTCCGCACCGCCATTGCCCACGAATTCGCTCACATGCGCCGGCATGACTTCTTCAAGAACCTGCTGTATGAGCTGGTCTCGCTGCCGATGCGCTTTCATCCCGTTCTCTCGGTCACGCGCGACCGTCTCATGGAGACGCGCGAGATGGTCTGCGACCAGATGGCTGCCGGCCTTGCCGACCAACACCAATACGCTCGCTCGCTTTTGCGGCTTGCCTCTCTGCTCGTGGACGGGATGCCGGCCAGAACTCCTCACGCCATTGGAATCTTCGATGCCACCACCTTTGAAAGGAGAGTTATGCGGCTCACCGAGAAACCCGTCCACCGCTCAGCGTTGCGGCGATTCATCATCACGGCAGCCTGCGCCGTGCTCGGCGCCGGCATCTGCGCCACAACCATCGCTCTAAGTGTCCATGTGGATGCCCTCGCCGCGAGCGACGAGGTACGCCCGGCCAAACCCGGCGGCCCTATCGCGGTGAAGGCGAGCGTCATGCAGGGTCAACTTCTGCACAAGGTCAATCCTGTCTACCCGCCCGACGCCAAGAAGGCCCGGGTCCAGGGAAAGGTACAACTCGAAGCGGTTGTCGGCAAAACAGGCGAAGTGGAGCAGCTCAAGGTGGTCTCCGGCCCCAAGGAGTTGCAACAATCAGCGCTGGACGCGGTGCGCCAGTGGACCTATAAGCCAGTCCTCCTGAATGGCGAGCCGGTGGAAGTGAAGACGACGATCCAGGTCGTTTATACGCTGGCGAAGTAAAGTCCTGCGGATCCGGCGCATCGGGCGGCGGATCCGCGGCCAGCTGAGCTTCAGCGGACTTCGACAGCCTGGAGAGAGGCGACGATCTGGGGTGCAAGCTGGCTGACGCTGCCAGCTCCGAGCGTGAGGATGAGATCGCCTTCACTCGCTTTGGCCAGGACGCGATCGAGGGCGGCGTTGAAGTCGGGTGCGAACCGCACGTCGGCAGCTTCGATCCTGTCGGCCAGTAGTTCCGCGGTGACGCCTGGAATGGGCTTTTCGCTGGCGGCGTAGATGGGCAGCACGGTCACGCTGTCGGCGTTCGTGAAGGCGCCCGCGAACTGGTCGAGCAGATCGTGGGTGCGGGTGTAGCGGTGCGGCTGGAAGATGACGTGAATGTGCCGGTAGCCGCATTCGCGCGCCGCCGCGAGAGTGGCGCGGATTTCCGTGGGGTGGTGCCCGTAGTCGTCGACCACAGTGATGCCGCGCCCCTGGCCGCGGAGCTGAAAGCGCCGGTCGACTCCGCGGAAATGGCTGATGCCCTCGGCGATCCTGGCCGGATCGATCTCCAGTTGATGAGCGATGGCAACCGCGGCGGTGGCGTTCAGCACGTTATGCCGGCCGGGCACGTGCAATTCGAAGGGCCCAAGCACGCGCATCGCCGTCGTCACCTGGAATTGGGAAAACGCTCCGGTCCCGAGCGGGAGCAGTTCGAGGCGGTAATCGGCTTCGCGCGCGGTTCCGTAGGTAAACACGCGACGTCGCGCGCGGGGCAGAATGGCCGCCAGTTGCGGATTGTCGATGCACGCGGTTACCGCTCCGTAGAACGGCACCTTGTCCATGAAGGCAAGGAATGCGCGCTCCACGTCCTCCATGTCGGCGTAGCAATCCATGTGCTCGCGGTCGAGATTGGTAACCACGGCCAGGATGGGCGAAAGCTTGAGAAACGACCGGTCGCTTTCGTCGGCTTCGGCGACCAGGTATTGCGACGCGCCCAGGCGGGCGTTCGAGCCCATGGCATCCACGCGGCCGCCAACGACGACAGTCGGATCGAGTCCGCCTGCGCCGAGAACGCTGGCCACCATCGACGTGGTGGTGGTTTTGCCGTGCATGCCGGCGACGGCAATCCCGTACTTCAGGCGCATCAGCTCGGCCAGCATCTCCGCCCGCTGGATCACCGGGATCTTGCGCGCGCGGGCTTCTACGACCTCCGGGTTCTCCGGACTCACGGCGGAGCTGGTCACCACCACCGTTGCTCCCTCCACGTGCCCCGCGTCGTGGCCCTCGTAGATAATGGCGCCCAGTTGCGCCAGGCGATCGGTGACGGGGCTGCGGCGCAGGTCGGAGCCGGAGACCTTCATTTTCTGGTTGAGGAGGACCTCGGCGATACCGCTCATGCCGATGCCGCCGATACCGATGAAGTGGGCGTGCTGGGACGTGGCAAACATTCTCGAAAATTCAGGGTAGCATTTGCGCCGGGTCCGGTTTCGGAGATCTATCGCGTGCTGTCGAGGAGAAAGAAACGCGGGTCGAAAGGAAAATTCTCCGCCGCGTCATGGCCAATCTCTGCAAAATCAGGATGAGCGGGGTTCAGGACGAAATTCGACTCCAACCGGTTCACGGCGATGCTGGGCACTCGCAGCACGGCGCTTCGCCCCTGGCTGGCCCAGGTATCGCCCCAATTCTGCGAATCCGGCATCTCCATCCATCCAGTCTCTTCGATGGCCAGCCCTTCAGGGATTTGAATGCGCGTCAGCGAGCGCGGCGGAATTTTACGTCCCCCGGCGTGGATCAGCGTTTCCAGTACAGCCAGGCTCACGTGTTCCGCCGCGTATATCACGCGGGTTCCGACCTTGTGCCAGCGGCCGGCATGGAGAAACGAGCCGGTGGTATCGAAGGCGTCGTACGCGACTCCATGCATCCGGAAGATCACCATCGCGGGCTCTAAACCGGGAATCCAAATTCAAGCGCGGCAAGAAGCGCCTCAACGGCCCGCCCTCCTGCCTCAGTCTTCAGGAGCGAGAACGGGGTCGCGCTGTCCAGTTCCGGGTGAGGACTGTTGAGCCACTCGGTGGCATCCTTTTCATTCCCCCATACTCGCCCGGCGAATTCCAGAATGTGGTCGAGGCGGGCGGCGGTCTGGCTGGCCTGCGGCCCAAGTGTCTTCCCGGCCCGTTTCCAGCTGGAATCGGGAATCAGCTCCGCTCTCACCTTTCCCAATGGCTGGGCTGCCGACGCCGCGACTCGCTGAAACAACCGCGATGCATGGGCCTTCGATATGCCGCGTTCCGCTGTGAATGCGGCCGTCACCAGGCCACGCGCACGCTTGCGCGCCTCGGGCCGTGCGCCCGGGACAGTACGTTCCTGATGAACCATGCCCGATTGTGAAATGCGCGACCTCATGGGCTCATTATATACCTGATTCTGGGTCCAGATGAACCCTTTATCCTCTGCGGCGGCGCGCGTTTGACACGGCGAATCCCCAAAAGTTGCGCCGCTTTTATTTTTGGGCGGTCGCCGCAACCTTCTGAAAAAGCGGGGTTTGATCAGAACATAACCGGCGAGGCGGGAGGCAGCAACAACCAAGCCCCCCAGGGAGCCGGACAGATTCGGCGCTTTCGGAGCCCCACGGACAGGTCTTCCGGCGTGGAGTGACGAAGGAAGCGCGGGTCGGGTGGGACGGAGGGTGGAATGAAAAGCATGGCGAAGTGGATGTTGGGTGCAGCGGTGGCAGTTGGTGGATTGGGTCTGGCAGCAACCCCGGCCAAGGCAGCCGAGTTTGGAGTATATGTCGGCCGACCGGTAGCCTATGTTCCTCCATGCCCGGGACCGGGATATCAGTGGGTGGCTGGCTACTATGCGGGCGGGTACTGGGTACCGGGACGCTGGGCGTTCATCGGATACCACAATAACGTGGTCCGCTACTACGGCGACCGCGACCGCGTGTACTACCGTGACCGTGACTGGCGCCGCGACTGGGATCACGACCGGCGCGACTGGGATCACTGGCGCAGGTAGGTTACATAACTTAGAGTCCTGGAAAGCGGCCCCCTCCCATCCGGAGGGGCGCTTTTTGGGGCAAATACGTTTCCATTGACTGGCAAAAATATGACTTGCCTCAACCGCCGGACAGCGCAATTCTTCTTTGCGTATCGCAACTTATTGCTGGCATCGTTGTTAAAAGAGATGGATGCCGGATGAGGAGAACAAGCCCGCCGGCGATGTGCTGAGGACGGAGGGCGACCTCCGGGGCCCGGAATCCGGATAGAGTGGACGGGGCGGCACAGGGAGGATTTCATGAAGAACTTTCGCCTGGCTCTGCTGGCTTTGCTTTTAATCGTGCCTTTCGCGGCAACTTCGCACGCCCAGGTTGCGGTCGGGATCGGAGTTGGACCGGCGGTGGTGCCAGCTCCTTACGCCTATGGCCCCCCGGCCTGCACCTGGGGCTACTATCCCTATTACCCGTATGACTGCGCTCCTTACGGCTACTACGGTCCCTCCTGGTTTGTCGGCGGCATATTTATCGGAGCCGGCCCCTGGTATCACTGGGGTTGGGGACATCCGTGGGGCTGGGGCCACTATGGGTACGGCTATCACGCCGGTTATGGCTACCGCGGGGGATACGGATATCGCGGCGGATACGGCGGAACCCGCCCTGCGTGGGGCGGCAACGGCGGATATCGCTACGGAGGCGGTCGCGCTTTTAGTCCCGGCGCCGGCGGACATGTCGGCGGTAGCTTTGGCGGCGGATTCCACGGGGGCAGTGGTGGATTTCATGGCGGTGGCGGCGGATTCCATGGGGGCGGCGGCCATCGATAAGTTTCATAGCAACCCTTGAGCCGGCTCGTCTGCTTTTGCAGACGGGCCTTTTTGTTTTTTCTCAAGTGGATTGCCTATCCCAGGTCTCAAAAACAACACCTGGGGCACCCAGCTAATGCGCAATCGTCGCGCGCGGGGTGCGCGGGTCCATCACTTTGGCTTCTCCGGTGAAGCCCACGCCCAGTTCCTTTTCGGTCACCTTGAAGGATTCGGATCGGAGATACGAGGGAGGGACGTCATCCTGAATGATGTACACGCGCGCAGATGTGCAATGAGCGGGCGCGTTGCTCCCCCCGCCTTCGCACACGGGCAGGAACGAGAGGCGGTTTCCGGCGACCTTCGCGTCCGACGCGGCGCGCTTGATCACCGGCCATTTGTCAGCGCACGCCGCCAGTTCGATGAAATGGGCGATCGCGCTGGACCCGCTGCTGGTGATCACGATGACGAAGCTCCGGCCCGGCGCGGCATACACCGCGGTCACCAGCGAGACGTCCGCCGTGCACGGAGCGCTTCCGCCGGAGATGGTGAGCGGGCCCTGCCACATTTTTGGCTTCTCAGGGTTGTCGGGATCGGCGAGGCGAAGCGAGTACTGGCCGAATGCGGTGTCCTTGCCGGCCTGCATGGCCAAGGGCTGGAATCCGCCGGCCTGCGCGCACACTGCCACCGGAAGACAGCCCAGGATCGCGAAGAGGAGGCGCCGGATCATGAAGGAAGGGGCACCCACGCGTAGATCACGCTGTCGCGTTCGGCGGCATCCCATGCCCAGTTGACAGTCTTGTCCCTGGCCGCGAACTGTGCGCCCTTGATGCTGCCCCAGTAGGCAGTGGGATACTTGCCGTGGGTGGGATCGATAGGCCCCTGCACTACGACTACTACGTGGCCGTGCGGATTATCCTTCAGGCCGCCGATCACAAAGCTGCCGGCATCGGCCTGGGCCTTCGCGGCGATGCCGTCGGCCAGCAATGTCCAGGGCGCGGCCTGAATCTGGTCGACAATGTCATTGGCCATGCCGGTGAGCGTAATGCCCAAATCACCGGCCACAGCTTTGGCAAAACCGCTGCAGTCTGCGATGTGTTGCTGGAACTCGGCTTCGCATGCGTTGATGATCTGCTGCTGGGGAGTGGTTCCGTCCATCTTTCCTGCCCCTCCGATCCGGGCTCAGCAAGTATAGCGGCAGCAAGCGTGATTCTATGCAAAGGAATCAGCCTAGCGGCAATGGCCCCGGCAATCGGTGGCTATTTCGCCAGCTCCGCCAGGCGGTCGGCAATCCTCTCGGCGGCGTGGGGATGCGCCTGCGTGCGCGCGGCGGCTGACATAACGGCCAGGGTTTCTGGCGCGTTGAGCAGACGGACCAGTGCGTCAAGCAGCGTGCCCGGAGCCTCCAGATCGCGCTCGGCCAGCATCGCCGCGGCTCTGGCTTTCACCATCACTTCGGCATTGCTCGTCTGGTGGTCGTCGGCGGCCGCGGCAAACGGGATGAGGAGAGCGGGCTTGCCCGCGGCGGCGAGCTCGGCCACGGTTGAGGCTCCGCTTCGCGCCATAACGAGGTGCGCCTGCGCAAAGCGGGCCGGCATGTCGTTGAGGAAAGGCTCGACCTGCCAGCGCGAGGGAGAAGCGCCGCCGGCCTCGTAGGCCACCCGGGTCGAATCGGCGTGGCGCGCGCCACTCTGGTGAAGAATCGCGAGCCCTGGCACGGCGTCGAGCAGGGAGGAGGCGATCTTCGGCAGGGTCTGGTTGAAGAGCCGGGCGCCCTGAGACCCGCCAAACACGAGAAGCCTGGGCGAACCCGCGGGCGGAGATGTAATCGAAAAGAACTCGGGCCGGACGGGAATGCCGGTGACTTCGGGGTTGCGGAACCACTTCGCCGCAGCGGGGAAATTGACGGCGGCGGCCTGCACGCGCTTGCCCACAAGCCGGTTGGCGAAACCGGGCATGGCGTTGGGCTCGAAGGCCAGCGTGGGGATCTTCAATTGAAGCGCCGCCGCCATTCCCGGCCCCGACGCATAGCCGCCTACGCCGAAGACAACGCCAGGCTTGAACTCGCGAATGATCCGGCGGCACGCGAAGATGGAACGCGGCAGGTCGAGCGCGGTGCGCAGGCGGGTGAGCAGCGAGACGTTCTTGAGCGGGCCAACGTCGATGAGGCGCAGTTGGAATCCGGCATCGGGGACGAGGCGAGACTCCATGCCACGCGGTGTGCCGACAAACATGATTTCCGCAGAGTGGCGGACGACGAGTTCGCGCGCCACGGCCAGCGCCGGGATGATGTGCCCGC
>Ga0335077_10009554_pt1 | contig 12043 bp, 11 predicted proteins | sample Lox_Sample_31_FD_207151 | JGI IMG/M metagenome (GOLD analysis project Ga0335077, IMG submission 207151) | Soil microbial communities from Loxahatchee National Wildlife Refuge, Florida, United States - Lox_Sample_3.1 | ecosystem: Environmental > Terrestrial > Soil > Wetlands | place: USA...
ATCGGACGCGAGGGCCTGGCAGGGGCCTCGCTGGCAGCCGTCGCCAAAGAAGCGCCCACGAGCAAACCCGCCGTGCTCTACCACTTCGGCTCGCGCGAGCGCCTGCTGTTCGAGGTCGCGGCGCTCGCGCTGGGGCTCTACCGCGGCATGCTCGGACCCAGCGACGGCCGGGCCGCCTCGCTGCGGCCCCGCTCCGAGGCGACGATCGCCGCGATCTTCGCGCCGGAGAACCGCACGCTGCTCGCCTGTGTGCATGAGCTGGTCGGTCTGGGCATGCGCGATCCGGCGGTCGGCGAGCTGATGCGCACCTCGCTCGAAGAGGTGTTGCAGGGTCCGATCCAGGCGCTCTCCCACCTGGGGCACGAGCGCGCGCGCGCGATCGCGCGCTCGCTGGTGATGACCGTGCACGGCCACGTCGAGCTGTGGCTCTTCGCCGACCCCGCGGACGGAAAGCAGTTCATCGAGTCGGCGACGAGGGCGGTGCTGGCGTTTCTGCCGGAGCCGCCGGCGGCGAGCGCTTAGGGAACGCTTCGGCGCGTCGCGCCCCGCGCAGAACCCTCGGTCGCTGTGCGCTCAGACGCGCAACGCTCCCTCTGGGTTCCTGCGCGGAGCGCAAGCGCAACGGTCATCCGGTCCGATCCCTCACGGCTCGAGCATTACCTTGCACTGGTGCGTCGGGGTCTTGAGCGCCTCGAAGGCCGCGGGGAAGGCGGAGAGGCCGACCACGTCGGTGATCATGTCCCGACCGGCGATGCGTCCGCGGTCGAGCATCTCGATCGCGAGCTCGAAGTCTCGCTTGTGGTAGGCGACGACGAAACGCAGCTCGACCTGTTTGATGATCGCCATCGCCGGGAAGATCATGTCCGGCTGCATGCACACCCCGACCACGACCACGCGCCCCCGCGCGCGTACCATGCCGATGCACTGCTGCAGCAGGCCCGGCACGCCGACGCACTCGAAGATCACGTCGGGCGGTCCGCCGGTCTCCTTGTGGAAGACCGTGACCGGGTCCTGCTTCGAGACGTCGGCGACCGCGGTGGCGCCGAAGCGCTCCGCCAGCGCCAGCCGGCCGGGCGCGCGCTCGTTCACCACCACCGCGCGCGCGCCGAAGAAGCGCGCCCAGGCGGTGACGGCCAGGCCGATCGGACCGGCGCCGATCACCATCACGCGCTCGCCGGGTGCGAGCCGCGCCTGGTTCACCGCGTGCAGGCCGACCGCGAGCGGCTCGACCAGCGCGCCCTCGCGGAACGAGACGCCAGCGGGCAGCCGCAGCGACTCGCTGCCGCCGGTGAGCACGAGCTCCGCGTAGGCGCCGGGGATCTGCCCCAGGCCGGTGGCGCGCAACGATGAACACAGAATGGTGTCGCCGTCGAGGCAGGCGCGGCACTTGCCGCAGCCGATGCACGGCAGGGCGCAGGCGCGGTCGCCCACCTTCCAGGCGCCGCGCAGCTCGGAGCCGACCTCGACCACCTCGCCCGCGAACTCGTGGCCCATCACCGTGCCGGCGGGCAGGCCGGGAGGCAGCGCGGTGGCGTGGAGATCGGAGCCGCAGATGCCGCAGGCCTTGACCCGCAGCACGAGCTCGCCCGGCCCCGGCTTGGGGTCCGGGAGATTCTCGATCGTCAGCCCGTGGCCGAGCCCGTGGAAGACCGCGCCCTTCATCTCGCCTCCTCTCGTGTCCGGACGGCATCATGGACCATGAGTGGACTTCAGTCCAGTTATGGAATACGCTCCAAAAATGCTCCCCGAGCCGAGTCGGATCGAGACCCGCCGCGCCCGCAAGAAGGAGCGGACCCGGCAGGAGATCTTCGGCGCCGCGATGGAGCTTTTCGCCGCGCGCGGCTTCGACGCAGTGACGATCGAGGCGATCTGCGAGGCGGCCGACGTCGCGCGCGCCACCTTCTTCCTGCACTTCCCTGGCAAGGCGGCGCTGTTGTGGGAGTGGAATCGCCAGGTCGCGCGCGAGTTCCGCACCGGGCTGGCCGAGCCGCGCGGGAGCGCGGTGGCCGAGCTGCGGGCGCTGGTCGAGCTGATCTCCGCGAAGCTGCTCGCGCAGGCCGAGGTGATGACGGGCCTGTTGCGCGAGTTCTTCGCGGCACCGCCCGCGGCGAGCGACGCGCGCGAGCAGGGCCAGGACCTCCACGGCCTGGTCGAGGAGCTGGTCCGGCGCGGCCAGGCGCGCGGCGAGCTGCGCCGCACGATCGATCCGCGGCTCGGCGTGGCGGTGATCCTCTCGACCTCGGCATCGATTCTCGCCGGCAACGTCTGGGCGCCCGGCGAGCTTCCGCCCGAGCAGGTCCGCACACAGTTCTTCGAAGTCGTCTTCCACGGACTCACAGGAGAAACCAAGTGACTCAGCCCCGCCTGCGCTTCGGCATCTTCATGGCGCCGTTCCACCCCGAGCACGAGAACCCCGCGCTCGCGCTCGAGCGCGATCTCGAGCTGGTCGAGCACCTCGACGAGCTCGGCTTCGACGAAGCCTGGATCGGCGAGCACCACTCGGCCGGCTACGAGATCATCGGCTCGCCTGAGGTGTTCATCGCCGCGGCCGCCGAGCGCACCAAGCACATCCGCCTGGGCACCGGCGTCGTCTCGCTGCCCTACCACCACCCGTTCATCGTCGCGGACCGCATCCGCCAGCTCGACCTGCAGACGCGCGGCCGCGTCATGCTCGGCGTCGGGCCCGGCGCGCTGCCCACCGACGCGTTCATGATGGGCATCGACCCGGCCTCGCAGCGCGACCGCATGCTCGAGTCGATCCGCGCCGTGCTGCCGCTCCTGCGCGGCGAGACCGTGACGATGAAGACCGACTGGTTCGAGCTGCGCGAGGCGCACCTGCAGCTGCGGCCGTACCGCGAGGAGGGTGTGGAGGTGGCGGTGGCGAACCAGGTCTCGCCTGCGGGCGCGCGGGCGGCCGGCGAGTTCGGCCTGTCGCTGCTCTCGATCGGCGCCACCACCACCGGCGGCTTCAACGCGCTGGCCAACACCTGGGGCATCTGCGAGCAGCGCGCGAAGGAGTTCGGCAAGACCGTGTCGCGCCGCGGCTGGCGGCTGGTCGCGCCGATGCACGTCGCCGAGACGCGCGAGCAGGCGCGCGAAGACGTGAAGTTCGGGCTGCTGCAGTGGGCGCGCTACTTCCGCGAGATCTCGCCGCTGCCGCTGGTCGAGGCCGGCGTGCCGGTCGACCAGGCGGTCGACAAGCTGCTCGAGATCGGCATGGCCGTGATCGGCACGCCCGACGACGCGATCGCGCAGCTCGAGCGGCTGGAGCGCCAGTCGGGCGGCTACGGCTGCTTCCTGCAGCTCGCCCACGAATGGGCCGACCGGCGCGCGACCCACAAGAGCTACGAGCTGATCGCCCGCTACGTGATGCCGCGCTTCCAGGCCACCAACGACCTGCGCGAGAAGAGCCTGGGCTACGCCATCGAGAACCGCGGCCGGATCATGGCCGAAGCCGGCGGCGCGGTGATGAAGGAGATCCAGAAGCACGCCGCCGAGCAGGCGCAGAAGCCGCAGCGCCCGTGACCCCGAAGCACGTCGTCATCGTCGGCGGCTCCGTCACCGGGCTCGGTGCGGCGCTCGCCTTCTCGAACGAGGGCCACCGGGTCACCGTGCTCGAGCGCGTCGCACGTCGAGGCGTTCGAGCGCTGGGACCGCCGCGGCTCGCCGCAGGTGCGCCACTCGCACGCGTTCCTGGCGCGGCTCTACGGGTTGATCCGCGACCACGCACCGGGCCTCCTGCGGCGCTTCCTGGAGTGCGGCGCCGAGGAGCTGCGCTTCGCCGACCTGGCGCGCCGCAGCCTGCCCGACGCCGAGCTCGAGCCGGGCGACGCCGACGTGGTGATGCTCGCCTGCCGCCGCATCACCTTCGAGTACCTGCTGCGCCGCTGGGTGATCGACTCGGGCCGCGTCGACTTCCGCGACGGCGACGACGTGACCGGCCTCGTGGTCGGCGGCAGCTCGGGCGGGCTGCCGCTCGTCACGGGCGTGCGGCTCAGCAACGGACGCGGCGAGCGCGAGGAACTCGCCGCGGATCTCGTGCTCGACGCGAGCGGCCGCCGCTCGAAGCTCTGCGACTGGCTCGAGGCGGTCGGCGCCAAGCGCCCGCGCCAGGAGTCCGCGCCCTGCGGGATCTTCTACAGCTCGCGCTTCTACCGCCTGCGCGAGGGCGCGACTCCGCCGCCGCTCACCAACGGCATGGGCCAGGACCTCGGCTATCTCAAGATCGGGCTCTTCCCCGGCGACGCGCGCATCTTCTCGCTGACGCTCGCGGCGTCGCCCGACGACGACGTGCTGCGCGGCGTGCTGCGCACGCCCGGCTTCGAGCGCGCCGCGCGCGCGCTGCCCTTCCTGCGCGGCTGGATCGACGACCAGGTGGCGGTGCCGATCTCCGACGTGCACGGCATGGCCAACCTGCGCAACACGCGACACTTCTTCGTGGCGGGAGGCGAGCCGCTGGCGCTCGGCGTGCTGGCGCTGGGCGACGCGCACATCCACACCAACCCGATCACCGGCCGCGGCTGCAGCCTCGGCTGGGTGTCGGCGTTCCTCGCCGCGGAGTCGCTGCGCAAGGAGCCCGACGACCTGCGCGCGCTCGCGCTCCAGTTCGACGCCGGCGTCGCGCGCGAGATCGTCCCCTGGTACGAGCTGCAGCGCCAGCAGGACCGCGACGCGATCGAGGTCGACGCGATCCAGCGCCGCGGCGAGGACCCGTTCAAGACCGAGCGCCCCGACGGCTCGCAGGACCCCAAGGCGTTCATGCGCTCGCTCGTGCGCGAGGGCCTGGGCCACGCGCTGCGCCAGGACATCCACGTGCTGCGCGCGTTCATGCGCGTGCTGAACCTGCTCGACCCGCCCGAGGACCTGATGCGCCGGCCCGAGATCTTCCAGAGCGTGTTGCGCGCCTGGAACGAGCGGCACACGCGGCCGCCGCTGGCCGAGGGGCCCTCGCGCGCCCAGATGATCGAGCTCTTGCGCGCCGCCTGAGCTAGGAGAGCCGCGCGTACATGCCGTAGAGCACGTACGCCGCGGTCGCGACGCCGAGCGCGCACGACGCGATCGCGGTCCAGCCGGCCCAGCGGTGCGCGCGCGCGCCGAGCGAGCGCCCTCCGGGCGCCGCGCGGCCGATGCGCGCGAGCCCCAGCCCGCTCGCCAGCGAGAGCGCGAGCGCCCCGGCGAGCACCATCGCGCCCACGAAGGTCTCGTGCATGCGCAGCACCGCCACGAAGCGCGGCTGCCAGAGCTCGAGCCGCTCGCGGCCGAGCGCTTCCACCTTCAGCAGGTAGGAGATCAGGAAGAGCACTACCAGGAGCGCCGCGGTCCTCATCGCGCGCTGGTGCGCCGCGACCTCGCCGCGGCGGATGCGCAGCAGGCCCGCGAGCGCGCAGCCGAACGCAGCGACCATGTTCAGCAGCGCCGCCGTCCAGTACAGGACCTTCGCATCCACCGCCATGCGCGCCGCAGCATATCGCACCGACACCAAGCGGCGACGGGCCGCTGGCGACAGCCGCGTCACGAGCTACCATCGCCGCCAGTCGGAACTGTGGGGGGTCCCTCGTGACGAAGATCCGTCTCGCTGCTGCTCGTGTGCTCGTGGCTCTGCTGCTGATGTCCGCCGCCGTCGCGGCGCACGCCGATTCCAACGGCGTGGTGCCGCTCGCCGGGACTTGGACGGGGACGTTCTCGAGCACGTATTGGGATCAGACCAGCGGGGGCTCGATCAAGCCCAAGCTGCGCTACAAGGCGAAGGTCACCGTGTTGATCTCGGAGACCACAGGGGTGATCACCAGCATGATGATCTCCTTCCCATCGCCTGGCTTTCCCATGACGTCCACTCCGTCGTGGGCGCCCAATCTGACTCTGAGTGGCTTCAGCGGCAACTACCACATGAGCGCGGCGCTCGCCTCGAGCCCGGCGATCACCCTCTCGGGCAACAGCAACAAGAAGGGCACCTCGCTGAAGGTAGACGGGGTGGCGGCGACGACCGAGTTCACTCACGAGTTCAAGATCTCGCTGAAGAAGTCGAACAACTAGCGCCCGGCGCGCGCGCGGGGACGGCGCTTGCTCTTCAACAGCCTCGCCTTCCTCGTGTTCTTCCCGACCTTCTTCGCCGCGTATCTGGCGACGCGCGGACGCGTGCGGCTGTGGCTGACGCTGTTCGCCAGCTACTTCTTCTACGCCTGGTGGAACTGGCGGCTGCTGCCGCTCTTGTGGTTCCAGACCGGGCTCGACTTCTTCGTGGCGCGGCGCCTGTACGGCATGACCGACCTGCACGCCCGCCGCCGGCTGCTGGCGCTCTCGATGGGCACGAACCTCTCGCTGCTCGGCTTCTTCAAGTACTTCCACTTCGGAATCGAGAGCGCGCGGGCGGCGCTGCACGCGCTGGGCATCGACGCGCCCGACGTCACGCTCGCGATCGTCCTGCCGGTGGGCATCTCGTTCTACACGTTCCAGAGCATGAGCTACGTGATCGACGTGTACCGCGGCGAGATCGAGCCGGAGCCGAGCCTGCTGCGCTTCGCCACCGCGGTGGCGCTGTTCGTGCACCTGGTCGCCGGCCCGATCGTGCGCGCGCGCCACCTGCTGCCGCAGCTGCGCAGCGACCGCGTCTTCGACGCCGAGGTCGCCACGGCGGGCTTCGAGCAGGCGCTGTGGGGCTTCTTCAAGAAGGTGGCGATCGCCGACTCGCTGGCGCCGCTGGTCGATCCGCAGTTCGCGGCGCCCACCCTGCACGACGGAGTGTCGCTCCTGCTGGCCGTCTATCTGTACGCCTTCCAGATCTACTGCGATTTCTCGGGCTACACCGACATCGCGCTCGGGCTGGCCAAGGTGCTCGGCTACGACCTGGGCGTGAACTTCGACCGGCCCTACTTCGCGACCCGCTTCAGCGATTTCTGGCGCCGCTGGCACATCTCGCTGTCGAGCTGGCTGCGCGACTACCTGTACATCTCGCTGGGCGGGAGCCGCCGCGGCGTCGCCCGCACCTATGCGAACCTCTTGCTCACCATGCTGATCGGGGGGCTCTGGCACGGCGCGAGCTGGACCTTCGTGGCCTGGGGCGGCCTGCACGGGCTATCTCTGGTCTCCGAGCGCGCGTTCCGGCCCGCGCTCTCGCGCGCGGTCGCGGCGCTGCGTGTGCCGCGCTGGGCCGTCGACCTGGCCGCCGGGATCGCCGTGTTCCACGCGGTCTCGTTTGCCTGGATCTTCTTCCGCGCCCAGAGTTTCAGCGCTGCGGCGGCGATGATCCGCGGCATCGCGAACGCGGGCTCGCTCTCCTTCGCCCCGGTGCAGAACAAGTTCCTGGCGGTGAAGGCACTCGCGCTGGTCGCGCTGCTGGTCGGCGTCGAGGCGGGGTCGCTGCGCGGCCTGGCTGCGCCGCTGCGCGCGAGGCCGGCGCTGCGGCTGGCGAGCGCCGCGCTGGTGCTCTGGGGCATCGCGCTCCTGGGCACCTTCTCCGGCGCGAACTTCATCTACTTCCAGTTCTGATGGGGCGCGGGGCACTGCAGGCGGCGCTGCTGCGGCTCGCGCTGCTCGCGGTGTGCGCGCTCGTCGGCGACCGCCTGCTCGGCGCCGCGCTCGAAGCCGCGCTGCCGCACAGCCAGTTCCGCTTTTCGGTGGCCGAGCGCGGCGGCCTGCCGCCGAACCTGCTGATGCTCGGAAACTCGCGCGCGGTGAACGGCCTCTACGCGCCCGAGCTCGCCCGCTGGAGCCCCGTGCCGGTGCTGAACCTCGCCTACAACGGCATGTCGACGCTGGTGGCGGAAGCGGTGCTGCGCGACTACCTGGCGCGCAACGCGGCGCCGAAGCTGCTGGTGCTCGAGGTCTCGAACGTGCAGGACCCGCATCAGCTGCTCGACGGCCTGATGTGCTACTGGAGCGCGAGCCAGGCGCTGGCGCAGCTCGCCGACGCGCGCAGCGCGGCCAACCGCCGCGCGGTGCGCTGGTTCCACCTGTACGCGTTCAATGGCGAGGTGCCGCTGCGCGCGCTCTACTTCGCGCGCCGCTCCGACCAGGACTGGATCAACCGCTACCGCATCTCGGACGCGCTGGTCGAGGAGGCGCGCGCGGGCCCCGACATCGAGCTCTCGGCGAAGCCCGAGAACCTGGAGGCGCTGGCGCGAATCGCCGCCCTCGCGCGCGAGCGCGGCATCGCGCTGCGGCTGATCGTCGCGCCCTACCTGCCGGAGTACGCCGCGCACGTGCGCAACTGGGACGCCTGGATCGAGCGCTTGCGCGCCGCAGCGGGCGGCGAGGAGCGCGTCTGGGACTACTCGCGCGCGGTGCGCGAGACAGCGCACTTCGCCGATCGCCTGCACCTGAACGAGGTCGGCGGCGTGCCGTTCGCGGCCCGCCTCGCCGCCGACGGGTTCCTGGCGATTGACGCACCGTCAGCGGCGCAGTAATCCGTCGGCATGCCCTCCTCTCCCTCGAAGCGCGCCGAGAGCGTCGCCCCCTTCCTCGCGATGGAGGTGATGGAGCGCGCGTTCGCGCTCGAGCGCGAGGGCGCGCGCGTGATCCACCTCGAGATCGGCGAGCCCGACTTTCCGGCGCCTCGCGCCGCAGTCGACGCCTGCGCGCGCTCGCTCGCCGAGGAGCCCGCGCGCTACACCGACAGCCGCGGCCTGCCCGAGCTGCGCGCGGCGATCGCCGCCGAGCGCGGCCGGCGCAACGGCGTGTCGCTCGACCCGGAGCGCGTGCTCGTCACCAGCGGCACCTCGCCCGCGCTGCTGCTCGTGTTCACCTACCTGCTCGATCCGGGCGACGAGGTGGTGCTCGGCACCCCGCACTACGCCTGCTACCCGAACCTGATCCGCGCGGTCGGCGGCGTGCCGGTGCTGGTGCCGACCGAAGCGGGCGACGGCTACCGGCTGCGCCCCGAGCGGGTGCGCGCCGCGCTCTCGCCGCGCACGCGCGCGGTGTTGGTCGCGTCGCCCGCCAACCCCACCGGGGCGATCCAGGAGCGCGCCGACCTCGAGGCGCTGGTCGGCCTCGGCCTGCCGCTGGTCTCCGACGAGATCTACGACGGCCTGGTCTACGACGGTGCGCGCGTCACCTCCGCACTCGAGCTCGGGGACGACGTGTTCGTGCTCGACGGCTTCTCCAAGCGCTACGCCATGACCGGCTTTCGGCTCGGCCACGTGATCGCACCGCCCTCGGCGGCGCGCACGCTGCGCAGCCTGGCGCAGAACCTGTTCATCTCGGTGGCGAGCTTCGCGCAGCGCGCGGGGGTCGCGGCGCTCGCCCACGGCGACGCCACCGTCGCCGAGCTCCGCTCGGCCTACGCGCTGCGGCGGCAGATCCTGGCCCGCGGCCTCGCCGAGCTCGGCTTCGGCGTGCCGGCTCTCCCCCGCGGCGCCTTCTACGTGTTCGCAGACGCGCGCCGCTTCGGCGCCGACTCGCGCGCGCTGGCCGGCCGCATCCTCGAGCGCGCGCATGTCGCGGTGACTCCGGGCGTGGACTTCGGCGCCGCCGGCGAAGGCTGGCTGCGCTTCTCCTGCACCGCGACCGAGCCGGAACTGCGCGAGGCGCTGGCGCGGATCGCGCCGGTGCTGCGCTAGCCCGCGACCAGCACCCGCTCGGCCACCAGCCCCGCGACGACCTCCTCGAGCTCGGCGGGCGCGACCTCGACCGCCTGCGCCCCGGCGGGGCGGGGCTCGCGCCCGAGCGGCCGGGCGGCGCGCGCGAGCAGCTCGGCAAGCGCCGGCGCGAGCTCTTCGACCTCGACCGCCGGCAGGCCGAACGGCGGGGGCTCGGGCGCACGGCGCAGCAGCAGCCGCTCGGTCGCCGCCTCGGCCACTCCGACACCGATCGGTGTCGGAGCGCCGCGGTCGAGCGCGGCGCGCAGCGCGCCCGCGGCGGCCAGCGTCCCGGCGGGAACGGCCAGGAGCTCCACCCAGGGTGCGAGCGCCACCTGGCCCGGCTCGAGCGCGACGGCCGGCCGCACCTCGCGCCGCAGCCGCGCGAGCGCGCCTTCCAGCGCGAGCAGTGCGCGAACCAGCGGCGGAGCCGTCTTGGTGCGCGCGGCCAGAAAGAGAGCGAATGCGAGCGGCAGGCTGCCATCCGCCGCGACCGCGGCGTGGAGCTCCGCCGACGCCGGGAACTCCTCGGCCAGCTCGGGCCGCGCGGCCGCGGCGAGCGAGAGCGCGAACTCCCCGGCGACGTTGCGCAGGAACTGGGCGCGCCGACGACCCTCGCGGTCCGCCGTGAGTGCAGCCGGGTCGGCGGCCGCGAGCAGCGCGAGCTCGTCCGCCCCCAGACCCGCGGAGCGCGCCGCCTCGAGGTCGCGCGCGGCGAGCCGCGCCGCGAAGCGCGAGTCCAGCTGCATGCGGAAGAGCGCGCGCTGGACGGCCCGGTGATTCACGCGGCGCGCGCCGCGTCCGCCCAGGCGCGCTCGAGCCGGCGAAAGCCGGGCAGCACCTCGTGCGCTGCGTTGCGCTCGCACTCGAACACCAGCGCGCGCAGCCGCGGCGCGCGCGGCAGCACGTGGGCTAGGATGGCCCAGGTGTCGGCGAGCGGTGTCGGACCGTGGTCGTCGTCGACGAAGCGACGGCCCGCGTGCTCGAACTCGCTGGCGCCGGCGACGTGGATCTCGATCACCCGCTCGAGCGGATAGCCGTCGAGCCCGTCGAGCGGCGCGCAGCGGCTGGCCCGCTGGTAGATGGCCAGGTGCGCCACGTCGAGCAGCAGCCCGCAGTCCGCCGCCGCCGCGACCTGCGCGAAGTAGTCGCACAGGTGCAGCTCGCCGAGATAGAGGTGCGCGGGCGGGTTCTCGGGCAAGACCTCGAAGCCGGTCGCCTCGCGCATGCGCCACACGTTCTCCGCCATCTCGCGCGCCGAGTCCGCGCAGAGGATCGGCGGCGCCAGCACGCCGTGGCCGCGGTCGCGCGGGCCCAGGTGCCACAGGCCGGCGTCGCCGCACAGCCAGGCGGCGCCGAGCTCGCGCGCTTGCGCACGCACGGCGGCGAGCCACGCGTCGGACAGGCTCTCGCGCTCTTCGAGGTTCGCGTCGAGGAAGTGGTGGGTGGTCGGCCAGCCCGCGGCGCACCAGGCGCGCGCCGTCGCGTCGATGCCGCGCTCCAGGTCGACGCCCACCTCGAGAAACTGGGCGAGCCGGGGGTGCGCGCGGCGCAGCGCCAGCGGGTCGAGCCCGTGCTCGGCCGCGCCGAACTCGCTGGAGATGCCGAGGCCCAGGCGCGGCAGGGCCGCGGCGCGCGCAGCGAAGGGCGCGAGCGGGTCGAACGCCACGCTAGGCGGGCTCGAGCTCGACGGGAATCTTGGTGAAGCTGCGGAACACGAAGCTCCTGTGCAGCGGGAGCGGCTCGGAGCTGGCCAGTCGCAGATCGCGCGTGCGCCGCAGCAGCACCCGCAGCGCGGTCTGCGCCTCGAGCCGCGCCAGGTTCGCGCCCAGGCAGTAGTGGGTGCCGAAGCCGAAGGCCAGGTGGCGGTTCTCCTTGCGCGCCCCGTCGAAACGGTCGGGCTCACGGAACACCGTCTCGTCGCGGTTGGCGGAGCCGAGCCAGGTGATCACGACCTCGCCCTTGCCGATCTGCTCCCCACACAGCTCGATGTCGACCGCGGCGCAGCGCGGATCGGTCTGCACGGGCGAGGAGAAACGCAGCACCTCCTCGATCGTAGTGGGCACGCGCGCGGGATCGGCGCGAACCGCGGCGAGCTCTCCGGGATGCTCGAGCAGAGTCAGCAGCGTGTTGCCGATCAGCGTCGTCGTGGTCTCGTTGCCGGCCACGAGCAGCAGGATCAGCATCTGCAGGAGCTCGTCGAACGAGAGCCGCGAGCCCTCGACTTCGGCAGCAACCAGACCCGAGAGCAGGTCTTCGCGCGGGTGCCCGCGCCGCTCCTCGACGAGCCCCTCGAAGTAGGCGCCGAACTCGCGCATGATTGCGAGGTTGCGCGCCATCGCCTCGGGCGAAGGCGGAGCCAGCAGGCCGGTGCCCAGCGTCGACACCAGCTCGTCGGACCAGTGCTTGAAGCGCGCGTTGTCTGCGGTCGGCACTCCGATGATCTCGGCGATCACCGTGAGCGGAAG
>Ga0335077_10009555_pt1 | contig 12042 bp, 8 predicted proteins | sample Lox_Sample_31_FD_207151 | JGI IMG/M metagenome (GOLD analysis project Ga0335077, IMG submission 207151) | Soil microbial communities from Loxahatchee National Wildlife Refuge, Florida, United States - Lox_Sample_3.1 | ecosystem: Environmental > Terrestrial > Soil > Wetlands | place: USA: Florida...
CGTGCCATGTCCCCGTGAGCCGCGCCGGACTCTCCCAATAGCGACCGGCAATTGCCCTGCTCCAATACCGCCTGGCCGAGAATCCACCAATACTTCATCGTCTGCGCCCGCTGTTCCAGCTTGACCGCCATCGCCAGACACTCCGCCGCCGAGGCGATGTTTCGGTGCCGGGCATACGCTCCCTCAAGATCCGCCCTCGAAGCAGCAGCCTCGCTCCCCGCCGCCCTCAGTTGCTCCGCCGCCGGCGCCGCCCGTTCCATCGCCCGATCCGGTTCGTCCGCTCCATTGGCCTGCACCGCTTCCGCCAGCGCCGACAGCCCCTCGGACATCTTCTCGCTGCGCCGCACTGCCAGCACGTCGCTCAGCCAGCGGTCGCCGTGCCGCTCTTCGAACCGCGTGCCCAGCCACCGCAGCGCGCGCTCGCGGGTCGGGTCCCCCCACCAGCCTGGCAGCCACTTCGTCACCGCGATCTCCAGGTAGTTCTCCGGCTCCACGTCTTCACCTGCTTCAATCCGCTTCAACAGCAGCTCCGGCCGGTCGGAGATCCGGTCTATCGCCGTCTTTCGAACTTTTTTTTTTGCTCGACGTCCGCCAGGCGCCGCTGCGCTTCCTCACGCCACGCGCCGTCCGGCTCCAGCGTGCGATAGCGCCGCCATTCGCGCTCCGCGTCGTCATAGAGGAACATCCGCTCGTACACCAGCGCGCGATTGAAAACCGCCTCGGGCGCATTCGGCTTCGCCTTCAACGACCGCTCCAGGTATTCGATGGCGTAGCCGTAATCCACATCCCGGCTCTGTGCCTCCGCCCGAAGCGCATACGCCATCCCCAGGTCAGCCAGCAGATCGGGATCGTCGGGCTTCCGCTCCAGCGCGCGCTGCAAAGTGGCGATCGCCGTCTCTGGGTCCCAGCCCAGCATCTCCGCGCGGGCCCTCAGCTCCAGCCACTTCATGCTCTCCGGATCTTTCTCCAGCCCGCGCGCAATCTGGCCTTCCGCCTCCAGCAGCGACGCCGGCCGCCGGAAACTGGATCCCCCGGCGCCCCGCTCCACTCGTACTGGGGCATTCCCGGCGCCTGGGATCCGAAAATCGAACGGCCGCTGCTGGGTGTAGGCTTTGGCGATCAGCCGGGCGGGATCGCTCGCGCCCCACCGGTCCAATGCCCACCAGCCAGCAGCCGCCGCAAGCACTACCGCGGCCGCCCTCGCGAGCCACGCCCGAAAAGGCATCCGCACCACCCGTCCGCCGCCCGACGCCTCGCCCATCCGCCGGGCCATACGCCGCTGCCATTCCGGATTCGCGCTCTCGATCCGCTCCAGCGCCTCCGATTCCTCGGCCGTCGTCTCCCGCGAAAAGTCCTCCGTCACCGCGCTCAGGATCGCTCCGCAGTGATCGCATCCGCTGGCGTGTGCCAGCAGCTCCTCGCTTCGCGCGGCATCCGTCAGGCCGGCAGCCAGCGAAGCCCACTCGCTCGCCTCGGGACATCTTTCCGTCGGGCCTCCCCGGGCCCCCCCTGCCAATCTCTCCAGCCGTTTCTGCTCCTCTTGATGCATCCCGATCATCCGCCCGCAAACGGCACACGAACCTGCATGGGTGGCCCGGTCCTCCGGTAGCGCTTTCGGACCACCCCGAGCGATCAGGCTGGCAATCTCAGCCGTTGTCAAGTGTTCCGAGCCAGGATCTCCCAACCGCTCACCCCCTATAACGCATTCCCCGCGGATTTTCCTTCCGCCATGCGCTCTCGCACAAAACTGGTCAATCGTTGGATCACGCTTTCCACTCCCTTCTGCGTGAGCCCGATCCGCGAGATGGCCGCGATCGCCCGCGAGGTCATCCCGTGCCGATAATAGAGCCAGAAAATCTGCCGGTCCCGCTCGCAGCTTCCGCCGCCACCCTCCCCCGCCAGGAAATCGTCGATCTGGCCCAGCAGGACCTCCCGTTCGACTTCCGGAAGCCCTTCGCAGCCGGCCACCGCGCTCTCGGCGTAGCGGTCCAGGGACGATTCCCGGCCGCCCGCCCCCCGTTTCGCCGCCAGGCCGCCCCGGAAATGGTCCTGTGTGACGCTGAAGGCCACCGTCTTCAATAGCCCGAATATGGAATCCTCGGATTGAGGCTTGAATTCGCGCAGAATCCGGCACCGGTTCGCGCAAATCTTCATGTACGTTTCCTGGACCAGGTCATCGATCACATGCGGTTCCATATTCCCGAAGCGGCGGGCGGTGCGGATGACCGTTGCGGCGATCACTCCCCGAAACCGGCGCACAAACTCCTCCCAGGCCGCCTCGTCACCACCGCCGACACAGGCCCGGATCAGATCTTCGGAGCTGCGGGAGCCCTGGTTCACCGGAGTGGCTGGATTGTATCACACGCCGGTCGTGCCTTCCGGCATCTTTCTCCTGTCAGCTAAACTCAGCGCCCACAACGGCTTCCATGGTCGCGCTACCATGGAAGAAACGTGCCAGGCGTCTATATCTCATACCCGTTCTGCGCCCAGAAGTGTACCTATTGCAACTTCGCCTCCGGGGTATTCCCCCGCGACCGCGAAGCCCTCTACAGTGACGCCCTCCTGACCGAGATCCGCACCCATCCCTGGCACTGGACGCCCGAAACCGTCTATCTCGGCGGCGGCACCCCGAGCAACCTCGCGCCGGACGCTCTCCGCGAAATCCTGTCTCTGATCCCCGGCGCGCCCTGGACCGAAGCCACCATCGAAGCCTCGCCCGGCAATCTCGCTGCCGGCCTCGCCCGCCTCTGGGTCGATTGCGGCATCAATCGCGTCAGCCTCGGCGTCCAGTCCTTCGTCGAGACCGAGATTCGCCGCACCGGACGCCGCCACTCCGCCGAGATTGTCGAGCGGGAAATTGCCGTCCTTCGCAACTCCGGCATCCGCGACATCAACATCGACCTCATCGCCGGCCTCTCCGGTCAGACCGCCGCTTCCTGGCGGGAATCCCTCGATTGGGTCGAGCGCCTCGCCCCGGAGCACGTCTCCATCTACATGCTCGAAGTGGATGAGGATAGCCGCCTCGGCAAGGAGCTCCTCCTGGGCGGAACCCGCTATGGAGCTGCCGATACGCCCTCCGAGGACGCCGTCGCCGATTTCTACGAAGTCGCCGTCGAGCGCCTCGCCGCCATCGGCATCCACCGCTACGAGATCTCCAATTTCGCTCGCCCCGGCCACGAATCGCGCCACAACCTCAAATATTGGCGGCTGGAGCCCTACGCAGGTTTTGGCGCCGATGCCCACTCCTTCGATGGCGCCGTTCGCACTCAAAACGGGGAGACCATCGACGACTACCTCGCCGGCCGCGGACGTACCTCCGTGCCCGCCGATTCCGCCGAGCACCTCTTCGTCGGTCTGCGGCTCACCGGCGGCATCCGCCCCGATCCTGCCGATTGGGACCGCTTCGACCGGCCCATCCGCCGCTTCCTCGATGCCGGCCTGCTCGAAATCGACGGCGCAACGCTCCGCCTCACCAGCCGCGGCGTTCTGCTCTCCAACGAAGTCTTCCAGGAGTTTCTCGTTACATGATCGATCTGCGCAGCGATACCGTCACCAAGCCGACCGCCGCCATGCGGAAAGCCATGTTCGAAGCCGAAGTAGGCGACGATGTATATCGCGAAGATCCCACCGTCAATCGACTCGAAGAGCGCGCCGCCGAAATCGTCGGCAAGCCGGCCGCGCTCTTCGTCCCCACCGGCACCATGGGCAACACCATCGCCATCAAACTCCTCACCGAACATGGACAGGAGGTGATTGCCGATTCGCGCGCCCATCTGATGGATTACGAGCTCTCCATGGTCGCCTGGTTCAGCGGCTGCGTGATCCGCGCCATCGAAACCGGGCGCGGCGTTCTGAGCTGGGAAGCGGTGCGCCGGCAGATCCGCCCCCTCGGCCCCTACAGCGCTCCCACCGGCGCCATCTGCATCGAGCAGACGCACAACATGGCGGGCGGAACCGTGTACCCGATGCGCACAGTGTGCGAGATATGCGACGGCGCGCACGAGCGCGGACTCCGCGTCCACATGGATGGAGCGCGCATTTTCAACGCGAGTGTGGCTCTGGGCCTTCCCGTGCATGAAATAGCAGCTTCCGCGGATACCGTCATGTTCTGCCTTTCCAAGGGACTCGGTGCGCCCGCCGGCTCGATCCTCGCCGGCCCGGCGGATCTCATGGCCAAAGCGCGCCTCTACCGTAAGCGCCTCGGCGGCGGAATGCGCCAGGCGGGCGTGCTCGCCGCAGCCGGGCTGGTCGCGCTCGAAGAATCGCCGCCCAAGCTGGCCGTCGATCACGCCAATGCGCGCTTCCTGGCCGAAGGCCTGGCCCGCATTCCCGGCATCCAGGTGGACCCCGCGACCGTTGACAGCAACATCGTCGTCTTCGACGTCTCCGGAGCTGGCCTCGCGCCCGCAGACATCAGCGCGCGCCTCAGGAGCCGCGGCGTCTTGATGAACGCCATCAACGAGCGCTGTGTCCGCGCCGTGACCCATTACGACGTCACGCGCGATCAATGCGCCGAAGTCATCGAAGCCATGGCCGACATCCTGTCGGCAGCCGCCCCCCGCTTTCGTGGCGCAGCCGCGAACCCCGGCCCCCGGCCCCCGACCCCCGACCCCGCGGGCGGAGCGAGCCAGTCATAATGGAATTTACCACTCGCATGTTCAGACCTCTGATTCTGCTCGCAGCGGCAATCCCTGCCTTCTCGCAGCAATATACGATCTCGACCGTCGCCGGCGGAGCGCCGCCCGCCACGCCCGTGGCCGCCACCAGTACTTCCATCGGACTGCCGCGCAAGATTCTCCTCGCCGGAAGTAGCGTCTATTTCAGCGCTGGCAATTCGGTATTCAAAATGGATTCCGGCGGGACCATGACCCTGATCGCGGGTAATTCCCGCCCCGGTTTTTCCGGCGACGGCGGCCCCGCCGTGAACGCGCAGCTGAACGCGCCGGCCGGTCTTGCTTTCGATTCCGCCGGCAACCTCTATATCGCCGACTCGCTCAACAACCGCGTCCGCATGGTGAGCCCCCAGGGCACGATCTCGACCTTCGCCGGCAACGGCGGCGTCTCGGTCCCCGGCTTCTGGGGCGATGGCGGCAACGCCACCGACGCCCAGATCCACTCCCCAGTCGCCGTCCGCGTCGATTCCAACGGCAATGTCTACATCGTGGCCGCCGGCGATAATTCCATCCGCAAGGTCGACGTCTATGGAATCATTTCCATCTTCGCCGGGCAGGGCTACCACGGATTCTACGGCGACAATACCAGCACCACCCCAGGTCCTGCCGTCAACGCCGGCCTGACCAACCCTCAGGACATGTGGATCAACAGCGACGGCACGGTTTTAATCGCCGATACCGGCAACGCCGCCATCCGCAAAGTCGCTACCGACGGCACCATCTCTACCATCTCAGGCACCGGCGCCACCGGGGTCAAGGCGTCCGGCGACGACGTCGCAACCACCCTCACCATGATCGCGCCCACCGGTGTGACGCAGGATTCCTCGGGCAATGTCTTCATCGCCGAGTTCGGCACCGACCGCATCCGAAAAATCGACACCTCCGGCAAGATCACTACCGCGATCGGTGACGGCCTCCCCGGCTTCACGGGCGACGGCGGCCCGCCCAATAAGGTCGAAATGAACCAGCCGACCGCGGTGGCCGTCGATTCCTCGGGCAACCTCTACTTTGCCGATTCGCTGAACTATCGTATCCGCAAGCTCGCGGGCGGCAGCGTCAACACCATCGCGGGAAACGGCCAGGTATCGCACTCCGGCGACGGCCTGCAGGGTACGTTTGCCCAGCTCAACGCTCCCCAGGGCGTGGCGGTGGATAGCGCCGGCAACCTCTATATCGCGGACACCGCCAACAACGTGGTCCGCCGCGTCGATACCAAGGGTGTCATAACCAACTTCGCGGGCAACGGCTCCGCGGGCAACGGCGGCGACGGCGGGGCCGCGACCAGCGCCCAGCTCAACACGCCCGAAGATCTCGCCGTCGATAGCGCCGGGAATGTCTACATCGCGGACTCGCAGAATCATAAGGTCCGCAAGGTCGCTCCCAATGGGACCATCAGCACGTTCGCCGGTAGCGGCACTCCAGGCTCGACCGGTGACGGAGGTGCCGCCGGCAGCGCCACTCTCAACCTGCCCTTTGGCCTGGCCGCCGACGCCGCCGGCAACGTCTACATCACGGAATTTCTCGGCAACCGCGTGCGCAAGGTGAACCCCAGCGGGACCATCACCACCGTCGCGGGCAATGGCACCGCCGGCTACTCGGGCGATGGCGGCAGCGCCACCACCGCCATGCTCAGCGGTCCCCAGGACGTCGCCGTAGATTCGGCCGGCAACGTCTACATCGCCGACGCCAACAACAATCGCGTTCGCATCGTTTCCAACGGCACCATCAACACGGTGGCCGGCAACGGGCTTTCCGGATACGACCGCGACGGCGTCCAGGCGACCGCTACCAATGTCGGCAATCCCGTCGCAGTCGCGGTGGATACCTTCGGCAACCTGTATGTCGCCGACGGCAGCCTCCGCGTACGCAAGGTCTTTCTTTCCGGCGTCATCACCACCATCGCCGGCTCGGGCGTGCGCGGATATACCGGCGACGGGGGCCCCGCCGCTAATGCCCAGCTCAGTGGACCCTCCGCCCTGGCGGTCGATTCCAGCGGCACCGTCTGGCTCGCCGACACCAACAACAACGCCGTGCGCGAATTGCAGGCCAACAGCGGCGGCATTAGCGTCAGTGGAGTGGTGAACGCCGCCAGCAACCAGTTGGGCGCCATCTCGCCTGGCCTGGTGGTGGTGATCTACGGCAGCGGGCTCGGGCCCGCCAACCTGACGCTGTACCAGCTCGACGCCAACGGGCTCGTCCCCAAGTCCGTGGCCGGTACCAGCGTCTATTTCAACGGCGCCGCGGCCCCCGTCCTCTACACGTCCGCCAGCCAGGTCGCTGCCGTCGTGCCCTTCAATCTCGACAGCGCGACCCTCGTCCAGATGTATGTGCAATACCAGGGGCAGACTTCCCAGCCGGTAAATCTCTCCGTGGCGTTCGTCACTCCCGCCATCTTCACGCTCGACGGCTCCGGGTCGGGACAGGCGGCCGCGATCAACAACACGGATGGCTCCATCAACCGTGCCACTCGGCCGGCCAAGATCGGCGATTACATCCAGTTCTACATGACCGGCGCCGGCCCGACCAATCCGCCGTCCGTGGATGGCCAGCCCAATTCGGTTCCGCTGCCGGTCCCCCTCGTAACTCCGGTCACCGTCGCCATCGGCGGCAAGCAGGTCACTCCGCAGTTCGTCGGTGGCGCTCCCGGCGCGGTCGCCGGCGTGACCCAGGTCAACGTGCAGATCCCGTCCGGCATCGCTCCCGGCAACGCCGTGCCGGTCACCGTGACCGTCGGCAATTCGAATACCCAGAACGGCGTTACCATCGCGGTATCGAACTGATATATGCGATACCGCAAACTCGGTAGGACCAACCTCGAAGTCGGCGAGATCGGCTTCGGTGCCTGGGGTATCGGCGGAAAACAGTGGCTCGGCGGCGATGACGGCGAATCGCTCGCCGCGCTCCGCCGCGCCATCGAGCTGGGCGTCAACCTCATCGATACCGCGCTCGCCTATGGCGACGGCCACAGCGAGCAGCTCGTGGGACAGATCGTCCGCGAGACGCCGGGCCAGATCTACGTCGCCACCAAGGTGCCCCCCAAGAACCGCATGTGGCCGGCGCGCGGCGGAATCGAAGAGGTCTTCCCCTACGACTACATCGTCCGCAGCGCCGAAGAGAGCCTGCGAAATCTGAAACTCGATTCCATCGACCTCCTCCAGCTTCACGTCTGGAGCGCGGACTGGCTCCCGCGCGACGAATGGCGCCGCGCCTTCCAGGACCTGAAGCGCTCCGGCAAAGTGCGCTGCGTCGGCATCTCCGCCACCGAGCACGATCCGAATTCCGCGCTCGGCATCGTCGAAAGCGGGCTCATCGACGCGGTCCAGGTGATCTACAACATCTTCGACCAGGCTCCGGAGACGCATCTGTTCCCGCTGGCCAGAAAGTGCAACGTCGGCATCCTGGCGCGCGTACCCCTCGATGAAGGCGCGCTCAGCGGACATTTCACCGAAGACATCCAGTTCCCGTCCGGGGATTTCCGCGACTGGTACTTCCGCGGCAGCCGCCGGCGCGAAGTCGTGCAGCACGTCGACGCGCTCCAGCGCGATCTCGACGGCGCCTCGATTCCCGACACGGCGCTGCGCTTCTGCCTCTCGCATCCCGCGGTCTCGACCGTCATCCCCGGCATGCGCACGCGCCGCCACGTCGAGCAAAACACCGCGCTCTCCGATGCCGGGTCCCTTCCGCCGCAAACCCTGTCGCTCCTCAAGCGCCACGCCTGGGACCGCAACTATTACACATAACGCAGGTCTCCAGGCCTGCGTGTCTCGCTTATTCGGTTTTGTGTCGCGACCGGTGGCACCTCAGGCACAGCGTGCGCATATTGGCCAGGTCGCATTCGCCGCCGCCCTGGTGAACCGGCACAACATGGTCCGCGTCCCACAGGTTCCGCCGGTGCCCCCATTCCTTTTCGAACTGCCTGCGGGCGTTCCAGTCCAGCTTCCGTTTGTCGCGGCGCAACGCTTCGGTGTCGATCCCGCAGAGCGCGCACACCCCGCGATCGCGCGCGAACACCTGCTCGCGAAGATAGCCGGGATCGGTGCGCAGCTTCCACTCGTGAACGCAGTCCGGGCTGCAAAACGTGAAGCGGCCCTTCGGGACTTCGATGCCGCACCAGCGGCAGACGCCGCGCTTGCGCTCGACCCAGCCGCCCGGCATCGCGCGGCGCGTGCTCATTCCCGGAAGTCGTAGCCGAGCTCGCGCATCCGCGCGATGATGCCCGCCCGGATGGCGGCGATCTCGTCGTTCGAAAGAGTGCGTTCCGGTGAGCTCAGCGTCACGCGGAAGCTCACGCTCTTCTGCCCCGCGGCAAGCGGCGGGCCCGCATACTGCCGCACATATTCCACGCCATCCAGCAGCGCGCCCGCGAACTCGGCGATCCGTTTTTCGAGGTTGCCCGCGGTCTCTCGCGCGGCGGTGACCACGGACAGGTCGAACGCGCTCGAAGGAAAGCGCCGGATCGGCGTATACTTGACCTCCCGCGCGAACAGCGGCTCGATCGCTTCGAGATCGAGATCCAGGATGGCCGCGCGTCCGGTCTTGAGCAGCGAGGGATGCAGTTCGAAGAACCGCCCGGCAGTCTTTCCCCTCCACGCCAGGTTGGCCGACCGCGCCGGGTGCTCGAACGCTCGCGCCTGCGCGGGTTCCGTCTCCGCGCCCGGCATCAAACACTCCGCCACCCGCTTGGCTTCGAACAGCCCCGCGGCGCCATCGCCCTCGCGCGCGTAGACCGCGGCCACGAGATGAGAAACTTCGTGGGGCAGGCTTCCGGCCTGCCCCCCATGAATTTCCAACCCCACCTCGAAAATTCGAAACGCGTCGCGATACTTGGCGTTCTCCACCACGTTGCGCCAGACCCCCGGCAGCAGCGACCGCCGCATCAGAGCCTGGTCGCTCGCGATCGGGTTCGCCACCCGCACGTGCTCCGCCGGATCGAACCCGAACGCCCGTACCGCTTCTTCGCTCAGGAAGCTGTAGTTGTAGACCTCGGTGAATCCGTTGTCCACGAACACGTCGCGGACTTCATGATGGAACCGGCGCGTCGGATTGCCGGGCGGCACCACGCTCAGCAGCAGCGGCGCCTTCGGAGTGATGGAATCGTAACCCACCATGCGCCCGACTTCTTCCACCAGATCGTCCTTGATCGAGATGTCCTTCGTCGCGCGCCAGCTCGGCACGGTGATTGAGAAAACTCCCGGCGATGGCTCGGCAACGCCGAACTCCAAACTCTCCAGAATTCGCCGGACCTCGGCCGGCGCGATCGTCCGCCCCAGCTTACGTTCCAGCCAGGTAAGTGGCAGTTCGATCGGCGGCGGAGTTCGAAAGTTGCCCTTCTGGTCCGCGAGCCCGCCCGCCAGCCGCGCCGTCGGGCAAATCTCCCGCAGCAGTTCGATCGCCCGCGCCAGCCCGCGCACGGTGTTGTGCGGGTCCTGGGCTTTTTCGAAACGCATGCTGGCATCGGTGCGTAGCTTGATCGCCGCGCTCGTCTTGCGGATCGACGACGCCTGGAAATTCGCGCTCTCCAGCACCACGCGCGTGGTCTTCTCGCTGATGGCGCTGCCCGCCCCGCCGATCACGCCGCCCAGCGCAATCGCTCCAGCGCCGTCGGCAATCACGAGGTTCGAAGCGTCCAGCGTGTAGCTTTCTTCGTTCAGCGCGCGGAAGCGCTCGCCCGGTCTGGCGGGACGGATGAAGATCGTGTCGCCCGTCAACAGGTCGGCGTCGAACGCGTGCATCGGCTGCGCCAGCTCCGCCATGACGAAGTTCGTCATGTCCACGATGTTGTTGATCGGGTTCAGCCCGATCGCCGTCAGCCGGTATTGCAGCCACAGCGGCGAGGGCTCGACCTTAATCCCTTCGAAGACCAGCGCGCTGTACCGGGGGCAGAGTTTCAAATCCTCGATCTGGATCTTCACCGCCGCCGGTCCCGAGGGTAACAACTCGAGTCGCGCCGGGTCCGTCAGCTTCAGCCCAAGGATCGCCGCGACCTCGCGCGCCATGCCGTGATGTCCCCACAGGTCCGGCCGGTGCGTGATGCTCTTATTGTCGATCTCGATGATGCTGTCCGGGCAGAGGCGGTCGAGCGTACCGATCTCGACGATGCCTGTGTGGTCCTTGTTGATCCCCAGCTCCGCCGCGCTGGCCAGCATGCCGTCGCTCTCCACCCCCTGGATCGTCTTCTTGCCGGCCGGCAGGTAAACAGTCGTCATTCCGGGACGGCAGTTGGGCGCGCCGCACACCACGGTCTTGCGACCCAACCGTCCGGCATCGACCACCGCCTTCACGTTGTGGCTCTCCGGAATCGGCTCGACGGACTCCACGCGCGCAATCGCAGCTTCGGCGAGCGGCGCCCCGGCTTCTTCGATACCCTCGCATTCCGCGGTCTTCATGGTGATCAGGCGCTCGAGCGGCGCGGCGGCCTGCGTCAATCCGGGAACGAACTCGCGAAGCCAGTTGTACGAGAATTTCACGGTTAGAATTGCTCCAGGAACCTGAGGTCGCCGCCTTGCAGATGGCGGATGTCGTCGATGCCGTAACGCATCATGACCAGGCGCGTCAGGCCCAGCCCGAAGGCGAAGCCGTTCCACTCTTCGGGGTCGATCTTGCTCATGCGCAGCACGTTCGGATTCACCAGCCCGCACGGCAGAAGTTCCACCCAGCCGCTCTGCTTGCAAACCGGGCAGCCCGGCCCGCCGCAGATCAGGCACTGAACATCCAGCTCGAAGCCCGGTTCGACGAACGGGAAGTACCCCGGCCGCAGGCGCACCGTGACCTCGCGGTGGAAAATCGCCGCCAGCAGCGTCTTCATGAAGTAGATCAGGTGGGCAACGCTCACGTCGCGATCCACCATCATGCCTTCGAGCTGGTAAAACGTGTGCTCGTGGCTGGCGTCGATGCTCTCGTTGCGGAAGGCGCGGCCGGGCGCGATCATCCGTAGGGGCGGGCCGAGCCGCTCCATGCCGCGCACCTGCACCGGCGACGTGTGCGTGCGTAGCAGGTTGCCGCCATCCAGCCAGAAGGTGTCCTGCATGTCGCGCGCCGGGTGATCGCGAGGGATGTTCAGCGCGTCGAAGTTGTGATACTCGGTTTCTACTTCCGGTCCGTCCAGCACGGCAAATCCCAGCGACACGAAAAGGTCTTCCAGTTCCCTTTGAATTCGCGTGATGGGGTGCAGGTGCCCGCGCCGCGGAGGCGGAGCTGGCAGCGTGAGATCGATCCATTCGCCGTCCAGTCGCTGGTTCAGCGTGTCTTCCTCGAACGCGCGCGTCCGTGCCTCGACCGCCGCTTCCAGCTTCTGCTTGGCGGCATTCAGCGCCTGTCCTACGGCCTTCTTCTCCTCGACCGTCAGCTTGACCATCCCCTTGCTGATTTC
>Ga0335077_10009556_pt1 | contig 12042 bp, 11 predicted proteins | sample Lox_Sample_31_FD_207151 | JGI IMG/M metagenome (GOLD analysis project Ga0335077, IMG submission 207151) | Soil microbial communities from Loxahatchee National Wildlife Refuge, Florida, United States - Lox_Sample_3.1 | ecosystem: Environmental > Terrestrial > Soil > Wetlands | place: USA...
CAGCCAGGCCGACGAACATGGTGCCCACGGGAACATTCTCACTGGGATCGGGGCCGGCCTCGCCGGTGATCGAGAGTGCGAAGGTCGAACCGGTGCGCCGGCGCGCGCCCGTAGCCATGGCCTCCGCAGATTCCTTGCTGACAGCGCCGTGCTGCTCGAGAATCTCCTCGCTGACGCCCAGCAGGTCGCTCTTCATCTTCTTGCTGTAAGTGATAAATCCGCCCAGAAAATAATCCGAGCTGCCGGGAACCGAGGTGATGCGCTGCGAGAGCAGGCCGCCGGTGGCGCTTTCCGCAACCGAAAGCGTGGCGTGATGCTTTTTCAGCAGTTCGCCGACGACCGCTTCGAGCGGCTCGCCGTTCCGCGAATAAATCCGGTCTCCCAGCAGCAACTCGATCGGCCCGGCGACCTCAGCCAGCAGGGCAGTGGCATCGGCTTCGTTCGAGCAGCGCGCCCGCAGGTGAACCTGAATGTCGCCCTCGCCCGCGAGAATCGTAGTCGCCGGATTGGTGTACTTCTTGTAGACCGGCGAAATGGTTTGATCCAGATCCGATTCGGCCATGCCCGCCACCCGGAGCACCAGCGCGCGAATCACCTGCCGGGGAACCACGCGCTCCAGACGGGGCAGGCACTGTCGTGTGAACATGGCCTTCAGTTCGTGCGGCGGGCCCGGCAGCAGCATGATGGACACGTCCGAGTCATCAATCCACTGCCCGGGTGCGGTGCCGCGATCGTTGGGCAGAATCTCCGCGCCTTCGATGACGAACGCTTGCCGCCGGTTCACTTCGGCCATTTTGCGGCCCGCCTGCCGGAAGCGCTGCTCGAGTTGGTCGGCGATCTCGGAATGAAAGACCATCTTGCGGTCGAGCGCCAGAGCAACCGCATCGCGCGTGACGTCGTCTTCGGTGGGGCCAAGCCCGCCCGAAAGGATGACAATCCGGGAGTGCGACATAGCGCGGCGTACGGTGTCGGCCAGCAGGTCGCGGTCATCGCCCACGACGTACTTGGTGACGACCTCCACACCCAGCCCGTTCAACTGGTCCGTCAGGAAGAGGGAATTGGTGTCCAGCCGCTGCGGTGTGAGAAGTTCGGAACCGACGGCGATGATCTCCGCGTTCATCGGCCCTTAGGCGAGCAGTCTCCCTTTGATACGCACGTCGACCCGGTACAGCCCGTTCGTGGTAGCGACCACCATAGAGCGTGAGGGCGTAAACGCCATGCCCACGATGCCCGGACCGGAAAGGAACAGTTCCGGCTTGCGATCGGGGCCGAAGCGAACCACGCCTTTGCGCCCGCCATAGGATGCCGCCACATAAAGGCGGTTCTCGGTGTCGAATGCCAGCCCTTGCGGCCGGCCGAGTCCCCGATAGAAGACTTCCACCTCACCGGTATGCGAAACGCGGTACACGGAATCGAAGCTCGATGTGGTGGGCCCGCTTACATACAGGTACCTGTCCGGCCCGAACGCCAGGTGATACGCCGCAATGGATGGCTCGAGCGTGGCGAACACAAAGATCTGGCGGTCGGGCGCGATCTTGAAAATCGTGCCGCTGCGGTCGCCCACGTAGAGATTGTTGTCCTCGTCGAACGCCAGGCCTGTGGCCACGCCCATCCCTTCCACGAAAACCGACATGTTGCCGTTTGGCGTCACCTGGTAAATCACCCCGTCAAACCGGCTGGAAATGTAAAGCAGCCCTTGAGGATCGAAGGCCAGGCCGGTGGCGTTCATCAAGTCGTTGATGAAAGGCTTAACGCTATAATTCAGGTCGATTTTGTAAACCGCCACGGGCACCTTCTGGCCGCGCGAGCCGCTGAAGGTGGTGAAGACGTTGCCGAACGTATCCACGGCGGGATTGCCGACCGGGTGCAGGTTATCGGCAATGGGAATGCCGATATCACAGGTCCAGGCCTGGCTCGCCTGTTCTCCGTTTTGGATGACCAGTTCGCCGTCGGAAACGCCCTCAGGTACGCGAACAATCAGGAATGAGTCCGAGCTGATAATGATGGGCGCGGCAACCTCTCCGATGATAACCCTCGGACGATCCGTCTTGGCGAAGCCCCGTCCTTGAATCTGGAATTCGCCGCCTGCGATAGCAGCGGGCGGTGAAACCTGGGCGATTTGCGGCCTCCCATTATCTTTCCGGATACTCATGCTCAATAAAGATTGAAACACCCTGTCAGAAATAAGACAAGTGCCGCATACAAACCCGCCATCAGATCATCGGCCACGATGCCTAATCCGCCGGGGAGTTTTTCCAGGTTTCGCACCGGCGCCGGCTTCCAGATGTCGAACAGCCGGAACAGTACGAACGCGCCGAGCCAGGACTTAACATTTAGTTGCCTGGCTCCAGCCAGCGCGAGCCATTGGCCCACCACCTCATCCACCACCACCACGCCGGGATCCTTCTGGTTCAGCGCGAGGGCTGTTACGTCCGCAGCCCAGATGGCGGGCGCAGCCGCCGCCAGAGCCAGGGCCGCGAACCAGAGCGGCTGCCAACCGGCATAGCGCACCAGCAGCCACGCAATAGCCAGCGCCGCCAGGGAGCCGGCAGTGCCCGGACCGGCCGGTGCATATCCGCAGCCGAACCACGTAGCGACGAGCTTCGCGGCCTTAATCTTCATCTTCTTCGTTTCGGGTTTTCTCGGGCGCCGGCTCCGGCTGGCTGACGGGCGTGGACACCACGTATTTGCCCGACGCCCAGTTGCCGAGATCCAGGATGCGGCAGCGTTCGCTGCAAAAAGGGAATTCAGGGTTGTCCCTGGCAACCGCCTTCCGGCAGATCGGACACTTCATAAAACAGGGGCTGGGATTTGTGGGTTGGGGGTTGGTGCAATCTGGATTAACGCATGAGGCATGGCCGCATTTCGCTCATCGCCTTCCAGCAGGGTGCCTACCAGATCATAATCGTGAGCTTCGGTGATGCGCAGGCGGCGAATCTCGCCGGGCGTCGGCTCGGCGCCTTCGAAATCGTTGATCAGCGTGACGCCGTCGATCTCGGGCGCCTGCGTGGGCATCCGGCCCTCCCAGAGCAGGTCGGTTTCCTTGGAAATGCCCTCGACTAACACGGTTGTTTCGCTGCCCACCAGTTGCCGGTTTCGCGCGCGTGCCACCTTGCGTTGCAGACCCATCAGGCGGCGCTTGCGGTTGTAAATGGTCCGGCCATCCACCTTTCCATCCAGGTGATAGCTCGCGCTGCTGTCTTCGTCGGAATAGGAAAAAACGCCCAGCCGGTCGAAGCGCGCCGCTTCGCAGAACTGGCACAGCTCGCGGAAGTCCTTCGCGGTTTCGCCGGGGAATCCCACGATCATGCTGGTGCGGATGGCGACCGAGGGAATGGTGCGCCGGATGCGCTCGATCAGTTTCAGGAAAATGTCGCCCGAGGCGCCGCGCTTCATGCCCTTGAGCACGCGCGCGCTCGCGTGCTGTAGCGGCATATCGATATATTTCACCAGCGCCGGATGCTCCGCGATGGTATCGAGCAGCTTCTGCGTCACTTTATTGGGATAAGCGTAGAGGAAGCGGATCCACTTTTCGCCCGGAGTTTCAATCTGCGCCAGGCGCGCCAGCAGAGCCGCCAGGCCGTCTTTGATCCCCAGGTCCTCGCCGTAGCAGGTGGTGTCCTGGCCAATCAGGTTGATTTCGCGCACGCCCTGCTGGAACAGCCGGGTTGCTTCGGCAATCACCGACTCGAAGCGCCGGCTGCGGAATTTTCCGCGATACTGCGGGATCACGCAGAACGTGCACGGATGGTCGCAACCCTCGGCGATCTTGACATAAGCGAAATGACGTGGCGTCGCCAGCACGCGCGGGGTGAGATCGTGATAAAGGTACGGCTCGAATGGGTTCGGAGCAATCTCGATGCCCTCGCACAGCGGCACGATCTGCTCGATCTCATTGGTGCCGACCACCGCGTCGACTTCCGGCATCTCGCGCCGGATCTGGTCGCGGTACCGCTCTACCAGGCATCCAGCCACGATCAGCTTCTTCGCCCGGCCGATCTTCTTGTATTCGGCCATTTCGAGGATGGTGTCGACCGATTCCTTTTTTGCCGGATCAATGAAGCTACAGGTGTTCACCACGAGGACATCAGCTTGATCGGGATGAGGCGTTAGCTCGTGCCCATGGGACACAAGTTGCCCCATCATGACTTCGCTGTCGACCAGATTTTTGGGACAGCCCAAGCTGACAAAACCGACTTTCAAATGTGATGAACCTCGCGGGGAGCGGTGCAGATTTCAGGATAGCATGGGGGTGCACGGAGAGCCGCTATGGCCGGCGTTTCCCCGCGTCGCCCCGTCTCCGTGTCGCGCCGTCCGCGATGCGCCAGCATCGCCCGGTGCGCAGCGCCGGCTTACCAGCTATGGTCGATGGTGTTCTTCTGATACGACTGCGTGAAGTAGAGATTGACGGCGCGCTGCAGGTCTGTCTTGGTCATCTGCGGCGGGCGTTTCTCGTATTCGCTGATGGATACGATGATGTTGCAGAGGTCCAGCGGATAGCACGCGCGCAGTTCGCTACGGCCATCCGAAAGCACCAGCGAGCGCACGAAGTCTACGGTGTCGGGATCGTAAGGCAGCTTCTTCTGGATGGCAACCCGGCGCCAGATTTCATTAAACGTAGGCGGATCCACCGGTTCGACGAACACCTTGTTCTGAATGCGGCGCAGGAACGTCGCATCGGCCAGGTCGTCCGGGTTCAGGTTGGTGGAGAACACCACCATCATCTCGAACGGGATTTGGAACTTAATGCCGTAAGAAAGAGTCAGGTAATCCACGCGGCGGTCCAGCGGAACAATCCAGCGGTTCAACAGCTCGCGTGGCGACATCACCTGGCGGCCGAAGTCGTCGATCAGGAAGATGCCGTTGTTCGCCTTCATCTGCATGGGCGCGGCGAAAACGCCGCCGGCTTCGTCATAATGCAGCTCGAGCATACTGGCCACCAGCTCGCCGCCCACCATGATGAACGGCCGCTTCGCGATCACCCAGCGCTGGTCCAGTTCCGGATCCTCGCGATCCACCGCCTGATGGACCACGGGGTCGTAGAGCACAATGATCTTGCCGTCCACCTCCACGGCGTGCGGGATCAGGATGGTATCGCGGTAAATGCGCAAAAGCCGTTCGGCCAGGCTGGTCTTGCCGTTGCCGGAGGGCCCATAAAGGAACAGGGATTTCTGCGAAACAATGGCTGGGCCGAGTTGGTCCAGCATGCGGTCCGACAGCACCAGGTCGCTCAGGGCGTCGCGCAGCATGGTGCGGTCAATTTCGATATTCGCAGCCTGCGCCTTGGTGGCCAGGTGATAGTCGCGGATCGAGACCGGCGCCGGCCCCACGTAACGGCAGATCCGGAAGCGTTCGGCGGCAAGCTCATGCCCCGCGCTGGTCAGCGTGAACGCGTAATCTTCGCCCACCGAACCCTTGACCTCGACCAGGTGCTGCTGGCGCAGTTCTCGGAACATGGCGTCGAGGATGGGAATGGCCACCTTGATCGTCCGGCTGGTAATCTCCAGACTGGTCATGCCATCCAGATGCAGGTGCCGGAGGATCAAGTCAAAAATGACGGACTTCGGAATCCGCAGATCGGCCATGCGCAGGGGGACCGCGGGCCAAAACGCCGCGCGCCGCGCAGGAGGCGCAACTTTTTCTATGCCGTTGGAGACGAGTTTCTGGACCAAGGGAAAAACTCCGAGATCAGGTTAGCATAATTCGCCAAAAATAGAATCTATTTCTGGATAACTCACACCAATTTTGTTCAATTCAGCCGCTCCGGAATGATTTCTGCGGCGTTCCTGTTCGTCAGCGCGCGACCGCTGACGTAAGTTAACATGAACGAAGATGAGCCCCAACCAGCCGAATCAGCCCCCGAAACTTCCCATTCCCGGCGTGCACCACTTGATCGCTGTAGGCTCCGGGAAGGGCGGTGTCGGAAAAACCACCGTTGCCGTGAACCTCGCCGTGGCCCTGGCGGCTCTCGGGCACAGAGTCGGGTTGATGGACGCGGATGTCTACGGTCCCAACGTGCCCATGATGATGGGCATCAACAAAACGCCCATGGCGTATGGCGAGCGCATCCAGCCGATCGAACATTTCGGCGTGAAGCTCATGTCCATGGGATTCTTGAGTCCCGGCGACAAACCTCTGGTCTGGCGCGGCCCCATGCTGCACAGCGTCATCCAGCAGTTTTTGCGCGGCGTCGACTGGGGCGATCTGGAATACCTGGTCATCGATCTGCCGCCCGGCACCGGCGACGTCCAACTCACGCTGATTCAGACGGCGCCCGTCACCGGAGCCGTGGTGGTCACCACGCCCTCCGATGTCTCGCTCGAAGACGCCCGCAAGGCCGTCCACATGTTCAATCAGGTGAAGGTTCCCATCCTGGGGATTGTCGAGAACATGAGTTACCTGGTGTGTCCGCACTGCAAAGAGCGCGTCGATGTCTTCAGCACCGGCGGTGGCGAGCGGACGGCGCAGGAGATGAAGGTGAATTTCCTGGGTGCGCTTCCCCTCGATCCCGAGGTCCGCGCCGGAGGCGATTCCGGCAAGCCCGTGGCGCTGCGCAATGGCAACGATCCCCACGGCAATGTCTTCCGCGATCTGGCTCAGCGAACCATCGATCGGATTAATCAGATCGGCCCGCCGTCGGGCCCGAAGATCGAAATTTCCGAGTAAGGCTCTTAGAGTTTGGGTTTCGGCGGAGGCAATTCCCTGGCGGTGACCGTGTCTTGAAACCCCGTCCGCCCGTGCGAGCCATCGCAGAATGGTTTATTTTGCGATTGCCCGCAGCGGCAGAGCGAGATCAGCGTCCGCCCGGCCAAGCCGAACGCGCGCCCCTCGGGATCTTGAATCGAAAACTCACCCTCCACTCGGATGGGGCCGTTGTGGATAACTGTAATCTTCGCCATTGAAACGATGCTAACAGGTCTCTACTGCTTCGGCGGACTCGTCGGCGCCACCGGAGGCGTGTCGGGCTTCTGGCCTTTGTTCTCCGGATTGACCGCGTCGCCGAACTGGATGTTCACGTCGCTCTTGAACTGTTTGTAGTCTTCGTATTTCACGATCATGCGCATCCGCTGCGGCCCTGTCTGGAAATGCAGCGTGTCATCGGCATCCGTATAAACCGGAAACCAGTACTTGCCGTCCACCTGTTCGCGCAGCGTTTCGAACTTCGGAAACTGGTTGTCCTCGTTCCTCTTGAGAAGGCCCACACCTTTGCCGTAAGTCTTGACAATCTGCATGTCGCGGTCGTCCACCCAGATCTGGCCCTCAAAATATCGCTTGCCCTTCTCCATCTTCTTGGGCTTCACAGCGAAGACGTAGCAGGGAATCTCGTCGGCTTTCTGCTTGCCCAAGTAGCGAATGTCATAGTCCCCGATTTCGCCCGTGGTCAACACGAACGGCTGCACGTCGCGCAAATCCTGAATGTCTTGCGGTGTCAGGATCAAACGGCTCAGGGTCGAAACCGGCGCGCGCACCACTCGCTCTGTGCGTTTGCCGTCAGGCGAGAAAATAATGTCCTCGACGATCTCATAGCGGCCATGGACAGCGCCCGAGTCGTCCAGTTCCTGGATCTTGACGGTTTGCCGGTAGGTGTAGTTCTCGCGTGCGCGGGAAAACTCGGCTTCCTTGGCAGCGAATTTCTGGATGATTTCATCCGGATTGGCCTCTTTTGCGTCCCCGGCCCACGTGGGAGCCGACAAGACGGCCAGAATCGCGGGAAGTACAACAGAACGCATCTCTACCTCACTTATCAGACGTGACTACCGTTCCAACAGTTTCTTGGCGATAGTCAGCAACTGCATGTTACTGGTACCCTCATAAATGCGGCCGATCTTGGCATCCCGGTACAGTTTTTCCACCGGATAATCCCGGGTGACGCCCACGCCGCCTAGAACCTCGATGGCTTTCGAAGCCACCTTCTCGGCGATCTCCGAACTGTAATATTTTGCCATAGCCGCCTCGGTGACGAACGGCTGCCCGGCATCCCGGAGGCGTGCTGCGTTGTACACCAGCAGGCGCGCGGCCTCGACTTCGACCGCCATCTTTGCGAGCTGGAACTGCACGCCCTGAAATTCGCTGATCGTCTTGCCAAACTGCTTCCGCTGCTTGGCGTAGGCGAGGGCGTGGTCCAGCGCGCCGCGCGCCAGGCCGATCATCTGCGAGCCGATGGCGATACGACCCTCGTTGAGCGTCTCGATCGCGATCTTATAGCCTTTGCCGACCTCGCCCATAACGTTCTCGCGCGGCACCCGGCAGTTGTCGAGAATCAGCTCGCACGTGGACGAGGCCCGGATGCCCAGTTTGTCCTCTTTCTTTCCTACTTGAAATCCGGGAAATCCCCGCTCAACCAAAAACGCCGTGATGCCGCGGTATCCCGCCCCGGGGTTCGCATTCGCAAACAACAGGAACAAACCCGACTCGGCGGCATTCGTGATCCACAGCTTGCGGCCGTTCAGAAGGAAATGATCGCCCTGATCCTGTGCCTGCGTAGCAAGAGCAAACGCATCGGAACCGGAGCCCGCTTCCGAGAGCGCGTAAGAAGCCACCGTGTCCGCCGCCAGCCGCGGCAGGTAGCGTTGTTTTTGTTCCGCATTCGCCCAACGCAGAATCGCATTATTGACGATGGTATTCTGCACATCGACAATCACGCCGGCTGACGGATCCACCGCCGACAGCTCCTCGACCGCCATCACCGCTTGAAAGAAGCTGCCGCCCTGGCCGCCGAACTCCTCAGGAATTTCGATCCCCATCAGGCCGAGTTCGAAGAACTGGCGGATGATGTCCTTGCGGAACACGCCCGCCTCATCCATTTCGCGCACATGCGGCGCAATCTGCTCGCGCGCAAAACGTCGCACGGTGGATTGGAAAAGTCTCTCTTCTTCGCTGAGCTGCGTGAGCGGCGAAGGATGGAACTCGGTCTGCGCGGAGGCTAACATGGATCTTTCTATTTTACTAATTGACTTAGCCTCGCGCCTACGCCAAGATCGGGATGCCGCATGACAACCGAATTTCTGGCCATCGGAGTCCTCTGGTACGTGGTCTTTCTGCTCTCGACCACCGCCCACGAAGCCTCTCACGCGCTGGTCGCGAAACTGGGCGGCGATCCCACTGCCTTCCACGGCGGACAGGTCACCCTCGACCCGCTGCCGCACATACGCCGTGAACCTTTTGGAATGGTGCTCATCCCGATCCTGACATACGCAACCGGCGGCTGGATGATGGGATGGGCCAGCGCGCCCTACGACCCGCGCTGGCAACAGAATCATCCGCGCCGGGCTGCCTGGATGTCGCTTGCCGGGCCTGCGGCGAACTTCACGCTGGCCGCCATCGCGGGAGTCGCCATTCACATTGGAATGCTGACCGGCTCCTTCCAACCTCCCGAGTCCGCCAACTTTCAGCGGGTTGTGGAGGCGGGCACCTCGGGTTTCGCCGAAGGCGCGGCGAAGTTTTTCAGTCTGCTTTTCTCGCTCAACGTCCTGCTCGGGACATTCAATCTTCTGCCGATTCCACCGCTCGACGGCTACGGCGCGCTCGGGCTATTCGTCAGCGACAACGGCGCCAGGCGGCTGGAAGAAATGCGCCAGAGAGCGCGAGCCTATAGTTTCATCGGGCTTTTGCTGGGCTGGCAGCTATTCGCGAAGATCTACCATCCGCTATTCACTCTTGCCCTGCAGGCCCTGTACCCCACGCTGCACTACGGCTAGGAGCGGCGCTCTCTATTCCTTACCACGCCAGAACCGGGCCTGATACACCGTAGGCAGCACAGCATCCTGCCCGCCGCGCACGAAACTCCGCACCAGTTCGGTCCGCGACCAGTGGCCGCCGCTCAAAATCCGCGACAGCTCGTCGTTGGCGAACTGTTCCCACGCGAATGCCTGTCGCCAGGGAAAACAGGTCACCTCCACGGCTCGAAGCGGCAGCCCTTCCTGCAACCCGGAGTCGATTTGATTCCGCAGCCATTCGAAAAAGCGCAGCTTCTCGATGATCTCCTCGCGCGGATGCCGGCGAATCACCAAGCCAGGGACATCCGGCACGTCCTGCCGCAGCGTGTGGACGAAGCCGTGGCCCTCCACCAGGATTTCGATCTCCAATTCCAGCATTCGCTCGAGCGTGCTGATCCATTTGCGGCTGTCTACATCCGGATTGGGCGCCGAGAAGTAAGCTCCCATGAACGTGTCGCCGGCAAGTAACAGCTTCTCGCGGCGGTCGTAGAGCACGATGTGGTCATCGCAATGGCCCGGCGCGGCGATCACTTCGAGCGTTCCTGTGGCGCTGGCCATTTCGCTCTGCAGAACCGTATACGGCTCGACGAGCGGCGGCGGCTGACCGATCATCCAGCGGCGAATCCGTGGAAGCACAGGCGGCGAACGCAACACGGCAGCCGTTTCGCTTCCAACATAAACCGGCGCGCCCGTTTGCGAGCTGAGCCAGTTGAGATTACACGAGTGCTCTTCGTGATGATGCGTTGCGCCTATCGCGCGAATGGCGCCGGCCGGCAGACGCTGTAACTGGCGCTCGAGCGCCCTGCGCATGCGCGTCGATCCCGGATCGATGGCTACGCCGTCGTAGAGAACCATCAGGAACTGCTCGCCGAACATCAGGCTCACCAGATCGCAGGTGAACGAATTCAAGAAGACTAACGACAACTTTCCCTGCAGCATTTCAACGCGGCGACCGCGCGTGCGCCAAAGCAGCCCAATATGGCGGGCAACCGAGCGCACCAACGCGCCCATGCTGAGCGGGAAGCGCATAAAAAAGCCAATGCTGTAACAGGTCCAGAGCGGGGCGAGCGAGGTGCGACGGCGAACCTCGTGCGGGCGGAACGCATGGCACGCCCCGCCGCGGCACTTGCTGAGCGCGTAGCGGTTGCGCGCCACCATGCGGTACAGCAGCCGGCCGATCCAGCGGAACGGTGGCACCGCGCCGGCCGCGCCGATCACCCAGGTAAATGGCGAAAGGCGAGCCAGCCGGGCCACCGCGTCCCAGCCGGCCAGCACGCCCTGTTCCGGCGTGATGATGTGCAGCTCCTGAAGACACCGATCAATGGCAAGGGCAGGATACGGCGCGATCGTCTCCGGATGAATCCCAACGCATTCCGTCCGGTTCCCGCGATCGAGCAGCCGTAGCCAGGAAACGCCCGCCTGGCAGATTTCACACTGATCGTCGTAAAAGACTTTGAACTTCGGCGTGTTGGTCAGATGGCTCTTGCCAGTTCCTTCCACGCGCGTCCTTGCGATTCGGCGACGCCGGCATGCGTCACATAGCCCTTGTAAGTATTCACGCCTTCACGCAGCGCCGGATGCTGATCGCAGGCCCGCTCCAGACCTTTATTCGCCAGCTCCAGCAAATACGGAAAAGTAGAATTCGTCAGCGCGAAGGTCGAGGTGTGCGGCACCGCGGCCGGCATGTTCGAAACGCAGTAGTGCAGTACGTCATCGACGAAATAAACAGGCTCCGTGTGGGTGGTCGGGTGCGACGTCTCGAAGCAGCCGCCTTGATCGATGGCCACGTCGACTACCACCGCGCCGCGCTTCATGTTTGCGATCATCTGCCGGCGCACAATTTTCGGCGCCGCCGCGCCGGGAATGAGCACTGCCCCGATCACCAGGTCCGCAAGCTTTAGAGTCTCGCTGATCGTAAATACGTTCGAGGCCAGGGTCACGACCTGCTGATTGAAAATATCGTCCAGTTCGCGCAGCCGGTTCAAATTGCGATCGATGATGGTGACATGTGCCCCCATCCCCACCGCGATTTTCGCGGCATTCGTGCCCACAACGCCGCCACCCAGGATCACGATGTTGGCCGGAGCCACGCCCGGCACGCCTCCCAGCAGCACCCCGCGGCCTCCGTTGGGCGCCTCCAGATATTGCGCGCCAACCTGCACCGCCATGCGACCCGCCACCTCGCTCATGGGAGTCAGCAACGGCAGCGACCCGTCCGGCTCGCGGATGGTCTCGTAGGCCACGCCGCTCACTTGCGACTCGAGGAGCCGGTTGGTCAGTTCGGGCAGCGGGGCCAGGTGCAGATAGGTGAACAGAATCAGGTCCG
>Ga0335077_10009557_pt1 | contig 12041 bp, 11 predicted proteins | sample Lox_Sample_31_FD_207151 | JGI IMG/M metagenome (GOLD analysis project Ga0335077, IMG submission 207151) | Soil microbial communities from Loxahatchee National Wildlife Refuge, Florida, United States - Lox_Sample_3.1 | ecosystem: Environmental > Terrestrial > Soil > Wetlands | place: USA...
CAACTGCCTTCTGTTCATGACAGCCAGGATAAGGCGCAGGGAACGTCGACACAAGCCCGCTCTGCCGTTGGTACGAATGCTATACTCATTCCAAAATGAACGGTAGGAGCGCGAAATTCCACAACTGCACACCAGGCCCGGCTCCGCTAGCATTCAAACGCTAATACTGCACGCCGCGCGCAGCCGATCGTGGCGCTGGGTGCAGGGCCTGATCGCATTGCTGATCGCCGTCTGGCCGCTCCTCCACCCGCACAACCATTCCACCCAGTTCGCTTATGTGGGGCCTGGCGCGGGCTTCGTGTTCGTCGGCTCCTTCCTCAGCATTCTCTTTGGTTTCTTGGCGGCATTTTTTTCATTTCTCATCTGGCCGTTCCGCATGGCGTGGCGGTTTGTCACCCGCCGCCACACCCTGCGCGGCGCACAGGTTCGGAAGATTATTTTCCTGGGCATGGATGGTCTCGATCCCCGGCTGGTGGAGAAGTTCATGGAACAGGGCAAACTGCCCAACTTCTCCCGCTTGAGAACCGAAGGCTCGTACCGGAGGTTGCGTACTACTTTTCCTGCTCTGTCGCCAGTTGCCTGGTCCACCTTCGCCACCGGTGTCAACCCCGCGAAGCACAACATGTTCGATTTCTTGAACCGTAATCTGGCCTCGTATCTGCCGGAACTGGCATCCTCGAAGGTCTACCCTCCCAAGCGAGTCTGGAAAATCGGACGCTATCGCATCCCGCTCAGCCGGCCTCTGATCGAGATGCGGCGCAAGAGCCAGCCGTTCTGGAAGATTCTCGGGCAGCACTTTATTCCGTCCACCATCATTCGCGTGCCGCTCACCTTCCCTCCGGAAAAATTCAACGGCCGGCTTCTCTCCGCGATGTGTACGCCGGATTTGCTGGGGTCCCAGGGAACGTTCGCCTTTTTCACCACTCGGGCCGGAGAGTCCGACTACGAGTCGGGCACACGCACGCTGCTGCGCCAGGCCGGGTCCGATTTCCACGGTGAACTGGAAGGCCCTGCGAATCACTTCGTCGAAGGTGGCCCATCTCTCGGGATCGCCTTTCGACTCACACACCGCGACTCCCAAGGCGCGGCATTGGAGATCGACGGCGCCCGGTATTCGCTGAAAGCCGGCGAGTATTCCGATTGGATTCCGGTGAAGTTCCACGCCGCCTTCGGCGTGAACATCCGGGGAATCTGCCGGTTTCTGCTGACGGAAGTTCAGCCGGAAATATCACTTTACGTGACTCCAATAAACATCGACCCGGAGCAGCCCGCTCTACCCATTTCGCATCCACCGCTCTATTCCACCTATCTGGCGAAACTTCTGGGACCGTACGGAACCCTCGGCCTTGCGGAGGACACCTGGGCCCTGAACGATCGAGTGATCGATGAGGACGCGTTCCTCAAGCAGTCGTACGACCTCTACACAGAGCGTGAAGGCATGTTCTTCAGCGCTCTGCAACGGATGGACTGGGGCGTCCTGGCCTGCGTCTTCGACACCAGTGACCGCGTGCAGCACATGTTCTACCGCTTCCTTGAATCGGAGGGCTCACGCCCGGACGCAAAATACGCGCGCGTGATCGAGGATCTGTATTGCCGGATGGATCAGCTACTCGGAAAGACGCTGGCTTTTGTCGACGCGCAGACGGCTCTGTTTGTCCTCTCGGATCACGGTTTCGGTTCGTTCAAGCGCGGCGTGAACCTGAACACCTGGCTTCACCAAAACGAATACCTGGCGATCAAAGACGGAGTTGTCCCGAGCGCCATCGGCTTGCAGGATATCGATTGGAGCCGGACCCGAGCCTATGCGTTCGGATTGGCCGGCATCTATTTCAACTTGAAAGGACGCGAGTCTCACGGCATCGTGTCCCCCGGCGAAGAGGCCGAGCAACTCAAGAAAGAAATCGGCGGCCGGCTTTCCGGACTGCCTGACCCCGCCAAAGGTCAGACTGCCATCAACCAAGTTCTCGCCAGCAGCGATGTGTACCGCGGGCCGTATCTCGAAGCCGCGCCCGACTTGCTCGTCGGCTATAACAACGGCTACAGAATTTCCTGGGCCGCGACCCTTGGCAGAACAGGACCGCATGTCTTCGAGGACAACGAAAAGGCTTGGAGCGGAGACCACTGCATCGATCCGCGATTAGTCCCCGGCGTTCTGTTCTCCAACCGTGCCGTCGCCGCAAAAGATCCAGGGTTGGAAGATCTGGCTCCCACCAGCTTGTCGCTTTTCGGCGTCACTCCTCCTCGATACATGGAAGGCCGATCCATCTTCCAGCCTGCCGCTGAAGAAGCGCCCGTATGAGCCGCGCCCTGATTGCCGCGTTTGCCGTCTTACTCGCAGGCTGCGGGCGCGCGCCGTCGGCGGCATCATCAAAAAAGATGATCGTCCTCGGCGTAGATGGAATGGACCCCGATTTTCTGGAAGCGCATTGGGATTCGCTTCCCAATCTTGACCGGCTGCGCCATGCTGGTGGCTTCCGGCGCCTGGGTACCAGCATCCCGCCGCAAAGCCCCGTCGCCTGGTCCAACTTCATCACTGGAATGGATCCGGGGGGCCATGGCATTTTCGACTTCGTGCATCGCGACCCTGCGACCTTGGCTCCCTACTCTTCCATGGCACAGGCCGAAGAGTCTAAACACCGGCTGACCATCGGCAATTTCTCATTTCCGCTTTCTTCAGGAAGTGTACGCCTGTTCCGCAAAGGCGTGCCTTTCTGGGAAGACCTTGGCGCCCACGGCGTTCCGGCTACCGTAATTCGCATGCCCACAAATTTTCCTCCCGTCGGCCGCAAGAGCTCGACGTTGTCCGGCATGGGCACTCCGGATCTGCAAGGCGGAAGTTTTTTTTCCTACTACACCGACGATCCCGACGAAATGCGCGATAACGTACCTGGCGGCCACATCTTCCACATCAACTGCGACAATCATTGGGCGGACATCTCCATTCCCGGTCCTGTGAACACATTCCGCACCGATCGGCCCACCGCGTCCACCACGGTTCGCATGGATGTGGATGCCGCCCAAGGTCTCGCGCGTTTCGATTTCGGCGACCGCCAACTGATTCTGAAACCGGGGGAATGGTCAGACTGGGTGAGACTCCGATTCCCGCTGGTCCCTGGCATCAAAGACGAAAAAGGAATCGTCCGTTTATTCCTCCGCAGCGTGCAGCCGCACGTCGAACTCTACGTCAGCCCCGTGAACATCGATCCCACAGCGCCTGAATTTCCCATCTCCACTCCCTCTTCATACAGCGGTGAATTAGCCGGCGCACTGGGACCGTTTTATACGCAAGGAATCGCCGAGGATACCTCCGCTTTGCGCGCCGGAGCGCTCAGCCACCAGCAGTTTCTCGAGCAAAGCCAGAGTGTGCTTTCCGACAGCCTCCGTATGTTTCGCTTCGAGCTCGATCATTTTCGGCAAGGCCTGCTGTTTTTCTACTTCTCCAGCATCGACCAAAACTCCCATATGCTCTGGGGAAAATTCGAAAGCGAACTGCTGAATTTCTACCGGCAAGTGGACGGCGCCGTCGGCGAGGCGCTCGACAAATCGCCGCCGGACGCAACCATCATCGTGATGTCCGATCACGGTTTCGCACCTTTCGATCGCGCCGTTCATTTGAATACCTGGCTCATGAAAGAAGGTTTCCTGGCCCTCGATGATGCCGACAACGTAGGAGATGAAGAGCTGTTTCCGCACGTGGATTGGTCGAAAACCCAAGCCTACTCACTCGGCTTGAACGGCCTCTATCTCAATCTCAAGGGCCGGGAGGTGAACGGCATCGTCGCGCCGGGCGAAGAGGCTGCCAGCGTCATCAAACGGCTCACAGATCGTTTACTCGCTTTTCGTGATCCGCAGTCGGGCGACTCCGTCGTCAAGCGGGTCTACCAGTCGCGCGTCATCTTTCAGGGTACGCATCTTGAGAATGCCCCCGACTTGATCGTAGGGTATGCGCGGCGCTATCGTTCCTCTTGGCAGACCAGTTTGGGCGCCGTGCCGAAAGAAATCATCGAAGACAACACGCAAGCGTGGATTGGAGACCATTGCATGGCCGCCGAAGTGGTTCCCGGAGTCTTTCTGAGCAATCGCAGCATCCGGCGCGATTCTCCCGATCTGGTAGACGTGACGGCGACCATCTTTAACCAGTTTGGCGTGACCCCGTCGGAAAAAATTAAGGGCCAGCCGATTATTTGAGACTATGTCGCGACCTACGCTGAAACTACGACAACCCCTCTGGGACCGCATCGTCCGCTGTGCCGAGGCGGCCGGTTACTCGTCTCCTCAGGAATTTATCGAGCACGTTCTGGAAAAGGAGCTCGCAAAAATTGACGTGACCGACTCCGACCAGGACGTTCTCAAAAAGCTGAAAGGGCTCGGCTACATCGAGTGAATCGCTGAGTGGCTTACCTGGCTGCCCTGGATGGTGTGCTCTCCCGCCTGCTGAATCTCTACGCGTCCACCGTGGGCGTGCTGAGCCCGCTCCTGAGTCTGGCTCTCTTGTCGGCCGCGGCGGGCATCGCCATGCTATGGATCATCGGCCAGATCTCGAACCAGGATGCGGTACGCCTCACTCGCCGTCAGATTCAGGCGACGCTCCTCGAATTCCGCATTTTCTGGGACGAACCTCGGGTCGTCTGGCGATCGCAGACTCGCCTGCTGCGTCTCAACCTGCGATACCTCGGCCTGATGCTGCCGGCGGTCCTGATCGGCGTCATTCCTGTCGCCTTTCTCATGATTCGAATGGAAGCTCTGTATGGCCGTACTCCGCTCCCCGTGGGTCAGCCGGCCATCGTGACCGTGGAGCTCAACGAACCGATCAACGAACAAGCTGCGCCGCCCAGGTTGGATGCGCCCCCTTCGATATCCGTAGAGACGCCGGCCCTCCGCGTGTTTCGCGACAATCAGGTGTGCTGGCGGATTCGCCCGCTGAGCCCGGCTACAGGCAATCTGAAACTATTCGTGAACGGCGAGGTAATCGAGAAGCAGGTGGTCGCCGGCGGCCCGTGGTCTTATTTGTCTGATCGCCGCTCCAGCCGCTTCAGCGAACTTTTCTGGCATCCCGGCGAACCCCCGTTGCAGAAAGGCACCGTGGCTTGGGTGGATATCCAGTATCCAACGGCACTCTGGGGACCACGCCACTTCCAGTTGCATTGGATCTGGTGGTTCTGCGCGTTCTCCATGCTGGCGGGTCTTCTGTTCAAGCGCCGGCTGGGCGTGCATCTGTAAGCTGCAGCCTATGAACTTTCCTCTGGTCCTGCTCAGCTTTGGCGTGGGAGTGCTCATCGGACTCACCAGCATGGGCGGAGCTGCCTTGATGACGCCGGTCTTGATTTTGATTCTCGGCGTGCGTCCCGTCGTCGCAGTCGGCACGGATCTGGCTTACACGTCGATCACGAAGATGGTGGGCGCCTGGGCACACTGGCGCCAAGGTACCGCGGACGTCCGATTGGCGCTCCGCCTGGCGCTCACCAGCGTTCCAGGAGGGATGTTGGGCGTTTGGTCGCTCGGCGAAGTCAGAACGCGAGGATACGATGCCGATATCTTCCTTCGAAAAGCCCTGGGCGTCGTTCTGATTCTTGCCGCCGCCGTGATGATTTTTCGGATTGTCAGGAATCGCCCCGTCAATTTCGTGCATTCGCGGGCTGTGTGGTTGCGAAAATGGGGCTCCCCGGTCTGGGCGGGCTTCACCGGCTTCTGCGTGGGTTTGACTTCCGTCGGCAGCGGCTCTCTGTTGGCTCCTTTCCTTCTGATGCTCTACCCGCAGCCGACCGCCAGATTGATCGGTACCGATGTCCTTCATGCCGCCATTCTGGTAACCTCCACTGCCGGAGTCCATCTTTACCATGGCCACGTGAACTGGCAGATGATGCCGATGCTGTTGTTGGGCTCGATCCCGGGCGTGTTCCTGGGAGCCCGCCTCTCGCCGCACTTGCCGGTGCGATGGCTCCAACTCGGCCTGGCCGCCTTGCTATTATTCGGCGGCTACAAGCTCCTGGGCATATAGTACGATACGAAGTAGACGATGCTTTCGACCGTAATGCCTGAACTGGGCCGCGACCAAAGGGAGCGGTTACCGACTGTATTGGAGCGCTTCTGACTAAAGCCGAAAAGACCCATTCCGAAATTCCCATCTGGCTGGTGGCCGTCCGCGCAGCCGAATCCAAGAAGGCAACTGACCTGCGAGTGCTGGACCTTACCGGCATCACTTCCTTCACCGATTACTTCGTGTTGTGCACCGGCGCCAATCAACGCCAAATCCAGGCCATCAGCGATGCCATCGCGCAGGAGCTCAAACACCAGGGCGAGTTTCCCATCAGCGTGGAAGGATACAAGGATGGCGAGTGGGTGCTGGTGGATTATGGCGACTTCGTCATTCATATCTTCTCCCCCCGCGCCCGCACCTATTACGATCTGGAACGCCTCTGGCGCAACGCCAAGAGTGTCGCCATCCCCGCGGCGTGAAGCTGTTCCTTTATTACATTGGCAAGCCGCGCGACCCCGCCGCTAACCAGATCGCCGCGGATTTTGTGAAACGCTCCACATACTACGCCCCGTGCGATATGCGCGAAATCCGGCCGGACCGGTTCGATCTCTGGTCCCGCCATGCTTCCGCGCGCAAGATTTTTCTCGACCCCGAGGGCCGCGAGATGGACTCTCCCCAGTTCACCTCGCTCGTCGCCAAAGCCGAAATGGAAGGCCGCGACCTGGTTTTTCTGGTGGGCGGCGCAGATGGCCTCCCTGCCGCCTGGCGCGGACGCGCCGACTTGCTGCTGTCACTCACCCGCATGACGCTTCCCCACGAACTGGCTCGCGCCATGCTCGCCGAGCAGATTTACCGGGCCTTTGCAACCTTGCGGGGCCATCCGTACCCGCGCTAAGGTAGGTGGGTTCATGTCCTGGTTCAAGCGGGAAACCGGCGGCGCCGAAAAGAAGGCAAAGCCGGATGAGGGTAATCGACGCGTGAAAACCGAAGGCCTGTGGCTCAAGTGCGATGGCTGCCGGCAGATTATCTGGAAGAGGGACCTCGAAGCGAATCACAATCTCTGCCCCAAGTGCGGGGCGCACTTTCGCATCGACGCCGTCGCGCGGCTCGCGTTGCTGCTCGACGGCCCCTACCAGGAGTTCGACACCGACCTCGCCTCCGCCGACCCGCTCGAATTTGTGGATCAGCGTCCTTACAGGGAGCGCCTGCAAGCTGCGCAAGAGGCCACCTCGCTCGCCGACGCCCTGATCGCCGCCTCTGGAACTCTCGACGGCCGCAAGATCCAGATCTGCGCCATGGAGCCGAAGTTCATCGGCGGAAGCATGGGCTGCGTCATGGGAGAAAAGATCACTCGCGCCATCGAGCGTTCCATGAACGGAAAAGAGCCGCTGGTCATCATTTCGGCTTCGGGCGGCGCGCGCATGCAGGAGGGCGCCATCAGCCTGATGCAACTCGCAAAAATTTCGTCGGCGCTCATGCGCCTGGATGAAGCGCGCATTCCTTTTATCAGCGTCCTCACGGATCCCACCACCGGCGGTGTCACTGCCAGTCTTGCCATGCTGGGCGATCTCAACATCGCCGAACCCGGCGCGCTGATCGGATTTGCCGGTCCGCGCGTGATCGAGCAGACCATCCGTCAGAAGCTCCCCGAAGGTTTCCAGCGCAGCGAATTTCTGCTGAAGCATGGCATGCTGGACGCCGTAGTGCCGCGCCTCGAGTTGAAGAATTACATCTCCAAAGCCCTCACTTTCTTTTGCGGCCCGGTGCAGTAATGACCTATCCGGATTCGGTCCGGTTCTTGTACTCGCTGGGTAACGAAGTCAAAACTGCGAAGTACGGCCTCGATCGCATCAACACCTTGCTGAACGCGCTCGGAAATCCGCAGCGGCTCCCTCGCATCGTGCATGTCGCAGGAACCAATGGAAAAGGTTCCACCTGCGCCATGATCGAGTCCGGCCTGCGCGCCGGCGGATTGCACACCGGCTTGTTCACTTCCCCGCACTTGGTGGAGCCCACCGAGCGTGTGCGCATCAATGCATGCCCCGTCAGTGCCGCCGAATTCAGTGCGGCATTCGATCGCGTCCACGCCTGTGCGGAACAGCTTCTGGATTCGGGTTCCATCGACTTTCACCCCACCTACTTCGAAACCGTAACGGCCATGGCGTTCGTCTTGTTTCGCGAAAGGCGGACCGATGCGGTGGTGCTGGAAGTCGGGCTCGGAGGCCGTCTGGATGCAACCAACGTTGTGCACCCCGAGTTATGCGTCATCACCCCCGTGGATTTTGACCACGAAGCTTTATTAGGCAAAAGTCTGCAAGCCATCGCCGGCGAAAAGGCAGGCATCCTGAAGCCGGGTGTGCCGGCGGTATTTGCCGCGCAACGGCCTGAAGCGCAGACTACGCTGGATGCGCGCGCAGCCCAACTGGGCATCGAAGTGGTCCGGGCCCCGGAGAAGTGGAGGGCAGAGGATGTGCGCTTCACCGCGCGTGGCGCCGGGTTCGTTGCACTACCAGGAATGCCCGAGCCCTTACGAATCGCCTGTCCCTTGGCAGGCCGCCATCAGGTGGAGAATGCCATCGTCGCCATTGCCGCTCTCCAAAAGCTCGGCATTACGCCGGCCGCAATTGAAAAAGGCATTGCCGACACCCGTTGGCCGGGACGGCTCGATCGCGTCTCCGTCGATCCGGAAATTATCCTGGATGGCGCGCACAATCCGGCCGGCGCGCGCGCCCTCGCCGAATACATCCGGCAATTCTACTCGGGGCGCCACATCGTCATGATCTATGGGGCCATGCGAGACAAGGCGATTGCGGAAGTGACCGGCGTTCTGTTCCCGCTGGTCAACGAGGTGATCGCAACCGCGCCACATCAGTCCCGTGCCGTCGATCCGGATACCATACGCGCCCTGGCCGATCACCCCAGCGTGCAAACGGCGCCCGGCCTCGCGGCCGCGCTGCAAATCGCCCGACCAGGCCCATCCGATCGCGTGATCTTCATCACCGGTTCGCTATTTCTGGTGGGTGAGGCTCTGGCCTTGCTGAACGGGTAGAATACTTTCGACGGCAATGTCACTCGGCCACCTCCGGTCTCTTGTGTTCACCGACCCCCTGATCGTGCTGCTTACTATCGGTTTCGGGACTCTCTCGTTCTTTGCCACGCTATTCGACCGCAGTGGGCGTCTGCCTGAAAAGCTGGCGCGCATGTGGGCGCAATCCCTGCTGCGCGCCGGTGGCGTGCAACTCCGCATCGAGGGCCTCGAGAAGATCGATCCCAAGCAGAAGTACGTTTTCGTCGCCAACCATCGCAGCTACATGGATATTCCAGCGGTTCTGGTTTCCCTTCCCTTGGAGATCCGTTTCTACGCCAAGCAGGGCTTGTTTCTCGTTCCGTTTCTCGGAACGCATCTGAAGCGGGCCGGCCACCTGCCCGTCGCTCGCGGCGATGCGCGGGCCTCGGTAAAAAGCATGACGCTGGGCGCGCGCTTAATTCAAGAGCGAAGCGCCTCCATGCTCTTGTTTCCCGAGGGCGGCCGTTCGCGCGGCCCCATGCGCGAGTTCAAAGAGGGAGCCGCATACATCGCCATCAAGGCCGGGGTTCCCGCCGTCCCTTTGGGCATCGAGGGCACCCGCAACGTCCTGCCTATGGGCTCAAGTTACGTGCGAGGCGGCCCGGTCGTGTTGCGCATCGGCGACCCTATCCCAACTGCCGGTATGAAACTCCATGACCGCGCGCAACTGATTGCACGGCTCGAACGCCAGGTTGCGGAACTGGCCGGCGAACCGGCCCCACAGCCGGTCGCGACTCCGCGGCCCGTCTGATTCTTGCCATGGCCGACGGAAATCACACCGACGAGCGCCACCGGGCCCTGCTCGCTGTAGCCGAAAAGATCGCGGCGCATCGCGATCTCCCCGCATTGTTCCACGGCCTGGCTGAAACCCTGCACCGCCTGGTCCATTTCGATTACTTGAACCTCGTGCTGTACGATCCCGTGCGCGGCCGCGTCCGCCTTCATGTGCTTGAGCCGCCCGATGCCAATACCATCTCCGCCGGCCGCGAGTTCCCGGCCGAACAATCACCGGCAGGATGGGCGGTCCGCAACCAACAGCCCCTGGTGGTGGCCGATATAGAAAAGGAAGATCGCTTTCCTGAAGTGCTCGATATTATGCGCCAGGGCGGCGTGCGCGCGTTCTGCGCCCTCCCCTTGACCACCGCGCACCGGCGGCTGGGAGCGCTCGGATTCGGTTCCAGGCGTGAATACGCATATTCCGGCGAGGAACTCGAGTTCATGACCCAGGTGGCCGCGCAGGTCGCAGTGGCCGTGGATAACGCACTCAATTATCAGAACGCGCAGGACTACCAGCGCCAGCTTGCCCGCGAGCGGGACCGCCTGCAGGTGCTGCTGGATGTGACGAATGCGCTGGTCTCGAACTTAGAGCTGCGCGACTTGTTCTCCACCATCAGCGCGGCCTTGCAGCGTGTGATCGCGCATGAATACACCAGCCTCTGCCTGCTTGAACCGGGATCTGGCTCCTTCCGCGTGCGCGCGCTAGAACTCCCCGCGGGACCCAGCTCTGAATACGAGGACAGGAAGATTCCCATCGACGGCTCTCCGCCTGGCCAGGCTCTGGCGGCTCGCAAACCGCTTGTGCTCAGCCGGCGGGAATTGGAGAGTTTATCGGGCGAACTGACCGGCAAGCTGCTTTCGGCCGGAGTTCGTTCCCTGGTTTGCATTCCGCTAATCACACGCAACCGGATTCTGGGAACTCTGAACGTGGCCAGCGTCCGCGATTGCGCGTTTTCCCAAGAGGATGTCGATCTGCTCGCACAAATCGCCAACCAGAGCGCCATCGCCATCGAAAACGCCCTGGCCTATCGTCAAATCGCCGAACTGAAAGACAAGCTGGCGGAAGAGAAGCTGTATCTCGAAGACGAAATCCGCACCGAGTACAACTTTGAGGAGATTGTCGGCGAAAGCGCCACGCTGAAACGGGCGTTGCGCGAAGTCGAAACTGTCGCCCCCACGAACTCTACTGTGCTGATCCTGGGCGAGAGCGGTACCGGAAAGGAATTGATTGCGCGCGCCATCCACAACTTGAGTGCACGCCGTTCCCACACATTCGTGAAGGTCAACTGCGCTGCCATTCCAACGGGACTGCTTGAAAGCGAGTTGTTCGGCCACGAACGCGGCGCCTTTACCGGCGCCATTGCGCAGAAGATCGGCCGCTTCGAGTTGGCCGATGGTGGAACGCTCTTTCTCGACGAAGTGGGCGACATTCCCCTCGACGTTCAGCCCAAGCTGTTGCGCATCCTGCAGGAGCGCGAGTTCGAGCGCTTGGGTAGCAATCGCACCCTCCAGGTGGATGTGCGCCTGGTGACGGCGACCAATCGCGACCTCATGAAAATGGTGGCGGACCGTCAGTTCCGCGAAGACCTGTATTACCGCCTCAACGTCTTTCCAATCCACTTGCCCCCACTGAGAGAGCGGCGCGAAGATATCCCGCTCCTGGTCCGTTACTTCGTCCAAAAGCACGCCCAGCGCACCAACCGGCAAATTGAAACCATTCCCAGCGAAGCCATGGAAGCCCTCACCCGATACCCGTGGCCGGGAAACATCCGCGAGCTGGAAAATTTCATCGAGCGCGCGGTGATCTTGTCTCGCGGCCCCGCACTCCACATTCCGCTCGCCGAACTGAAAACCGAAGAAGCCGGCGCGCCGAATCCTCTCACCCTCGAAGCCGCCGAGCGCGAGCACATCCTCCGTGCCCTGGCCGAAACCCGGTGGGTGATTGGCGGTCCCCGCGGCGCCGCCACCCGGCTCGGTATGAAACGAACCACGTTGCAGTCACGAATGCAAAAGCTGCGTATCGAGCGGAACGCCTGACGGATTATCGGCATCTGCCGATATGTCGGCACACGGACGGGGCCTGGATTCGCCACCAGGCCGTCTGAATCAAAAGCAAAACTATTATCATCAATTAGTTAGAGAAGATGTGCCGATTTCGGCACCACTGGCTATATGGGTGCATTTGCCAGCATCGAAATGCTGAGGATCACAATCAACAAC
>Ga0335077_10009559_pt1 | contig 12040 bp, 11 predicted proteins | sample Lox_Sample_31_FD_207151 | JGI IMG/M metagenome (GOLD analysis project Ga0335077, IMG submission 207151) | Soil microbial communities from Loxahatchee National Wildlife Refuge, Florida, United States - Lox_Sample_3.1 | ecosystem: Environmental > Terrestrial > Soil > Wetlands | place: USA...
ACGACTGGAGGCTCCGATGGAGAAGGTCTACGAGATCTACATCCGCACCACCCCAGAGCGCCTGTGGCAGGCGATCACCGACCCGCAGATCAGGGCCAAGTACAACTTCGGCGCCGCGGTGAACTCCGACTGGACCCCAGGCTCGCGGATGGTGCTCGGCGCGTCCCACGCGCCCGGCCCGCTCGGCGAGGGCGAGATCCTCGAGGTCGAGCCGCCGTGGCGGCTGGTCCACTCCATGGTCGCGCTGTGGAGCGACGAGGTACGGGCCGAGGGCGCCTCGCGGGTTACCTGGGAGATCGAGCAGGTGCAGGACTCCTGCCGCCTGACGGTCACCCATGACCAGCTGCGCGAGGGAGCGAACGAGCAGCTGTTCGGCGGCTGGCCGATGATCCTCTCCGGGCTCAAGACCTGGCTGGAGACCGGCGAGCTGCTGACGACGCCCGGATCGCTGATATACGCAGGGTCTTAGCGCGGCACATCCTGCCCAGGTATTCCGAGACGGCCCTGGCTCGATAGTGTGACTGCGTGGACGTTGAGATCATCGCCTTCGACGTGTTCGGCACGCTGGTGGACTGGCGCTCAAGCATCGTCAGCGAGCTCGGCCGGGTGGGCGGCGCGGCCGGTTCAGCGCCGACTGGGCCGCCGTCGCCGACTCCTGGCGGTCGCGATACGCTCCGGCACTCGGGCGGGTGGTGCGGGGCGAGGCTCCGTACCACCCGCTCGACGTGCTGCATCGTGCCATGCTCGACGAGGTCGCCGAGGAGCACGGGCTGCAGGCGCTCGGCGACAGCCAGCGGGACGAGCTCGTTCGCGCCTGGTACCGGCTCGCGCCCTGGCCGGACACCGTGCCCGGGCTCACCGTGCTGCGGGACAGGCACGTGCTCACCCCGCTGTCCAACGGCGGGCTTGGCCTGCTCACCAGGCTGGCGAAGAGCGCCGGGCTGCCGTTCGACTGCATCGTTTCTGCCGAGCTGGCCGGGAGCTACAAGCCGGACCCTCGGGTGTATCGGCTGGTACCTGACTTCTTCGAGGTGGCGCCGGAGAAGGTGCTGATGGTCGCCTGCCATCCGGGCGACCTTGAGCACGCCGCGAAGGCCGGGCTGCGCACTGCCTTTATATCCCGGCCGCTGGAGTGGGGCCCGGGCCGAACCGCGCCGGCCCCACCGGCTGCCGTGGACGTCGTCGCGCCCGACCTGATCGCGCTGGCCGCCAGGGTGTGACCGCCAGGGCGACCGCCAATGCGGCGCGGCGCGGCCTGGCTAGGCCGGCCGGCGCGCGTAGAAGACCAGCTCGGGGTCTGCCTCGTCCAGCCCGTCGAGCTCGCCGCTGAACGTCCAGCCGTCGGCGGCGAGCAGTGACCGCATCGGCAGGTTGGATGTGTTGGTCGAGGTGAACACCTGGGTTGTGCCGGCCCTGGCCAGCGCCTCGCGCAGCAGCGCACGGCCGAGGCCGCCACGGCGCCGCGCTGGGTGGACTGCGAGCAGGTCAACGAAGTCGCGGCCGTAGAAATGCGCCGGCCTGCGCACCGCGAAGCCAGCTACCTCCCCGTCCTGCACGCAGACCAGGCACTCGCCGCGGCCGATGCTGGCGGTGAGGAAATCGATCCGCTCGGCGTCTCCGGCCGCGGCGTGCTGGTCGGCACGAAGGACACCGGGAAGGTCGCCGACTTCGGCGGGCCGGAGCACCAGCTCGGTCACTCCGCCAGTGTGGCACGCGGTTCGGCCGATTTACCGGGAGCCATCTCAGCCGGCTTCCCGGCGCCGGGGCACGGCTGCTGTCCGGCTGGCCCGCGCGGCCGCAGGCCCAGGAAGCGGAGCACGTCGGCCGCGTCATCGCGCAGGGCGGCGGCCACCGGCTCGGGCAGCGGCCGGAACGGAGCAAGCGCCACCTCGCCGCCGTCCAGCGTCCAGGTCGCCACGGCTCGGCCGCCGGCCAGCGCGAACGGCCGGAACAGGCCGTTGACCGTGACCACCTCCGCGTGCTGGCCGAGTACCGGCCCCCGGTCCGACCAGCCGTGCAGCAGCGGATCGAACGAGCCGAGCAGCCGTGGCGGCGCCAGCGCCGCCACGGAGCCCGCGCCTTCGGGCTGGGCCGCCGATCCCGCCAGCTCGGCCAGGCCGTCCGGGCGCTCCCGCAGCTCAGCGGCGATCGCGGCGAGCCCACGACGTGCGTCGCCGAGCGGCAGCCCGGACCATTTCGCCAGGTCCCGGGCGGTGGCCGGGCCGTGACCCGCCAGGTAGCGCCTGGCGAGCTCGGCGAGGGCGGCGGAGCGATCGAAGCTGGACGGCCCGAACGCGGCCGGGCGAGGCCCGAGCCAGTCAGCCACCCTGACGTACGCGTGCTCGCGCCCGGCGATCGGCCCGCGGACGATCAGGCCTTGCAGGCTGGCGCTGGCCAGCAGGTGCACCAGCGCCTGGCCCTGCGTGCGGACCCCGGCCGCGGCGATCCGCTCGCGCAGGTCGGCGCGGGTCAGCGGGCCATCGGCGGCGAGCGCCGCGTCGATGACGCCGACCGCACGGTCCGTGTCGGCCTGGCTCACGCCCTGCTGCCCGAGCCGCCGCGCGACCCCCTGGGCCACTGGCGGCGCGGTCAGCGCGTGCAGCCACCAGTAGTCTTCGGCGGCGATCAGGTGCAAGGTCCCCCGGTTCAGCCAGGTGATCAGCAGCGACCGCTCCGCCGTCAGCGCCCGGTCCACGTCGGCGGCGGTCAGCCCGGCCGAGCGAGCGCGGACGGCGAGCCTGGCTCCGCGCGGATCCTGGCCCTGCACGGCGAGCAGCCGGCCGACCACGGCGAGCGCGCTGCGCTCCGGCGGTCCCGACAGCAGCTGCGCAGTGCACCGCTGCGCGACCACCGCCTTGCCGACCACCGCCTTGCCGACCACAGTGTCCGTCACGTCGGCCATGCTGTCACCGCGCACCGACAGCGCACCGCCGCGGGAATCACTGGGCCTGGGACTCGCTGTCCAGGCTCGCCATGCTGGCCGGGTCATAGCGGTCGCCAGCAACCTCGCCGGGCGGGACGGCGGCCTGGAGCTCGGCAAGCTCGTCCTGGCCGAGCTCAAGGTCGAGGGCGCCGAGCGCCTCGGCCAGCCGGTCCCTCCGCTTGGTCCCTACCAGCGGGATGATGTCGTCCCCGCGGGACAGGACCCAGGCGAACGCGAGCTGTGCCGCGGTAGCGCCGTGCCGGCCGGCGATCGACTCGACGGTCGTGAGCAGGCCAAGGTTTCGCTGCAGGTTCTCGCCCTGGAACCTGGGAAACCTGGACCGCGGGTCACCCGGTGCCAGCGACCGCGCGGTGGCCGTGGAGAGCAGCCCGCGTGAGAGCACGCCGTAGGCCGTGACGGCGATGCCGAGCTCGCGGACGCACGGCACGATCTCCGCCTCGATCCCGCGGCTCATCAGCGAGTACTCGATCTGCAGCGCGCTCACCTGGTGCACCGCGTGGGCCCGCCTGATGGTCTGCACGCCCATCTCGGACAGTCCGAGGTAGCGCACGTAGCCGGCCTCGATCAGCTCGGCGATCGCGCCGACCGTGTCCTCGATCGGCACCCGCGGGTCGAGCCTGGCCGGCTGGTACAGGTCCACGTAGTCGGTGCCGAGCCTGGTCAGGGTATAGGCGAGCGAGCTCTTCACCGCGGCCGGGCTTGTGTCGCGGCCCACCAGCGCGCCGCCTGGCGCGCGCTGCACTCCGAACTTGACGCCGATGAACACGCCGGACCTGTCCCGGCCGCGCAGCGCCTCGCGTAGCAGCAGCTCGTTGTGGCCTGAGCCGTAGAAGTCGCCGGTGTCAAGCAGCGTGATCCCGGCGTCAAGCGCCGCGTGGATGGTGGCGACCGACTCTGCCTCGTCGGCCGGGCCGTAGACGCCTGACATGCTCATCAGGCCGAGCCCGGCCCTGGAAACCGCTGGCCCGCCCGCACCGAGCGCGACCATACGCATGGCACCGCCCCCTTCGCTAGTCGGCCTTCGGTCACTGGCCCTGGATGAGACGCGCCTTCAGGTGCTCGAACTCCTCGCGGGTGAGCAGGCCGTTGTCGAGCAGCGAGGCCAGCCTGGCCAGCTCGTCCACCGGAGAGGCCGGCGCGGCCGGCGCGGCACCGCGGGCCTGGGCCGCGGCCTGCGGGCCCTGTACGTGGGCCTGAGCCGGCGCGCGCGAGCCGGGCGCCGGGCTGGCCGGTCCGCCCAGACCGGGCGAGCGCAGCGCGATGCCGAGCTCGGTGCGCAACGGCCCCGGTTCGGATCTGCTGATCGCGAACACCAGGTCAGACGTGCCCGCCCGCACGCGCACCATCGCGCTGGTCCGGCCCCGCGCGGCGGGCGAACGCAGCGCCGCCGCGAGGACGCCGCGATCGACGGAGGAGTCCGATCCGTACCCGTAGCCGCCGAACGGCACGCGGGGATCGATAACGTCGATCGCGGCGATCTCCCCGGCCGGGACCATGGCGAGGACGTCCAGCCCGTTGCGCGGGTAGATGGCCAGGTGGTCGCGGAAGAACCGCAGGTCATACGACTCGCCGGTCGGCAGGTTGGTGCCCTGAACGTAGCCGAGCAGGAGCACGGCCTCGGGCAGGCTGGCCAGCGACTGGCCGTCAAGCTCCTTGCGCACCTGGCTGTTGTCCGCTCCGGCCCGCTCGGCCAGCGCTCTGAGTACCCGGCGGGCGGTGGCGGGCTCCAGGCTCAGCAGGGCGCGCCATGCCGCCGCCCAGCCCTCCTCGGTGAGCGGGTAGCGCTCGACCACGCGCAGCGAGCCGAGCGCGTTCCGGTGCAGGGTCACGAACGACGGCCCGCCGCTCTGCGCGGGCCAGAACCGCCAGCCGATCGTGTAGCGGCCGCCGTCGGTCAGCATGAACGGCGCGTTCTGCGTCCGCTCGCCCGCGCGTGGCACGGGCATCGGCGGCGGCGCTCCGGTCACCGGCCCGCTGCCGTGGCCGCCGAAGGCAAGCGCTGCCGCGTGCGGCGAGATCGGCCCTGGCAGGCGCTGCGCAGCAGGCACCCGGGCGGGACCGGCCCGGGCAGCGTTCGCTGCCAGTTCGGTGGGAGGCGGCAAGCCCGTCGGCTGACCGCCGGGCTCAGGCCGGCCAGGCACCGGCCGTTCGGGCCCCGGAGCGGAACCCGCTTGCGCCAGGCCGGCCTGGGGCACGGTCTGGGCCGCTTCCGGCTCGTCCCCGACCGCAGCCACGTTGAGCAGGTCGCTGCCCGGGAGCCCGAGCGCGATCGCGAGCTCGGCCGCCACCCATTCGCACGCCTCGGGCGTGAAGGCGCTCGCCGTCTCCAGCGACGACGCGGCCAGGCTCACCGCCGTCCGCGCATCGAGGCCCTGCGCGACATGGTCGGAGAGCTGCGCGGAGACTCCGGCCGTGGCGGCCGCGATCAGCAGGCCGGTTTCCCGCGGCGCGTCAGGCAGGTAGTCCCTGAGCAGGTTCGCCATTGTCTGGGCGCTGGACAGGGCCGCGGCCCCGTAAGAGGGATCGGAGGTGATCGCGTGCAGGGCGGTTCTGGCCTCGGCGGCGTACTTCAACCGTGCAAGGGCCATCCGGCGGCCTCCGGAATGCTGGTGCAGCCAGCCACTCGCCGCAGCGGCGCGGCTGGCAGTTGCGTATCAGGTGGCTACCACACATTACTGTGCGCACGCCGCCAAGGTCACCGCGAGCGGTTCAGGCCAGCGCGGCCGCCCGGTACACGGCCTCGCCTTCGACGTAGGTCGCCAGCACGGTCGTCGCCGCGATCTCGGCAGGCGGCCCGGCGAACGGATCCCGGTCGAGCACGATCAGGTCGGCGAGCCTGCCGGGCGCGATCCATCCGGTCACGTCGTCCAGGTGGTTCACGTGCGCCGACCCTGCGGTGTAGGCGGCCAGCGCCTGCGCTAGGTCGAGCGCCTGCCCGGGCAGGAACGGCTCGGCCTCGGCGCCCACGGCGCGGTAGAGCGACCTGTTCACCGCGACGTGGATGGCGCGGATCGGGTTCGCGCTGCTCACCGCCCAGTCGCTGCCCGCGGCCAGCCGAGCGCCCGAGCGGGCCAGGTCGCCGAAGACGTATTGCCGGGCTGACCGCTCGGGACCGAGGAAGGGCGTGGTCAGCTCGTCCATCTGCGGCTCGTGCGCCGCCCAGAGTGCCTGCATGTTCGCCGTCACCCCGAGCGCGGCGAATCTCGGCACGTCGTCCGGATGGACCAGCTGGACGTGGGCGATGTGGTGCCGGTGGTCGTTCGCTCCGTTGGCCGAGCGGGCGGCGGCGACGGCGTCCAGGCACTCGCGCACGGCACGGTCGCCGATCGCGTGGAAGTGCACCTGGAACCCTAGCCCGTCAAGCGCCGCCACGTCGGCGCGCAGCTCGTCGGGGTCCACGTGCGACAGCCCGCGCCCGGCGGTCTGGCAGCCGCAGGAATCCAGGTAGGGCTCGAGCATCCCGGCCGTGAAGCTCTCCGCGACGCCGTCCTGCATGATCTTCACGGTGCGGGCGCGGAACCTGCCCTGCTCCCCCGTCTCGCGACGGCCGAGCAGGTCGTCGATCTGCCCGGCGTCACGGCCGCGGTCCCACCACAGCGCGCCCTGTACCCGCGCGGTGAGCTGCCCGGACCGCGCGGCGGCCAGGTAGACGGGCAGCGGGTCCTGCGAGCCGAGGTACGGCCCCACGATCGCGTCCTGCCAGGCCGTGATCCCGCGAGCGTGCAGGTGCTGCTGCGCGAGCAGCAGGCCGGCCAGCCGCTCGTCGAAGGTCGGCTTGGGTACGAACGCGCCGACCAGGTCCGCGGCGCCCTCGTGCACGGTGCCCTGCAGCCCGCCGCCGGCCTCCCGCTCGAACCGCCCGTCGGCCGGGTCAGGCGTCGCCGCGTCGAACCCGGCGATCTCAAGCGCCCTGGTGTTGGCCCAGCCCCCGTGCCCGTCCCTGTTCAGCAGGAACGCGGGCCGCCCCCCGGTCACGGCGTCAAGCTGCCGCCGGCTCGGGGTGCCTCGCTCGAACCACTCCATCCGCCAGCCGCTGCCGGCGATCCACTCCTTCTCGGGATGCGCCGTGGCGTACGCCTCGATCCTGGCGATCGCCGCGTCCAGGCTGGCGCAGCCGATCAGGTTGCAGCTGACCATCGTCACCCCGGCGAAGGCGGGGTGCACGTGCGCGTCCTGGAAGCCGGGCAGCAGGGCCCGGCCCGCCAGCTCGACCCTCTCGGTGCCTGGCCCGGCCAGCTCGGCGCAGTCCTGGGCAGTGCCGACCGCGACGATCGTGCCGCCGGCCACCGCGACCGCGTCGGCGGGCCGGCCGCCCGGGCCAGCCGCCCTGATCAGGCGCCGGCCGGCCTGGTCGGACGTGTAAACGGCGCCGCCGCTGAAGATCGTGTCCGCCCTGACCGACATCCACCCTCCCGATCTGCGCCCGCACCTGCCCGGCCGCCGCTCATCGCCGAGATTAGATCAGGCGCCCCGGCCGGGACCGCGGCAGGCCGACCTATGGCAGAGTGCGGTCATGGGACCAACAGTGCAGACCACGCACGGGACGCTGCGCGGCGAGACCAGCGACGGCGTGAGCCGCTTCCTCGGCATCCCCTACGCCGCGAGCCCGACCGGCAGCCGCCGGTTCAAGGCGCCAGTACCGCCCGCGCTGTGGACCGGGGTCAGGGAGGCCACCGCCTACGGTCCCACCCCGCCCAAGCCGGACTATCCGGCCCCGTTCGACCGCCTGCTCGCCGAGCCGAATATCGCGGGCGACGACTGGCTGAACCTCAATGTCTGGACCCCTGACCCGGCTGGCTCCGGCCTGCCGGTGATGGTGTGGATCCACGGCGGTGCGTTCGCCAACGGCAACTCCGCGATCGCCATGTACGACGGCCATGCGTTCGCCAGGGACGGCGTGGTGCTGGTCGGCATCAACTACCGGCTGGGCATTGACGGTTTCGCGCTGCTGCCCGACGCGCCGGCCAACCGCGGGCTGCTCGACCAGATCGCGGCGCTCGAATGGGTGCGGGACAACATCGGCGCGTTCGGCGGCGATTCAGGCAACGTGACGGTCTTCGGCGAGTCGGCGGGCGCGATGAGCGTGACCACGCTGCTTTCGCTGCCGCGGGCGGCCGGGCTGTTCGCCAAGGCGATCGCCGAAAGCGGCGCGGTGCAGGCCGCCGCCACCCCGCAGGACGCCGCGCTGATCACCGCCGAGATCGGCAAGGCGCTCGCCGCCGCCGGGGTCACGCTGAGCGGCGGCGAGGTCACCGCCGCCAGCCTGGCGCAGGTGGACCTGCCCGACCTGATCGCGGCGCAGGCGGCGGTGCGCGACGCACTGGCCGGCGAGCCCAACCCGGCCAGGTTCGGCGCGACTATCGTGGCAGGCTCCATGCCGCTCGTCCCGGTGATCGACGGCGACCTGATGACCGCCCACCCGCTGGCCGCGATCGCGGCCGGTGCGGGCTCTGGCGTGCCGCTGCTGATCGGCACCAACGCCGAGGAGTACCGGCTGTTCCTGGTGCCGTCGGGGGTGGCAGCCACGATCAACGACGGCGTGCTGGCGGCCATGGGCGCCAGGATCGGCGCCACGAGCGAGGTCATCGAGACCTACCGTGCCAACCGGCCGGGTGCCACACCGGGTGACCTGGCCGCCGCCCTGCTGACCGACCGCTTCTTCCTGCAGCCCGCGCAGGCGGTCGCGCAGGCCAGGTCCGCCGGGCCGGCCGCTACCTACTTCTACGAGTTCGCCTGGCCGAGACCGGTGATCGGCGCGGCGCACGCGCTGGAGATCCCGTTCGTGTTCGACAACCTACGCTCGCCGGACGCGGACGCGCTCCTGGGCGGGCCTGCGCCGCAGGACGTCGCCAGCGATATGCACGCGGCCTGGGTCAGGTTCGCTGGCACCGGGGATCCCGGCTGGCCGGCCTACGGCGACGACCGGAAGGTCCGAATGTTCCGGGCCGACGGCGGAACCGTCGTCAGCGATCCGCGGCGCGACGAGCGCGAGATCTGGCCACAGGCGCGGCCTTAAGGCCAGGTGAGCGCGAGATCTGGCCGCGGGCGCGCTTAGGCCAGGGGCAGGCAAGGCCCAGGCTCAGACCCAGGCGCGGCCTCAGGTCGGGCCGAGCCTGCGCCGAAGCCTAGGCCGCACACTCCCGGCAGATCGGCTCGCCGCCGCGGGTCTCAGCAAGCTGGCTCCTGTGGTGCACAAGGAAGCAGCTTGAGCAAGTGAACTCGTCGGCCTGCCGCGGGATCACCCGGAACGACAATTCCTCATTGGAAAGATCCGCTCCTGGCAGCTCAAGCGACTCGGCAACATCATCGGGGTCGAGGTCGATCGACGTCGATGACTTGTCCATCCGGCGAGCCTGCAGTTCCTGCAAGCTGTCCTCGGTGAGCTCTTCGTCAGTCTTCCTAGGGCTGTCGTAATCGGTTGCCATGGTGGCCTTACTCCTCCATCGTCAAACGTCTCGCGCGTGTGCAACGCTTTCGCGGCCCTGGTTGTGCCCGAATCCGGCGGGGAATTCTGTCACGTCCCCGCCTGATGTACACGTAGCCGACCACCGCGGCGGTTCGTGTCGCCTCGAATCACCCAGTGATCACGCGTAGCTCTCTATGGCGCTGCCCGGAAACCCCGAAGGACCCCGGCCGGGCGCCGCCGGTCAGTCCTCGTCGTCCCGTTCGGCGTCCAGGCTCAGCAGCAGGTCGTGCAATTCGGCGAACAGGCCGTGCCCGGCCCCGAGCGTCATGGACGGCCCGGCCTGCCTGCCGGCAAGCCCGGCGACCACGGCACCCGCCTCGCGGGCGATAAGGCTGCCCGCCGCGATGTCCCAGTACTGCACACCCCGCTCGTAGTACGCGTCCACCTGGCCGACTGCCAGCGAGCACAGATCGACCGCGCAGGCTCCGTTGCGCCGGATGTCCCTTACCCGCGGCACGATCGCGCTAAGCACCTCGCCCTGCACCCTGCGCCGTCCCGGCTCGTAGCCGAAGCCGGTGGCGACCAGCGCCCGCGCCAGCGGCACGTCCTGGTTGCAGGCCAGCGGCCGGCGTCCCGCCCGGGTGAGATCCGTCACATCGGCCTGCCAGGCGCCGCCGCCGAGCACTGCGCCGTAGAGCCGCTCCCGGTTCGGCACGCAGACCGCGCCGGCCACCACCAGCCCGTCTACCTCGGCGGCCACGCTGACCGCCCACTCGGGCAGCCCGTACAGGTAGTTCACCGTCCCGTCGAGCGGATCGACGATCCACCGGACCGCCGCCGCTCCGCCGGTCTGGCCGCCCTCCTCGCCCAGGATCGCGTCCCCCGGCCGCTCCGCCGTGATCCGGCTCCTGATCAGCCGCTCGGCGGCCTGGTCCATCTCGGTGACGACGTCGGTGGGGCTGCTCTTGGTGCCGACCACCGACGGGCGGCCGTGGCGGGCGGCCAGCATCTGGCCGGCCTCGCTGGCCACCGCGCAGGCCAGGTCGAGCAGCCCGTTCCGGTCAGGCACGGCCGGCGCGGTCACGGCCTGGCCCAGGCCTGGCCGGGCAGCCGGCCCGCACCTGCGGCGCAGCAGCCGGCCGAGCAGAATCCGGCCTGCTCGTCGCCGAGCGCGCTGGCAACCTTCCGGGCTCCGCCCCCCTCCCACTCCCGCGCCAGCGAGGCGATCATCGCGACGAACCGCGGGTCGGTGCCCGGCGTGGCGGCCCTGGCCATCGCCAGGCCGAGCCGCTGCGCCGTCTGCGCCGCCTCGACGTCCAGGTCGAAGATGACCTCCATGTGATCGCTGACAAAACCAATGGGGATAACGCAGACCGCGCGCGAACCCGCCTGCGCCAGGCCGGCCAGGCAGTCGGAGATGTCAGGTTCCAGCCACGGCACGGCATGCGGCCCGCTGCGGCTGGAGTAGGCAAGCTGCCAGCTGGTCCTGCGCAGGCCCGCCGCGACCTGGCCGGCCACGTGCGCGAGCTGGGCCGGGTACGCTCCCCCGCCCGGGCCGCTGGCGGCCGACATGGACTCGGGGATGCTGTGCGCGGTGAAGACGAGTTCGGCGTCGGCCGCCAGGCTGGCGGGCAGGGAGGCAAGCGCGCGCGCCGCCGCATCGGTGAAGCAGGACACGAAGGCCGGGTGCCGGTAGTACGGCGGGATCTTGCTGACCTCGGGCGCGCCGGCCCCGACCTTCGCGCGGGCACGATCGATGTCGTCCAGGTACTGCCGGCAGCTGGAGAACGAGCTGTACGCCGAGGTCGCCAGCGCCACGGCCCGCTCGACCCCGTCGTCGGCCATCGCGCGCAGGGTGTCGGCCAGGTAGGGCCGCCAGTTCCGGTTGCCCCAGTAGACCGGCAGGCCCGGGCCGCCCGCCGCGAACTCCTTCTCGATCGCGCCGAGCAGGTCGCGGCACTGGGCGTTGATCGGGCTGACCCCGCCGAACCGGTAGTAGTGCTCGGCCACCTCGGCCAGCCTGCTGTCGGGCACGTCGCGGCCCGCCGTGACGTTGCGCAGGAACGGCAGCACGTCATCGGGGCCCTCCGGGCCGCCGAACGACACGAGCAGGAACGCTGAACCTGTCGCCATGCCGACATCCAATCAGGCCTGGCCCTGCCGCGCGGCCAACGGGCCGCCCCGGCGCTCAGCGGTACTCGGCGGCGTACTCCGCGGCCAGCGCGAGCACCTCGTTGACGTACCAGTCGGCGTGGTTATAGGCGAAGATCGCCTGCCGCAGCCCGGCCTGGGTGCCGCTCGACGCTCCGTCCGCGCACAGCATCCGTGCTGCCGACGGCACGGCATCCATCGGGTTCATGATGTCCGGCGTGCCCGCCGGGCCGAACCCGTCGATTCCCCACTCTGCCCAGGTGGACGGCAGGAACTGCATCGGGCCGAGCGCACCGGCGCTTGACGGGCCCACGTTCTGGCCGTCGGCACTCTCGATCTGCCCGATCGCCGCGAGTATGGTCCACGACATCGCCGGGCAGTACTTGGCCGCCGACGCCCGGAACAGCTGCAGGTAGCTGGAGATCTGGCCAGGCTTGGTGGTGGTCACCGGAAGCCGGCTATCGCGCAGGTCAACGACCCTGGCGCCGACGCCGAGCACGGTGCGCACCTGCGCGGTCAGCGCGCCCACGCTCGGGCCA
>Ga0335077_10009560_pt1 | contig 12040 bp, 8 predicted proteins | sample Lox_Sample_31_FD_207151 | JGI IMG/M metagenome (GOLD analysis project Ga0335077, IMG submission 207151) | Soil microbial communities from Loxahatchee National Wildlife Refuge, Florida, United States - Lox_Sample_3.1 | ecosystem: Environmental > Terrestrial > Soil > Wetlands | place: USA: Florida...
CAAGTACATCCCGGATTTTCCGCGCGGGGACGAGGTTACCTTGCGCCAATTACTGACCCACACCTCCGGCATCCACAGTTACACATCGGAACCCGGCTTCTTTAACCGTGTGACCAACGCCACCACCACCGAGGCCATCATCGAGGCGATGAAGAAGTACTCTTATGATTTCGATCCGGGGGCGAAATGGCTCTACGACAATTCGGGCTACCTGTTGCTCGGTTACATTGTCCAGAAGGTGTCGGGGCAAAGTTACGGGGATTTTTTGCGCGAGAATTTTTTCCAGCTGCTGGGCATGACCAACACCGGCGTTTACCGCGCGCACCCTGGTCTGCCGCACGAGGCGCTGGGCTACAGCCTGGGCACGAACGGCTTCAAGCGGGCGCTGAACTGGGACATGTCGTGGGCAGGCGGTGCGGGCGTGCTCTACTCCACGGTGGAGGACCTGTATCGCTGGAACGAGGGCGTCTTCAACGGCCGGGTGCTGGACGCAGCCAGCCTCAAGGCGGCATTCACTCCGGTCAAGACGACGGAATCCCTGGCCGACAATTCGGACAACGGCTACGGTTTCGGCTGGGTTATCGGCCGTGACCGCGGGTTGCGGGAGATTTGGCACGACGGCGGCCTGGACGGCTTCAGCAGTACCCTGCTGCGGGTGCCGGATGAAAAATTCACCGTAGCCGTCCTGGCCAACGCCGACCCGGGCAGGCCGAAGGCCAGCCCCGCCCTCCTAGCGCGGCAACTGGTGAAAATTTTCCTGGCGGACAAGCTTGCGCCACTACCCGTCGTTGACACGAACGTTTCGCCAAAATCTTATGACGCCCTGACGGGCAGTTACGACCTAGGGGGAGCGATCATGACCATTAGCAGACGCGGCCCGCATCTTTTTGAGCAGTATAGCCGTTATCCAGTAGAGGAAGTTTTTCCCAAGTCCGACACCGAATTCCTTTGGAAAGGAACGGACGTAGGAATCACGTTCGTTAAGGACAGCAGCGGCAAGGCTGTCAAACTAATCTTCCACAATCACGGCATCGACTTGGCTGCCCCGCGGGTGAAGGACATCGCGGCTTCATCCTTTGATGGAGACTGGCTTGGCGGTTTCGAGCGGCCGGAAAGTTATGTTTACGTCCATACGCATTTCGCCCCGACAACTAACGGAACAACCGGAACGATCGATGTGGTTGACTGGGGTGACAGGTTTACACTGTCCGAGGACTGGCCGCTGGCCAAACTGGAACTGACGCCGTCACGCGTGCATTTCGAACTGGCCGACAAAGCCGGTCCCCCCTCTAAAGTGATTGTGCCGTCCGGTCCTCTGTCTTTCGAAGGGCGGATGACAAATGGCGTGATGACTGGCGTGGTGGAAGACAGCGGGATGAAATTGCCCTTTCGGCTGGATTTGGCGGCCAGGATTGACCTTTCCCGATACACGGGCACTTATCAAGTCGCTCCGGGACATTTCATAAGCATATCTCCAACCTACCCTCCCCTTTGGCTGGTTGCTTTTGATTTTCAGTCAGGGCAAGGAGGAATTTTGCTTCCACGCTCCGGGGCTGATTTCGTTTGCGGTTCGGGAGCGAAGGTATATCCAGTGCAAGCCACCATCCACTTCACGACCAACCAAACCGGTCAGGTCACGGCCCTGCAGTGGAAACCGAAAAACGCTCTGGCTTTGGTCGGCACCCGGATAAACGCGCTGCCGGAGGAGGAAGTTTCATTTACAAACGGGGATGTAACCTTGTCGGGCACATTAGTGCTGCCTCCCACCAAAGGTCCGCATCCCGCAGTGGTGATTGTCAACGGGTCGGGTCCGTGGGTTCGCAGTGTCGGGCGCCCTCTTGCCGACTTTTTTGCGCTGAATGGCGTGGCCGTTTTGATCTATGACAAACGGGGCTGCGGAAGCTCGACGGGAGATTGGAACATATCCGGTTTCGATGACCTTGCGGGTGACGCGCTGGCCGGGTTGGAACTGCTGAAGAAACGTCCGGACATCAATCCCCATCAAATCGGCCTATGGGGCATCAGCCAGGGCGGATGGCTTGTCTCCTTGGCCGCTTCCCGTTCCAAAGATGTTGCTTTTATCATCAGCGTCTCTGGCCCCGGCATAACGCCAGAAGCACAGACGCTTTTTTGCATTGAACATTGGATGAAAGCCGCGGGTTATTCTAAAGCCGATTTTAACGAAGCGCGTTCCTTATATCTGTTGACCTCTCGATGCCAGCGGACGGACAGCGGTTGGGATGAGTTGGAAGCAGCACGTAAAGCCGCCCAGAACAAGCCTTGGTATAAAGTTAACCCCTTCTTTCGCGGCGCTCCTGCTGCCGACAAACAGTGGCAGTTGATATGGAATTATGACCCGGTTCCGGCGCTGCGCAAAGTGCATTGTCCGGTGCTGGCGGTCTTTGGCAAATCAGATCCATTTGTGCCCGCCCAAAAGAGCGCGGACATTTGGAAAACCGCGCTAAGGGAGGCGGGCAATCATGATGTCGTGATTAAAATTTTTCCGCATGCGGATCATGAAATAGCCGATCCGCGAACCGACGCGCCGCTGCCTGGCGTTTTTACCCTGCAACGCGATTGGCTTTTGAAACACGTTACGGTCAATCCCTATTAGCAAATTCTTGAGGCTTCGATTTGTGGCTATAAAGATTGCGCTCCTACGGAGCTTCATTTTGAATCTTGGCATTGAATGAACGCGCTGCTCGAAGTCAAAAACCTGAAGGTGCATTTCCCCGTGAAACACGGGATGTTCAGTCGCGACCACGAATTCGTGAAGGCGGTGGACGACGTGAGCTTCAGCATAGCGCCGGGTGAGACGCTCGGGCTAGTCGGCGAAAGCGGCTGCGGCAAGACGACGCTGGGCCGCGCCATCGTCCGGCTGGTCGAGCCGACAGCAGGCGACGTTCTGCTCGATGGGGAAGACATCACGCGGATGAACGGTTCGGTGTTGCGCACCCGGCGGCGCAAGTTCCAGATGATTTTTCAAGACCCTTATGGCTCGCTCAATCCGCGCATGACAGTCGAGCAAATTGTCGGTGAGGCGCTCGATATCCACAAGCTGACCGACAGCAAATCTGCGCGGCAAAAGCGCACTGCTGAATTGTTAAAAGACGTCGGCCTCGACCCGATTTACGCGCAGCGGTATCCGCACGAATTCAGTGGTGGCCAGCGCCAGCGCATCGGCATCGCCCGCGCGCTGGCGGTTGAGCCGCAACTGATCATCTGCGACGAACCGGTGAGCGCGCTGGACGTTTCGGTACAAGCGCAAATCATCAATCTACTCCACGATTTGCAGCAGGAACGCGGCATCGCGTATCTGTTCATCGCGCATGACTTGGCGGTGGTCGAACACATCAGCCGCCGCGTGATGGTGATGTATCTCGGCAAAATCGTGGAAACGGCGGATGCCAAAACCATCATTCGCGACCCACAACATCCCTACACGCAGGCGCTGATTTCCGCCGTGCCGGAAGTGGACCCGGAAACGAAACGCCAACGCATCGTTCTGCCGGGCGACGTGCCCTCGCCGATTCATCCCCCGAGCGGCTGTCCGTTCCATCCGCGTTGTCCGATTGCCCAGATTCCCAAGTGCGAAGAAGAATTTCCTGAATTGCGCGAGGTTCGCAAGAGCCACCGGGCGTCATGCCATTTTGCCGGAACAAAGATTGAATCGCAGAGTAATCCGGTCCGGCACGAAACTGTTTGACCAAGCAGTTATTGTTTCGAGGACGTGGTCGGCGGCCGACCGCCCAGTTGAAAATCGCACTGGCCTTTGAGCCAACCGGCCCGAACAAAGAGCCGGTAGGTGGTGTTGGTCTTCAATGGCTCGGGACGCGCGCCAGGCACGGCGGGTTTCATGCCGCGAAGGTTCTGGCCGTATCTGAAAAATTCCACCGGTGCGGATCGCGAATTGGCAATCAAATGCCAGACGGGGGCGGTGGATTGATTGGTTTGCCACGCCGCGAGCGGGACGACCTCTACTTCGGAAAGCCGGTAACGCTGTCCCTCGAAGCCGAAGAGGATGGTCGGGAACCCCGCCCGGGAAGGACCGCGTGATGGCAAAGGGCGATTGGTGTAGGAGATTTGGATGATTTTGGGTTCGAACCAGTGGGTGAAATAGCAGACATAAACGACGGCCAACGCTACTGCGACGATGATAAGAATCCATTGTTTTTTCGCCATAATAATGAATGCGCGGAACGCCTTATGTGTCTATTTTTTATTCGGAAGCTGAACGGTTATGAAGATAGCAAGCCGCGAGCGGTTGGCCAACACGCAAATCAACGCCTTCACGTTGATTGAACTGTTGGTTGTCATTGCCATCATCGGGATTCTGGCTGCCATGTTGTTGCCCGCCCTGAGCAGCGCCAAGGAAGCCGGTCGTCGCATCGCATGCCTCAACAATCTTCGGCAATTGAGTCTGGCTTCCCAAATGTATGTCGACGACAATCAAGGTGCCTACCCGTTGCGTTCCGAGACGAATAGTTGGCCGAATCGGTTTTACGACGACTACGGCAAAAATGTGAAAGTGCTGCTTTGTCCCACGGACGTCGCCTCCTCTTTCTCAAAACCGGCAACCGTTGGCAGCGGCAGCTCCTCAAACAACGTCGCCGACGCCGCCCCGCGCAGTTATATCATCAACGGCTGGAATGATTATTTCGCGCAACAATTCAGCGCGACCGATTGGGGAACGCTGCAATCAGACATGTTCAACGCTCCCACCGGTTTGAAGCAAAATGTTATCGTGCATCCGTCCCAAACAATCGTGCTTGGGGAAAAACAGCACACTGCTGGCGACTTCTACATGGATTTGTTGGAAAACGGCGGCAACGATTACACCGGCATTGTCGAGCAAGGCCGTCACGACAACAATAGCCGTACCAGCAGCCAGGCCAAGGGCGTCGGCAGCACTGGCGGATCCAATTACGTCATGGCAGACGGCAGCACACGGTTTATAAAATTTCCGCGATCGGTGGATCCTCTTAACCTGTGGGCCATCGGCGATGCCGATCGAGCGACTTACGCCATCATTTACTAGAAACTCCACCACAAAACTCGACGAGTGGTCGAGGAGTAGTGACCACGGTTTTAGGCAGGAACCACGGGCTTTTTTCCTGTCGAGGACAAACGAGTTGCGATTTAATCGGCAAACGATTTAGTGATACACTTCAATTCACGAATGGAAATTACTTTCCACGATTTTTAGAAATAGCAATCATGGCTTATGCCTAAACGCTCACGCAGGAAAGCAAACCAGAAGAAAAATCCGGCAGCAGTCGCGCTTGGAAGGCTCGGCGGATTGAAAGGCGGTCCAGCTCGTATGGCAAAACTTTCCGCGAAGGGCAGATCAGAACTCGCCCGCAAAGCTGTTTTGGCTCGCTGGAACAAAAGAAAGTGAACAATTCGGCACGGTATTGCTCGCGTCATTTTGATTGCGCACTGCGTAACGAAGCCAACTTTATTTCCGCCTCCTGTATGATTTTAGATGCTTCCGCTACGAACTCCTCCACTGTTTCTACAACAACCAGTTGCCGACCGGTATCATCAAATTTTATTGAATAAGGTGGCTTTTCGAGGCGAATTTCATCGAAGCCCCATTCCAGCACGCAAAGGGCACCAATGGTCTGAAAGTATAACGGTTCTCGTATAATCTCTTTCGAGAGACCTTGATATCCGTCAGTTCCGACTTGCCTCTTAGGAGCAAACAAATCGTGAAGGTCGTACTTCACCTTAATTGCCCTTGTTTCTAAACTATGTAGCAACGACGATATGAGATCTCCCCGTGTTGTCTCCTTAAGGCCGTCCAGGTCGGTGAGAGTGATGTTTGTCTTTTCAGACGCGCGTATGGCGCCGCTTTGAAAACCCGCCGCTGATAACAGTAGGCCGCGATCTGCACCGACATCCTCAACGATCGACTTGAGCGCCAGCACCTTTTCCTTCGGAACAGCAGATTTCCAGTATTTGCATTCGATTACCCACTTGGTTTCGAACCCGAATCTCCTGAAACGAACCCATACATCTACTTTATGCTCGGCGCGGACACCCGCAACCTTCACATCGACATCGGCGTCGCAGCCGAGGCCACGGAAGAACTCGGCGGTTTCGTCTTGGTATTGCTTCCAGTTCATTAAAAGAGAACGTGACCGCGCTAAAGCTGAACTTCAACTGGGACAAAATGCAAGGCCAGAGAAAAATAAACAAAATCACAACGCTTTATACTAGACCGCTATGGTATATCTGATATAATAAACCCATGAACAACACGAACACAAATTTCTTCCTTTACGCCCGCAAATCCACCGACGTTGAGGACAAGCAAGTCTTGTCCATTGACGCGCAATTGAACGAATTGCGTGGATTTGCTCAGCGTGAGGCCCTAAACGTCGCTTCAGAGCTGATCGAGAAGCAATCCGCTAAAATCCCCGGCAGGCCAGTTTTTAGCGCCATGCTGGAGCGTATAGAGGCCGGGGAAGCGAATGGAATTCTCTCGTGGCATCCCGACCGGCTCGCCCGCAATTCAATAGACGGCGGGCGCATCATTTACCTTCTCGACACCGACAAACTCCGCTCTCTCAAATTCCCGACTTTCCGCTTTGAATCCGACCCTCAAGGCAAGTTCATGCTCTCGATCATGTTCGGCCAGAGCAAATACTACGTAGATTCTTTGTCGGAAAACACCAAACGGGGACTGCGCGAAAAAGTCCGCCGGGGCGAATATCCCGGCATGGCCCCGTTTGGCTATATCAACGACTACCGCACCAAGAAAATCATCGTTGACCGGGAACGCGCCCCGCTTGTCAAACAGGCGTTCGAGCGGTATGCGACCGGCACGGTGATTTTGGACGACTTAAGGAACTATTTCGCGGAGAACGGCGTCCGCACCAGCAAAGGTAAAATGGTCGGACGCACGTTCGTCTCCGACCTGCTTTCAAACCCCATCCACTACGGCCATTTCCGCTATGCCGGCGAGGTGTACGAGGGGAAACACGAACCGATTATTTCAAAGGAACTATTTGATTGCGTGCAGGCGGTGTTTAACCGCCGATGGCGGTATTCACCAGCCGAAAGGGAGAACAGGCCGAAAGCATTTCTTGGCCTTCTGCATTGCGCCGAATGCGGCGGGGCAATCACCGCCGAAATCCAGAAAGGTCACACCTACTACCGTTGCACCAAGAAAAGCAGGGCAAAGGCGGAGTGCCATCAACCGTACATCCGCGAGGAGGCCTTGAATGATGAAATCACACGGCCTTGTTGAAGCCGTTTGCGTTGCGGGCGGACTGGGCGGACGGAATGCTCGCACGGGTTAAAGAGGAAAGGAAACAGTCCGCCCAATCCGCCGCACAACTGGCGCAACAGAAGCAGGCGGGGATTGATAAAATCAATGCCCGCCTGCAACGGCTTCTGGATTCGTTTCTGGACGAGTTGATTGACCGCGAAACCTTCGCGGCGGAGAAGGCCAGTTTGATGAGTCAGAAGAAGACGCTGGAGGAACAGAAAACCCGCCTCATGGCAGGCCGAGCCGATTGGCTCGAACCGTTCCAAAACTGGATTTTAACCGCTAAAAACGCGGGTAAAATCGCCGAATCAGGTTCGCTTCAAGAGAAACGGGTTCTCGCCCGAAAAGTGTTCGGCTCGAACCTTGTCCTCGACAGCAAAAAAGCCCGTGGTTCTTGCGTGAAACCGTGGTCACTACTCCTCGAACACTCGTCGAGTTTTGTGGTGGAGCGGGCGAAGGGAATCGAACCCTCGTGTGAAGCTTGGAAGGCTTCCGTTCTACCATTGAACTACGCCCGCCTGCTCCCGCTTTGCGGGATTCGGCGCGGCAGGCCCGCCACCGAAACCTGGCAAAGCTTAATCCCCGCGCTTGCATTGTCAATGTCACGCGTGTACCCTTTGCGGCGCATGGCAGCGTTGCTTCTTACCGGCGGGCGCGTCGTGGACCCGGCCAACCGCCTCGATGCAAAGGCGGACATCTTAATTTCCGAAGGTAAAATCGCCGCGGTCGGTGCAAACGCGGCACACCAGGCGCCGCGAGACGCCGAAAAAATGGACGTGAGCAACCTCGTGGTTTGTCCTGGCTTGATTGACCTGCACGTTCATCTGCGCGAACCGGGCCAGACGGCAAAGGAAAACATCGCCACGGGCACCGCCGCTGCCGCGCGCGGCGGCTTCACATCCATCGTTTGCATGCCCAACACGTCGCCGGCCATTGATACCGCCGGCACGGTCGCGCTCATCCGGGAACGCGCCGTCCGGCAGGGGGTCGTTAACGTCTTCGTCGTCGGCGCCATCACCAAAAACATCGCCGGCGAGGAACTGGCGCCCATCGGCTCGCTCAAGCGTGCCGGCGTGGTGGCCATCACCGACGACGGCCATTGCGTGCAGAACAACGAACTCATGCGCCGTGCGTGCGAATACGCCCGGATGTTCAACCTGCCGGTGGTGGATCATTGCCAGGATTATTCGCTCGTAACCGACGGGGTGATGCACGAGGGTTACTGGAGCACCACGCTGGGCTTGCGCGCCTGGCCGGCGGCAGGTGAGGAAATGATTGTCGCGCGCGACATTCTGCTGGCCGAACTTACCGGCGCGCGGGTCCATTGCCAGCACCTGAGCGCGGCGGGCAGTGTTGCCTTGCTGCGCGAGGCGAAAAAGCGCGGCGTGCCGATCTCCGGCGAGGCCTGCGCGCATCACTTCACACTCACTGACGCGGCGGTGGCTGGCAGCGCGAGATTCTGGGCCAACGACGGGAAAACTCTGGCCGGATATCAGGATGAGCTACCGGAATGGCCGGCCTACGACACGAATTTCAAAATGAACCCGCCGTTGCGCGCGGCGCGCGACCGCGAGGCGATTTTGGAAGGACTGGCCGATGGGACGATTGAAATCCTGTGCAGCGATCACGCGCCACACTGTGATTTTGAAAAGGAAGTCGAGTTTGATTATGCGCCGTTCGGCATCATTGGCCTGGAAACCGAACTCGCGCTGTCACTCATGCAACTGTATCACGCGAAGCGGGTGGGCTTGCGCGAACTCGTCGCGAAATACACCGTGGCGCCCGCGCAATTGCTCAAGCTGCCCAAAGGCACCCTAAGCGTCGGCGCGGACGCGGATGTGACGGTGTTCAATCCGGACGCCGAATGGATTTTCACGGCGGAAAAATCCGCAAGCAAATCGAAAAACAGCCCGTTCTTCGGCTGGCAACTGAAGGGCAAAGTCGTGGCGACGATTGTCGGCGGCAGGAAAGTCTGGGCGGAGAATTCCGAACTGGCCGTGGCGTGAGAAAGCCGCTTGGTCCTTGACCGCTTTGCCAGGCGTTCCGGCGTCGCGCGGTGATTTTAATAATGAAAGCAATTCTGGCCCTCGAAGACGGCGCAATTTTTCACGGACAGGGTTTCGGCGCGCGTGCGTCCGCCTGCGGCGAAACCTGCTTCAATACTTCGATGACGGGTTATCAGGAGATTCTCACCGACCCATCCTACAAAGGACAGATTGTCACGATGACGTATCCCCTCATCGGCAATTACGGCGTCAACGCGGTGGACGTGGAATCATGGCGGCCGCACGTGGCCGGCTTTGTCATCCGCGAGCTTTCGCCGGTCGTCAGCAACTGGCGCGCGGATTTTTCGCTGGCGGAATATCTGGAGAAAAACGGCATCCCCGGCATTCAAGGCATAGACACGCGGGCATTGACAAAAAAGCTCCGCGTGCGCGGTGCGATGAACGGGTTCATTTCCACGGAGGAAATTCCGGACGAGGAAGCCGTGCGGCGCGCAAAGGAATTTATCTTTGTCGGTGTGGATTACGTCAGGGAAGTCACGCACAAGGAAGCGTTTCACTGGGACGAAAAGGATGAGCAAAGCGCGAACTTCAAACTCGTTTCCGGCAACGCGCCAGGGGAGGCCCGCGATCTGCGCGACCCGTTGCCGCCGGCGGACATTCCGATTATCGCCTTTGATTATGGCCTGAAATACAACATCTTGCGCCGGTTGCGGCAACATGGCTTCAGTGTCCGGGTATTGCCGGCCACCACCACAGCGGCGGAGGCACTCAAACAAAAACCAGCCGGCATTTTTCTCTCGAACGGTCCCGGCGACCCGGCGGCGCTCAACTATATCGTGCGCGAGGTGAAAACGCTCGTGGACAGCGGGGTTCCGGTTTTTGGGATTTGCCTCGGGCACCAGATTCTCGGGCAGGCGTTCGGCGGCAAGACCTTCAAATTGAAGTTCGGCCATCGCGGCGCGAATCAGCCGGTGAAGGATTTGGCATCGGGCAAGGTCGAAATCACATCGCAAAATCACGGTTTTGCGGTGGATGCGGCCTCTTTGCCGTCCGAGGTCACCGTGGACCGTATCAACCTTAACGATCAAACCGTCGAGGGCATGAGGCACAAGACCAGGCCGGTTTTCTGCGTGCAATATCATCCCGAAGCCTCACCCGGCCCGCACGATTCGACGCTACTGTTTGCGGAATTCCGCGCGTTGATTGAGAAACACGGCTAGGATTTGAGGCAATGGACGTTTATCGATTTCCGTTTGACTTGATGCGGACACCAATCATAATTGAGTCCATCTAAGTTATGGCCAAACTTGTTATCCTGACTCATGGCATGACCGGCCGCACCCATGAATTGAAGGTGGACAAAACCACCATCGGTCGGGTCGAGGACAACACGTTCCAAATCGCCGAGCCATCCGTTTCCAGTCATCATTGCGAAGTGCTGTTGCGGGGCGACGAGGTGGTCGTCAAGGATCTGAATTCCACCAACGGCACGTTCATCAACGACGAAAAGATCACCGAAAGCGTGCTGAAGCCGGGTCACACCTTGCGTCTTGGGCAGGTGGAATTGCGGCTGGAAAACGGCGCGGCAGCCACCCCGGCGGCACCCGCCTCCGCGTCTGCAAGCGCTCCCGCTCCCGCCCCGGCCAAGAAGCCGGAGTCCGCCGCGCGCGCGTCACGTGGCGTCAGTTTGAGCGACTTGGAGAGCGGCGGCCGTACTGTTGGCTTCGACACCACCGCCGCCTTTACGAAAAAGCGCAACAAGGTTGGCACCTATTTTTGGATTGGCGCCGTGGTCGTCGGTCTGGTGATTATTGGTCTGCTCCTTTACGCATTCTCTGTGGCCAAGACCCCCAAATAAATCAAAGCCGCGGCCATAAAACCGCGTTTTTCCCTTCTGGCTTCCGGTTTGTAGTTTCAGTATTCTTCCGCGTATGTTCGAGACGGTTAAGACAGAAATTGCCACGGCCACCGGAAAACTTGCGCACCTGCGGAGGTTTCTTTGACGTCCCCGCTGCCCAAACGCGCCTCGGTGAAATCAACGCGCTCATGGCCGCCGACCATTTCTGGAGCAACCGCGAAAAGGCGCAAACACTGATTGACGAGGCCAATTCCCTCCGCAGCAAAATCGAGCCGTTGCTCCAGGCGGAAAAACAACTCGACGATTTCCGCGTGCTGCGCGAACTCGGCGAGGCCGAGCCGGCCGACGCGCAATTGAAAGTCCAGCAGGAACTGGAGCGCGACATTGCCAGATTTCTGAAGGAGCTGGATGCCCTCGAATTGAAGGTTTTTCTCAACGGCCCGCACGACCGGAAAAATTGCATCCTGAGTATCAATGCCGGCGCGGGCGGTACCGAGGCGCAGGACTGGGCGGAGATGCTCTCGCGCATGTACCAGCGCTGGGCGGAGTCGCGCGGCTGGGAGGTTGAGGTGACCGACGCACTGCCCGGCGAAGGCGCCGGTCTTAAAAGCATCACGATGCTGATTCAAGGCGAGAATGCCTATGGCTTTGCCAAAGCCGAACGCGGCGTCCACCGGCTGGTCCGCATTTCGCCGTTTGACGCGAACAAACGCCGCCACACCAGTTTTGCCAGCGTGGATGTCATCGCCGAAATTGAGGAGAATACGGAACTCGTGATCCCGCTGAACGAATTTCAAATCGACACCTTCCGTTCCGGCGGCAAGGGCGGCCAGAACGTGAACAAGGTCGAGACCGCCGTGCGCATTACCCACATTCCGACCGGATTGGTCGTGGCGTCGC
>Ga0335077_10009561_pt1 | contig 12039 bp, 15 predicted proteins | sample Lox_Sample_31_FD_207151 | JGI IMG/M metagenome (GOLD analysis project Ga0335077, IMG submission 207151) | Soil microbial communities from Loxahatchee National Wildlife Refuge, Florida, United States - Lox_Sample_3.1 | ecosystem: Environmental > Terrestrial > Soil > Wetlands | place: USA...
GGCCAAGGCCGCCGGCGCCGATGTCATCATCCTCGACGAGGCGTTGACCCCGGGCCAGCAGCGCAACTGGGAGGAGGAAGCCGGGATGGCCGTGCTCGACCGGCAGGAGGTGATCCTCGAAGTCTTCGCCGACCGCGCGCACACCCGCGAGGCGATGCTCCAGGTGGAGCTGGCCCGCCAGGAGTATTTCCTGCCCCGGCTGCAGCGGGCGTGGTCCCACCTGTCGCGCCAGCGCGGCCGCGGCGCCCTCGGCGGCGAGGGCGAAACCCAGCTCGAGCAGGACCGGCGGACGGTGCGGGCGCGCATCGGTCACCTGCGCGCCGACCTCGCGGAGGTGCGGCGCCAGCGCGGCGTGCAGCGCCAGCGCCGGATGCGCGTGCCCGTGCCCACCTGCGCGATCGTCGGCTACACCAACGCCGGCAAATCCTGCCTGCTCAACCGGCTGACCGGCGCCCACGTGCTGGTCGAAGACAAGCTGTTCGCCACGCTCGACCCGACGACCCGCCAGCTCGCGCTGCCCAACAACCAGAAACTGCTCATCACCGACACGGTCGGTTTCATCCGCCGCCTGCCGCACAATCTCGTCGAGGCGTTCAAGGCCACGCTCGAGGAGGTCGTCGTCGCCGATTTTCTCATCCACGTGCTCGATGTGACCAGCCCCGACGTCATCCGGCACCACGCCACCACGCTCGGCGTGCTGGCCGAGCTGGGCGCCGGCCGGAAGACCATCCTCACCGTCTGCAACAAGATCGACATCGCGGATCCGGCCACGCTGGAATCGTTACGCCTGTTTGCGCCCGGGGCCCTGTGGGTGAGCGCGAAGACCGGGGCGGGCCTGGACACCCTGCTGGCGCGCTGCGCCGAGCTGATCAACCGGGAACTCGGCGCCACCGAACTGCTGGTGCCGCACGACCGGTACGACATCGTCGCGCGCCTGCACCAGATCGGCCACATCCACGCGCAGGACCTGCGGGACGACGGCATCCACCTCCACGGCCGGTTTCCCGCGGCGCAATCGGCGTTTTTCGCGCCGTACATTGTGGTCAACGGCCGTCCGGGGGCCGGAAACTGAACGACGCCCGCCCGAGGGCGGTCACGCCCCGGGTCGCCTCAAACCCTCTCCGCCGCCGGGCCCACCCGCCCCGCAATGGAGCGCCTTTGAATGATCTTCCCAGGGATGCGCCACTTGCGACGGGCAAAGATTTCCGCAAGGCACGCCAAACCCAGGAGCATCAGAACCGATGTGGGCGGCTCAGGCACGGCGGCAAACACAAGTGCGTTCGAGATCAGCGTGGCGCCGTCGGTGCCGACCTGCCAAAAGTCCGATCGCGAGGTCGAGGGAATCGGGTAAAAATTCAACCCGACGATGTTCCCGGTAAATCCTGTCTTTTGCACCACGAGGGGCGAACCGTTACTCCAATCGGCAATGACCGTCGTGTTGGCCGTAACGCCTCCGGTGGAGTGGTAGCTGCTCGAGCCCCCGTCAAAAGTTCTCACATTGGAAAGTACCGGACTGTTCGGAACCAAGATCGTACCGAGGGTCAATTCGGTGTCTTCCGTCTGCGAAGCGATCACGAAGGGATCATATCCTCCGCTGGCCCACTGGCCGCCCAGCGAGAAATTGGTCCCGTTGGTGTTCGCGAAGGTCGCCTCCACCACCCCGCCGCCGGCGTTGACATATGATGCCAGAACGTTGCCCAGCGTGGTGGGGTCCTGAAATCCCCCCGAGTCGGAGAATACCAGCACGGCTTTGTAGTTCAGCAGCGTGCTCAACGTCGGGGTACTGGTATTGACGTTCATCACACTCACTCCGCCTGACAGCAGATGCGTTGCGGTCAGAGTGGATTGCAGATCGGTATTCCAAGAAGAGCTGGACGGTGCACCCAAAATCAAGAACTGCGCCCGGACCGTGACCGCCATGGTCATCAGGCATGCCAAGCCGCAAAGGATTCGCTGGGGTATAGTGCGCAAGGAGCCAATCTCCCACATAACTGCAGGTGAGATGCATAACGGCGTCTCGCGCCGTGTAAATCACGAAAGCCGCGGTATAAACGCGTCTTACCGCCACAGAATGTCGCAGCAGAAATTCCGATTTCTAATCAGCCGCCGATCTCGAGGTGGTGGCTGGCCTAATCAAGCCACCTTCACGGCGGTCGCGGGGATCATTCGGCCACAAAGTTCAGGGCGGTCATGAAGAGACAGCCAGGGAATCGGAGTTGTGCCGTTCAACCCGAGCGACATGACCAGCGTCCGCCAGTCCTCGCCCGGCAGCACGGGGTGATCCTCGACCGTGAATCCGCGCTTCAGGTAAAGGCGGGTCGCGGCGGCGTATTCCTCCTCATCGGTCGTCCACAAGCGCAGCACGGCGCGGCCTTCCTGGCGGGTGAGTTGGATGATCCAGTCGAGGAATCGCGCGCCCTGTCCATGCCCGCGCATGACCGGGAGCAAGCCGAACCACGAGAGCCAGGATTCCGTCGGCATGCCGCGGTAGTCATAGAGCCCGGCCACCCCGACCAGGCGGTCGTCGAAGCGCGCGACCCAGAACCGGACCCGCTCCAGGCGTCGGTCCACCAGAAACACGCCGTGCTCCTCCGGTTGCAGGGCGGCCGCCAGCGCCGTCTGATGCTCGTCCTCCCAAGGGAACAGTTCCGCAATCACCCGGCGCGCCTCGTCCAGCTGTTCGGGCCGGAGCTCCTCGATTTTCATGAAGCGGACGGTATGTATGCGTCGGCGGCCCGGAGTGAATGCTGCATCGCTCCTCCGGGGCGGCTAATCGCGGCGCTGATACCGGTTATTGCGGCGCCGAATCCCAAGTGCGCCGCCAACAATCATTGTCCGTCGAGCGAACTTTTTCGCCTCCGGCGGTTTGCGGCATCACGCCGGCAGCACCTCTGCGCCGACGACCAGAAGTCACCCGCTGGTGCGACGATCCGTCCGGTTGCGTCAAAGCGGCGCACTGATCATGCGCTCCCGCACGAAAGCGTGGACAGCGCGATCTTGCGCCCGGCCGCGACCCGACAAGTCTGGCAGGTTCCCACCCGCCCACCGTGTCCACTGAACGCCTGTTCATCGCCATCGATCCGCCGGCCGCGGTGCGCGCGCAGTTGAGCGCGCTGTACGAACCGGTGCGGGGCATCGCCTGGACCCGGCCGGAACAGCTGCACCTGACCCTGCGCTTCCTCGGTGACGTCGAGCGCGCGCTGCGCGAATCGCTGGAGGCGGCGCTCGCCCGGGTCGCGGTGGAGGAGTTCGTGCTGCCGGTCGCCGGCCTCGGCTCCTTCCCGCCGCGCGGGCCGGCCCGCGTGCTCTGGGTCGGCGTGGGCCGGGGCCACACGCGGCTGCACCAGCTGCGCCAGCAGATCGACGACGCGCTGCTGGGATGCGGGCTCGACCTGGACGTGCGCCATTTCCAGCCGCACGTGACGCTCGGACGCGTAAGGGACGAGGCGCCGCCGGGGGCGGTGGCGCAATTCCTCAAGCAGCATCACGATTACGAAGCCGCGCCTTTTCGCGCCACGGCCTTCGTCCTCTACGCCAGCGAGCTGCGGCCGTCGGGGGCGGTGCACACGCCGTGGCGGACGTTCCCGTTGCGGGCGTGGCGGGAGGCCCCGCGGCAAAATGGTGATTGAACGGAAGTCCTGCCGTGAAGTGATATGGTATGAGGATGACCGACCTTCTCGCCCGCAGCCTTGAACGCCTCCCGGCCCAAACGCGGGGAATCACCAAGACCGTGATCTACGGTTTGGTGGCGGGCGCGGCGGCCGTGGCCTTCCAGGTTTCGATTCGGATCTTCTACGACCACGGATTGGGCGCCCTCACCCGGGCCGGGACCGGCAGGTTTCTGGTCGGCAGCTTGCTGCTCGTGGCGGCGACCTCCGCCATCTCCGGCTGGCTGCTGAACGCCTACTGCCCGGCGGCGGCGGGCAGCGGCATTCCCCAGGTCAAGCTGGCCTTCTGGAAGGACATGGGATTCATCCCGTGGCGGATTGTCTGGGTGAAATTAGTGGGCGGGGTCCTCAGTGTCGGCGGTGGCGCCAGCCTGGGGCGGGAGGGCCCGTCGGTGCAGCTCGCGGGGGGACTCACCGCCAACACGGCCGGGCTGCTCGGCGAACCCAAACACAACCGGCGGCTGGCGGCCGCCGCCGGCGCCGCCGCGGGGCTGGCGGCAGCGTTTAACACTCCGATTGCCGGAGCCACCTTTGTGCTCGAGGAGATCATTGGTGACCTGAACAGCCGTCTGCTCGGCGGCGTGCTGCTCGCCTCGGTGCTGGGCGCGCTGGTGGTCCATGGCCTGCTGGGCCCGCAACCGTCCTTCACGCTGCACCGCGCCGGCGCCTTGAGCTGGGTCGCGTTTGCCGCCACGCCGCTCGTGGCGGCCATCAGCGCGCTGGCCGGGGTATTGTTTCAGAAATGGTCCCTGGGGGTGCGCACCTACTACAAGCGTTCCCGCATCCCGGCGTGGATGCTCGTGACGCTCGGCGGCATCGCCGTCTGGGCGCTGGGCGCCACCGTGTTCATCACCACCGGCCATGCGGGTGTTTTCAGCCTCGGGTACGACGACCTGTCATTGGCGCTGGACGCGCACATGGCGTGGAAAATCGCGCTGATTCTGCTGGGCGCCAAGCTCCTTGCCACCTCCGTGTGCTATGGCCTCGGGGGCTGCGGCGGCATCTTCGCACCGACGCTCTTCTTCGGCGGCATGTGTGGCGCCGGCCTCGCCGGTCTGATCGACCTGATTGAACCCCTGTCCACCGCCGATCATGTGACGCTGGCCGTCGTGGGCATGTGTGCCTGCCTGGGAGCGGTGGTGCGGGCACCGGTGACTGGCATTCTGATCGTATTCGAGATGACCCACGAGTTCTCGATGGTGCCGGTGCTCATGGTGGGCGCCTTGGTCAGCCAGGCCATCGCCCGCAAGTTCACCCGCCACAATTTCTACGATGCGCTGCTGGAGCAGGATCAGCAGAACATCGAACGCATCATGCCGCCGCGCGATCTGCGCTCCTGGCAGGAGTCGCCGGTTTCACGCATCGCCAATTTTCGCCCCGTCGTCGCGGAGGAGCTGGACGCGAACGGACTGCAACGCCTGCTTGACGCCCACCCGCAGGAACGCTTCCCCGTGGTCAAGGACGGACGTCTCGCCGGCATTCTCGCGCGGGCGGAGGCCCAGGCCGCGCTGCGGGAAGGCCGAACGCCCGTGATCGAGAACGCGTCAACCTGTCGGCGGGACACGTCCATCCGGGAGGTCCAGGCGAAGCTCATCGAATCTCCCGCACATCTCGTGGTCGTGACCGGCGGCGAGAACCAGCAGATCATCGGCATCGTCACCCTGCACGACATTCTGCGCGCCGAAATGACTTTCAGCAAATAGACCGACCCCGGGCGGACGATCGCCGGGCAGATCCGGCCGGCCGGAGGATTTTTCGGCTTTCGCGGGAGGGAGTTCCTCGACTATGCCTTGTGGCCATGTCCGCGCGCGCCTGGTTCCCCACCTACATCTATTCCGCTCCGCTGCAGGCGGCGGATTGCCGGAAGCTCAACGACCAGCTGGCCGACGAGACCCGCCGCCTGCGCGATCACGATGCCGCGGGCCGCCGCTGGTGCGCACAACACTACCCCGGCGGCTACACCAGCTACGCCTCGCTGCCGCAACTGCACCGGACGTCGTCCACGTTCGCCGCCCTCGAGCGCAAGATCGCGCTCCATGTCCGGCGCTTCGCCCGGCAGCTCGAATTCGACCTGCGGGGACGCCGGCTGTTCATGACCGACTGCTGGGTGAACCTCATGCCCGAGCACGCGGCGCACGGCCTGCATCTCCATCCCCTCGCCTGCCTCAGCGGCACCTACTACGTGCGCACCCCCCGCGGGTGCCCCGGGCTGAAGTTCGAGGATCCGCGGCTCGACCGTTTCATGGCCGCGCCGCCGCGGCGGACCGGCGCCGGCCCGCGCCACCGGAGCCACATCACCTACCCGGCGGTGGCCGGCCGGCTGATTCTCTTCGAGAGCTGGCTGCGCCACGAGGTCGCCGCCAACACCAAGCGCGGCGAGCGGATCAGCGTCAGCTTCAACTACAACTGGGCCTGACGGCAGCGCCGCGGCGGGCGCCCCGCCCTACTCGAGCCAATCGAGGGGATTGAAATTGGCGATGTACATCGCCACCAAGCCGGCCACGGTGACCGCCACCAGCACGCCGACGACGACGCCCGCCCAGATCAGCGGCCAGGGGCGTTTGGGATGGTCCGTTGTTTCCATGCTCATCGAAAATTGCCGGTGATCACAGCGCCGTCACTATGCGCGCGCCATGCCGCCGGGCAACCGGGATTGGCAAAAACCGCCGCCGGGGTCAACGTGGCCGCATGCTTGTCATCCGGCGCATGGTCAGTCGCCGCGGCGGATTCACGGCGCTTTTTCTGCCGGGTGAGCCCGCGCGGATTTTCCCGACCTCGGATCAGGAGCACGCCCGCATCCTCCAGATCTACAAACAGGACCGGCGGCATCGCGACGTGCTTAATGATTTCACGGACTTCGCACTCACCGATAACGCCAACGGATCGACCCCGAGGACAGCTTGATTTTTGGGTCGAATATTAGTTAAGTATCTATTGATATCATATTTAAGACAGATACCTAAAATACTTGAACAACCTATTAAACCGGTTTAACCTGTCTCTATGAAATCAATTGAGGTCAGCGAGGAAGTCTACGAGGCGCTCAAAAAACTGACCACGGATTTCCACCAGAGTCCGGATGACGTTCTGGCCAAGATGCTCAACCTGCGCCTGCCGCCGGCCCTCGCCGACGAACCCCTGGTCACCTTCATGGTCAGCCCGGAGTTTCGCGCCAAGTTCACCGACGCCGACCGCTATCTCGCCATCCTCGGCTGGGTCGCGACGAAGCACGCGTCGGATTTCAACGAGTTCATCGTATCGCAGGCCAGCGGACGGCGCTACCTCGGGTGGTCGCGCGAAGAGATTGTCCGCCAGTGCCGCCACAACCAGGCGCGGCAGATCCCCGACTCCCACTTTTGGGCGATCATGAACATCGACACCGCCACCAAGCGCCGCTTTCTCGCGCGGGTGCTCGAGTTTGTCGGCTGTCGGGACGAGGTCATTGAGCTGGCGTGCGGGGCCATCGGCACGCGCGGGCCGCTGGCGCGCGCGACGCGGGGCGCTCCGGCCTGACCGCCGGCCGCCGCCGCCTCCCCGCCCCTGTCGCGGGTTGCGGCATCGACATCCGCCGGGGCATGCGTAACGTCCCGGCTGTGAACGCGCCGCCGGAATTGTCGCCGCTCAAGCGCCGCAGCATCCGCAGCTTCTTCGCCTCGCTGCGCTACTCCCTCGAGGGATTCTGGGCCGCGCTCTGGCTGGAGCCGTCCTTTCGCGAGGACCTTGTCTTCGTCGTGATTCTGGTGCCCTTCGCGGTCATCCTGCCGGTCAACGCCGTGTCCACGGCCGTGATGATCCTGGCGCTGTTCCTGATCATCATCGTGGAACTGCTCAACTCCGCGATCGAATGGACCATCGACTACATCTCGACCGAGCGGCATCCGCTGGCGAAGCGCGCCAAGGACATCGCCAGCGCGGCCGTCTTTCTCAGCTACGTGAACTGCATCGCCGTGTGGGGCGTGATCATCGCCGCCAACTGGCACCGCATTTCCCGCCTCGAGTTCCTCCGATGGCCGCCGTCGCTGCTCCCGTAGCGCTGGTCACCGGCGCCTCCCGCGGCATCGGCCGCGCGATCGCGCGGCAGCTCGCCGCCCGCGGCGTGCGCGTCGCGCTGCATTTTCACCGGAATCGCGCCGCCGCCCGGGCCACCCTTGACTCCCTGCCCGGCGCCGGCCACGCCCTGTTCGCCGCGGACCTCATCGCCCCGCCCGCGGCGGAGCGCCTCGTCGCCGCGGTCCTGCGGACCTTCGGGCGAATCGACATCCTGGTGAACAACGCCGGCATCTACGAACTGCACCCGCCGGAGGCGACCGGCTTCGCCGCCTGGCGGCGGCGCTGGGACCGCACCGTGGCCGCGAACCTCACCGCGCCGGCGCACCTCTCGTTCCTCGTCGCCCGCGCCATGCCGCGCGCCCGCGGCGGCCGGATCGTCAACATCTCGTCGCGCGGCGCCTTCCGCGGCGAGCCGCGCGCCCCCGCCTACGGGGCGGCGAAGGCCGGTCTCAACGCCTTCGGCCAGTCGCTGGCCAAGGCCCTGGCCGCGCGGCGCATCCTCGTGTTCACGCTCGCGCCCGGCTGGACCGACACCGACATGGCCGCCGCCCACCTGCACGGCCCGCGGGGCCCCGAGATCCTGCGCGACATCCCGCTGGGGCGCGTCGCCACCGCCACCGAGGTCGCGCAAGCCGCCGCCTGGCTTGCCCTCGACGCCCCGGCGTCGATGACCGGCTGCATCATCGACCTGAACGGCGCCTCCTACCTGCGCACGTGAGCAGCCGCCCCCCGCGGCGGCGGGCGGTCAGCGCAGGCGGCCGAACAGCCACGTCGCCAGTCCGGCCATGACCAGGTTGGGCATCCACGCCGCCGCCTCCGGCGTGAGAATCTCCCGGCCGCCGAGCATGCTGGCGAAGCTGACGAGCAGGTAATAGGCGAAGAAAAGCCCCAGTGACTTGGACACCCCCACGGCAGGGCTGACCCGCACCCCCGAGACCGAGAACGGAATCGCGATGCCGATCACGATCAGGCATCCGAACGTGTCCGCGAGGATCTGGTAGTAGCGGATCGCGTAGCGGGTCACCTTGGGGCTTCCCTCGACGGTCAGATAGGCGATCAGGCGCCGCAGTTCGAAGAACGACACGTCCAGCGGGTCGCGGTCGATGATCAGCATCAGCTGCGGATCCTCGTGGAAATTGGCAAAGGTGCGCTCCGCGAAGGGGACCGGGCGCGACATTTCGCCGCTGACCGGGTCGAACCGGATCTCCTGCCCGTCAAACAGGGTCCAGGAGCGCCCGGCCGGATTGTAGCGCGCCTGCCGCGCCCGATAACGCACGGTCTCGCGGCGCTGACCGTCGAGCTCCGAGATCGTCACGCCGTAGCCGCGCCCGGCGAACCGGCTGTAGCGGCTGATGTACCACAGGCGCCCGTCGGCCCGGTTGTCAAAGGCGACGCTGGTGACCAGCCCGATCTGCTCGACCCCGCCGGTGCGGGCCTCGTGGCGGAACTCGACCCGCTCCTTGATCTGGCGGCCGGCCTCGACCGACCACGGGACGATGTGGGCGTTGAACAGCCAGATCAGTCCGCTGGCCAGGATGCCGACCGCCCAGATGCCGCGCGTGAGGTGGAACATGCTCAGGCCGGCCGCGCGCATGACGGTGAATTCGTTGTTCCGGTGCAGCTGCCCGAGGCTGTAGAGCAGCGAGACGAGCACCGCGAGCGGCAGGACCCGGGTGACGAAGCTCGGCAGCAGGACGGCGAAGTACATCAGGACGTCGGAGGTGTTCGCCCCGGCCGCGAGCAGGTCGCCGAAGTCCTCGTACATCTGCTGCATGACCAGCAGGCCGAGGCCGGCCGCCAGGACCAGTCCCAGAATCTTCAGCCATTCCCGCAGGATGTGGCGGTCGAGGAGATTCAACGCAGGTCAGTTAAAACGCCGGGAGCGCGCCGAGGCCAAGCGCAAAGCGACCGCGTCTCAGGCCGGCGGCGCCCCCGGCCGGGCGGGCCGCAGTTCATACGCCAGCAGCGCCGCACAGACGAGCCCGAGCCCGACGCTGCGAACCAGATCGAGCAGCAGCGCCGCGCGGCCGGCCGGGCCGGCCCCGAAACACCCGCAGGCGATGTCGAGGTGGCGCCACCAGGCCGAGGCCAGCGCCGCGGAGAACACCGCGCACAGCGCCAGAAGCAGGTTCAGGGCGCCGAAACGAAACCGCGGCCAGAGCACCGCGGCGCCGCACACGATTTCCAGCCAGGGCAGGTAGAGAGCCAGCGCCGCCGCCGCGGGATAGGGCAGCAGGCGGTAATGGTCGACCGCCACGGCGAATGCGGCAGGATCGCGCGCCTTCAGGCCGCCCGCGGTCAGAAACACCGCCGCGATCGCGAGACGGGCCACCCCAAACGCTATCTGGGTTGTGCGGCGAGCCATGCGCTCCACCCCCCCGCGAGCACGAACACCTGGTCGATGCCAAGTTCCCGGCGCAGCCGACGCGCGGCCGACTGGCTGGCATCACAGGCCCGGTCGTCGCAATACACGACGACGCGCGCGCCGGGTTGCCACGCCCGGAGGAAGCCCGGAAGCTGCTCCTCCCAATGCGCCTCGCTGAGCGGCAGCGCGCCGGGGACATGCCGCTGCGCATAGGCCTCCGGCGCGCGCGCGTCGACCCACAGCACCGGCCCCGGCCAGCCCGACGCCTCGGCCCAGGTCACCTCCGGCACCCCGCTCTCCGCCCGCGACCACGCCGGACGCCTCGGATGCAGCGCGGCGGCAAGCAACGCCGGCACGAGTGCGACGACCAACAGGACTGAGGTCTGGCGCAGCGCCCGGCCGAAGATCGGTTCCCCGGCGTTCATGAGGCCGCCGGCGCCTTGACCGCCAGATAGATGAGGTAGATCTGCTCGCGTCCGCCCACCACGGCGTGGAGGCGCACGGTGCCGTCGACGGGCTTGCCGGTGTCCGGCGGCGTGACGAGGAGGCGGTACTGGCCGGGCGACCCGGGCACCAGCCGCACGGCGAAGCGCGGGTTGTCGCACTCCACGGTGCCGATCGCGGTCTTGGCGGGATCGGCGGTCGCGATGGCGAGACTCTTTTCGGCCGCCGGCTCGCCGACGGACCAGAACAGGAACCGCGGCGTGATCGCCACCGGTTCGGGAATGTCCAGCGTCAGCGTCAGCTCGGTGAACTTTTCGTCCGGATCATCGGTCTCCACCGCCACGCTGCGCCGGAGGTGCCCGACGTAGCCGGCCAGGGCGACGTCGACCCGGATCTCGCCCGTGGCGCCGGGGGCATAGACCTCCCGGTCGGGTTCCGCCTCCACGCAGCTGCAGCTCGGGTCGAGCGCGACGATGCGCACCGGGCGGGCACCAGCGTTGCGAAAGGGATAGACTGCCATGGCCTGCTCCTGGCCGATCTCGGTCCTGAGCCGCACGTCCCTGGTCTTCCATTCCAGCGCGGCTCCGGCGGAAAGCGCTCCCAACGGCAGCAGCAGGACGATCGCGTGAACCCTCATGGCGGGCGTAACGTAGCGCAGGCCGTTCCCGCGTGCCAACCCAGGAATCCCGTCCGCGGCCCGTCAACCGGACCGGACCGCCGCCTCCGGCGGTCGGCCCGAGGGCTTAGCGCCAGTACCCCTGGTAGTAGACGTAGGAGCTGCCCTGAAGCTCCCAGTGCGGCGCAACGTAGGCATGGCAGTTCGCCGGTGGTATCTCCCAATGACCGGAGGTCCAGACGTAGCCGTTGCCGTTGTAGGCCCAGTAACCCGGGATCCAGACGGCGGAAGGCGACGGCGACGGCGTGACAATATCGGTCGGCGAGGACGAGGGCGGCTGCGGCGGCGCCACGGTCATCTCGCGTTGCGGGCGGTAGGCAACGCCCTGCGGGGGGCCGTAGAGCGTGCCCTGCTGGTTGTCGGCGGCGTTGCCGAGCGTGCCGCCGGCGATGGCACCCGCGGCGGCGCCGATGGCCGCGCCGGCGAGGGCGTTGTGACTGCCGCTGTTATTGCCGAGAATGGCGCCGGCCAGGGCGCCGAGGGCGCCGCCGGCCACGGCACCCTGCTGGGTGTTCGGACCGGTGCCGACGCAACCGGCGCACAAGGCGCACACGGCGACAGCCAGGAGAAGCTTGTTAGAAGGACGCATGGTTCGGGTTAGGTTGCCGAATTCGGGACGTCCGATCAACGGTGATGGAAGCCAGGGCCGCCAAAATGGCCGCCCCCATGGCCGCCGTAGAAATGGCCGTAGTGGTAGCTGAAACCGAGGCCGATGGCGACGGGCCCGTACCACGGCCAGCCCCAGCCATAATAGAAGGGGTCATAGTAATACCCAGGCTGCTGGTAGACCACGGTCGTCGTCGCCGGGACGACGGCAGTGGGGACCGCGGCGGTCG
>Ga0335077_10009563_pt1 | contig 12037 bp, 8 predicted proteins | sample Lox_Sample_31_FD_207151 | JGI IMG/M metagenome (GOLD analysis project Ga0335077, IMG submission 207151) | Soil microbial communities from Loxahatchee National Wildlife Refuge, Florida, United States - Lox_Sample_3.1 | ecosystem: Environmental > Terrestrial > Soil > Wetlands | place: USA: Florida...
TCTTCCCTGTATGTTTACAGCGCATGGATTGTGGCGCTTCTGACGGGCACCGGGATGGGAAGCATTGTTTACAGCCGAGCGCGACGGCCTGCGGAAGTGCAACAACGATGGCTTGCAGGGTTGGCGTTCCTTCTTGCGCTGACCACAACCCTCGCGATGATTTGCGTTCCGCGGCTACCGTACCTATTCGCCCGCTTCTTTCCATTGTTTCGGAACTCCTTTGGGCGACAGATCGCGGCGCAATTTCTAGCGATGGCAATCGGAGCACTGCTGCCTGCGCTTTTCTTCGGGGGCATGTTCCCGGCGGCAATCGGCAGCACGGGCGGAGGTGCAGTTCGGTTTGGCGGAGCGATCGGGGCCGCGACTGTAGTGGGCGCGATCGGCGTAGCTGCGGGATCGTGGCTGGCAGAGTTCGCTTTGCTGCCTGGTATTGGTTTGCAAACTACGATGAAAGTTGGCGTGCTCGCATCGGTTATTGCGGGCTTCGCATTATGGTGGCGCAGTGGTTCGCCTGGACCGCGGCGCGCTGCGGCGCTGTCACCGGCAGTGGCAGCGCTACTCGTTGCAGGTCTCCTGCCCGCCTGGCCTCGCGAGGCCTTCGCGGCGGGAATCGGCTTCATCGCGCCTCGTTTGGGAGCCGACGAAACGCTCGGCGACGTCGTCAAAAGGATGCACCTCCTTTATTACCGAGATGGAAGGACGGCCACGATTTCCGTCGACGAAACGGGCGCGACTCGCTTCTTGCGCTCCAACGGCAAGACTCTAGGCTCGACTGATCCTGTCGACATGGCTGGTCAATTGCTCCTGGGGCACGTACCGATGCTTTTGCACCCAGCGCCGCGAAATATTCTGCTGCTTGGCCTCAGCACGGGCTTGACCGCAGCGGCGGTGGCGCGTTACCCGGTGGAGCGCATCGACGTGGTCGAGCCGGAACCGGCAGTCGCGCAGGCTGCGAGGCTCTTCGATTCCGAGACGCGTAAGCTGCTAGACGATTCGAGAGTGCGCTTGATCATCGGTGACGGCCGGAGTCGCCTTCTCGTTGTGAGGCAGCAATACGACGTGGTGATCGCAGAAGCTTCCGATCTGTGGGTCGCCGGCGCCGGCTCGAACGCCACTCGTGAGTTTTACCGCATCGTTAGCGCGCGGCTGAATCCTGGCGGGATTTTTGTGCAAAGCATTCATACGCAAGGGTTGCAGCCGGACGACCTGGATTTTCTGGCGGCTACGTTTCACTCCGTATTTCCGCACATGCAGATCTGGACCTCCGCTCCCGGCAATTTGATTCTGTTGGGTGCGCGCGACGCGGTGGCCTGGGACTATGCTCGCTTACAAAGCCGCTTCGCTCAGATAATGGGAGTGTCGGCGGACCTGAACTCGATGGGTATTTGGCGTCCTTTTGCAATCTTCGGCGCGCAAATTCTGGGAGAAAACGAAAGCGATGCTTTTACGCGCGAGATCGACGAAGTGAACACTGACGATCGCCCTACGCTGGAGTTTCGCGCTCCGCGCTCTTTGTATGTGGAAACGACAGCAAGCCTCGCCAAGGAGATGAATCCTTTCCGCCGGCCAGATGCTCCGGCAATTGCAGGGTTCGATCCCCAGCACGACCTCGATGCCGACGGCGCATACCTTCTCGGATTTGCTTACGCGTCCATGGGGCAGAGCGATTTGGCGATCCGGTACATGGAACGGAGCACTGCGATGGCGCCCAATCGGGCGATGTTTTTTGTGGGGCTGGGGAATCAGTACCGCGGCGTGGGCCGTGTTTCGGATGCGCGCGGAGCGTATGAAAAGGCGCTCCAACTGGACCTGAACAATGTGGAAGCCCTGATATCGCTAGGGGAGATTCGGCTCGAGGAGGGGCAATTGGAGTGGACGCGCGTGCTGAGCGAACGGGCGCTGCAGCTCGCGCCGCAAGACGCGCGAGTACATGACCTGATCGACCGTCTTCAGGACGCAGAACGTTGAGGGGCACTCGATGCGATTCGATCCGTTCCGGGGTAAGGATCGCCGCTGTTATACGATTTCTCCCTTGGCTCTCAATCCTGCCAGGATTTTGTCTTTCGTGATGGGATGCTCGCGGATACGCACGCCGCAAGCGTTGTAGATGGCGTTGGCCAGCGCGCCCGGGGCCGCTCCAATGGCTGTCTCCGCAAAACCTTTCGAACCGAAGAACCAGCGCGGCTCGAGGCTGTTGATCATTACGTTGGTTTGATCCGGAGCTTCGTAGAACGTGGGCAGCCGGTAGGAGAGATAGCCCACGCTGTAGTGCAAGGTTCCGGGGAATTCGCGGTCCCATGGAATGCCATCGGTGGTGATGGAAGTGCTTTGAAGCAGCGACCCGTGCTGATCCTCGTTGGCCAGCAGCGGATTCATCACGTTTCCGGCGTCATTGCAGTAGGCCGCCCGCACATAGCGCCAGTCGCCGGTCCAGGTATCGACCTCGACTTCGGCGAAGCAAGTGCCGATGCCGCGGTTCAAGGCCCTGCCGATAGCTCCGGGATGAATGCACTTGCCCGCCTGGCGTATCACGCCCTTGTTCGCCTTAGCCAGTTCCGCAAAGGTCGTCTTCTTTTTCGGGTCATCCGTCGAAGAGATCACGCCGTCTCGTATTTGCAGCCTGGAAACATCGACTTTGAGAACGTTGCTCGCACGGCTGAGCAGGTCCTTGCGCATTTTGTCCGCGGCGTTGCAAAGAGCGCCGCCTTGCAACTGCGTCACCATGCCACTGTGCCAGCCCGGCGAGGGTGGGGTAAGGTCCGAGTCTCCCCAGACCAGCCGGATGTGATCCAAAGTTGTGTAGCCTAAAATTTCCCCGACCTGGATGGACATCGAGGTGCCGTGGTTGGTGCCGCTATCGGGCTCGCCGAAATGCATAACGATGTTGCCTTCAGCATTCAACTCCAACTCCGCATTGAAGAGATTGCCTTCAACTCCCTGGCCGACACCGATGCCCGTGTTGCCGGTATTCGATCCTTCCGTTGGTTTCTGCAAACGGGCGATGGTCCAGTCATAGCCGCCCTCGCCCTCCTGGTAACCCACGCGTCCCGCGTGGTGCTGAGACATGGCCACGCCTATGCCGCGCTTGAACCTGCCGGGATTGCCACCCGGAACGGGATTCCGCTTATCCCATCCGATGGCCTTGGCGCCTTCTTGCAGCACTTCGACTGAGGCGTAGCAATCGTAATGAAGGAATCCGTTTTCGGTCTCGGGCATGGGAACGATGGTCGGGCCGCCCTGTTTGAGGCCTACCTTCGTTCCGGGCTTCTGCACGTTCAGCAGCCGGAACTGCACAGGATCCATGCCAACCGCTTCGGCCATTTCATCCATCATCTGCTCCCAGGCCCATTTGAACTCTTGCTGATAATTGCTCCGCGATGCGCCGGTGAAAAGCGAGTTCGTGCGATAGATGAATCCGACTTCTCTCCAGTTGGGAACGACGTGGAGGTACAGCTCCGACCTGCCGCCGCCGCCTTCCGTTGTTCCCTGTCCCGCCGTTGGATTCGCCCCTGTATTGACGTGGAATTCGCGCTGACAGGCCAGGATCTTGCCGTCCTTGGTGGCTCCTACCTTGAACTTGTTGAGCGTCTGCGGCTTCACGCTGAGGAATCCCAACTCCTGACTCTTGGTCAGCACGAACTTGACCGGCCGACCCGTCATCTTCGAAATGTAGGCGACCCAGACGTAGAACTTACCGGAGGCATTGCCGCCGCCTCCGAAGGTGCCGCCGTTCCATTTGTCGATGAAGCGGACCTTTTCGGGAGCGATCGCCAGTCCCCTGGCGATGCTCGCACGCGAGGGCTCGATTCCCTGGCCCATGCCCCAAACGGTGACTTTGTCGCCGTCCCATTTGGCGACGCAGCCGTTGGGTTGCAAGGGAACAGGCACCGACCCGCGATATGCGTAGGTGAACTCCTTCACAATGTCCGACTGCGCAAAGGCTTTGTCGACATCGCCCCATTCGTCCTGCGACTTGACGACAGCGGGCCGTTGCCTGGTGCCCAAGTCCGGCGCGCCTGGCGCCATGATCTGCTCCAAGGTCGATGCAAAAGGAAGAAGGTCGTATTCGACCCGTATCGCGGACGCGGCATCTTCGGCAAGATCCTCGGATTCCGCGGCGACCATGGCGACGACTTCTCCTTGATAGAACAGTTCCTCCGGGAATGGGTGCGACTTGGGGGCGTTACCGGCGGTGAGGATATAGACCACGCCCGGCATGGTCTGCGCCTTGGAGGCGTCGAGCGTCTTCACTTTGGCACGCGGGTGGGGACCGGTGACAATCTTCACCCAAAGCATATTCGGCAAATTGACTCGAGTGGCGTACTCGGCCTTTCCGGTGACGCGGGGTATACCCACTTCCGGCATGGCGGGATGCGGCTTGCCGATGAGGTTAAGGTTCACCGGAGGGTAGCCCTGCCACTTGCGTGTCACGATCTTCTGGTCGCCTTCGACCAGCGTGTCTTCCGGCCCGTGCCCCCCGCCCGTGGAAAAATTGCGCACCATAGGCTGATCGATGATGATGCAGTCTTCGGGCTTCGGAACGAGCTTCTCTTTGGGGCTTTTATCGCTCATTTTTGCGCCTTCCCTCGCACCAACGAATTACCGGTCGAATGCGGATGGATACGGGATCGCTCGAAAGAATTAGGCAATGGACCAAGATGCAGTGGACTCCTTTTCGCGACGCGATTACCAAGGAGCCTGTTTCAGATGGCTACGTGAGCACATTCTCTGCCTGCCATCGCGATGGCGTCAAGTGAGAATCCGAATTTCTTGGCATTACCACGGCGGGAACGAGAGAAAATCGTACTTTTGGCTGCTGCCAGGCCAAAGCTCAGCCGCTCAGGCGCTCTCGTTTATTGACCACGGATCGGGGCCGAGCATATACTCCGTCGCGGCGGGATACCCGAACGGATTGATTCCGCCGTTGAAGCCTGTAAGGCCCAAAATCATTCGTTCAGGAAAAACGATGAGCACGGAAAAATGGATCGTACCGTCGAGCATTGCGATCATGGGATTCCTGGCCTTAGCATCGGTCGCGTTGGGCCAGGCGGGCGCGGGCTCGAATAACACGCTCTATAACAAATTGAATAGCTCCGCCGGAACAGGAGGCGCGGCGCCACCCCACGATCTGAACGGCGCGTGGACAGGAGAATCCTTAGGCGCCATGAAAGCGGACCCTATTCCGCCCATGACGCCACTGGGACAGCAGCGGTTCAGCATCAACAAGCCGGAGTCGAAATTCGGCGTTGCGGGCTCGAACGATCCCTGGAAAACATGCGATCCCTTCGGGATACCGCGAGGGCTGGTGTCGGAGATCCGGGGAGTGGAATTTGCTCAAATGCCGAACAGGATGCTGGTGCTGCATCAGTATCAGAAAATCTGGCGCGAAGTCTGGACCGACGGGCGAGCGCTTCCCAAGAACGTGGACAATGGCGGACCGGAGTCGAGATGGTATGGGTACTCAGTGGGCCACTGGGACGGCGATTACACATTTGTTATCGATACGACAGGCGCGGATGACAGAAGCTGGATCGACGGCGCTGGACATCCGCACAGCGTCGACGCGCTTGTCGAGGAACGCTACACTCGAGTGGACCGCAACCATATGGAAATGAGCGTGACGCTCAACGATCCCAAGATCTATACGAAGCCTTTTGTGCTGGGAACGAACCGCTATTTGTATATTCCGTCGCAGGAAAGCGAAGAACAGTTCTGCATCCCCTCCGAGGCTTTGGCGTACATCGATATCATTGCCACACCGGCGGCCAATTCCAAAGCGAAATAGCAGTTGCGCGCGGGCCAACTAGTTGCGCTTGAGAGCTTCGAGTTCTTCCAGGGTGCGGGGCCAGTCCGAGCGTAACAAGCGGGAGAGACCGCGATCGGCAAGGAGTTTTCCTCCTGTTTGGCAGCGAACGCAGTAGTTGGTTTCGTTGTCCGCATAGCGAATCCGCTGAATTTTTTCTCCACATCTCGGGCAGGGCTGACCGTAGCGTCCGTGAACCGCCATGCCTTCGCGAAACGCGGTGACGTGTTCGGGGAAGCCGGTGTTGGCCTCGGCACGCAGCCGGTCTATCCAGAATTCGAGGGTTTGACGCGCCGCGGCGAACAGCCTTTCCCACTCTTGCTCGTTCAGTTTCTGGGTGAGCGCGACCGGCGATAGTTGCGCCGCGTGCAAGATTTCGTCCGAATAGGCGTTGCCGATGCCGCTCAGGATGCGCGGATCGGTGAGAGATCTCTTGAGCGTGCGGTTCTCGGCGGTGAGGGCCGCTCGAAACGAAGCCACGTCGGCCGCGAGGACATCGAGTCCGCCCGGATCGATGGAACGCAAGCCATCCTCGCCGGCGACCACGTGCAACGATGCGCGGCGCTTGGTGCCGGCCTCGGTGAGCACGAGAGAGCCGTTGGCAAAATCGAAGGCTGCCAGACTTTGCCGGCCCGACAGCTTTGCTCCTGCCGGGCGCCAGTGCAGCCGGCCGGCAATCATCAGGTGCAGCACCAGCCAAAGATCGCCGTCCACGCCTATGGCGATTCGCTTGCCGATTCGGCGCAGTTCGCGCACCGTTCGGCCTTCTACATCGCTGATGGGCGGATGGGCGGTTCGAAGCAGAAAGGGACTTGCCAATCGCACGCGCTCGATCCGGCGCCCCACAATGCGGGGTTCGAGAGCAGTTATGTAAGCGGCGATGTCCGGCAGCTCCGGCATGGGGTGAACGTTCGGGCAGGGAATTATCTGTTCGCTAGCTGCCCATCGCTCCGGGCAGGGGCACAAAAAGATCTTCGATAGGCATCGGCTGCGCGATGAAGTTTTGTTCGGTCATGTATTGAACGAGAGCGGTGAGTGTTGGCCGATTTGGCTCGACACCATAGGGCCAGGGATCGCCGCCGAAGACTTCATCGATTTCGTCCACATCGGCCCGCTGCCACGGCAACATGTAGCACTGGGAGCCGGAAAAGCGCATGCGCGCGAGTGCATGGTTTTTTGCGTCGACAAAAGCTTTGTACAAGCTGTTGGCGATCCAACGGTTTTTTTCGTAGACGTCGCGGCGAATGGCGACGAGGTGCATGATCGGAAAAATCTTCGTCTGTAGGCAGAAGTCGCGCTCGACGCAGCGATAGTCCTGAAACAGCCGGGCGATGTTGGCGCAGCGGCCCAGTTCATCCGGTTGGCGCGAACCGATCAAGGCGTCGATCTCGCCTTTGACCAGCAGTTCGCCCAGCGAATGGCTGGTGTTGTTTTGCACGATATGCACCGGCTTGAGCGGCGCGAGCGCATGAGGCTTGCCGTGGGCGCCCGTTTTTTCGACCGCTCCCTGAACCCATCGCAGCGAGTCCAAATCGACGCCGTACTGATGCATGAGGTGACCGCGAATCCAAATGGCGGCCGTCTGCGTATATAAGGGGACGCCGACACGCTTGCCCTCCAGATCCTTGGGAAGGCGGATGCCGGAATTCTTGTTGATGTAGATGAATCCGTGGCGAAACATGCGGGAAGGGAAAACGGGCAGCGCGACGAAGGGGCATTTGCCGGCGGCGGTCATGGAAACGAACTCGGAGCACGAAAGCTCGGAGACATCAAACTCGAGGCCCCCGACCATTCTGTCGAAAATCTCGCGGGGGGCCTCGATCGAGAGATAGTTCAGGTCGATGCCCTCAACGGCAACTTCGCCGGTCCGAAGAGCTTCCGTACGGTCATAGCTACCGCAAGCAAAGGTGAGGGCAAGGCGACTCATAGAGCAGGCTAGTTCGAGCCGTTGCTGGGAGTGGGATGCAGCAGCAGCTTTTGGACGCGCCAGTTCAGCAACTCTCCGACGTACAGCTCGTTCTCGGATGGGCAGGCGATTTCGTGAATCCATCCGAACTGTTTGAGCTGTTTCCCGGACTCGCCGAGCACGCCGAGCACTTTTCCGTCCAGCGTGAGTTTATAGACGCGGCCGGGAAATGCGTCCGAGCTGTACAGGAACTGATTCGGCCCGGGCGTGATGCAGATGGCCCAGGGAGCGCCGGGCGCCATCGTGCCGGTGACGTTTGGGCCGGGCTTATTGCCGATCGCGGGACGGGCGTTGGGATCGACGGGGACGTCGATGGTGATTTGCCGGAGAAGCTTTCCTTCGGTGTCGAATACCTGAATTCTTCGGTTGCCTCGGTCGGCCACGTAGATGTTGCCTTGGGCATCGGCCGCGATGCTGTGCGGCGTGTTGAGCTGGCCGGGGCCATCGCCGGGCTCACCCCAGGATTTGAGCCAGTTGCCGTCCTTGTCCACTTTGGCGACACGCGAGTTGATGTAGCCGTCGCTGATGTAAGTGTTGCCCGCGGGATCCCAAGTCACGTCGGTCACTTGCCGGAACATGCCGTCCACGGGAGGAAGAGGCGGCTTGGGGTGCTTTAGAGGGCCGGTGCCTTCGTCGGAGGCTTCCTGCTTGCGCCCGAAAACCATGAGCACGCGGCCTTCGGGATTGAACTTGATGACCATGTCGGAGCCTTTGTCGGTGACCCAGACATTGTCTTGCTTATCGACGCGCACGGTATGCGCGAAAGACCAGGCGTAGAGGTTATGGCCGATCTCGCGGATGAATTTGCCGTCGGCACCGAATTCGAGGAGTTGAGCCGCAGCGGCGGCATATGCGGGGCCGTTGGTATTGCCGCGCTGGAATACGAACACGTGGCCCTTGGAATTGACCGCAACGCCGGAGACTTCGCCGAGATATGTGTCGGGCGGCAACTTGAGGAAATTGGGCACTGAGTCAAAGGGAATCTGAGGTACCGGGCGCTGCGCCCACGCAGGCGAGCTAATCGTTAAGGCCAAAACGATCACGATCACGCAAGCTTTCATCGTCGCCTCCTTCGTAATGCACCGGCCGGAAAGGCAAAGGCTGGTTCCGGCTGGCCCATTATACGAAGATGTCGCGTCCGGAGGGATGAAAGTCGCGGCGTGCCGCACGATCCATGGGCGGAACTAAGAGGAGTAGAAGGAATGGTCGGGGCGAGAGGATTTGAACCTCCGACCCCCTGGTCCCGAACCAGATTCGATAATCTACTGAAATTTGTTGAATTTCGCTGTTTCGAAGTGATTGAGGATGAAACGTTTGCGGCACTTTGTTGAAAGCTGTTGGATCTTGCTGAAACTGGGTGCACGCGCAGCTACAAAATCATCTACACGCACCTGGCTTTTTGTTCTCAAATTCGAATGCGAAGGTCTCGAGAAGGTATTTAAGGAATAGTACCGCGGCTCGTCACTTGCATGCGAGCGGCGGTGTTTGAGCGCGGCTTTTCGGGAATTAGCGCTTCTCCTCTCCCGCCGCGGGCGCAGCCATTCGTTTCTTATATTGTTCCATTTCGGTCGGCACGCAAATCATTTCTGGAATTTCCAGTTTGTTATCCAGGTGCATCTTCAGTTTGTCCAAAATGGTCCACTTTTGTGTGTAGATTTTGGGATCATCGATCATGAGGGTGAATTCGATGGTGTTGTAATCCACGCGGTGGAATCGTTCCTCTACATGCAGATCTTCGCTGTGCGGGAGGCCTGAATTATCGATCCAGGTTCTGTCATCCAAACCAACTGTTTGCACGACAAGAGTAAAGTCATCGACCCATTTGCCGACGGAATATCCATACCAGCTTGCGTCAGGGTCCTTGGGAAGTTCTCGTCCGTCGGTAAAAATGGCACGCCACACTTTCTGATACTGATAAGCGAATAGCATTCGATCGGGAGCCTGGGTAACCTGAATCGCCCTGAACTCGAAGATTTCATTGCGCGGAAAACCTTCCGGATCGCAGGAGTCCAGCGGATCGTTCGTGTCTGCGACGGGGACCTCTGTAATGCCACGCCCCGGCTTATTGGCCCGGAACATCTTCTCACCCAGAGGAGTAAAGGCCGGGTGCTTATCGGAAAATCCGATTGGGCTGACTCCCTGCGGTACCCAGATCCCACTCATGTCCTTGTGCGGAGCCGGCGCGACGGATTGCTGCGCAGGCCTTTGTGATTGTGCGCGAACGGTCCACGCAATCGAAATGGGGAACGCGCTCAATGCAGCAATCCCAAAAAAGACGCCGACCACGAAGCGACACCGCATTCCTAGCTCCTTATTATGAGAGACAACGAACCACCGTACTGAAATCGAGGATCATTTAATAAGCCTTGTTCTCGGTGGGTGAGTTTGGAGGTACACCGGTCGTAAGTGTTTCGCCGTCGGCGAGCACGACCTGTTCGATACGCCCTGCGGGACGGTCGTTCTTCGCTGGAACCATGGTGACAGCGACCACGTCGCCCGGGTTGAACGATGTCTTCTTCCACCCACGTTTAACCATGTCCGAAGGGATGTTCGCCTCAGCCGCCCAGCGTACGACCCGCCCCTTATCGTCTTTTACATCTAATGTGAGCACGCAGTGAGGATTTGCCCACAACCAATCGACAACAGTCCCTTTGATGGTAATGTGCTTCGAAGTATCGAATGCTGCATTTCCGTGATGCGCGAGCGCCGGCAGAGAACTCATCAGTAAAACCATAAGAGCGGAGAATAGAAGTAACGCGATCGAGGCCAAGCGTCTGTTTCTCATTAAACCTCCGGATTCGAAGCGCCCGTTCGATTTCAGGTCTGGTCGTTTGGGAATCAGGCGGAAAGTATCATGCAAAACTATGCTTGACAAGTCGATTTGGGTTGTGCTTCCATCCGCAACCAATCGAGAACCTGGCAAAGTCCCAAGTGCGGCTTGATTTCTTGGTGCGAGTTGCTGGTCGCCACTTGGCACCGCAACCCGCGGATGATTCTGGAATCGTGCTTAAGGGGTCTCCTATGAAAATCGCAAACTCGAATCAGCAAAAGAAACATTCAGAGCGTAGATGGTTGATACTGATCGGCGGGACCTGTTCGCTATTGCTGTGGTGCGCCCCCGCTCATTCTCAAACCCTGGGCCGCATCAGCGGAATCGTCACAGATACGAGTGGGGGCGCGGTTTCGGGAGCGACAGTATCCGTTACCGACGTGGCCCGAAGCGTGACACGGACCGTAACTACCGATGCTACGGGCACGTATTCCGCTGTGAACCTCCTGCCCAGCACGTATTCCGTTCATGCGGTCTATATGGGATTCAAAGCTTTTGACCGGCAGGATATCGAGCTCGGCGTCGGCGGGGACGTGCATGTGGACGTAACCTTGCAACCTGGCGAACAGACCCAAACCGTGACGGTGACGGGAGACGTGCCGACGATTACCACTACGAACGCACAGCTGGCCACAACGATCACTGGCCAGACACTGGCTGATCTTCCTGTGGCCGGCCACAATTGGGTTCAGATGCTTGCGCTTCTTCCGACCTATCAGCTCCGGCAGGGATCTGCCACCGGTCCTAACCAGTACTCGAATGGCGTGCGCGCGGAGTACAACGTGTACGTTCTCGACGGCGTGACGGATTTCATGACGTACTACACGACTGGACCGGTCAATGTGGGTTATACGGCGGGAGGTCCTGAACAAGCGACGATGCTGCCCACCGATTCCATTCAGGAATTTAACGTGGTGCAAAACTCGAAAGCCGAATACGGCTGGCGGCCGGGAGCGCAAATCAATGTAGGCATCAAATCGGGGACCAATGCGATCCACGGCACGGCTTTTGCATCGGGCAGAAGCACCGGACTGACAGACCGAAATGCTTTTGGAACTTTCATTCCGCCGGTATCGTTCGAAGATTTCGACGCCACTATCGGGGGGCCGATCAAAAAAGACAAGCTGTTCTATCTCCTTGGTTACGAGGGGCAACGGGGAAATGTTGGTAATCCGAAGGTTCTAACGGAGCCAACACTACAATCCACCGGGTCGAGCACAAACAGCGTACCAGACGCAATTAATGCCCTGATAGCCGCCGGCGTTACGCCCAATCCAGCGATGATGGCCCTGGCCGGCTGTACGACCTCCTCCACGGTAGCCACCCCGCAGCCGGCGTCCACCCTTTGCACGCCGAACAAAGGTGTATTCGCCAATTCCACGGCTTCGACCACTTTTCCAGTCGACTATACTGCCACCACGAAGACAGATAACGGGAT
>Ga0335077_10009565_pt1 | contig 12035 bp, 11 predicted proteins | sample Lox_Sample_31_FD_207151 | JGI IMG/M metagenome (GOLD analysis project Ga0335077, IMG submission 207151) | Soil microbial communities from Loxahatchee National Wildlife Refuge, Florida, United States - Lox_Sample_3.1 | ecosystem: Environmental > Terrestrial > Soil > Wetlands | place: USA...
CTCTTGAACGCGTTACTGGGTGAAACCATCCTCCCCGTGGGTGCTGTTCCAGTGAGTGCGGTGCCGGTCTGGATCGGGCACGGTGATGAAGCCAGCGCGCGCGTGAGATACCTGGACGGCCGGCTCGAGAGCGTTTCCGTGGAGCAGCTCGCGAGCATCTCGACCGAACAGGGCAATCCCGACAACGCGCTCGGGATCAGGTCGATCGAGGTCACCACACCGCGCCTCACCACCGGCCTTCGGTTCCTCGACACGCCCGGTGTCGGGTCGCTCTCGACGTCGGGGCCGGCGCAGGCGTTCGCACACCTTCCTCGCTGCGATCACGGCTTGGTCCTCGTCCCTGTAGGGGCGCCGTTCGGTGGCGAAGAGCTGGCCCTGGTTCGAGGCTTGGCCACGGCCGGAGTTCCGGCGCAGCTGTTCCTCAGCAAGGCCGATCTCCTCGGCGAAGCAGAGCAGGAGGAAGCGCTCACGTACCTGCGCACCGAGTGCTCCCGCCTCTTGGGTCCGGGGCATGTCCTCGAGACCTCGCTAGTCTCCGTTCGGCGACCCGAGTCGGTGGAGGTGCTGCGGGCGATGCTCGCCGGAATGGTGACGCGCCACGCGGCAGAGCGCGCCAGGGCGCTCCAGGAACGGATCCTCAGCCTGGTACGCCTCACCGCTCAGGAGATGTCAGGCCAGCTCTCGACCATGGGCGAGGATGCGACCCGGGAGGCGGCCGTCCAGGCCACCCTGAGCCGCGTGCGCCAATGGGCTGCGGCTCTCAGCGGCCTAGGACCGACGGCGCTGGATTCGGCGGTCGTCGCCGTCGCCGAGGCATGGCGAGCGAAGGGCGACGCCCGGCTCGCGGGGCAGTCTGCCATCACAGCGATCGTGTCCGCGGGAGCAGACCGCATCGGCGGGGAGGTCGAGGCCTTGCGCGAGACGCTCGGGTCTCCGCGCTCCTCGGCGCGGCTAGCGCCCCTGTTCGACCCACCCGTGTTGGTATTGTCGATGGATCTCACACGGCCCCGGATGGCTGCGGGAGTCCTCTTGCAGTCAACGGCTGCACACCGACTGTCGTCTGTCCGTGAGCCGCTCGAGCGAGCCGTATCGACCTATGCCGCTAGGCTACGCGCCTGGGCGGAAGAGGCGATCCTAGATCTTGGGCGTGAAGCCTCGAGCGCGAACGTGGCCTCGACCGATCTTCCGTCGGACCTGTCGCGGCTTGAGAGGCTGGCCGAACAGATTTGCATGGGGCAGCCGTCATGAGTGCGTGAGTGGAGATCGGCTATGATCGGTTCACTCTACAGTCCGGCGAGCGATCACGGGGCGATCCCGGAAATCTTCGGCCGGGAGGAGGAGCTTGCGGTACTCAAGTCGGTCATAGTACCGGGTGGGGCCGCGCTCATCCTGGGCCCGAAGGGGATCGGGAAAACCGCACTCCTTTCAGCAGCGCAGCGCGTGGCCTCACAGGCGGGATTTGCGACGGGGCGTGCCGCGACCACGGATCGCAACGACGTGACGCTAGCACGCCTGCTCGAATCACTCGGCGTTCCCCTGGCCGCGCGAATGGGATCGCGTGCGCTCGAGCGAGAGCTGCTCCGCTGGTGCGACGCGCATCACTGTGCATTGTTCCTCGACGATGCCGACCGGGCGAACGTAGGGCTGCTCCACACCCTTCGCCGTGTGGTTCTCGAGAGCTCGGCCTGTACGGTCGCCGCCGCGCGGACCGGGCCCGCCGATGCACCGGACCGCTTGCGCCGAGCCGTGTTCCCCACGAAGGAGGTGCGACTCGGACCCCTCAGTCCCGCAGCTGCCCGCTCGCTTGCGCGCGCAGCGGGTGTCCCACCCGGGCTGGTGAAAGAGGTGGTTCGGCGCTCGGGCAGAGTTCCTGTGGCGGTCGTTGAGATGGCGCGGCGTCATCGGTACATGCGCTACCAGATCGGTGGGCGGGTCTCGTGGGATCTCCTGCTCGCCGACCTCCGGCTCTCCAACCGACTGTGAAACAACAAAAGGGTCAGCGGTCCCCGTACTCGCGCAGGATCCGGGCCGTCGTTCGGCGAACCGTCACCCATCGATGTTTCACGGCCGCTCGAACCGCCCGCATGGCCTCGGGGGGTCCCGATCCCGCCGAGCGCGATGACCGCCTCGGCCGCAACGTGCGGATCGCCTGAAGCGACGGCATCGGTCAGGGCTCCCACGGAGCTCGGGTCGTGTAGTCGCCCTAACAGAAAGGCCGCCCGGCGGGCGGTGAATGGTTCGGGGCTTGGGAGCGCGCGTGCGAGCGCTTCTCGACAGCTGAGTCGCTCCTGGAACGATCGGCCACACCGCGGACACGAGCTGGCATCCGACGGCACCTCGGCCCAGCATGCCTGGCAGAACCACGACGAACCGGTCATCCGTTCGTTCCTCGACTTCGACGTCGGTGCGGGAGCGCACGCCGGAGCACGCGGGTAAGCCGGAGGTGGGTCCCCTGCGGCGTGGGTGCTGGAGTCGCCGTATTCTGCGCGTCCAGTGCAGCCTTCGCGTGGTCGCGGATGGCACGCTCGCGATCCCGCGCGAGCGACGAGAGTGCTTCGCGCGCGATGAGTTCGGTCCGTGTCGAGAGTGCATCGACGAGCGCATCCCGCAGGTGCGGATCTGGGTCTGTCCGGAGTTCGGCGAGAGCTGCGGCGGCGCCGCGGCTCGGAAGCCTAGTCAGAATCCGGATAGCCCGTTCACGTTTCGCGCGCGGCGCAGCGCTTCGTGCGATCTCGGCGACCGTGCGGAGAACGAGTTCGCGGTCCATCGCTAACAGCGCATCGACGGCCTGTTCGGCGAGATCCCAGGCGTCCAACCCCATCGCCTCGGCGAGCACGGCCACGATTGGAGCGGTCTCAAGTCCCGCTCGGGCGAGTTCCAGCGCGGCAGTTAAGCGAACGGCCCGGTGCGGATCACCGAGCGCTCGCTCGAGCGCCCGCGTTGATTCCGGTCCCGGGATGCCGCCCAGCACCTTCGCGGCGCTAGCCCGAGTGAGGATCGAGTTGTCTCCTTCGAACCGGTCATGCGGGAACGAGCGCAGCGCGGCCGAGAGAGCGTTCACGGCCTCCTCCCCGAACCGGAGCAGCGCATCGTGCGCGGCCGCCCTCACTGTCGCGTCCCCCAAGCAGGCGACCAGGAGGGGGATGGCCCGGCGATCCGCGAGCCTGCCGAGCGAATCTGCGCAGCCGGGAGTGGGCCTGACCGCGAGCGCGCCCAAGAGGAGATCCAAGTGCTCGCGGGCATCCAGTTCGCCCAGCGCGGACGCAATTGCGGAGATGACCGAATCCTCCGCCTCGCGCTCGATCGGATCGAGCTGGCGGGAGAGCGAGTCGCGCAGCGCCCGCCCGAGCGAGGCCCGTGCGGCGCTGGTGCCGATTTCCCGGAGCGCACGCACGGCCAGGCGACGGTGGTCCGCGATCGAGCCGGATCGTTCACGAACCAGTGCCTCGAGCGCGGGCACAGCTCTTCCGCCGAGGGCGACGACGGATGAAAGCGCAGCCGCTCCCCCGTGGAGATCCCGTAGCCGGTTCACGGCCTCGGTCGGATCGATCAGACCCTGCATGCAAGGGGACTTCCTTCGACGGTTGCCAGCGCCTCGGGAACAAGCAGGAAAGGGCACTTCGCGGAATGCAACACCTCCTCTGCCGCCGACCCGCGGAGGAATCGGCGCATTCCCGTGCGGCGATGCGGGCCAATCACGAGTAGTTGGTAGGAGCCCGCTCGGACGAGCCTCGCGATCTGGTCGGTGGGTCTGCCGAGAATCGTCAGGCCAACCGCCCTGCCCAGGGTGCGCTCGGCAACCCCCCGCAGAGCCTGCAGCCTCGTAGCGATCTCCTCTCGTGCCGGGTCGAGCACCCCTTCGACGGTCTGGCCGAGATGTGCCATGTCGCTGCCGGAGAGCCTCAATGTGGCCTCGTTGACGCGTACTAGCATCAGATCGCTCTCCGTCGGGCTTGCGGGAGAGGACCATCAGCCCCGAGCGAGCCGGCGCGGAAAGATCCACCGCACACCAGATGCTCTTCCACTCGGTCAAGCGTGAGGTCATGGCCGGCGGGGCTCGCAGCGGGGAAGGTCGCGATGGCCGGCGTTCGGAACGCTTCGTCCTGGAGCAGATCGCCCGCGAATAGCGGATCGAGCTCGAGCATCCAGGCCCTCCTTGCGAGGGCCGGCGGGAGCCTTCGACGCGCTCTCATGACTCCCGTGGGCGCCTCGCGCCATCTCAGGAGTCATTGGCCATCGGGAAGATGGCGGGTTCCGGCGGACTCCACCGCCGTCGGTGATACGCTTAAGCTTAGTTGCCCAGGGGTTGGCTCGCAACGGGTGCTTGACTACGGATGTAGCGAACATCAGGGCACCGAGCGCGACGCATGAAGAACGACGGGAGAAACCCGCGGGCCCGAGGTGGGGCGAGGACAAATTCCGTCCCCCACTTGAGAGGCGACTCACGCTCGTTACCATGTTCGGATCACTCCGGGGGAGTCCTTGCTGCGATCGACGTCGGGACGAATGCCGCGCGCCTGGAGGTCGTGCGCATCCTGGGTGATGGAACGCTCCAGGCACTTCACCAGGAGCGCGCCCCGGTTCGCACAGGCGAAGGGGTATTCACCTCCGGGATGATCTCGGCCGCCGCGGTGACCCGTCTCCTGCTCACGCTTCGGAGGTTCGCCGCGGTGTGCGGTCGCTACGATGCGCGTGTGCGCGCGGTCGCGACTAGCGCAGTGCGTGAGGCTCGGAACCGGGAGGACCTATTGAGGAGAGCCAGGGAGGAGGCTGGTATCGAACTCGAGGTCATCTCGGGCGATGAGGAGGCGCGCCTCATCTGCCTTGGAGTGCTCGCCGACCGCTCAGTCTCGCGGTCGGTGGTGATCGACATCGGGGGGGGCTCCACCGAGGTGGCCCGCGCGACCGGTGCCCGGGTCGTGGCGCGGTACAGCGTGCCCGTAGGCGCCGTGCGCCTGACCGAGGCATTCGGCTCGCGGGGACGGATCACCGGAGCGCAGCTTAGCAGCATGCGACGCTTCGCGTCGCAGGTGCTCCGCGACACGGTTCCCCGATTGAGGTCTCCGGGTATTGCCATCGGAACCGCCGGAACCATCAATTCCCTCGCAGCCGTGTACGGGCAGAACGGGCGCATGTCGCTGCGCGAGGTGAAGCGCGTGGTTCAGGAGCTTGCGATGCAGTCGCTGGCGCAGAAGCGGCGGAGGTTCGATGCAACGCGGGCCGACATCATCCTGGCAGGTGCGGTGATCCTCGAAGCCACGCTTGCCCGGATCGGATCTGAGTCGGTGATCGCCGTGCAGTCGGGGCTACGCGAGGGGATGATCCAGGAGATGTCGGAATCTGGTCGAACACATACCAATCGACGGCCCGGGGCTCAGCCTCGCCCTGCGAACACACTCGGAAAGCGCGCCAGGAACGCAGAGCAGTGCTGAAGCTCCCTCTCGTCGAGGCACTCTCCGATCTTGTGACTATTTTGCTCGATCCCCGGGCCGAAGCCAAACATGGCCGGGTATTTGTACGTCTCTCCAAGAACCCAGCCCTTCCCCGCGGCCCCCGGGATGCTCGTGTGCTTGGGCACCGGGAAGCCTACGCCGTCGGTGGAGAACACCCAGCGGTCGACCCGCGGTTCCTTGGTCAGCACGCCGCCGCTCCCGATCTCGCCGTCGACGTGCGGGCTCACCACGCTACGGTACGTGCTCACTGCGGCCTGGATGGCAGGGTGCTCGGCCGGCGTGACCCACCCCAGGTAGATCTGAGGGTTGTCGAGCTTGAACCCCTTCCAGCTCGGGTTGCCGTAAGTTGGCACGGTCACGTCGACCTTCAGCCCGGCCTTGCGTGCCGCCGCTACCGACGCGAGCTTCTCGACGTCGGTGGTCGCCTGCTCCGGTGTCTCGCCGATAGTGAGGCGGCGATCAAAACGAAACACGAAGCGCTCCGGGACGGCACAGTCGCTCGGGGTGTCGAGCCGGGACCACGACGCCGTGCGCGTACCGTGGCCGAGGAACTTGTCGTCCTTAAACCCCTCGCGCCGATCGTACTTCTCGGCAGCCTCCTTCACGATGGCCCCGCCGTGCTCAAGCGGATTCAGTCCCTCCCACGGCATCGAGCCGTGGCACGATTTTCCGGTGACGGTGACCTCGATCTGCATGCGCCCACGCTGTCCACGGTAGATGCCGAGTGCGCCGCGCTTCGAGCAGCCGGTGCTGTCGGTCAGGATCACGACGTCCGGGATTACCTCGGGTCTCGCCGAGGGAAAGACCTTGCGCTGAAGGAACATCGGGCCCGCGCCGTCGTTGTCCTCCTCGGACACCGTGCCGTAGGACCGGACGATGACGCCCCGGAGCGTTCCCTCGCTCTGCAGCTCGAGGAGGATCTTGGTGGCGATGATCGCCGACACCACGCCCCCGAGCTGGTCGGCCGATCCGCGTCCGAAGATGACGTGTTGCCACTCGGTCTCCGGCGGGACCCAGCCGAGCTCCCTCTTGAGGAAGTCCTTGTTGATGCGAGATGCATCGACGACGCCATCGTAGCAGTCGACCCCGCCCACGTGCTCCCGCCACTGGGAGCGAAGCGCCCGGACAGTGTCGGTGTGGCCATCGATGTACACGACCTTCTTCTTGTCCGCCGCGACTCCGTCCTCTGGGTCGTCAACCCACCAGACCAGGTTGCCGAAGTCGTCGAAGGCGGCATCCTCAGGGCGTCGAACCGCGCGCAGCCCGACGATCCTCTTCCTGAGGTACTCGAGCCGTGGCAGCTCGTGGCCGGAGAGGCCGCAGAGTGGGTCGCCGCCCTCTTTGGGATCGCGGTCGACGTAGTCGGCCGGGATCCGAACCGCCTCCCTCAAGATCTCGGCTGCCAGCGAACGGTACTTCGCAGCTAGCTCCGCTACGTGTGCGTCGACGTTGGACATGCTCTTGCTCTCCTCGTGAGTGTGCTACATGCAGGCGGTCTTGTAGTCAGCGTCGACCTCGCTGCGGGGACGGTGCAACCCAGGCACACCCAGGGCTTCGCGCACCCGCGGGGAAACTGTTCGTGAGGGGGAAGGGCGTACCTCGACGATGATGCGAAGGCGCGCGGCGACGTCCACGAGGGAGTTGACACGAGGTTAGGCCGTGGAGCCGGGTCCCTGGCCTGGATGACCGTGGCGTTCCGTCAATATCCACGCACGAGGCGGGTCCACGATTTGTTGGTAGAGGAGCCCCCTTGACGTTCATGGATGGGCCGGCCCAGAGGTCGCCGGTAGCTCCCCGACGGTGTAGATGGTCTCAAGCGACCTGGCGACATCATGGGGAAGACCACATTGCCACAGCCGGCGCACGTTCTTCCCGATGTCGTAAGCGACCCGCTTCAGCTCAGGCTCCCCGTCGACGATCAAGGCATACGATGCGCGCGGATCGCCGCTGCGGGGTAGGCCCACGCTTCCAGGGTTCAGCAGCCGGGTCGAGCCCAAGTCCACGAGGATGGGAGTGTGGGTGTGGCCTACGAGCAGCAGGTCTGCGCCCAGGCCAGCCACTTCCCGTTGCCACGCCGCCACGTCGGAAGCGGGAAGATAACGAAACAGGGGGTCGGCAGGAGTGGCATGGACGAGCACAATCCGCATGCCGTCGAGCTCGACTTGCTCACGGAGAGGGAGGCTTCCCAGGTAGTGCCGTTCATCCTCCGTGAGCTTCGAGGCGGTCCTTCGCCTGGACCAAACCGCGAGTCTGTGAAACATCGGCGCCGACCGGCAGTCCTGGTCGAGCCCCATCGCGTGGTCGTGGTTCCCCCGTACGGTGGAAGCCGCGTGCTCACGTACCCACTTCACTGCCGCATCCGGAGCGGGGCCGTAATCCACGATGTCGCCGAGGCAGAGCACGCGGTCGACCTGGGGCTCGGCTGCGACCACGGCCTCCAGTGCGTCGATGTTCCCGTGGATGTCGGAGATCACAAGGATTCGCATGAAACCCTCCTCCGGCCGGGAGCTGCGCAAAACCGGCCCATGGCAGGCTCGGCCATGACTCGTGCTCGGACGACTGTCTCTAGGATTGCTGAGGCAAACGCGACGGCCATTGCAGACTCCTGGCAGGCAGGAGTCATTGGCCGTGTATTCGGCGGTTCAGGCGGACTCCACCGCCTCAGCGTCAGGAAGGATAGCGATACAGGTCCCGGCATCAACCCCCACTCGATACCCAGGTGGGGCTGGTCCGCCGCGCCTGAGCAAGCGCAGATTGCCAGTTGTGGCTACTCAGTGGGCCCGATGGGCGGCGCCGCGAGTGGCGCGGTCGCTCGGTACGCTGGTCGGGCCTCGGTCGGGAGGTGGGAGAAGCCGAGGTCTCTCTTGCCGATACCGCAGGATCGCATCCTCCAGGATGCGGAGGCCTTCGTTCCGGCCCTGAAGCTCCCACATCGAGACCTCCTTGCTCTTCTCCAGCGCCTCGTAGTCTTGGAGGAAGCGCCTGAGTCCCCGCAGACGAAGTGCGGGCAGGTCCTGGATGTCGGAGACGAAGGCGTACTCTGGGTCATCGGAGTGCGCGGAGATGAGCGTGTCGTCGTCGCCCCGATCATCCCGCATCTTGATCACGCCGATGACCCTGGCCCGCACTATCGCAAGAGGCTCGATGGGTACCTGGCAGTAGACGAGAATGTCGAGGGGATCGCCGTCCGCGCAGTAGGTCCTCGGCACGAACCCGTAGTTGGCTGGATAGCGCTCTGCCGAAAGCAGTATGCCATCGACGATGAGCAGTCCGGTCGCCTTATCGACCTTGCACTTCACCCTTGAGCCCATCGGGCTCTCAACGATTACCGGGATCGGCGCGTCGAGTGCGTGCGGCAACTCCACGTCATGCCATGGGTGCATATGCTTCGACATCCCCATTCCGCCGGGAGCGCGGCGCCACAGGCTCGAAGACCGGGCATTCGTTTCGCACGGTTCTCACCGCTCGGTGTCCATTAGGACGGCTCCTGTCGCGGCATTCGTTACCAGTGACGCGTATCGCCGGAGCCATTTCGACGCGATGGTCTTCGCAGGGCGCTTAAAGGCTCGCCGACGCGCGGCAAGGGCTTCGTCGCCGACGTCGAGTGTCAGAGATCGTGCCTCGACGTCGATGGTGATCCGATCGCCGTCGCGCACGAGTGCGATTTCTCCCCCCTCGGCAGCTTCTGGCGAGACGTGGCCGACGCAAGCACCGCGCGTTGCGCCGGAGAACCTTCCATCCGTGACGAGGCCGACGCTGGACCCTAGGCCCATCCCCATGATGAGGCTCGTGGGGGAGAGCATCTCCTGCATCCCCGGCCCGCCCTTAGGTCCCTCGTACCGAATGACGACCACACTTCCGGACGTGACCTTCCCGGCCATGATCCCGGTGATGGCGTCATCCTGCGACTCGAAGCATACCGCCCGGCCAGTGAATCTCCTCATTGCGGGCTCGATTCCCGCCGTCTTCACGACAGCTCCGTCGCGGGCGAGGTTCCCGAAGAGGATCGCAAGGCCGCCCACCGGGGAGTAGGCCTGCTCCAGCGGGTGGATGACATCCGGATTCTGGATGCGTGCGCCCGCGATGCGATCGCCCATGGTCTCGCCGGTGATGGTGACCGCCGCGGTGCGGACCACGTCGCCGCGGCGCGCGATCTCGTGGAGGACGGCAGAGACACCACCCGCCGCGTGCACGTCCTCGAGGTGCACGGTCGACAGCGAGGGCGAGATCTTGGCCACGTGCGCGACTCGCCGGGCGAGCTCGTCGATCCGCCGGAGATCGAAAGAGACGTTCGCCTCCCTGGCGATGGCCAGCATGTGGAGGACTGTGTTGGTCGAGCCGCCCATCGCCATGTCGACAACGAAGGCGTTATGGACAGCATGCTCGTTGACGATCCGGCGCATCCGGAACCGCTCGTCGAGCGCGATCTCGACGACGCGGCGCGCAGCCCGGCGGACCAGCTCCTCGCGCTCGGGGGTGAGGGCGGGAGCGGTTCCGTTACCGGGCAAGGCGATGCCCATGGCCTCGCACAGGATGTTCATGGAGTTCGCGGTGAACATGCCGGCGCACGACCCGGCACCGGGGCAGGCGGTGCACTCGATCTCGAGGAGCTCCTCGTCGGTGATCTGGCCGCGCGCCCGTTTGCCCACCGCTTCGAAAACCGCGGAGAGGTCGATGGCGGTGCCGTCCTTCCTACGCCCCGCCCGCATCGGACCGCCCGAGACGAAGACGGTCGGTGCGTCCACTCGGAGCGCACCCATCAGCATGCCCGGGACGATCTTGTCGCAGTTCGGCATGCACAGGAGCGCGTCCAGGCAGTGCGCGTTCATCATCGTCTCGATCGAGTCCGCGATGAGCTCACGGGAAGGGAGGCTGTAGAGCATCCCCGGGTGGCCCATGGCGATCCCGTCGTCCACGCCGATGGTATTGAACTCGAACGGAACGCCGCCCGCCTTGCGGATCTCGTCGGCGGCGATTCGCCCGTAGTCTCGTAGGTGGATATGACCAGGGATGATGTCCACCGAGCTGTTGGCGATGCCGATGAATGGCTTTGCGAAGTCCTCGTCCTTGAGCCCGACCGCCCTGAGCAGGCTGCGATGGGGAGCTCGCTCGAATCCCTTCTTGATGGTGTCGCTGCGCATTCAGCCCTCCGTACGATGTTGAACCAGGCCATGGAGCAGGTCCGCGCGATCCACGATCCCCACCACGCGACCACTCGCGTCCGTGACCGCGAGCACCTTCTCGCTTCCACGGAGCATGACCGCGATGGCCTGGGCCAACGAGGCGCTTTGGAGCGCGGTCGCGACGCTCGGGACCATCAGGTCCCGCGCGGTCCGCGCCCGGGCATGCTGCTCCGTCTCGCGCTCCTCGGCCGTGGGATGCGTGAACGGAAAACGGTTCATAAGAGAGTGCAGGGCTCCCGGACGCAGCGAGGGCGTCAGGCGGTCCAGAAGCTCGGCGTCGGTCACGACCCCGACGGGATGACCGGCAGAGTCCACCACCAAGGCGCGGTTCAGACGGGTCGACACGACGGCCTGGAGCACGCCGGCGAGAGGTGTATCCAGGTGCACCGCAGGGATGTCCCGCCGCATGATCCCTGAGAGCGAAACGTTCGCGCGGAGTCCGATCTCTCGGGGCCCGGGCTCGTCTCGTCCAAATCCTCCCGCTGCCGTACGCAGCAGGTCGAGGCGGCTCACGATCCCCATCAAGACTCCGTGCTCGTCGACCACCGGCAGCCGCTTCAGGCGCCGGTGCGTCATGATCTCGGCAACCCGCGGAAGGGAGGCTGTCGCGTCGACCGTCACCGGGCCCGGGGTCATGACATCTTCGGCCAGCTTCCCTCGGCTCGCAAGCTGCTCGAGGAGCGAGTGGACCTCGGATCGCCCCAAGCTCTCGAGCAGATCGACTCGAACGTCGAGGCCTCCTCTGCGAACCAGATCGGTGTTGGTGATGATCCCGATTGGAACGCCTTCATCCACCACAGGAACTGCCCGGTACGTCTTTCCTAACATGAGCTCGACCACTTCCCGCACCGGCGTCTCCTTCGACGCGGTGGCTACCTGTCGGGACATGACGTCAGCCGCCGTGAGGGCGGGCGGAAGCTCGCGGAGGGGTTGGGGTTCGTGGAGTGCGATTTCAGTCTCCTCGACGGTGATGAGCCCGCGAGGGACTAGGGCCTTCACCCGAGGCAGGAGTGCTTCGACGGTCTCGGCCCTGTCTACCCACTCGATTACGAGCGGCAGCCGCTGGCCTATATCGACGAGGCGACTCACGTGGAGCTCGCCCGCGGCTCCGAACCCTTCGATACCACGGAGAACGGTTGCACCCTGCGCATTTTCCATTCGCAGGAGCTCCAGCACCGCGGCGTGCGCGGGCTTCATGCCCACCTTGTCTCCCTCGTTCACGTAGATGCGGACACGCTTCGCCCTGCCTACGTATTCCACGGAGAACCTCCGGCGCCTTGGGGCGCCCGTTGACACGTCGACTGCCCCATCTTATCTACGAGCGGGTACGAACAGCGGCGATGAAGCTCGCCCGTCCGTGAGGACGCATCCAACCACCCCGACCAGGGGTTGATAGCTT
>Ga0335077_10009568_pt1 | contig 12033 bp, 7 predicted proteins | sample Lox_Sample_31_FD_207151 | JGI IMG/M metagenome (GOLD analysis project Ga0335077, IMG submission 207151) | Soil microbial communities from Loxahatchee National Wildlife Refuge, Florida, United States - Lox_Sample_3.1 | ecosystem: Environmental > Terrestrial > Soil > Wetlands | place: USA: Florida...
CGAGGCGCCGACCTTGGTCGAAATCAAGGCCGTCAAGCTGAACAACGCCAATCTCAACGAGTTCAATCTCAACGTCAAGATCACGCGGCCAAAAGAGGAAGCGCCGCCGGATCAGAAGAAGCCCGGTGCTGCACCGCAGCCGGCCAAGCAGGGGTAGGCGCAATGACCTTAGACGAGCTCAGGCGACTCAATCCACGGGAGATCGGCAGCTGGCCCGCTTTGCCCAAGCTGGGCGCGCTGGCGGTGCTGTTGATTCTGATCATGGCCGGTGGTTACTTTCTCGACTGGTCGAATCAATGGGACGAATTCAACGCTGCGCACGCTAAGGAAGATACGTTGCGCGGGCAGTTCCTGGACAAGAAGCGCCAGGCTATCAACCTGGAGGCTTACCGCAAGCAGCTCGCGGACATCGAGCAGTCCTTTGGCGCGATGCTGAAGCAGTTGCCTAACCGCTCAGAGATGGAAGCTCTGTTATCCGACATCAACCAAGCCGGGCTGGGGCGCGGGCTCCAGTTCGAGTTATTCAAGCCTGCGCCCGGCGAAATCGCGGCCGACTTCTATGCTGAGCTTCCGATCCAGATCAAAGTGATGGGCAACTATCACGACGTTGGAGCCTTTGCCAGCGACGTATCGCAACTGTCGCGAATCGTCACCCTCAACAATATCGCTCTCGGCCTGGACAAGGAAGGCAACCTCATCATGGACGCCACGGCGCGCACGTTCCGCTACCTCGACGAGGAGGAGGTCGCGGCGCAGCGCAAAGCGGCACGTGAGAAGGCCGAGAAAGCAAAGCAAGGCAAGCAGTGATGATGCGCCTGCGTTCTACCTTGGTGTTCAGCACCGTCCTCCTGGCCGCGTGCAGCAGCGGCGAGTTTTCGGACTTGAAGGAGTTTGTCGATCAGTCCGGACAAGGGCTGCGCGGACACGTCGACCCGCTGCCGCAGGTCAAGGCGTACGAACCGATGACTTACAACGCCTTCGAGCTGCCAGATCCCTTCAAGCCGCGCAAGATCGAGCCCGATCACGTTGCGGCAGGCGGGCTTGCGCCGAACAAAGATCGCCGAAAGGAGCCGCTCGAAGCCTATCCGCTCGAGAGCTTGAAGATGGTGGGTACGTTGGAGAAGGCGCGCCAACGCTGGGCCCTGATCAAGACTCCGGATGGGAATCTGTACAGGGTGCGCAGGGAAAATTACATGGGACAGAACTTCGGGAAGATTGCCATGATCTCCGATTCGTCCATCACTCTCACCGAGCTCATCCAGGACACCACCGGTAGCTGGAGCGAGCGCACGAGCAACCTGCAGCTGCTGGAAGAAGAGGAGAAAAAGAAATGACGCGATCGCAGCCCCCGCTTGCCCGATCCGTGATTCTTGCCGCGGCACTGCTATTGGCGGCAGCGAGCGTCGCCCTTGCTCAGAACTCGAAGAGCGCGGCGCCGTCGCCGGACACCCCCGGGCAAAACGCCATCGAGGGGATCGACGTGAGCAGCGAGGGGGGCAAGGTAACCCTGCGGCTCAAGCTCAAGGACCCGCTCGCCAATCCACCGGCCAATTTCAGCCTGGTGAATCCCCCTCGCATTGCGTTCGACTTCCCGAACACCGTGAACGCGATGGGCAAGAGCGCCGTGGACATCAACGAAGGGGACGTGAAGAGCGCGCGCATCGGCGAAAGTGGAGGCCGTACGCGCCTGGTGTTGAGCTTGGGGAAGAGCCTCAAGTACAACGCGGCTGTGGAAGGCCAGAATGTCGTCATTACGCTGCAAGGCGCGACGGGTTCCGCTGCAGCGGCACCGGCCGAGGCCACGACCCACTTCGCGGAGGCCAAGCCGACGCCGCAACCGCACAGCGTGCGCAACATCGAGTTCAAGCGCGGTCGTAACGGCGAGGGTCAGGTCGTCATCGATCTGTCGGACGTGGGCACCGGCATCGACCTCAAGCAGCAGGGCAAGACCATCATTGTAGATCTGCTCCAGACCGACCTTCCCTTAGCGCTGGAGCGTCGCTTTGACGTGACCGATTTCGGTACTCCAGTCGAATTCATGGAAGCGACTGGGCAGGGCAACGGTGCGCGCGTTGTGATTCAGGCGCGCGGGCGCTGGGAGCAGTCGGCCTACCAGGCGGACAACCGTCTGATCGTGGAAGTCAAGCCGATCTCGGAGCAGCAGGCTCAACTCAAGAAGCCGGGCTACACGGGTGAGAAGCTCTCGCTCAACTTCCAGAATGTCGAAGTGCGGGCAGTTCTGCAGGTCATCGCTGACTTCACCGGCCTCAACATCATCACCAGCGACACTGTCAGCGGCAACCTGACGCTGCGATTGAAGGACGTGCCCTGGGATCAGGCGCTGGACATCATCCTGCAGGCCAAAGGCCTGGACGAGCGCAAGGTGGGGAACGTCGTGTGGATCGCGCCGCGCGATGAGATCGCTACCAAGGAAAAGCTCGCGCTGGAGGCGCAGCAGCAGATCTCCGAACTGGAGCCGCTGCGAACCGAGGCTTTCCAGCTCAACTATCAGAAGGCCGAGGCCGTGCAAAAGCTGATTTCCGACACCACGCAGAAGGTCTTGTCAAAGCGCGGCAGCGCAGTGGTGGACGCCCGCACCAATACCTTGTTCGTGCAGGACACGCCCACCAAGCTGGAAGAAATCCGGGCCCTGGTCAAGCAGATCGACGTGCCGGTCCGGCAGGTGCAGATCGAGTCGCGCATCGTCGAGGCCACCGATAGTTTCAACAAGAACGTCGGCGCACGCCTGGGCATCACAACATCGGGTACCGCAAACGGCTACGGAAACGGCAACGTCAAACTCATGCCCGGCGGTAGCGTGAACAGTCTCGGTGTGCAAAGCGGCCAAACCCAGAACTACCCGACCAGCTTCTTCCCCGACTCGTTCAGCGTCAACCTGCCGGCCGCCGCCATTGCGGGTACGCTGCCCGCTCAGTTCGGTTATACTATCTATAACGCCGCCGCGACTCGGTTCCTGAACCTGGAGATCTCGGCCCTGCAGGCGGATCAGAAGGGCAAGATCATTTCCAGCCCGCGTGTTGTGACGGCCAATAACGTCGAGGCCAACATCTCCCAGGGTACGCAGATCCCGTATCAGCAGGCGACCAGTAGCGGTGCGACCAGCATCACGTTCCAGAACGCTGTACTGAGCCTCAAGGTGAAGCCGCAGATCACCCCCGATGATCACATCATGATGAACATCGAGGTACACAAAGACAGCGTGGGTCAGACCACCGTCGCGGGGCCCGCGATCGACACCAAGCAGGTCAACACGCAGGTGTTAGTGGAGGACGGCGGCACCGTGAGCCTGGGCGGCATCTACAGCCAGGAGGTAAACAAGACGGTGCAGAAGGTGCCGTTGCTGGGTGATCTTCCCATCCTCGGCATGTTCTTCAGGCAGGAGTCGTCCACCAACAACCGCACCGAGCTGCTGATCTTCGTTACCCCACGCATCATGCGCGAGGCTCTGACGGCTCGTTGATCGCGTCTCGCGAGAACACCCTCTGAACGTCTGCGCCGCGGCCTGCCCGCGGCGCTGCTGTTTTCAGGGAAGGACTCGTGCAGCGCGCGGTCTTCCCTAGAAATCCATTTGCTAGAATGAGGGCATGCATCCAGGCCGCGACGATCAGGATTCGGATTCCACCCGCTGCGTCTCCCCTTTCGCCGGCAGCGTCTTTCTGGTTGGGATGATGGGCGCCGGTAAGACCTCGGTCGGCAAGCTGCTGGCGCGGCATGTGGGCAAGACGTTTCACGACTCGGATCAAGTGATCGAAGCTCGGACGGGTGTCAGAATCTCGCTCATTTTCGAGCTCGAAGGAGAGAGCGGCTTTCGCGCTCGCGAGGCAGCGGTGATCGAGGAGTTGACTGCGTTGAACGACTGCGTGCTCGCCACCGGCGGGGGTGTGGTGCTCGACGCGCGCAACCGAGAGCTGCTTAAGACGCGTGGCACGGTTGTATACCTGCGCGCCTCGGTTAACGAGCTGTGGAACCGCACGCGGCACGACCGCAACCGGCCACTCCTGCAGACGGGCGACCCCTATACGCGGCTGTGCGAGTTGCACGCCCAGCGCGATCCGCTGTACCGGGAAGTGGCGAGCATCACTGTCGAGACCGGGGCCCAGAGCCTGAAATCGCTGGTGGCCAAACTGGAGCAGCGCCTCGAGCGCTTGCAGCGACCCGCGTCCTCTTCCCCTCACGTGGGTGCCTGAGGCGCGCATGTTGACGGTACGCGTCGAGCTGGGCGAGCGCAGCTATCCGATTCTCATCGGCAGCGGCTTGCTCGGGCGAGCGGAGCTGCTGCCGCCGCACCTCAAGCAGAAGCGCGTCGCAATCGTCACCAACCCTGTCGTCGGCGAGCTTTACCTCGCGCGATTGTCGCAGACACTGGCCGACGCCGGCGTAGCTGTCGTGCCGGTGTCCGTTCCCGACGGCGAAAACTACAAGTCCTGGGAAACCCTCAACGCTATTTTCGATCGCCTGCTCGACCAGCGCTGCGAGCGCGGAACCACTCTCATCGCGCTGGGGGGCGGAGTTGTCGGAGACCTCACGGGATTCGCGGCCGCTGTTTATCTGCGCGGCGTTCCGTTCATCCAGGTGCCAACGACCCTGCTGGCTCAGGTCGACTCATCGGTCGGCGGCAAGACCGGCATCAACCATCCGCTCGGCAAGAACATGATCGGCGCCTTCTATCAGCCGCGGCTGGTGCTGGCGGACACCGACACTCTGCGTACCCTTCCCGACCGGGAGTTGTCCGCGGGCCTGGCTGAGGTCATCAAATACGGCCTGATTCGCGATGCGGCTTTGTTCACATGGCTCGAGGCGAACACCGATCGGCTGCTCGCTCGCGAACCGGCTGCGTTGAGCTACGCAGTGCAGCGCTCGTGCGAGCTGAAAGCCGAGATCGTCGAAGCCGATGAGCGCGAGTCGGGTGTCCGAGCAGTGCTCAACTTGGGGCACACCTTCGGTCACGCCATCGAGAGCGGACTGGGCTTCGGCGGCTGGCTGCATGGCGAAGCCGTCGCGGCTGGCTGTGTCCTGGCAGCACGCCTCTCCCAGCGCATGGGCCGCCTCACCGAAGCCGACGTCCAGCGCGTCGTCGCGCTGTTTCAGCGCGCAAAGCTACCGACCAAAGCACCTACCCTGGGGGCGCGTCGTTACCTCGAGCTGATGGGTCTTGACAAGAAAGTCGAGCAGGGGCGCCTGCGCCTCGTCCTCTTGGAGCGCATCGGATCCGCCTTCGTCACTGCCGAGTTTCCGCAGGAGTCGCTCGAGAGCGTTCTCGAGAGCGCCGATGCGCAGGGGATCGGCGTCCAGACTCATCTTTGAGCGCCGGTCGCACGGCTGCGAGGTACGCCCGTCCCGTCCGACCGACACATGACCGACCTGGCCCCTTACGCCGTCACCGTTCGAGCGTCGCGCGGTCGGCGGGTCGGCGAGGAACCGCCTGGATTTCGTACCGAATTCCAGCGCGACCGCGACCGCATCATCCACTCCACCGCGTTTCGTCGCCTCGAGTACAAGACGCAGGTCTTTGTCAACCACGAAGGCGACCACTTTCGCACGCGTCTTACCCATAGCCTCGAGGTGGCGCAGATCGCGCGCTCGATCGCCCGCACGCTGCGCCTCAACGAAGATCTCACTGAGACAATCGCGCTGGCGCACGACCTCGGGCACACCCCGTTCGGACATGCGGGCCAGGATGCGCTCGACGAATGCATGCGAGCCTATGGTGGCTTCGAACACAATCTGCAATCGCTGCGAGTAGTCGATGTGCTGGAACAGCGCTATGCCCTGTTCGACGGACTGAATCTGTGCTTCGAGACGCGCGAGGGCATCCTCAAGCACTGTGCGCTCGAGCAGGCGCGGCTGCTAGGCGACGTGGGCGAGCGCTTCGTGAAACAGCAGCGGCCATCGCTCGAAGCGCAACTCGCCAACTTGGCCGACGAGATTGCGTACAACAACCATGACGTCGATGACGGCCTGCGCTCCGGGCTGCTCACGCTCGACCAGCTGCGTTCGGTAGCCATGTTCCGCCGCCAGGCAGACGCGGTGGCGCAATCTTTCCCGGCTTTGCCCGAGCGGCGCTTCATTCACGAGACCATCCGGCGCATGATCAACGCCCTTGCCATCGACCTCATCCGCAGCAGTCTGGCCAACATCGAGCGGAGCGGGCCTGCCTCGCTCGACGAGGTGCGCGCAGCCCCCCGTCTGATCGATTTCAGCCCCGAGACCCGGCATGAGCAGCAGCAGCTGAAGGACTTCCTCTCGGCCAACCTCTACCGGCATTTCCGGGTGAACCGGGCGGCGGCCAAGGCGCGGCGGATCGTACGTGAACTATTCCAGGTGTTCGAGAAGGAGCCGCGGCTGCTCCCGCCCGAGTTTCAGGCTCAGCTCGAGCGTGATGGCCCGCGCGCCATCGCGGATTACGTGGCTGGCATGACCGATCGCTACGCGATCCGGGAGCACCGGCGCCTGTTCGCCGTCGAGGAGAGTTGACCTTCTGGGAGGCGGGGAGGGCAAGTCCCGGTTGAAGCAGGATGTCCTTGACGGTAGACTGAAAAATCTTGCGGCTCAGACTCGCGACGGTCCCGATGCCCTAAGTGCCGCGGCCCACCCCCCAGGGGCAGGGCGGGGGGACGGGTCGCCGTGTTGGGGTGCGTGTCGGTTTGACAGTTCGAGGTTGCCGCGAACGACGCGGCGCCAGGAGGCGCGAAGTGAGCCATAGTCAGCTGCCCGAGGCCCAAGGCCTGTACGACCCGGCCCACGAGCACGACGCGTGCGGCGTCGGCTTCATCGCTCACATCCGGGGTCGGAAGAGCCATGCCATCATCGAGCAGGGCCTCCAGATCCTGAAAAATCTTACCCACCGCGGTGCCACCGGGGCCGATCCCCTGGCGGGCGATGGGGCGGGGATCTTGATCCAGATTCCCGATCAGTTTTTCCGCGAGGAGTTGGCCTGCCAGGGGGTGACCTTGCCGCCGGTTGGCGAGTACGGCGTGGGGATGGTGTTCCTTCCCCAGGAGCCGGCCTCGCGGCTCGCCTGCGAGTACGAAATCGAGCGCGCCATCAAGGACGAGGGGCAGGTGCTGCTCGCCTGGCGCGACGTCCCGCGCGACAACGCAGGCGTTGGGGATTCGGTGAAGAAACTCGAGCCTGTGATCCGCCAGGTCTTTATCGGACGAGGCGCTGGCGTGACGGTCACGGACGCGCTCGAGCGCAAGCTCTACATCATCCGCAAAGCCTCCGGTCATGCGATCCAGACCCTCAAACTCGCGCACGGCAAGGAGTTCTACGTACCTTCCATGTCGGCGCGCACAGTGGTCTACAAGGGCATGCTGCTCGCCGCGCAGGTCGGGGCCTACTACAAGGATCTGCAGGACCCGCGCGTGGTCTCGGCGCTGGCGCTCGTCCACCAGCGCTTCTCCACCAACACCTTCCCCACCTGGGACCTCGCACATCCGTTCCGGCTCATCGCGCACAACGGCGAGATCAACACGCTGCGCGGGAACGTGAATTGGATCCGCGCGCGCCAGGGAGCCATCTCCAGCCCCATCCTGGGCAAAGACCTGGACAAGGTGTGGCCGCTTATCTACGACGGACAGTCCGACTCTGCGTCGTTCGACAACGCGCTCGAGTTGCTGCTGATGGGCGGCTATTCGGTTGCGCACGCGATGATGATGCTCATCCCGGAGGCCTGGGAGGCGCACACCCTGATGGACCCGACGCGGCGCGCCTTCTACGAGTATCACGCATCGATCATGGAGCCGTGGGACGGGCCTGCCGCGATTGCGTTCACCGATGGTCGCCAGATCGGTGCCACGCTGGATCGCAACGGGCTGCGCCCGGCGCGCTATCTGGTGACCGACGACGACTTGGTGGTCATGGCGTCGGAGACCGGGGTGCTGCCGATCCCCGAAGACCGGATCGTCAAGAAGTGGCGTTTGCAGCCGGGGAAGATGTTCCTCGTCGATCTCGAGGCAGGCCGCATCATCGACGACAAGGAGCTGAAGGACGCGCTCGCCAGCGCCAAGCCCTACCGCGAGTGGATCGAGCGCATCCGCATCAAGCTCGACGACCTGCCCGAGCCGAAAGAGCGGCGCGTGCAGTCGAGGGAGACGCTGCTCGACCGCCAGCAGGTATTCGGCTACACGCAGGAGGACATCAAGTTCATCCTGACGCCGATCTCGGGCAACGGTGAAGAGCCGGTTGGGTCGATGGGCAATGACTCGCCTCTGGCCGTGCTGTCGGACAAGAACAAGACGCTGTACCACTACTTCAAGCAGCTGTTCGCACAGGTCACGAATCCAGCCATCGACCCGATCCGCGAGGAGCTGGTGACCAGCGTGGTGAGCTTCATCGGCCCCAAGCCCAACCTGCTCGGCATCGACGAAGTGAACCCGCCGCTGCGCCTGGAGGTGAGCCAGCCGGTGCTCGACTTCGAGCAGATGGAAACCATCCGCCATATCGAGTACTACACGAAGGGCAAGTTCAAATCGTGCGAGCTCGACATCACTTATCCGGTGTCGTGGGGCAAGCACGCCATCGAAGCGAGACTCGCCAACCTGTGCGCGCAGGCCGAGGATGCGGTGCGCGGCGGCTACACGATTCTGATCATCTCGGACCGCAGGATGGATCGCGACCACGTGGCGATCCCGGCTCTGCTCGCGCTGTCAGCCATTCACCAACACCTGGTGAGCAAGGGCCTGCGGACCAGCACCGGCCTGGTAGTGGAGACCGGCTCGGCGCGTGAAGTCCACCATTTCGCCCTGCTCGGCGGCTTTGGCGCGGAGGCGGTGCACCCCTACCTCGCCCTCGAGACGGTGATCGAGCTCGCGCGCAGCGGACAGCTCGGCGACGTCGATGCCAAGAAGGCATGCAAGAACTTCACCAAGGCGGTCGGCAAGGGGCTGCGCAAGGTGATGTCCAAGATGGGCATCTCGACCTACATGTCGTATACCGGCTCGCAGATCTTCGAAGCCGTGGGGCTGTCGCGCGCGCTGGTGGACAAGTACTTCACCGGCACGACTTCGAATGTCGAGGGAATCGGCGTGTTCGAGGTGGCGGAAGAGGCGATGCGCGTTCACCAGGCGGCGTTCAGCGACGATCCGTTGCTGGAGGGCGCCCTGGACGCGGGGGGCGAGTACGCTTTCCGCGTGCGCGGCGAAGAGCACATGTGGACGCCGGACGCGGTGGCCAAGCTGCAGCACGCCACCCGTCAGAACAGCTACGCGACCTACAGGGAATACGCGCAGATCATCAACGATCAATCCAAGCGTCATATGACGCTGCGCGGATTGTTCGAGTTCAAGTTCGATCGATGCGCGCCGGTGCCGCTCGAGGAAGTGGAGCCCGCGAAGAACATCGTCAAGCGCTTCTCGACCGGCGCCATGTCTCTGGGCTCGATCTCGACCGAGGCCCACACCAATCTCGCCATCGCCATGAACCGCATCGGCGGCAAATCCAATACCGGCGAGGGTGGCGAGGACCGCCGCCGCTATGCTCCAGTGAAGGCGGGCGAAACCCTCGCCTCGCGCCTGGGACGCGACCGCATCGAGCGCGACATCGAGCTCAAGGAAGGCGACCTGCTCAAGTCGAAGATCAAGCAGGTCGCGTCAGGGCGTTTCGGCGTGACAGCGGAATACCTGGCCTCGGCTGAGCAGCTCCAGATCAAGATTGCGCAGGGCGCCAAACCCGGAGAAGGGGGTCAGCTGCCTGGCCGCAAAGTGTCCGAGTACATCGCGGAGCTGCGCTTTTCGACGCCAGGCGTGGAGCTCATTTCACCTCCACCCCATCACGACATCTATTCGATCGAAGACATTGCCCAGCTGATCCACGATCTGAAGAACGCCAATCCGAAGGCCTCGGTCAGCGTGAAGCTGGTGTCCGAGGTGGGCGTGGGCACGGTGGCCGCCGGCGTATCCAAGGCCAAGTCGGACCACGTCACCATCGCTGGTCACGACGGGGGCACGGGCGCGAGCCCCTGGTCCTCGATCAAGCACGCCGGCACGCCGTGGGAGCTTGGGCTTGCGGAGACGCAACAGACGCTGGTGCTGAACCGCCTGCGCGGGCGCATCGCGGTGCAGGTCGACGGTCAGATGAAGACCGGCCGCGATGTGGTGATCGGCGCCATTTTGGGCGCAGACGAATTCGGCTTCGCCACCGCTCCGCTGGTGGCGAGCGGCTGCATCATGATGCGCAAGTGCCACCTCAACACCTGCCCGGTGGGCGTGGCGACTCAGGACCCGGTGTTGCGCAAGCGCTTCCGCGGGCAGCCGGAGCACGTCATCAACTACTTTTTCTTCGTGGCGGAAGAGGTGCGCGAGCTGATGGCCGCTCTCGGCGTGCGGACATTCAATGAGCTCATCGGCCGCTCCGATCTGCTCGACACGAAGAAAGGCATCGAGCACTGGAAGGCGAGGGGGCTCGACTTCTCCCGCATCTTCTATCAACCCAAGGTCGGTCCCGAGGTCGCACGCTTCAACAGCGAGAAGCAGGACCATGGTTTGGAGAAGGCGCTCGACCACCGTTTGATCGAGCTGGCGCTCCCCGCTATCGAGCATCGGCAGAAGGTTGCGATCGACATGCCGATCCGCAATATCAACCGTACCGTTGGCACCATGCTCTCCGGCGAGATCGCGAAGCGCTATGGCCACGACGGGCTGCCCGACGACACGATCCACATCCGGCTGGCGGGCTCTGCTGGACAGAGCTTCGGCGCGTTCCTCGCGAAAGGCGTGACGCTGGATTTGATCGGCGAGACTAACGACTACTGCGGCAAGGGGTTGTCCGGCGGCCGCATCTCCGTTCAACCCAGCCCGAAGTTCCGTGGCGCACCCACCGACAACATCATCACGGGCAACGTCGTTTTGTATGGCGCCATCTGCGGTGAAGCGTATTTCCGCGGCGTCGCGGGCGAGCGCTTCGCCGTTCGCAACTCCGGCGCGTACGCGGTGGTGGAGGGCGTGGGCGATCACGGCTGCGAGTACATGACCGGTGGGACGGTGGCCGTGCTGGGCCATACCGGCCGCAACTTCGCCGCCGGCATGTCGGGCGGGATCGCCTATGTGCTCGACGAGGACGGTCAGTTCGCCGCCAGGTGCAACACCTCGATGGTCGAACTGCTCCCTGTGTATGCCGAGGGCGAACAGGAGGGCAAGGTGGCGCCTGAGATCTGGCACCTCGGCCAGGCTGACGAGGTCATCCTCCGCCGTTTGATCGAGAGGCACGCGCACCACACCGGAAGTCAGCGAGCGCGCGCGATCCTGGACGACTGGGCACGCTGTCGCGCCAAGTTTGTGAAGGTGTTCCCGAACGAATACCGGCGCGCGTTGAGCGAGTTGGCCGCGAAGGGCCGCAAGCTCGCTGCGTAGGCACCAATCTCACATACGGGTCTGAATGGGCAAGGTTACGGGATTCTTGGAGTACCAGCGGCTCGCGGAGGTGAGCGAGGCCAGGGAGGAGCGCGTCAAGCACTGGCGCGAGTTTGTCCATCACCTGAGCGACGACGAAGCCAAGGTCCAGGGTGCACGCTGCATGGATTGCGGCATTCCGTTCTGCATGAGCGGGTGCCCGGTCAACAACATCATTCCGGACTGGAACGACCTGGTCTACAAGCAGAACTGGCAGCAGGCGCTCGCCACGCTGCACTCGACCAACAACTTCCCCGAGTTCACCGGCCGCATCTGCCCCGCGCCGTGCGAGGAATCCTGCACGCTCAACATCAACAACGATCCGGTCGGCATCAAGTCCATCGAGCACGCCATCATCGACAAGGGCTGGGAGATGGGTTGGGTCGCGCCGCAGCCGCCCGAGCGTGAGACCGGTAAGCGTGTAGCAGTGGTCGGCTCGGGGCCCGCAGGGCTTGCCTGTGCTCAGCAGCTGGCGCGCGCCGGGCATCACGTGGTGGTGTTCGAGAAGAACGACCGTATTGGCGGCCTGCTGCGCTATGGCATTCCCGACTTCAAGATGGAGAAGTCGCTGATCGATCGGCGCATCGAGCAGATGCGGCAGGAGGGAGTAGAGTTTCGCACTGGG
>Ga0335077_10009571_pt1 | contig 12031 bp, 9 predicted proteins | sample Lox_Sample_31_FD_207151 | JGI IMG/M metagenome (GOLD analysis project Ga0335077, IMG submission 207151) | Soil microbial communities from Loxahatchee National Wildlife Refuge, Florida, United States - Lox_Sample_3.1 | ecosystem: Environmental > Terrestrial > Soil > Wetlands | place: USA: Florida...
ATTCTGTCTACACCCGGACAATGGGAATTTCCGGAACTCCCCTGCGCGATGGATACCACTTCGGCCAAACTATTATTAACGACTTTGGCCGCCCTTATTGGGAGGGAGTCAACAACGTAACCGGAGTTGAGGCCGATGCCGAAGGTGGCCCGGTTTCTTTTTTCCTGCGCGGAGAATATCAGCACGCGCCCGCGATGCCGTCGTACTCGCCTCAGGTGCTGAATGCGGTTGGGGCTGCAGATTTCACGCCCCCACTCGCAAACGGAACTGCTGCATTTAACCGTTTCCAACTGCTCGACAGCATGGCATCGTTCAACATCAATAATGTTCAGATCTCAGCCGGATATCAGAGCGTATGGCTGGGACCGGGAGAATCGGGACCATTATTGCTGAGCGACAATGCCGCACCATTTCCGATGGTCAAGATCGATGACATCCAGCCGCATGAGATTCCGGGCCTCTCGCGCCTGCTCGGTCCCATGCGCGCCGAATTTTTCATCGGCCAACTATCGGGACAACATTGGGAATTATGTTCTTCCCCGACGTGCCCGGCGAGATATCCAGGGCAGTTTGTGACTACCGAGCTTGGCCATCAATTTATTGCCGGTCCAAACATTGCTTTGCAACCTTTCATTCACGGCGAAAAGATCAGCTTTCAACCCACGCCGAACCTTGAGTTCGGAATGGGTGTCACCGCAATGTTTGGTGGACCGGGTCTGCCAGTGACCTTTGGCAATTTCTTCAACACTTATTACCTCCATACCTCAAATCAGGCAACCAATCCCGGCAAGCGCGTCTCCGCCGCTGACTTCACATATCGCATACCGCATCTGCGAGACTGGTTGACTGTGTATCTGGATTCCATGACCTGGGATGAAATCTCACCCATCGGTTCGACTCGTGCCAATGTGAATCCCGGCATTTACATGCCGAAGATTCCAAGAATACCCAAGCTGCAATTGCGCGCCGAAGGGTTCAATATTTCCCGCACCAAGGAATTTACCCCTGGCTGGGTCTACACCAATGGTGATCGCTATCGCTCTGGGTACGTCAATGATGGAAATCTGCTTGGCAGCTGGATTGGGCGAGCTGGTCGAGGTGGTCAGGGTTGGTTGACGTACTCATTTTCCCCTCGCACCAACTTCCAGGTTGGCTATCGGCTGCAAACCGTTTCCCCGAACTTCATCGGAGGCGGTCGCCTCGCCGACTATTCCGGCAAAGCAGAATTTACCCTTGGCCGACAAACTTCGATTCTCGGATGGCTCCAGTACGAGCAGTGGAAATTCCCGGCCCTGAATACCGCTCCGCAATCCGATGTTGCAGTGTCGGTTCAGCTGGTATTTCATCCGAATTTGCACTTAACTAAGTAGGGGCCGCAAAAAAACGCAATCGCAGCACGGGTAGTTGCGGTGGAAGATAAACGAAGTGTCGGAGCAGTAGAGTTCAATATGGAACAGTCCACTCACACTTTTGAAACCGGTGTAGAGTCCGAATTGGGATTTCCCGGCAACGGTGATCTCCTCCCCGGGGCCCCGCAGCACGGCACTTTGCGACGATTACAGCTACTGTGGAGCGGCAGGCGTTCAATATTGAAAACTACTGCGGCAGGTGTAATCTGCTTTGCTCTACTCGCATTCATCATCCCTTCGACCTACGAGTCGTCGACCCGCCTCATGCCCCCGGACAGCAAATCAGAGGGTATGACAATGCTGGCAGCATTGACCAGTAAAAGTGGGGATTCTGGTCTTGGGGACCTGGCTACAGACATGCTGGGGATCAAGAGCTCTGGCGCACTTTTCGTAGGTGTGCTGCGTAGCCGCACCGTCGAAGATGCCCTGATTCAGCGCTTTGATTTACGCAAAGTCTATTCGCGACGCCGCTGGGAAGACACTCGCAAGAAACTGGAAGGCAGAACTGCTATTACCGAGGATCGCAAGAGCGGAATCATTGAGATCAGGGTTCAAGATCGAAGTCCACAGCGCGCCCAAGCACTTGCGCAAGCGTACGTCGACGAACTTGATCGCGCCGTCAATAAGCTCAGCACTTCTGCCGCCCGACGGGAGCGCGAATTCTTGGAGACGCGACTCGTTGATGTAAAACGAGATCTCGACGCGGCGTCCAAGGAATTCAGTGAGTTTTCCAGCCAGAATACGGCAATTGACATTCCTGCGCAGGGCAGGGCAATGGTGGAAGCAACCGCCGTCTTGCAGGGACAATTAATTGCGGCGGAATCGGAAAAGCAAGGCTTAGAGCAGATCTACACCGCAAATAATGTTCGTGTCCGCGCTCTGGAAGGCAGGATCGCCGAACTCAAACGCCAGTTGGAAAGAGCTGGAAGCGCCGGGACTGGTAACGATACGCAGTCGGATACTGACTCATCCGACACTTTTCCATCTTTGCGCAAGTTGCCACTACTAGGAGTGCGTTATTTCGATTTGTATCGACAAGCGAAAATCCAGGAGGCGCTGTTCGAGACACTCACGAAGCGTTACGAGATGGCAAAGGTGCAGGAAGCCAAGGAAATTCCTTCGGTTCGCGTGCTCGATCCCGGCAATCTTCCCGAAAAACCCACCGGACTGTCGCGAACCGCGATTCTCGCCTTAGGGCTTGTGCTGTCGTTTGCGGCCGGCTGTGCTTGGATTTTAGGAGATGCGGAGTGGCAAGCTATGGATCCGCATGATCCAACCAAAATCTTTGTTTTGGATTTATTGCGTGATGCACACGAAGACTGGTCACGTTCGAGGGCTGCTGGCCTGAGATTGCTGTCCAAGGTAAAACGAGATAATCATACCGACACCGGGCTTGATGAAGTATAGGGCTGTTGCGCTATTCGCAGTCTTCACTTGGTTGCTCTGTACGCAATTATTCGCCGAGAACACAATTGACGCCTGCGGTTTTCCGGGCACAAACATGGCGGAGAAAATTCATGCCGCCATTCTTTCTGCACCTGAGCAAGGGGCTGCCATCGACGCCCGATGCTTCACCGGATCCCAAACCTGGCCAACCAATCCGTGGAATGGAATCACCAAACCTGGCTCAATTCTTTTTGGCGACGTCAGTATTACAGCCTACAATTCGAACTTTATACCATCGAACTGGACGGTCGCAGGCGGTGGCATTGGGGTCACTGTCTTGAATGCAGTAGCCAACACTCACATCCTCGTACTCGCGACTGAGAACGTCTCCAATGTCCGCATTCAAAACCTGGAAATCAACGGTCAAGGCGCGGAGACCATTTCCATCGGTATTCAGATTCGCGGATCCACATCGGTCTGGGTAAAAGACTGCTACCTGCACGACGCAAATTCCGCCAACATCGGGGTCGATACTAACAATCCGCACGCCTTCTCAAAAGATATTTGGATTTCGGAAAACCAGATCGGTCGAACCTATGCGCATGCCATTTACAACATTCAGGTAGGTAATTCCAAGAATGTGCACATCATTGGTAACCGCATCAATGATGTGCAAATGGGACAATTCTGTATCGGTGTCGACGGCGGAAATCAGATCGAGATTCGCGACAACTATCTAAACGGTGGCGGCACGGTTTCTGGAGGGATTCAGATCGAGGCCACCGATTATCCTCTCGTCTCTCAGATCACCATAGCTGGCAACCGCATCGAGGGCTTTTCGGGTGGTAGTGGTATCCATATCGTGGCCGTTCACAACAACACACTTCGAGACGCTTCCCTGCTGGAAAACAGCTTAAGAAATGTCAGCCGAGGAATCGCCATCGGAAACTTCAACGGTGAGAATGGTGCAGTTTTGCAAAAAGTTGAAGTTCTAAGGAACACGATCGCGGTGAACGGCTGTTGTTCAGGCATCTACGTTTGGGCCTGGGCACCTGCTCCTATTAGCGGAATCCAAATCGCAAACAACAACCTGGCTGGAGCGGGCAAAGGCGACGGCAATGGAGACATTGTTCTGCGAGGAACTAGAGGGTTAATTACACAGTTCTCCGTTTCTGGTAACCGTATCCAACGGGGAACCTCAGGAAATTACGGGATTTGCCCCATAGATGCCGTCTCTGATGGGTCCCTCGCCTCGAATAATTCTGATGGCGACTCGCGGCGTTCGCTCTGCCGACACGGAAAGAACATCACCTTGACGGATTAGGCGGGCGAATTAAGCCGATTCTACAGCGTGACCAAACTCTTCCTCATTCTCGTTCTCATTAGCCTTACGGAGAACCGACTGCCTTGGCTCAACGTAGCGGCAGTCCTGTTATTTGTCCCACTGTACTTGCTAAGCCAATCGAACCAGGCCAGCAATGTTGATTCTGTGCCGCGTGCAACGTTGCGATGGGTCAAAGCGGCATACGTATTCTGGCTTTTCAGCTATTTGCTCACCCGCGCTCCCATTAGCAATCTTTTCTCTTTCGAATTCCTAAGGAGAGATGGGGCCTTATTCTTTGCCTACTTGCCTTTGATAATCATTTGCAACTATAGCCTCGATCGAAAATTCCTGCAGCAAGCTGTTGCTGCGTATCTGTCGGTTATGTCCGGGGTGGCGGTTCTTGGCGCGTTGGCTTATCTGGAAGCTCTCGGCAATATTTCAATATCTACCGCCATTCTGCCCGAAAATCTGCAAGTGGTCTTTAATAGCGCAACCGCAGGCTATGAATTCCACGGACTCTATGAAGCACATAATGCTGCAGGAGCCGTTTACGGCCTTGCGGCCTGCCTTTCATTGTGCCTTTTAGTATTTTCGGAGCACCGCAAGATCTGGTCACTTCCAAGGTTCTGGTTTTCGGCTACTTTTGTTGGATTAATGCTTTCAAAGTCTAGAACGTCCTATATTGCCTTTGCCGCGACTGCGCTCATGTTCTTGGTGATGAAATCCGGGCATCGGCGCACGATGTTAAAGATTATGATTTTCTTGCTGTTGCCCCTCACCTATTTTCTGGTGGCGCAATCCGACGTCCTGCAACGGGCGCAGGCTGTAGATGATAATGATGACCCGAATATTGTCTCGCGCTGGGTGGGTTTCGAGCGTGCCGTCGACGACTTCATCACCAGTCCAATCATCGGTATTGGCTTGGGCCGATACAACGATGACTATCTTACTTTTTCCGGGACCGAACATGTTGTCTACGTTGCGACCGGCGGGCAGGTTATCAATGAGTCCAGCCACGCGCACAACTCCTATCTGCATTTCTTAGCTGAAGGGGGAGTGATCGGTTTCGGCTTGATGATGGCAATCTGGATTTCTGCCTATCGTTGGACTAGGAGAATTAGAGCCCACTTCAGTGAGAATACCTTCCCCTATGCTTTGGCTGCCGGCGTTCAGGCCTGCATTATCTACGAATTCTGTATCAGCTTCACCGAGCACTCGATGGGAACCGCGGTGACTTCCCTGACTATTTTCACAATGTTCGGTGTACTGAGAAATCTCGCGGGCTCGGTGTTGGCGGAGCAACCCGCTGCGGTGCAGTGCCCTATTCGGTTTCGCCCGTCAACCGCGTAGCATTCTCCAGATCTTCGACTTCAGCTAATGTTGGACCTGATACGACGTGACGTAGGTTTGAAGTTTGTGGGCGAGTTTGCCTCTCGTGCGGTATTTCTCTGTTTCTTTTTCTATGCTGGACGAAAGTTGGGCAGCGTTGAGTTCGGAAACCTGAGTTTAGCCCTCTCAAGCACTTATATCCTTAGCATTATCTTCTTGGATCCCGGCTTGAATCTGTCAACCATCCAGTTGCTTGTCTCCAATAAGGAACGGGCCGGCAACACCGCCAGTGTAATTTTCACTAGCAAACTGCTGCTTTGTCTTCCCCTGATGTTCTCGGTCTGGCTGCTGAGCCGAGCCTTTACGACTAGGCTGCCATCATTCTGGATTCTTTTTCTTGCAACTCTTTACGCCGTTTTTACCGCAATTCTTGAATACCTGGCTTGTATCACCAATGCCTTCCACCGCATGGATCTGGAAGCAATGTTCAAGATTGTGAACCGCTTCTCGATCGTCTTGTTTTGCGCGCTTGCATTGCGCATCGAGCGCAGCACCGCGGCGGTGCTGTGGGCTATGTGGCTTTCCACCTTTGCCGCCTGTGTGTTGGCATGGATACTTCTCAAGCGCCAATTAGTTTCGATTTACCTTGCCTGGACCTACGCAACTATTAAAGAAGCCGTACGCATTGGCCTGCCGATTGCCGGCACAATGATGATAATGATCGTTTACCTAAAGTGGGACATACTTGTCCTCTCCTACTTTAATATTGGTCGACAGGAGATTGGATGGTATGCCGGTGCATTCAAGATTACTGAAGCGTTCACCGCTTTGCCCAGCATCCTGGCTACCGGGCTGTTCCCTATCATGGTACAGTTGCGCCTTGAAAATCCCGATGCACTGAACCGCATCTTACGCACGGCTACCAAAGCGGTTCTCCTTTTTTCAATTCCGACTGCCGCTGCTATCAGCCTATTCAGCCGGCCAATTATCATGCTGGTTTATGGTCGCGCATTTGCTCCAGGCGCAAATGTCTTAGCCGTGTTGATCTGGTGCATCGTACCGATGTTTCTTTATTTCTACCTCATTTATGTCAACGTTGCTGCTGGACACGCCACTTTCAACCTGATCGCGGGCTGCGTAGCGCTGATAGCGGGCTTGATTGCAAACACCGTGCTGGTTCCAAGACTCGGCTATATCGGTGCCGCCTGGGCTGCGTTAATTGCCAATACGAGTTTTGCGTTACTGGCGGCGTGGAAAGTTTGTGGGCTATTCCGGAGCGCCAGTATTGCTCCCATGCTCTTAAAGTTATTGGCGGCAGGAGCACTGATGATCACTGTCGGATTTTTCACGCCGGCGACCATGGAAGTCCAATTTGGTTTAGCGATGTTGGTTTACGTCATCGTGCTTATGTCCGTGGGAGTGGTTGGCAGCGAAGACGTTTCTTTGCTTGTGCGCATACTGCAAATCCGCGTTCGGCCGTCCGCTCAAGCTTGATGCGGAGCAATGCGGGGCCTTGGGATGAAGAAAAACCTGAGAGCCTCGTGGGGTGCATTAGGGTTGCGTTAACGGTCGTATTTCGATACGAGGGGTCGGAATGAGTCTCGGCACTCAGATCAGAACGAAGCTGCAGCATGTAGTCCAACCGACTCTGGTGCGCTACGGCTGGCGTGGCCCCACAGGGACGCCATTGATCAATCTGCAGAAAGGAAAGTCCTTCGGCTACGACGAGGAGCATCTCATCCGTCAGGCCGCAGGCATGGTGTCTACCCACACCATGTCAACTTTCGAGCGGCTAGCGACCCTGTGGCAGCAAGTACGATATCTGGACCGTTATTCGATTTCAGGAGCTCTGGTGGAGTGCGGGGTATGGAAGGGAGGATCCTCGGGGATGATGGCTCTGGCTCACATGGCTTCCTGTCCACGGGCAAATCGTGAACTGCACCTGTTCGACAGTTTCGAGGGTCTTCCTGAACCGCGCTCCGATAAAGATGGTGCCGCGGCGGTAGAGTATGCTCATAACCGGGCCAGCGGAGCGCTTCGTTCGATCAATGAGTGCGTTGGAACCCTGCAGGAGAATCGCGACTTGTTGGAGCGGCAACTCCAATATCCTTCCGATTTATTGTCGTATCACGTGGGATGGTTCGAAAACACCGTTCCACAGTCGGCCGTTGGGATTTCCAAGATCGCATTGCTGAGGCTTGATGGCGACTGGTATGAGTCCACTCGTGTTTGCCTTGCGCACTTGTACCCGCAAGTGGTCACGGGTGGAGTCGTCGTCATCGACGACTATGGACATCACGAGGGCTGCCGGAAAGCTGTTGACGAATTCTTGAAATCCTTGGCAGAACCAGTCCTTCTTAACCACATCGATTACACCGGCCGATACTGGATTCGCGTGAATCGTTAACCCTACAGACTACCTAATTGAATGAGTGTCATTGCCGAAAGCTGTCGCCCGGGAAGCAAAGCCACCCTTGAAATTCGGGAGTCTGGTATCTCGCCGATGCACATCGTGGTTGCCAACGACTTTGCCCACGTAAACGGTGGAATGGCGCAAGTTGCGGTGCGTTCCGCCATCGGACTCGCCCAACGTGGCTACCATGTCACATTTTTCGCGGCCGTCGGACCGGTGGATGCCGCTTTCGACAAGGCTGGTGTGGATGTCGTTTTCACCGATCAATACGACATCAAGACTGATCCCGTACGTATCCGCGCCGCCAGTCAAGGTCTCTGGAATTTTCGCGCAGCAGCCAGGATGAAAGAGCTGCTGGCTCGGCTTCCTGCCGATCGTACGATTGTTCACATTCACGGTTGGACAAAGTCTCTTTCTTCCAGTTTTATCCGTGCTGCACTTGATCGTGGCGTACGGGTTGTGATCACGCTGAATGACTACTTCTTCGCTTGCCCCAATGGCGGCTTTTTCAACTTCACCCGAGGACAGGCCTGTCATTTGCAGCCGCTTTCTTTGGCTTGCCTGAGAGAGAACTGCGATCGTGATGGCTACCTGGAAAAGATCTGGCGTAGCGCGCGCCAGGCAATTCAGAACCACATCGGCATAACGCAACGTTCTCTGCTCACCTTTGTTACCGTCTCAGACTTTAGTGAAACCGTGCTTAGAGAATACCTACCCCCGGGCGCTCCACTCTTTCGAATCACGAATCCCTGTGATTTGCCTCAGAGTGAACCGGTGCCCGTCGCTCGCAATGTGCCTTTCGTTTTCGTAGGGCGCCTGTCGGCCGAAAAGGGCTTATCGCTATTGGCGAAGGCCGCGCGTGAACTCGATGCTCCTGTTGTATTCGTAGGAGACGGCCCGTGCCGCGAAGAAATCTTGAATTGCAATTCCAAAGCAGTAATTACCGGCTGGCAGTCCCGCGAACAGATTTCAACGCTCTTGCGTTCGGCTCGTTGCTCAGTTTTGCCCTCGTTGTGGTATGAAGCGCAGCCCTTGTCGATCAACGAAGCAGCGTCGATCGGCGTGCCCGCCATAGTTCCCGACCAGTGCGCCGCCGCCGAAATGGTGGAGAACGGCGTAACCGGCCTGTGGTTCAAGACCGGCAACTGCTCCGACCTCCGACAAAAAATGGAGTTGATGCTTGACAATGAGCGTGCATCCAAAATGGGCTGTGCCGCTTACGAGCGCTATTGGAAGCAGCCGTTTACTCTCGAAAGACACGTTCACGAGCTGGAACGATGTTATGCGTCCATTCTCGCGTCCTCCTAGGGACATGGCAGATCGTACCCACGATAGGAGTCTAAATACAGAATGGTCACTACACGCATACTAAATTTCCTCTCGCTCATGATGACTCACCCAAGGGATGCCTTTGACCGACTGGAAGGAATTGTGGATCTTCGATGGGAGCGCCTCCTGCCCCGACCGTTCCAATATGATGCTTGTGAATTCAATGCGCTTCTGGGAAGTTTAGAGAAGGCTACCGGATACCCGTTATCTCAATTCCTTGAAGAACCCGCATTTCTGCAGATCGAGGAGCAGGTGCAAGCGGAACTCAGCGCACTTCCGCAGGATGCGCCGTTCCCTGCTTTTATGAACGGGGATCTCACACTAGCTCGCCTGTGCTACGTCTTGTCGCGGGCTCACCAGCCTATGCATGTGGTGGAAACCGGCGTGTGTTACGGCGTAACGACCGCCTTTGTTCTGCAGGCCATAAAAGAAAATGGGCGCGGATGGCTTCACAGCGTTGATCTACCGCCTTTGGGAAAACAAGCGGACCAGTTCATTGGCAAGGTCGTCCCTGCGCGCCTGCGCTCTAGGTGGCAATTTCACCGCGGCAGCAGTAAGCATCTGTTGCACAGGCTATTAACAGAGATTGGGAGTGTGGGCCTGTTTGTCCATGATAGTTTGCATACCTACCGCAATATCCGACGGGAGCTTGAATTGATTACCAAGTTCTTGTCGCCGGGCGCCCTAGTCATTTGCGACGACATTGAAGGCAACCCCGCATTCCACGAGTGGATCGACAAAGTTCGTCCGGGTTATTGGCAGACTCTCAAGCAACAGAATAAATCATCGCTGGTGGGAGTGGCTGCGTTTCTGGATGCGAAATCGCGAGATCTGCAGCCTGATTGTGAAGCCACGGCTCAAGCATGAAACCATTCTTCCTAAACGAAAGCACCTCATCAGTTTTGCAGGAGTTGCGCGTAGCCATCGTGCATTACTGGCTCCTGCGTCGGCGCGGAGGAGAGCAGGTTGTTGAATCTCTGGCAGAAATGTTCCCGAATGCGGATCTATTTACGTTGTTGGTCGATCGCAATGCTTTATGGGAGCCTCTCCGCAGCCGCAACATTCAAACATCGTTTCTCCAACGCATTCCCGGTATCGTTCGACACTACCAAAAGTTCTTGGCGCTTTGCCCTCTGGCACTCGAAAGTTTTAATTTCGACGGTTACGATCTCGTGATCAGTTCCGAATCTGGCCCGGCGAAGGGTATTCTCACTGGCACCCGGACTTGTCATATTTGTTATTGTCACACCCCCATGCGTTATCTATGGGACAAGTATTTCGAATATCGCGATCACTGCGATGGGACGATCAAACGCCAAGCGTATTCCCTGATCAGCCATTACATGCGCTTATGGGACGTGACGAGCGCAAACCGGGTTGATCACTTTATAGCTAACTCCCACAATGTCGCGGCTCGCATTCAAAAAACCTACAGGCGTGCAGCACGGGTCATTTATCCACCTGTGGATGTGGAGCAATACAAACTCGCTGATCGCGAGCCAGAGGACTTCTATTTAGTCGTGAGCCAACTTGTCGTCTACAAGCGTGTGGATCTTGCCGTGGCCGCGTGTAACCGACTGGGCCGGAAGCTGGTCGTGATTGGAGCGGGAGAGGAGTTCGAGAATATCAAAAAGGCCGCAGGCCCAACTGTAACAATGCTTGGATGGCAAGAGTCGAATATTGTTCGGGACTATTACCAGCGCTGCCGGGCTCTGATCTTTCCTGGACAAGAAGACTTCGGTATGACGCCGGTGGAAGCCCAAGCGAGCGGACGACCGGTAATTGCCTTTGGACACGGAGGAGCACGCGAAACCGTGGACGGTAATTTGGTAGAGGACTACTCACTGGAAAGCGATGCAACCGGCATTTTCTTTCAAGAACCGTCGGTAGACTCGTTGGTAGCAGCCATCCTCAGATTCGAACTCAATGAGAAACGGTTTTCACCGGTAAGAGTCAGAGCACATGTACAACATTTCAGCACAGAACGTTTTAAGGCGGAAATGGCGCAGTTTATCGCTGAGAAGATAGACGATTTTTCTAGCCCGCTTCAACCCCACACACCGATATCCAGGTTGTGCATCAGCCAGTAATTTACAGGGACAGTTTTCGAGCTCCTAAGACGTCATGAATACCGTCGACTACAGTTCTTCCCTATCGCAAGCGGCACCAGAACTGCTTACGGCCGCTAATTGGAGTCCAGCCCGCCGCCCTCTGTGGGCTGACGCAATCAAGCGAGCTATTGATTTCCTTGGTGCAGCCACAGGTTTAGTCTTCCTGTTCCCTGTTCTTGCTGTTATTGCCATATTGATAAAGTTACACGATGGTGGGCCAGTCTTTTATCGACGCAGGGTTGTAGGAACACAGGGCCCTTTTGACGCGTTCAAGTTTCGAACTATGTGCACCGACGCCGATGTAATGCTTCAAAACGACCCTGTGATGCGCCAGAGGTTCGAAGAGAATTTCAAACTTAAGAGTGATCCTCGTGTGACCAAAATGGGCGCACGATTGCGCAAGCATAGCCTGGACGAACTGCCTCAACTCTTCAACGTTCTCATCGGTCAGATGACGCTGGTCGGACCCCGGATGATTACAGCCGAGGAACTGGGAAAATACGGCGAGTATCAGGCGATGCTCCGATCTGTCAAACCTGGGCTGACAGGCTATTGGCAAGTGAACGGCCGACAAAATCTTGCCTATACCCAGCGAGTTGAAATGGATCTTTATTACATTGCCCACTGGAGCCTGATTCTCGATTTCCGCATCTTAGCCGCCACCCCATGGAGGGCTCTGAAAGGAGATGGCGCTTTTTGAGACAACCAACTATTCTCGTTACCGGTGGAG
>Ga0335077_10009573_pt1 | contig 12029 bp, 11 predicted proteins | sample Lox_Sample_31_FD_207151 | JGI IMG/M metagenome (GOLD analysis project Ga0335077, IMG submission 207151) | Soil microbial communities from Loxahatchee National Wildlife Refuge, Florida, United States - Lox_Sample_3.1 | ecosystem: Environmental > Terrestrial > Soil > Wetlands | place: USA...
AAAAAGGAAACCGGGCTGGTTGGCCCGGTTTCGGTTATGGCGTCGGGTTGTGATGCGGTTACATCTCAAACCGACGCGGGCTGACGGTCAAAATGCCATGGCCCAATTGTGGCCAGAGGACTGCATTTCTTCGCGCCGGCCAGAAAGTCACAAGGAGCGAAGCAATCTCGGGGGAGTGGGTTGCAAATTCGCAGCCAAACATGACCCGCAGTACTAGATCAGGAATATTTAGTAAGACATTGATTTATAAACAGTTGATGGCTTTGTATCGATTAACTTGATGGCTTCGATCGATATTCTGTAGGCGCAGTGCAAACTCTTGCATAGCTTAGGGCGACAAAGGTCCCAGAACGGGCAACACGATTCGTGCGGGCGCGCATGGCTGCGCACGGGCGAGGAGGGCCGCGCCTACATGGGCTATAGCTCGCGACGGCCTTCCATGGCTTTCAGCATGGTGATTTCATCTGTGTATTCGATATCGCTGCCGACCGGGATGCCCATGGCGATGCGAGTCACCTTCAGGCCCGAGCGGCGGAGTTGGCCAGAAAGATAGACAGCCGTAGCTTCGCCTTCCACAGTCGGGTTGGTGGCGATGATGACTTCGTCGGCCTGGCCATTCTCCACACGGCTGAGCAAGTTCGCGATTCGCAGGTGCTCAGGGCCGACTCCATGCAAGGGAGAGATGGCCCCGTGAAGCACGTGATACACGCCATTGAAGTGCTTGGTCTTTTCGATAGCGGCGATGTTGGTGGGTTCCTCTACCACGCAGATGAGCCGCTGATTGCGCGTCGGGCTGCTGCAGTACACGCAGGGATCGATATCAGTGATGTTATTGCAAGTCGAGCAGAGGTGGAGGCTGGCCTTGACGTCGCGCACGGCTGCGGCGAGGGCTTCGGCATCGTCCTCGCTGGAGCGGAGAATGTGGAAGGCGAGCCGCTGTGCGGTCTTGCTGCCGATCCCGGGCAGTTTCTTCAGTTCGTCAATGAGCCGGGTCATCGGCTCGGCAAATTTGGACATTGGAGAATTGGTAATCTTGCAGCCGGGTAACTTGAAGCGAGCGTCCGGCCAGTTTTTGAAGTTGCCACATTACCCGACTACAAGATGGCACATCTCAAGGCTGCCCCAGGCCTAATCCGCCCAGCATACCGCCTACCGTGGATTGCATGGCTTCATCGACCTTTCGCGATGCCCCGTTGACTGCGGCCGTGACCAGATCCTGCAGCATTTCCAGGTCGCCGGTTTTGACGGTCTCGGGGTCGATCTTCATGCTCAGGACCTGCTTGCGGCCGTCCATTTTCACGATGACACTGCCTCCACCGGACGAGGCTTCAACGACGGTCTGCTGCATCTTCTGCTGCAGAGTTTCGTATTGCTGCCTGGCTTGCGACATCAATTCCTGCAGGTTGAATCCGCTCATAGTTTCCTTATCCAGTGGCACGCCACTGAGCAGCGTGTCTAGCGTTTCTCGCGGTAGTCAATGATGGTCCGTATCTCAGCGCCAAATTTTTCCTTGAGGCGGCGAACTACGGGATCCTGCTCAGCGCGGCCCCGGCCGCCGCTGTTTGACCCGGGCCGTGCCACCAAAGGTTGCGGAGTTCCGCCAGGCACCACCTTGAACTTCATGGGCCTTCCGGCAACGCCACTCGCTGTGGCGATGGCCAGGCGTTTGGCATCGGCTCCGAGAGACATATCAATCACCGTCGCCGACGAGGTGACCCTCACCACAAGTTCGTTTGCCTCCGTCTGCCACTCGCCGGCTTCGAGCATTGACACCAGCATGTTATGGCTTGCCCCGGACAAAGCATTGAGCACTGCGGCGCGCATGTCGCCGGGCGGCCTGGCGGGATTGGCGCCAGGAGCGCTTTCTGCGTCTTCCAGAGCCACTTCCGGCACCGGTTCGACTGCGGCGGAGCCCATGATTACCGGCACCGGGAGTGGCGCCACGACACGCGGCCCGGGGGTTGTTGACGGTTCGATCGAGAGCTGAGGCTTGCTGCCGGCTTTGCGTGCTGAATCTGCCGCGAAGGGGGAAACATTGCTGGCGCGGCTCTGCGCTGCAGGTTCGCTTCTGCGGTTATCGGCGACTACTGTCGGCCGCCCTGGGTTGCGCGCTGCGGCGGGTGCCTCGGCGGCTTCGCTGAGCCACTGCTCGAGGGGCAACAGGCGTTGCGCGTGCGCCATCTTCAAAAGGCCGAGTTCCAGGTGGAAGCGCTGCTCCTGCCGGTAGCCGAGTTCGCTGTGGGTACGCAGCATGATCTGCAAATGGCGGGCCAGGTCTTCTTCGCTGAACAATGCAGCCACCCGGGTCACCCGCTGGCGTTCGTCGCCGGAGATTTGCAGCAGGGAAGACTCTCCGCCCGCGATTTTGGCTACGGTGGCGTTGCGCAGGAAATGCACCATCTGGCGGGCGAAATGTGCGGGATTCTGGCCTTCGCTGAGCAGTTTGTCCACCAGGCGCAACACTTCATCGCTGGCGTTGCCGGCTACCGCCTGCATCACTTCTTCGAGAGTTCCCGAAGGCGCTTTGCCCACGAGTTGCCGTACCGTCTCTGCGGTCAAGTGGCCACTGCTGGAAGCGACCGCCTGGTCCATAATGGAAAGGGCATCGCGGAGGGAGCCGTCGCCCGCTTCCGCCAGCAATGCCAGGGCATCTTCCGCGGCTTCGACTTTCTCCTTCGCGGCGATGGCGCGCAGCTGACCCAGGGTGTCTTCGAAACGCACGGCATGAAAGCTGAAATTCTGGCAGCGCGAACGGATGGTCTGGGGAATGTCCTCCGGTTGAGTGGTGGCCAGCATGAAGACCACGTGGCCGGGCGGCTCTTCCAAAGTCTTCAGGAGCGCATTGAAGGCCGCGTCAGTGATCTGGTGGGCTTCATCGAGGATGTAGATTTTGTAGCGGTCACGGGCGGGGCGATAGCGGGCGGCCTCGCGCAGTTCACGGATTTCGTCAATGCCGCGGTTGGTGGCAGCGTCGATTTCGATGACATCCACTGAATTGCCTGCCCTGATTTCGGTGCAGGAGTCGCAAATACCGCATGGCTCGGGAATCGGCTTTTCGGCGGAGCGGCAGTTGAGCGCCATTGCCAGAATGCGAGCCACCGTCGTCTTGCCGATGCCCCGGTGGCCGCTGAAAATGTAGCCGTGGGCGATTCTGCTTTGCTCAATAGCGTTCTTGAGCGTGCGGGTTACATGCTCCTGCCCGATAACATCGGAAAATTTTTGCGGACGGTATTTACGGGCCAGGACCTGGTAGCTCATGACGAGGAACGACTGATTATACGTGAGGAGACGGGGTCCGGGGCGTGGGGTTTTCCGCGTTCTCCCCGAAAGCTCTTGCCTGGGAAGCGCTTTGCAGATAGGCTTCTAGCGAGGTCGAGGCTGTGGAAACACTGTGAAGGAGATGTCTCCGTGCAACTGAAACTGAGCACCCGAACCGTGGACGGCATTCTGATCGTTGATTGCAGCGGACGCATTATTTTTGGCGAAGAATCCAGTCTGTTGCGCGACACCATCAAGAAAGTCCTGCCTGAGAACAAGAAGATCGTTCTCAACCTTTCCGGCACCAACTACATTGATAGCGGCGGCTTGGGCACCCTGGTATCACTCTATACATCGGCGAAGAACGCCGGCAGCTCAATCAAGCTGGCCAATTTGACGCAGCGTGTTGGCGACCTGCTGCAAGTGACCAAGCTGCTGACCGTGTTCGACGTGTATGACAGCGAGCAGAAAGCGCTAGATTCATTCCGCAAAGAGGCCGCGTAGGTCTGAGTCCGCCGCGTTGTCCGCGGTTCTGTCGCCTGGGGACAACTACAGGAAGGCTTGATGCGCGAGCGGATCGCTGCAACCATACGCAAAATTCCCCGAGGCAAAGTTTCCACCTACGGCGCAGTCGCGCGCGCGGCAGGATTTCCCGGCGCGGCCAGGCAGGTGGTGGGCGTACTGCGCCAGTCTGCAGGATTGCCCTGGCAGCGGGTGCTGGGATCTGGCGGGCAGATCAAACTGCAGGGGGAATCAGCCTTCGAACAGCGATTTCGCCTGCAGGCCGAAGGCGTGACTTTCCGCGGCATGCGAGTCGATATGGCCGCACATGAGTTCAAGTTCCGCGGCAGGAAGACTGCGAGAGGTAAGGCGAAACGCTAAGCCTCCCCCGGCAGTCAGCGCGGCAGGGCTGCGGCAGGACTAAAGACCAACGACCTGCACGCTGGTGAAAAACTGCTTTGGACAGTTATCGCAGCGATGAATCGCTGCGCCACCCAAAGTCGGCTGTGACGCCGAGTTTTTCACAGCCTGCTTTACTAGGGACGGTTCTTAAACTGCTCATCAATCTCTACCTGATATCCCGCCACCAGGCGGTTGGTCTCGTTGGCCATGCCAACCACCGCCATCAGTTCCTTGAACATGTCGTCGGTCATTCCTTTTTTGCGGGCAGCGGCAGTATGCGAGGCGATGCAGTAATCGCACAGGTTGCTCACGCTGACGGCAACGTAGATCAACTCCTTAGTCAGTGGATCGATGGCCCCGGGCGCCATGATCTGCTTGATACTCTCCCACGTGCGCTTCAGGGTGACCGGGTCGTGAGCGATCGCTTTCCAGAAATTGTTGATCCAGTCGGTTTTGCGCGTGGCCATAATGTCGTCATACACGGCCCGCACATCCGGGCTAGCGTCCTGATATTCGATGAGGCCAAGAGTTGCCATTTGGGCTCCGCGGGCGAATCTTAAGACGCAGAGATCGCTGAGAACGGCCGCAGAGAGCGCGAGGCAGAAGGCTTCGGCGTCGGCTGCAGTTCTTCGCGCACTCCGGGGTCTAGGGTTGTGGCAGTTCGCCGCCGAGCAGTCTTCCTAGATTTACCGCCGGGCAACGCACGCCGACATAGAAATGGCCGAACAGCGCGAATACCGCGCTCACTTCGTCGAACCGCATCTCGTAGATGAGCTTCTTGAACACGAGAGGATCATCGGCAAACAGATCAACCCCCCATTCCCAGTCGTCAAAGCCGATGGAGCCGGTAATGATCTGCTTCACCTCGCCAGCATACCGTCGTCCGACCAGGCCGTGTTCGTTCATCTGCCGGGCGCGCTCTTCGATGGGCAGAGTGTACCAGTTCTTGGCTTCACCGCGGCGGCGGTCCATGGGATAAAAACAGATGTAGCGATGCTTGGGCATCTCGGGGTAGAGCCTGGAGCGCATGGCCTCTTTCTGGCGCACCATGGTCTCCTTAACCTCGCGGTTCCACTCTTCTGAGTGTGCCTCAACGCCACGGTCGGCCAGGGCTTTGTAGACCTTGATGGTCGATTCATACAGCCCCAGCTCAATCACTGACAAATAGGAACTCGTCGCTTCCAGGTAGTCGCTCAGCCGTAATCGCGCAAGCTGAAGCTCGCCCTGGTTAAGCTGATCAAATCCGTTGCGGAAGTGGACGAACATCAAATCACCTTTGTGCCCCAGCAGCGAAAAAAGCGCGGACTGGCCCTGAGGATTTTCCTCCATCCGGGCCAGCACGCCGGTTGCCTCGGAGACGATCTCCGATTTTTGCGCCTCTGGAAGCGCGCGCCATGCCGGCCATCGGAATCGCACCATCTGATGGAGCACGCTGTAGCCTTCGATGGTGAGCGGGACAGCAGGAATACCGGCTGCTTCGGTTTGCGGATGAACTGTGCGGAAAGCTGACATGTGAGTCCTCTGGCGCCCACCATTGTATCCGGGTTCGACGCTGAGCAGAATCGGCGAGTGAAACATGATCCTGCATCCGGGGGCAGAGCCCGGTCAGGCGTGCTGGGCTGCGGCTTGCTGGTCCTCCGGGCTTTTGCGGGCTGCCGGCAACCCCGCCACTTCAGCCCTGGTTCGAGGCAGGCTTTCGGGATACTTCTGCTGCAGGAATTCGATGAGCCGTTCGCGCGCGTGGCAGCGCAAGTCCCAGGCTATGGATCCGCTGGCAGCGCTCATCAGGGCTCGCAACTCAACGGTGTGCTCCGACGCGTTCGTTACCTGCAAGCCCCATACTCTCTTGTCCCACATTTTCGAGGCTTCGAGAATGCGGTGAAGTTCCTGCCGTACTTCTTCCACCGGCACGGTGTAGTCGGTGTAGAGAAAAACCGTTCCCAGCAAGGCCGAAGACTGCCGGGTCCAGTTTTGAAAGGGCTTTTCGATGAAATAGGAGAGCGGCACCACGAGGCGGCGAAGGTCCCAGATCCGCACTACGACGTAAGTCGTGCGGATTTCCTCGATCCAGCCCCATTCGCCTTCCACGATCACGACATCATCGATCCGAATGGGCTGAGTCAGCGCAATCTGCACGCCGGCAATGATATTGGAGAAAGTGGAACGGGCGGCAAGGCCGGCAAGCAGCGCGGCCAGTCCAGCGGAAGCAAACAGGCTCTCTCCGACGTGACGGATGCTGGGGAAGGTCATGAGCATAACGGCGATGCTGATGACAATCACGGCGATCACTGCGATGTGGCGGAGCACCTGCACCTGAGTCTGAATTTGCCGTGCGAAGAGATTGTCCTCCACATTCACGGCGTGGCGGAGAGCGATGAAATCGCGCAAGAAGTCGATGCACGCGATGACTAGCCAGGCGATGGTAGCCGTGAGCAGCAGGCCGGCAAAATGCGTTGCCGGATTCACGATATTCGGAGAGAGTGGAACGAAGGGAATAACGGACAGCACTGCCAGAACCGGCAGCACGAGACGTGCAGGCTTCTCGAGGTAGCGCACCAGGAAGTCATCGATGTGCGCAGCCGTGCGGCGAGCGAACCGCTTGGCAAGGGTGAAGATGACCCAGTGTGCAGCGAGGCTCAGAACGATGGCGCCGCCGATGAGGCTCAGAGCCCAGAGCCAGTTTTTCCAGTGAGCGATGATGGCCGACATCTACCGTTAGACCGTCGGGGCGCGGGCGCGGTTGCCTACCAACGCGTCAATGCGCGCCAGTTCTCTGCCGTCAGGCTGAGTTTCACGTAATTTCGTCAGTGCGGCTGCAAAGTTACTTGGCCGGTTAGGGCGATTTCGGACGAAGAAGGGCCGACCAATACGTCAAAGCTGCCGGGTTCGGCAGTCCAGCGGTGGTTCTTTACGTCGTAATAGGAGAACGCCCGCTGGTTGAGAGCAAGGGTAACGTGTTTGGTTTCGCCAGGAGAGAGCATGACTTTGGAGAATCCCTTCAACTCCTTTACGGGCCGGGGAACGGTGGAGTGCTTGTCGCCGACGTAGACCTCTGCAATTTCAGTGCCGGCGCGCGCGCCGGTATTGGTGATATCAAAACCGACCGTTACCGGCTGTCCGGCGGAGAAACTCGCGGGAGAAAGAGTCAGATTCTTGTAGGCGAAGGTTGTGTAGGACAGTCCATACCCGAAAGGGAACAGCGGCTTGACGCTCGCCTTGTCGAAATGGCGATATCCGACAAATACTCCTTCGGAATAGGTGATCTTTTTGTCTGTTCCTTGAGGGTAGTAGCTATCGTGCACGGCGTTGTCCTCCCACCGGCGCTCCCAGGAAATTGGCAGCTTGCCGGCGGGACTGGCCTCCCCAAAGAGCAACTCAGCCAGAGCGGTGCCGGCCTCCTGGCCGGAGTACCAGCCTTCGAACAACGCGGGGACCTGATCAAGCCAGGAACTGGCATCTACCGCGCCGCCTGAGGTCACTACCACGATGGTGTTCTTGTTGGCGGCGGAAATCTCCTTGACCAGCTCGTCGTGGCCCGGAGGCAGACGGAATGTGCGGTCGGAGCCTTCACTTTCGCTGCTCGGGTCGAAGCCAACAGCCAGCACGATGACATCGACTTTGATAGCCAGGGCTCTCGCTTCCGGCTCGACAACGCCGGCAAGGTTCACAATCCCCGCGCGGATATCCACGCTGCCCCAGTTTCCGCGAGAAAGCTCAGCGGTAACTTTATGCGCTCCCGCCGTCAAGTTCACGTCGGCGACCGCCACCATGGCATTGCAGCCCGTCCAGTTATCCAGCAGCAACTTGTCATCGAGAAACAGGCGCCCGCGCCCGAGTTCTGCGGGCCCTTGCAGGAACACCTCATACGCGCCCGCGGTTGGAGCCGTGTAGTAGCCAGTCCAACGGGCAGACCGAAACTCCGAAGAAAGCCCCTGGTAGCCGCTCCAGTCGCTGTTGAAGTCGATGTGAGAATCGATTTTGACTTCGTCCGGCCTGCCCCTGAGGTCAGGCGACTTAAAGTGCTCGACCCTCAGCCCCTCTTTGCCGCCCGAAGGGGCCGTCATGAAGGCAGTGGACGCCGCCATCTCCTGGACGCCAGGCAAGCCCCGCTGATAGTAAACGGTGGCGGAATGGCCGAGATAGTTCGAAATCCCTTGCAGGTAGCTGACCGTGGCGAAAGGAGCGACCCCTGCGCTGCCGCCGCCCACCGGTTGACCGGGATAGGCGCCAGGCCCGATTACGGCGATGGTCCTGACCTTGTTCTTGTCCAGGGGCAGCAGGCTGCCTTCATTCTTGAGAAGAACCATACCGGAACGCACTGCGTCGAGAGCGACGGTTCGTCCCTCCTGGTTGAAGAGCGATATCGAACTGTCGGTTTGTTCGTTGTCGAGCCAGCCAAAACGGACGGCGTCACGCAGGATACGCCGGACTTTATCGTCAATCGTGGCTTCGCTCACCTTGCCTGCCTTGATGGCCGGAAGGAGCGTGGCGCGGTTGAGGTTTTTGCCGGACGGCATCTCCAGATCGAGCCCGCCATTAGCGGCGGCAACGCCATCGTACGTGGAGTCCCAGTCAGACATCATCACGCCGTCGAAGCCCCATTCCTTTTTGGCCACGTCATTGTTCAGATAGCCGTTCTGGGTCATGTGCTGGCCGTTGGTGAGGTTGTACGAGTCCATGATGGCGCCCACGTGGGCCTCTTTCACCGCGGCCTCGAACGCGGGGAGGTAGATCTCACGCATGGTGCGTTCGTCGATGATGGAATCGCTGTCGTGCCGCAATACCTCGGAATTGTTTCCCATGAAATGCTTGATGGTGGCACTCACCCTCTGGCTCTGCATGCCCTTGATGTAACCTACCGCCATGCGCGCAGCGAGGAATGGATCCTCGCCGAAATATTCGAAGTTGCGGCCGTTCATGGGAGCGCGGTAGATGTTCACTCCCGGCCCAAGCATGAAGTGAACGCCGCGAGCGCGAGCGTCCTGTCCGATCACCGCGCCGGCGCGTTGGGCGAGCTCGGGATCCCAACTGGCGGCAAGGGCGATGCCGCCGGCAAGGGTGGTGGCAGGCCCGTAATTGCGGACACCGATAGGCCCGTCCGACATCTTCAGGCGCGGCAGTCCGATGTGCTTGACGTCGCGGATGTAGAAATCGTCCAGGCCGCCCAGCAGATCCACTTTTTCTTCGAGGGAAAGCTGCTTGAGCAGGGAATCAACGCGAGCTTCGACGTTATCCTGCGCATAAGATCGAAGCGGACTGATAAAGCAGAATACTGCCGAGAAAACGAGGACTACGAGGAGCCTGACTTTATCCGGCATTGAGGCCTCGCCATGCGATTTGAACGCCGCCGCCAAAATCCGCGACGCTCAACAAACGCTTTAACCTAGACCTCGCTGCAAGATGTTGTCAAATGAGCAGCGCGTTTCGTCTGTGACCGCATCGCGGACATTCGCGCGCTCTGTGCATGTGACTCTTGCATTGCGCAAGTCGACAGCCGCTGGGGTCACAATCCAAATCAAAAACGAACACCGCGGATCACCAAGATACTTGCACGAAGAGAGGCCGCCGTTCATGAATACGGCGCCGGCAGCTTTTGGCTGCGGCGGAACCTGCGCATTTCGTCCTGCTGGTGAGTACGAAGGCGGAGATTCGAACGGGGCTTTGGGCCCCGCCCAGACCCAGAGCCTGTGCTGTAGTAGATTGTTCTTTGTCATTTCCTGAGGGAAAACGCCACTATGAAAGCTCTTCTGCTCTCCGAGTATCGCAAGCTGGAAATTGCCGATCTGCCTGCGCCCGCGGCGGGTCCGAAACAGGTTTTGGTCCGGGTAGCGGCGTGCGGCATTTGCGGCAGCGATGTGCACGGCTACGACGGCTCTTCCGGCCGGCGCATTCCACCCATCGTCATGGGCCATGAAGCCGCCGGCACGGTAGCCGCGGTGGGCGCCGGGGTGACCGGGTTCTTGCCTGGGGACCGCGTTTCCTTCGATTCCACCGTCTCCTGCGGACAGTGCCGTTATTGCCAGCGTGGCCAGATCAACCTCTGCGATCGTCGCCAGGTGCTTGGGGTTTCCTGCGGGGACTACCGCTGCGCCGGAGCATTCGCAGAATATGTAGTGGTACCAGAGCACATCGTTTGCCGTTTGCCAGATCGTTTATCTTTCAACGAAGCCGCAATGCTTGAGGCGGTGGCCGTGGCTTTGCACGCGGTTACGCTGTCGGGAGTGACCGCGAGCGACACGGCCTTGGTGATTGGCGCGGGCATGATCGGGTTGCTCGCTCTTCAATCTTTGCGTGCGGCGGGATGTGCTCGGGTGCTGATCGCCGACATCGATGGCTCGAGGCTCAAGCTCGCCAAGGAAGTGGGTGCGACGGAAGTCTTGCAGGCCAGCGGAAAAGAACTTCTCTCCGAAGTCTTGCGCCTGACGGGAGGAAATGGGGCCGATGTGGTGATTGAGGCCGTGGGTATCGATGTTACTGTTCGCGGGGCGGTGGACTGCGTTCGCAAAGGCGGGACAGCCGTGCTCGTTGGAAATGTTACGGCAGAGGTCACGCTGCCGCTGCAGAAGGTGGTCACGCGGCAGATCCGCTTGCAAGGCTCGTGTGCTTCCGAAGGCGAATACGAAAAGGGAATCGAGCTGGTCGCGAGCGGAGCGATTCGTGTGAAACCGCTGATCACGGCCGTTGCTCCCCTGGAAGATGGTCCGGGCTGGTTTGAGCGGTTGTATTCGCGAGAGCCCAATCTGATGAAAGTGGTGCTGAGCCCGGAGCTGCGCCCATGAACGACTTGCCCACTAACAGCGGCTTGTTCGATCTGACCGGCCGTGTTGCGATCGTCACGGGCACCAGCCGCGGGTTAGGGCAGTATCTCGCACGTGCTCTCGCCCTGGCCGGAGCAGACCTGGTGCTGACCAGCCGTGATCGCCGAAGCCTGGCGCAGTTTGAGGCTGAAATCAACGATCTCGGCCGGCGCACGCTCGCCCTTGAACTCGACGTTCGCAGACAAGAGAGCATCGAACGGATGGTGAGCGAGGCTGAAGCGGCCTTCGGCCATCTGGATATTCTGGTCAACAATGCCGGCTGCAACGTGCGCAAGCCAGCACTGGACGTCACCTGGGACGACTGGAACCTGATTCTGGATACGAACCTGCGTGGGAGCTTCTTCGTGGCCCAGGCGGTTGCTCGTCGCATGGCTCAGCGCGGCTACGGGCGCATCATCAACATCGGCTCGGTTACCAGCGTTGCCGGCTATGCGGGCCTTGGCCCCTATGGCGCCAGCCGTGGCGGGATTCGGCAGCTCACCATGAGTCTTGCTGACGACTGGGGAAAATTCGGCATCACGGTGAATTGCCTTGCTCCGGGCTGGTTTCGCACAGAGCAGAACAAAGTGATGTACGAGGACGAGGATTGGGTCCGGTACCTGATCGACAGGATTCCTGCCAAACGGCCGGGACAGCCACATGATCTCGATGGAGCGGTGGTATTTCTGGCATCCGAGTCCAGCCGCTATGTGACGGGGCAGACTCTGCTAGTGGATGGCGGCATTTCTACCGGCGCAGTTCGTGCCCTGCCGCAGCGCAGATAAGCCGGCATGCTTTTGGCGCTGTAGGTCGTAAGCTCTGACTGTTTACTTGTGCGTGGCATACTGGCTTGCACCCATCAGATGGAGAGAGACATAAGGTTCGTCTCCTACCACCCAGCTGTCATGTCCGGGAGCGATGTAGAAGATATCGCCCGGCTTCATCTCGATGACGCGGCCGTCATCCATTGCTGCGACGGCGCGGCCGGCAACTACCAGGCCGACGTGTTCCACCATGCAACTCTTCGCGCCGACCGCCTTACCGACGTGCACAGACCATTTCCAGCCGGGT
>Ga0335077_10009574_pt1 | contig 12029 bp, 21 predicted proteins | sample Lox_Sample_31_FD_207151 | JGI IMG/M metagenome (GOLD analysis project Ga0335077, IMG submission 207151) | Soil microbial communities from Loxahatchee National Wildlife Refuge, Florida, United States - Lox_Sample_3.1 | ecosystem: Environmental > Terrestrial > Soil > Wetlands | place: USA...
GCGTACGCAGTTCAACATGCGGGTCCTTAAGATCGTCCGCGACCCGCGGACCGACCCGATCACCCCGGCGGGAGGGTTCCCGCACTACGGGGAGGTCCAGAGCGCCTGCCTCGTACTCCACGGTTCTCTGCCCGGGCCCGCGAAGCGCCTGCTGCGCTTCCGCGCCCCGATGCGCAGCCACATCACATCGGTCGAGAAGGTCGACCTGCGCTATCTCAGCACGCGATCGAAGCAGGGAGCATGACGCCCGACCCCGTTCCCCGTGAGCGAGACTCGCCGGCGGAACGGGCGAGCCCTCACCACCGCATCCACCTCCTCGGCCTAGACGGAAAGCCCGGGGCTCAGCTCGCGCTGCCGCTTGCGTTCTCGTCGCCCGTTCGCACCGACCTCATTCAGCGAGCGGTCGTGGCGGCCCAGACGCACCGGCGCCAGCCGTACGGGACGTCGCTCACCGCCGGTCGTCGCCACTCGGTCGAGTGGTCCGGGAAGGGTCGGGGGGTCGCGCGAACTCCTCGGCTGATGGACTCGATGCGCGGCGCCCAGGCGCCCAACACGGTCGGGGGCGGCCAGGCGCATCCGCCGCGCGTCGACCGCATCTGGTCGAAAAAGATCAACCGGAAAGAACAGCGCCTTGCGTTCTCCTCGGCGCTCGCCGCGACGCGGGACGCGAAGCTCGCCGCTGGGCGGGGCCACACGGTTCCGCACTTGCTCCATCTCCCGGTCGTCGTCGACGACCCGGTCGAGGAGATCCAACGGACCCAGGACGCCCAGCTCCTCCTCGAACGCCTCAAGCTTTGGGACGATGTCGAGCGGGCCCGGGCCGGAGTCCACCTCAAGTCGTCCGGACGTGCCCGACGCCGCGGGCGAGTTCGCCGGACCCCCCGGAGCATCCTCGTCGTCACGAGCGGACCGGGAAAGGCCCTCGGCTTCCGGAACCTCACCGGCGTCGATGTCGTTCCGGCACGCCGTCTCGCGACGGAAGACCTTGCCCCCGGAGGCTCCGCCGGTCGCCTCACGGTCTTCTCCCGGGCGGCGGTCGAATCGCTGCGCGAGCGGCTCGGGGAGGTCGCCCCATGACGAGCCTCCGACACCGAATCATCCTGCACGCGTACGTCACCGAGAAGTCGATGGACGAGATGGAGCGGCAGAACAAGCTCGAGTTCGTCGTCGACCGGCGGGCCAACCGGGCCGACATCCGCAAGGCCGTCGAGGCGACGTATCAGTGCAAGGTCCAGAAGATCACCGTCAAGATCGTGCGCGCCGGCAAGATCGCCACGGTTCGGCTCGCGAAGGAGTTCTCCGCCGAGGACATCGGCGGACGGGCGGGAGTGTTCTGATGGGAAAGCGAGTGATCTCCCGGCGCCGCGGGAGCGGCACGGGCCGGTACCGCTCGCCGAGCCATCGGCACCACGGCGCGGTCTACCACCCGCCTCCCGAGGTCGTGGGGGAGGGCAAGGTCGTCGCGATCGTTCCGGCCCCGGGTCGGACGGCGCCCGTCGCGGAGGTGCTCGCTCCCCAAGGAGGGATCGTCCGGATCCTCGCCACGGCGGGACTCGCCACCGGAGATTCCGTCTCCTTCCAGGAAGGCCGGCTCGACCGCGGCTCGATCCTTCCGCTGGGGAACATCCCGGACGGGACCCTCGTCTCCAACCTCGAAGTGAAACCGTTCGACGGCGGTCGCCTGGTACGGGTCGCTGGCGCGAGCGCGCTCGTGGTGGCCCACTCGGGCTCCGACGTGACCGTTCAGCTGCCGAGCGGCGCGTTCAAACAGTTCCTCGCCACCTGCCGCGCCCAGGTCGGAGCGGTCGGCGGCGGAGGCCGTCTCGAGCGCCCGATCATCAAAGCCGGCAAGAAGTTCTGGGCGACCCGGTCGCTCGCCCGCCAGCCGTTCAAGGTCCGCGGGGTCGCGATGAACCCGGTCAACCACCCGTTCGGAGGCGGTGCCCACCAGCACGTCGGCCGCCCGAGCACGGTGTCGAGCGGGACCTGGCCGGGCGCCAAGGTCGGGCGGTTCTCACGCTCGGCGCGCAAGAAGCGCCTGCTCCGCGAGGGGAAGGGTAGGTAGCTATGCCGAAGGCCCGTCGCGCGAAGAAGGTCGAGGCCCGCCGGAAGCGGGAGTTCACCCTTCGCGGGAAGACGCTCCCCGAGCTTCAGGCGATGAGCCTCCCCGACCTCGCGAAGGTCGTCACCGCGCGAGCGCGCCGGTCGATCCGACGTGGGTTCAACGCCGAGACGACGCTGTTCTTCGAAGCGATGCGCACGACCGACCCGGCCAAGGTCGTACGCACGCACTGCCGCGACGCCCTCGTGCTCCCCGAGCACGTCGGTCGCCACGTCGCGATCCACAACGGCAAGGAGTTCAAGGAGATCGAGGTCCGGCCCGAGATGATCGGACACTACTTCGGCGAGTTCGCACTGACCCGGCGGTTCGAGAAGCACTCGGGCCCGGGCGTCGGCGCCACGCGGTCGTCGAAGTTCATGCCGCTGAAGTAGGGGGTCGAACGATGAAGGGATACACCTACCGGGCGGAGTCGGGCGTGAACGTCGCCCGGGCCCGTGGGATCGAGCTCCCCATCTCCCCGAAGAAGACGTACGAGGTCCTCAACGCGATCCGGGGGCTCCCGGTCGACCGCGCGACGACCGTCCTTGAGGACGCGATCGCGCTCAAGCACGCCATCCCGTTCCGCCGGTACAATCAGGAGACCGCCCACAAGGTCGGCACCGGCCCCGGACGCTACGCCCAGAAGGTCGCCAAGAACGTCCTCAAGGTCCTCGAGAACGCGAAGGAGAACGCGGAATACGAAGGACTGGACGCCGACCGCCTCTTCGTGAAGATCGCGGCGAGCAGCCGCGGCCGCATCCGCAAGGCGAGCATGCCCCGCGCCCACGGCCGGGCGACCGCGTGGAACGAGCAGACCACCCACATCGAGATCATCCTCGCCGAGCGGAAGGAGGCCGAATGACCGCGGAGCGCAAGGTGATCCAGGAGCAGATGCGACGCGTCCTCCTCAAGGACTACCTGGTCCAGGAGAGCGCCCGCGCCGGTTTCGGCGGGCTCGACATCACGCGCACTCCGATGGGCACCCGCGTCACGTTGATCTGCGAGCGTCCCGGGATCCTGATCGGCCACCGCGGGGAGCTGATCAAGCGGCTCACCGAAGACATCCACGCCCGCTTCCAGCTTGACAACCCACAGATCGAGGTCCAGGAGGAGCGCGCCCCGAGCCTGAACGCTCAACTGATGAGCGAGAAGCTCGCCTCGACCCTCGAACGCGGTTGGCACTTCCGGCGGGCCGGTCACTCGACCGTCCGACGGATCATGGAGGCCGGCGCGCGCGGTTGTCAGGTGATCCTTTCGGGAAAGCTGACCGGCGAACGCCACCGCACCGAGCGGTTCAAGGCCGGGACGATCAAGTACTGCGGTGAGGCGGTCCATCTCTGGATCGACAAGGGGTTCTACCAGGCGCGCCTCAAACCCGGCGCGATCGGCGTGAACGTCTGGATCATGCGCCCGACCGCGAAGCTCCCCGACGAGATCGTCGTGAAGGGGGTCGTGGACCGACCGAAGCCGGTACCGGTCGAGCTGCCCCCGGTGGAAGAGGTGGCCCCGGTGCCGATCGGGCCGGAAGTGGAGGCCCCCGACGCCCCATGACGCTTCAGCGCATGAAGGAGCTACGGAGCCTCTCGGACGACGAGCTCCGCCGCCGCATCGCCGATGACGAGAACACGCTGCTCCGCGAGCGGGGCGTCGCCGCGATGGGCGGTGCGCCACCAAGCCCGGGGCGCATGCGGGCCCTGCGGACGAACGTCGCCCGCGCCCTCACCGTGCTGAGCGAACGCGCGCACGCTCCTTCGGGGCGGGGCGCCCGGACGGAGGCGCGTAGGTGAGCCCATGTCGACGACACACCATGCGCACACCGGCACTTTCTCCCGCATCGAGCGAGAGTCGCTCGCGGGCGAGATTCTCGGCGCATCGGTCCGTTTCCCGGCGTCGCCCGCGCTCCGGAACCCCGTCACTGGCACGCTCGTCGACGAGTCCCTCTCGACCTTCACCGTTCGCCTGGCGGGCTCGTCGCGGACGGTGCGGGTCCCGAAGGCCGGCCTCGAGGGCACGATCGCGCTACCGTCGGGCGAGTTACCGTTAAGAGGGGACACCCTACGCGTGCGGCCCGAAGACCGCACGAAGCGCCTGCTCGCCGGCGGTTCTCGGAGGCACTCATGACCCCGACCCGTACTTCGACCGCTCGCCGGGCCCGAGACATCGGTCTCGATGTGAGGGCTCCGAAGACGCGGTGCGACGACCGCCACTGCCCGTTCCACGGCCGCCTCCCCGTCCGGGGACAGGTCCTCGAGGGGACGGTCGTCTCGACGTCGATGCAGCGGACCGCGGTCGTCGAGCGGACGCTGCTCCACTACGTCGCAAAGTTCGAGCGCTACGAGAAGCGCCGCCGTCGCTACCTCGCGCACGCGCCCCCGTGCCTAAATGTACCGGTCGGCCACCGGGTCCGGATCGCCGAGACCCGTCCGTTGTCGAAGCTCGTTTCGTTCTGCATCGTCGAGGACCTCGGCGAAGCGGCCCACCGTGTCAAGGGCGAGGAAGCGCCTGCCGAGGGCGAGCTGCCCGAGCCGAAGGAGGAGGTCGCATGAAGGGCCTCGCCGGCCGCCGGGGACGCGGGCTCCCGAAGGGCGCACGCCTGGAGTGCGTCGATAACACCGGCGCGAAGGTCGTCGAGATCATCGCCGTTCGGAACTGGCACGGCACCCACCGCCGCTATCCGAGGGCCGGGATCGCCGACCTGATCATCGTCTCCGTGAAGAAGGGGACTCCAGAGATGCGACGGCAAGTGCTCCACGCGGTGATCGTCCGCGCGCGCTCGCCGATGCGACGCCCGGACGGTACCCGCGTGCAGTTCGAGGACAACGCGGCGGTGATCACGACCGAGACGGGAGAGATCAAGGGCTCGCAGATCAAGGGGCCCGTCGCCAAGGAGGCCGCCGAGCGCTGGCCGCGGATCGCGGCGGCGTCGTCGATCATCCTGTAGGAGGTCAACGCCGATGTCCGTTTCTCCGCACTCCCCGCGCCGCCAGCGCAAGGCGCTCTACACCGCCGACTCGTTCGAGCGCCGGGTCCGCATGACGGTCCCGCTCTCGCGCGAGCTCCGAGCGCGGTTCCACCGGCGCTCGATGCCCGTTCGCAAGGGCGACACCGTCCGTGTCCTCGCCGGGAGCTTCGAAGGACGGGAGGAGCGGGTCGCGAGGGTCGACCGACGCGGCTACACCGTCACGCTCGACAACGTTACGCTGAAGACGGCCGACGAGAAGATGAAACCTCTCTCGCTCGGCGTCGGTCACCTCGTGATCACTCGTCTCAACCTCTCCGACCCGTGGCGCCGCCGCTCGATGCGCGTGCGGGACGAGGACGTCACGCCCGAGGAGCGCGGTGAGGCGACGGCCGAAGGCGAGGAGACGACCGAGGAGGTCGTCCCCGCGGCACCCGCCGAGGAGGCCCCCGCCCCGCCGGCGGCGGCCTCCGAGGACGCTTCCGTGACTCCCGAGCTCGAGGACGAAGAGGCGGCGGACGAGGCGCCTCCCGCCCCCAAGCCGGCCCGTAAGAGCCGCGCGAAACCGGCGGAGGACGAGGGGGAGGACGCATGACGTTCCGACTGAAGCGCCGCGCCGCTCCCCGCAGCTGGACGGTCCCCCGCAAGGGGTCGAAGTGGTTGAAGCGGCCAGCGCCGGGCCCGCACACCCAGGACCAGTCGATCCCGCTCCTCCTCGTTCTCCGGGACCTCCGCAAGGTGGTCGCGAGCGCTCGCGAGGCCCGCCTCCTGCTCCGCTCGGGAGCGGTGAAGGGCGACGGGAAGGTGGCGGACGACCTCTCTCGGGGACTCGGCCTGATGGACACCCTCTCCTTCGCGGCGCCGCTCGACGCGCACTTCCGGATGGTGCGGAACCGCCGCGGGAAGCTCACGCTGGTCACGATCCCGTCCACCGAGGCGGCCGTCAAGATCGGACGCGTCCGATTCAAGCACGCCGTGCGGGGGGGCCGGGTCGAGGTGACGCTGCACGACGGGCGAAACTTCCTCGTGCCGTCGACCACCCCATACCGTGTCGGTGATTCGGTCAAGATCTCGCTGCCGGAACAGAAGGTCGTCGGGCACCTTCCCCTCGCCCCCGGCTCGCTCGCCTACGTCGCCGGCGGTTCGCACGTCGGGGAGCTCGCCCGTGTCGACAAGGTCGAGGTCCGGAACTCCTCCCAGCCGAACCTGGTCCATTTCAAGGAGGGTTTCTCCACCGTCAAAGAGTACGTCTTCGTGGTCGGGCAGAACGTCCCCGAGGTCACGCTCTCGGAGGGAGTTGACCGATGAGCGCTCCCTCCTCCGCAGCCTCCCCGGCGGTCCGCTCCCCGGGCACGAACCCCTACCGGGCGGTCCGCGTGATCAAGGTCGTGGTGAACGCCGGCGTTGGCGAGTCCGGCGAGCCGCGCACCAAGGCCGAGAGGGTCCTCCAGATGGTCACCCACCAGAAGCCGGTGGCGACCCGCTCGCACTCGACGAACCGCGACTTCGGGATCCGCAAGGGCCAGGAGATCGGCGCGAAGGTGACGCTCCGCGGCGACGCGGCGCTCGACTTCCTGAAGCGCGCGTTCGAGGCCCGCGACCGGCAGTTCGACATCGACTCGCTCGACCGGAACGGCAACTTCTCGTTCGGGATCGCCGACTATACCGACTTTTCCGGGATGAAGTACGACCCGGCGATCGGGATCCACGGTATGGACATCGCGGTCGAGATGGGCCGCGCGGGCCACCGGATCCGCGACCGCCGTCTGCAGTCGCGACCGCTACCGAAGGCGCTCCGGTCGACGCGCGACGAGACCCGCGAGTTCCTGGTCTCCCAGCTGGGGGTGACGATCCTTGAGTGAGCCGAAGAAGCAGTTCGGGCGAAAGGAGGGGTGCCTCCGGTGCGACCGAAAGCGTGGGATCGTCCGAAGGTACGGTCTCCATCTGTGCCGGCAATGCTTCCGCGAGGTCGCGATGGACCTCGGGTTCAGGAAGTACCAGTAGGACGGAGGGACGAACGATGCAGATGGACCTACTCAACGACGCGCTCGTGACCCTCCGGCACGCGGACCGTGACGGGAAGCCGCACGTCGAGATCTCCCCGACCTCGAAGCTGATCGCCGAGGTGCTCCGGATCTTCCGCGAGCACCACTACATCGAGGAGTTCACGTTCGTGTCGACGGGTCGTGGGGGAAAGTACGACGTCACGCTCTCGCGCCGGATCAACGATTGCGGCGTGATCAAGCCCCGGCTGGCGGTCGCGTTCGACGGCCTCGAACGGTTCGAGTCAAGATTCCTGCCCGCCCAGGACTTCGGGATCCTCGTCCTTTCGACGAACCGTGGCGTGCTGTCGCACCAGCAAGCGCGGGAGCTCAAGATCGGAGGTCGATTGCTCGCCTATGTCTACTGAGCACGAGCTGAACCAGGAAACGGTCGACGTCCCGAAAGGCGTCACCTTCTCGGTCCACGGACGACGCCTCCTCGCGAAGGGACCGCTCGGCCAGGTCGAGCGACCGTTCCCGTCGGACGCTCTCGAGCTCGTCTCGAAGGGGTCCCAGGTGACGCTGACACTCCGACTCCCGGCCCACCGCAAGCGCTCCCAGGCGCTCCTGCGCACCTGGGCCGCGCACCTGCGGAACCTGGCGGGCTCGCTCACCCGCGGCGTCGAGGCGCGTCTCAAGATCGTCGCAGCCCACTTCCCGATGAAGGTCCAGGTGAAGGAGAACCACATCCTAATCGAGAACTTCCTCGGGGAGAAGCACCCCCGCTCCTCCGACCTCCTCCCCGGCACGACGGGCCGCGTCGACGGGGACTTCGTTATCCTCTCGGGATACGACGTCGAACAGGTCGGGCAGAGCGCCGCGAACATCGAACGCGCGAGCCGGATCCGCGAGTACGACCCCCGGGTCTTCCAGGACGGCATCTACCTCGTGGAACGCGCGCACCTCAAGGAGGCCGCCTGATGGCCGAGGACGAGACGCCGGAGACCGCGGTCCCGCCCGCCCCCGCCGTCGCGGCGCCCGCCAAGCCCCCGGCCCGGCGCCGGGCGAAGGCCGCGCCGAAGGCCGGAGAGGCCCCGGCAAAACCCACGGAGGCGGAGCCCGCGAAGAAGAAGGACGACGGGCCACGCGCCCCGAAGCGGGCCGACCTCCCGGCCGAGAAGAAGACGCTCCTTCTGGCCCGGCGGGAGATCGACCGGCGCCGTCCGCTATTCGGACGCCAGGCCCGATATCGTTACTACCGGATCGGACGCGACCTGTCGTGGCGCCGGCCGCGCGGTCTGCAGTCGAAACAACGCCGCCACTACGGCTACCGACCCAAGATCGTCCGCATCGGATACCGTTCACCGGCGAAGGTGCGCGGCCTCGTTCCGAGCGGGTTCCGACCCGTCATCGTCCGCACCGACCGTGACCTCGAGGCGATCAACGCGAAGCTCGAAGCAGCGGTGATCGCGCGTGCCGTCGGGACCCGCCGCCGGCTCGTCCTCGAAGAGGCGGCCCGAAAGCTCGGGATCCACGTCCTCAACCCGATCGTGAAGTCGGAGCAGGAGGCGTAGGGGCGATGCCGGATCTTTCGAACCAGCGCCGACTCGCCGCGTCCTTGCTGAAGTGCGGAGAGGGGCGGGTATGGATCGACCCGGCGAGCCAGGAAGAGCTCGCCGATGCGGTCACCCGCTCGGACGTTCGAAGTGCGATCAAGGCCGGCGTGATCCGCCGGGCCGCGATCCAGGGGACCTCTCGCGTGCGCGCCCGCCGACATGCGGAAGAGGTCGCGAAGGGCCGCCACTCTGGACCCGGGTCCCGACGCGGGACCCCGTCGGCGCGAGTTCCCCGCAAGGAACGTTGGATGCGCCGGATCCGTGCCCAGCGGAAGCTCCTCCAGGAGCTTCGAGCGACGAAGAAGATCGCCCCGGCGGTGTACCGGGAGTTCTACCGCCGCGCGAAAGGCGGGATGTTCCGCAGCCGCGCGCACCTTATCGTCAACCTGCGGCTCGCGGGCCACCTTTCGGAGGTTCCTCGATGAGCACCGGTCCGCGCTACCGCGTCCACTTCCGCCGACGGCGGGAGGGAAAGACCGACTACCGGGTCCGGCTTCGCCTGCTCCGCTCGGGCGAAGCCCGGGCGGTGGTTCGTTTCTCCGGCCGGCGTATCCGCGTCTCGATCGTCCGGTACGATCCGGTCGGCGACCGGGTCCTGGCCACTGCGGAGAGCGCCGAGCTCGGCCGCGTCGGATTCCCATCGAACAGCTTCGCGTCCACTCCTGCGGCCTACCTGACCGCGTATCTCGCGGGCCTCCGCTCGAAGTCCGCCGGGGCGGAATCCGCGGTCCTTGACACGGGCATCCGCCACCCGACCGAAGGGGGTCGCCTCTCCGCGGCGCTCAAGGGCCTCCTCGACTCGGGGGTCGACGTGCCGCACGGAGAGGGAGGGTTTCCGAGCGTCGACCGCCTGAACGGCGCCCACCTCCCGAAGCCGCTCCCCCAGCCGCTCGAAGCGTTCAAGATGAAGCTCCCCGAGATCGTCGCCCGACCGGAGGCGGCGGCATGAGCGGCGCGGTCGCCGGTCCGTCGCGCGGCGGCCCCGGCGCCCCGGCGGCACCGCCGCCGTGGGTCCCGAAGACCGAGCTCGGACGTCGCGTCGCTTCGGACGAGATCACGACGATGAGCGGTGCGATCGCGAGCGGGCTCCCGCTGCGCGAACCGCAGATCGTCGACAAGCTCCTTCCGGGCCTGCATGACGAGGTCCTGGACGTGAACATGGTCCAGCGAATGACCGACTCCGGCCGTCGCTTCAAGTTCGCCGTCACGGTCGTCGTCGGCAACGGTGACGGTTTCGTCGGCCTGGGCCGCGCGAAGGGCCGCGAGGTCGGCCCGACGATCCGCCGCGCGATCGACCGGGCCAAGCTCGGCGTGGTCGAGGTGATCCGGGGCTGCGGCAGCTGGGAGTGCGGCTGCGGTCGAGCCCATACGTTGCCGTTCCAGGTGCAGGGTCGGGTCGGCTCGGTCGTGGTGACGTTCAAGCCGGCGCCGCGCGGCGTCGGTCTCGCGGTCGGCGACGTCGCGAAGCCGATCCTTCGGTTCGCCGGCATCACGGACGCTTGGGGGTTCACGGACGGTCACACGAAGACGACCGTCAACTACGCCCAGTCGGCGTTCCGGGCGCTCGTCGAGCTCTCTGAGCTCAAAGTGCCGCCCGAGGACTTCTCACGGCTCAAGATCGTACGGGGACCCGTCGGGACCTCGATCCTTCCTCCGAAGGACGAATCCGCCCCGCGGCCGATGCGCGGAGGTCGGGGCCGGGGCGGCCGGCGCCCACCGCAGCGCGGCGGACCGCCGGGACGGGGCGGACCCGTCGCGCCTCGGACGGGTGGACCTCGCCCTCCACCCAGGGGGGCCTAGTCCCATGGCGTGGATGATCGTCCGAGTGCGCGGCTCGGTCCACGCGCGTCACGACGTGGTCGAGACCCTCCGGTACCTCCACCTCACGCGCCCGAACCACGCCACGATCGTTCCCGAAGTGCCTTCCGTGCGGGGGATGCTCACCACGGTGCAGGGCTACGTGACCTGGGGCGAGGCCGAACCCGAGACCGTTTCGCTGCTTCTTCGGGAGCGGGGCGAGACCGCCTCGGGCGGACGTCTCACCGACGCAACCGTCGGGGAGATCGTTCCCGGCCAGGACCTCCCGGCGCTGACCCGCTCGGTCGCCGAGAAAGGCCTTCCCCAGATGCGGGGCTTGAAGCCGCTGTTCCGACTGCGCGCGCCGAAGGGGGGCTGGCGCTCCACCAAGAAGCCGTTCACGCTCGGCGGTGCGCTCGGGTACCGGGGCCGCTCGATCAACGAGCTGGTCCGCCGGATGATGTAGGAGGGGGTCGATGCCGAGTCGTACACGGAAGTTCCGGGGACTGCGCACCCACGGGCGGGGCATCAAGGCCGGCCGAGGCGCCGGGAAGCAGGGCGGTCGAGGGAATGCGGGCCTTCACAAGTACAAGTTCAAGTCGATGCTGATCTACGCGCCCGACCACTTCGGCCGGCACGGGTTCAAGCGGCCCGCTCAGGTCGTCGAGCGCCCGACGAGCCTGAACGTGGGCGAGCTGGACGGCTTCCTTCCGACGCTCGAGGCGGCGGAGGCGGTCTCCCGCGAGGGCGAGACGCTGGTCGTGGACCTCTCCAAGGCCGGCGTCGACCGACTGCTCGGCGGCGGCACGTCGACCCGGAGCTGGAAGGTGTTCGTGCGCCACGCCTCGAAGCACGCCCGCGAGAAGGTGACGGTGCTCGAGAGCGCCCCCGCCGCGGCGGCCGCCCCCCAGGAATCCGTCCCGTAGACTATATAACTCGACCACCGGCTCCCCAGCGGTTTCATGGCGGAAGAGGAAATCCCGCGCGACCGGCGCTGGACGGTCCCGCTGATCCTGATCGCGGCCGCGATCCTCGCCGTCCTTTGGTTCTGGGCCCAACCCACGATCCTCACGTTCACGATCGTCGGCGTCGCGATCGCCGCGATCTTCACGCTGTTCTACTTCGGTCTCTCCTACAGCGGGCCCCGTTCGAAACTGTACGGGCTAAAGCCGGTGACGTCCCGGATGCCGGCCGTCTCGCAGCCGAAGGGCCACGTCCACTTCCGGACGAAGCTGTTCTGGACGATCGGGGTCCTGTTGCTGTACTTCCTGCTGACGAACATCTACCTGTTCGGCGTCGACCGGTCGACGATCATCGACCTGTTCGCCAGCTACCGCGCGATCCTCGCGGGAGCCCAGGGGACGCTGATGCACCTCGGGATCGGCCCGATCGTCACCGGGTCGATCATCATGCAACTGTTCACCGGCGCGAAGATCATCAACCTCGACCTCACCGACGACGAGGACAAGGCGGTCTACCAGGGGACCCAGAAGGTCGTTGTCGTCTCGATGATCTTCATCGAGGCGATCCCCCAGGTGTTCGGGTACCTCTCGCCGGACGCGTCCCTCGTCACC
>Ga0335077_10009575_pt1 | contig 12028 bp, 11 predicted proteins | sample Lox_Sample_31_FD_207151 | JGI IMG/M metagenome (GOLD analysis project Ga0335077, IMG submission 207151) | Soil microbial communities from Loxahatchee National Wildlife Refuge, Florida, United States - Lox_Sample_3.1 | ecosystem: Environmental > Terrestrial > Soil > Wetlands | place: USA...
GCCAACGCAAGCGACCTCATTCCGCCGGATCTTCCTCATTACCTGGTGGCACTGCCGCACGCGCGGGAGGCACGCGCCTACAGTTAGTCGGAGGGCAGAATTTTGGGCCTTTGCGGTGGCGCGTAGCCGGGAGGCGTGCCTTTCTGAATGAAGGGCAAGTCGTCGGGAGACTGCACCTCAACCTGGCCCGTGCTCCCGATCTTGTAAGGATGTCCCAGCGGATCGACCGGGACGCCACGCAACATGCCGGCAGAAACCAGATCGGAGAGGCCTCTTGGCAAATGCCCCGTGTCGTTCTGATATTGGTCCACGAAAACCTGAAGCGCCATAACGTCGCGGTCGGATTGGAGAGCGCGAAGGTGGGCGGCAGCGTTCGCCCGGATAGCAGCGTCTTTCGTTGTGGTGAAGGTGGTGACCCACAGCATGCGGGCGGTATCCCAGGCGCCGGCGTGCTGCGCCATTTGCGCGGCCAGAAGCTTCAGCCAGGGATGCGCGTCGGGCAGCGTGGAGCCGCGCGCAAATGCGTCGGCGGCGCCCGCGTAGTCGTTCTCTTCCATGTAGCGGATGAAGCCGAGCTGGTAGTAGAGCCGCCATTCCTGCGGATTGCTGCGAATGCCGCTCTGCACAAGATCGATCGCCTTCTGCGGCAATCCGGCGCCGTTGGGTGGGCGCGGAGCAAGGAAGTTGGCGCCAAATTCATAGGCAACGATGAGCTGCGGATCGAGGGTGGTCGTAATCTCCAGCAACGGCGCCAGCAGCTTGTAATTGCTGCCGCCGCGGCGATGCTTATCGCCGAAGTATTGAACGGCACGCGTCCAGTAGATATCCGCCAGTAGCCCACTGTAGCCCAGACTCATGCGCTTCAGCATCTTGGGGGAGGAAATATAAAGCACTTCTTCCAGCGTCGCACCCGCCCGCATGCGCTCCACCTGGTGCACGCAGACCATCGAAGCAGCCATGCAGACGATCAGGAGGCCGCTCGCCGCCAGCGTAACTTTGTGCGAATACCTCATTTCAGATTGCGCCGTTCGAAGATTAGAACGGCTCCGCATAATGCCATACCGGTATACACCAGCGCGTAAGCCGTATTGAAGGCGATCAACTGCCCTGCCACCGGTTGCTGGTGCGCCACCGGCGCGATGACGTTGAGCGCGGAAAGGTTGGGCACCAGGTAGGCTGCTAGCGTGGCCACCCAGCGTGTGACTCCATGGCTGATGGCGGCAAAACCGCGCAGGTCTTCCGAGAAGCTGCCGATAATGAAGAGCGAAAAGGCAAACACGGCGGAGAGCAGCGGCGAGGAAAACGAAGAAAACAGCAGCGCCAGGGCAGTGATTATCAGGAACTGCAGCACGATGAAGTACAGCGCGACCAGCACCCAGCCGTCGCTGCGCTGAAACCGGTTGGAGACGTAAAGCAAGGCAGCAAAGACTCCGATCGCCATGCAGACCGTGTTTACGGCGAGAGTCCCGGCCAGGCCGAGAAACTTGCCGACAATAAACTCCCAGCGCCGCACCGGCCGCGAGAGCACGGTGTACAAAGTGCGCTTGTCGATCTCTTTCGACACCAGGCCGATCCCGATAAAAATGGCGATAACCACTCCGAACAGCGAAACCGCGGTAAGGCCGAGATTCACCACCACCAGCCGCTCGATGTCGATCGAGATCTGCCCTACGAGGATGGCCGCGCCCGACATGAGCACGGCAAACGCGATCAGGTTATAGAGCACGCGGTCACGTACCGCTTCGCGGAAGGTGTTGGCGGCGATATAGGCGATGCGCGGGCTCATGAGCGTGCTCCCGCCGTGGCTTGCGCAGGCTTCACCTGCTCCACGAAGTAGTCCTCCAGCGAAGCGCGCAGCGGGGTGACCGAGATCAGCCGCAGCCGTTCCCGCCGCAGGGCGTCAATGGCCGCGTCCTGCTTATCTTCCGGCACGATGGCCCGGGTGGTGTCGCCCATCACATGCACTTCTGCGCCGAGCGCCTTCAGCGATGCCGGTACCGCGCCTCCCGCCCAGGTCAGTTCGACTTTCTCGTGCACGCCGGAAGTCAACTCGGACACGGTGCCCACGCTACGCAGTTCGCCCAAGTGAAGAATCCCCACCCGGTCGCACAGAGTTTCAGCATCGGAAAGAATATGGGTTGAGAAGAAGACAGTTTTTCCTTCCTCTCTCAGTTCTTCGATCAGGTCGCGGACCTGGCGGCGGCCCATGGGATCGAGTCCGGACATGGGCTCATCGAGGAACACTACCTTGGGATCGTGCAGGATCGCCTGCGCGATTCCCGCCCGCTGCAGCATGCCTTTGGAAAACTTGCGTAGTTGCACTCCGGCGGCATCGCGCAATCCCACCCGCTCCAGCATGCGGCCCACCTTGCCGGGAATTTCGCCTGCAGGCACTCCAGAAAGGTGAGCGTAATATTCCAATAGCTCTTTTGCGGTGAGGTAGTCGTAAAAGTATGGCTGCTCAGGCAGGAAGCCAATCTGGGCTTTGACCCGCGGATCGTCTACCTCCATCCCGAGGATTCTTGCCGAGCCGCCCGTGGGACGGGCCAGGCCCATCAACAGCTTCAGGGTCGTAGTCTTTCCCGCACCGTTGGGGCCGAGAAAGCCGAAAATCTCGCCTTCGTCCACCCTCAGGTGCAATGGTTTCAGGGCGCACTTGTGCTTCTTCCGCCAGAAGCCGACGGAATAAGTTTTTTCCAGATCCAGAATCTCAATTGCGGCCATGGGCCTAAAGAGGTTGCCAGCGCTTCGGAATCGGCGTGACGCGAGGCTGAGCCAAGCTTCGCCGGCCGTTATTCCCCCCGCCTGCTTCGCATCGTCTGTTGCTTCGCGCCAAATACTCGGGATCAACCGCAGAGGGCACGGAAGAGCCAGAGGAGATGACCTGAAAATTATATGCGGAGTTCTGTGGGGATATGTAGCGCGAGGGTGTTACGGAAGTAAGAGCCGCGCGACGGGGAGAGCTCGCTTACTGCGCGGAGGGGAAGGCGGCGCAAGCCGTGATGTCGCTGGGCGGCGGGTCGCCGGTGGCGCCGTTCTGCGCCCGCAACACGCCGTCAGGAATGGAGCAGAACTCGCGAACGCCGGTGCCATTGAAAGTGATGGGCGCGGCCCCGATGACGAATGCCGTGTTCATCGCTCCCGAGGGCAACGCACCCGTCGCGAGAAAGTTGTAACCGCTCTTCTGTCCGGAAGAGAGCGATGGATCGATCATGCAAGCCGCCGCACTGCTGGGCTGGCAATTGTATTCAGGGCCCGACAGATTGGTCAGAGCGTCGGCATAGCCTTTGTCGGGATAGGCGGCGTAGTACGCTATCTCCGCCCGGCTGATCTGCCTCACCGAATTTGCCGCTGACGATTCATTGGCCGCCATCCGTGCCCGCAGCAGGTTAGGTATGGCGATGGCAGCAATAATCAAAATAATGGCCACCACGATGAGCAACTCGATCAGGGAGAAGCCCCGGCTTGTGCCACAACGCGACCGATTTGTACCCTGCTCTCCCATAAGTTTCCGCATTTGTCTGCTTCTGATTGTGCACTTTTGAGACCAACCAGAGGCATGTGGGATGAGCCGTGGACATTGAGTAAATCTGATTCAAATCAGCGAGATAGCGACTTGGTCTTCGATCTCGCCTGAGACGATGAAGGTGGCTTAACCAAATGTTGACAGAATTTGTCACCGAAAAGGAGACACCGTATCAGTCTCATTTCGAGAGCTTCTGCCGGTTGCGCTCCTTTTCTGGAAAGCGGCTGGGCAACAAACCTGGGTTGTTTCGCTGAATGCTTGCGGTCTCCGGGGCGGCGCGAAGATGCGCCTCAGCGTCATTCAGGGCTGAGCGCACCGCCTGATTCGATCCGTCCAGGGCAAGCTCGGCGGCAAAGTCATCGCGAGCCTGGGACCATCGGCCCTGGCGTTTTTCCACCAGCCCCAGGGTAAAGTGCACTCCTCGCGTCTCTGGATCCGTGATGGCGGCCAGCTGCAAAGCGTCACGCGCGGAGCCGTACTGCCCCAGGTTCAAGCGGCTCAGGCCGAGCATTTGATACCAGTAGGCTTGCGGCGGCCCGGTTTGGGCCGCGTCTTCGAAGTAGCGCGCAGCCTGCTGATAGTTCTTTAGAAAAAAGGCTGCTGTCCCGGCAGACGCCTTGACCCGCGCGCTGTTCGGGTTGTAGGCAAGATCGCGCTGACAGGCCTGCAGGGCGCGTGCGTACTCCTGCCGCTTGATCAGTTCACCGGCAAAATTCAGATTGGCGATTTCGTTCCGGGGAGCGACATCGGCGGCGCGCTGGAACAGGTCATAGTTGGTTTGCCAGAAGGGAAGCTGGCGATAAGTAACCTTTGCCAGCGCTCCGGCAACGGCCACGAGCGGCAGAATCGCCGCCGCTCTCCTGGCGGGGCCCGAGTGTGCGATGCTCCACCCGAAGATGCTGCCTACCATCAGAGCGAAGGCAAGAGACGGCAGGTACAAATAGCGGTCGTGGTATGCCTCGGCCGGGAGCGCGACACAGAAAGCCAGCATGGCGGGCGCGATTGTCAGCAGAAACCACAGTGACAGAAAAGCGGGCAATCCAGATGCGATCTTGCGCCGGGCTCCATACAAGACAAGGCCCACGCCGAGCAAGGCCAGCACCGGCAGCACAAAACCGGGCTGAGTGAGGCGTTGAACGAAACTCACGTCATACAAGGGACTGAGACCCGATGGCCAGAACAGCTCTCGAATGTACACGCACAGCAGCCATGGCCAGGTGAGCAAGGAAGCGCGCAAAGGCACATCGGTCATGCGGTGCGTAAGTTCGCTCAGCACCAGCGATCGGACGGCCAGGTAGGCCGCCAGCACAGTGATGTAAGAAACCAGGGCCTGAAAGGTCCGCTGATAGTACCGTCTGCGATCCTGCTCTGCGCTCCGGCCCAGCGTCAATTCATACGCGAGGATGACGCCGGGCAGCACCGCGGCGGTTTCCTTGGCAAGCAAAGCGCAGGCAAACAGCGCCAGCGAAGTTGCCTGCCATCGGGCCTTGGCGAGGACAGTCTTTGCGTGGAGGTAGCAGAGCAGCGAACCGAGGAAGAGTACGGCGCTCAGAGGCTCAGGCGCGCCCGAGACCCAGGCCACCGATTCCACATGAACCGGGTGTACGCCGAAAATCGCAGCGGCCGCCAGTGCCGCGCTCCGCTGTTTGAACAGGCGGAGACCCAGAACGTAGGCTAGCCCGGTGACCGCGAGGTGGAGAAGAATGTTGGTGAAGTGCCAGCCGGTAGGTTCGTGACCGAACGCAACCGTGTTCAGCCGCAGCCAGAGAAGAAACAACGGACGGTAGAAGTTGGCCGGTATCTGGGGAACGTGGCTCCAGACGTGTTGCGTGAAATAGACCGGCAGGAAGCGCCAGGAATTGAGGTGATCGTTGGAGAGAATCTGGAAGATGTCGTCGTAAACGAAACCGAAGCGCGTGGCAGGCGAGTAAAGGAAGTAGGTGAAGGCCAGAAGGAGCAGCAGAGCGGTTCTGGAAGTCCAATTGGAAAGTGCGAGTTCTGCCGCGCGGGCGCGCTCGCCGCGCGCGTCGTCATTTTGGGTCAGCGCGAACGCCGGAGGGTTGGATGTTTCGAGATCAGGCAAAAGTGAGATCCTGCCGAGTGCTCTCCCTAACCACCAACCCTGGGCAATCCTGCAGACAGAAGGGAAAAGGATCGGAGCAACAGAACGTCTCCGTTGCTCCTGTGCTGCTACGCTCCTAGAAATGCGACTTCTTCAGTTGCGGCTCCGAACCCCTTGCTTCACTGAAGAACCCCCAGGGCAGAGCAGCCGTTGACTGTCGTCTGGGCCGTGCCGCCGGTGGGGTTCTGGTGGATGACGCCATCTTCACTGGAACAAAAGCCGCGAATACCCGTCTGGTTCACCTTCTTCGGTTCGGCGTCCACCACGTAGCTGGTCTGGCTGCTGATCGAGGTGAAGGTGAAGTAGTAGCCGCTCTTGGCGTTGGCGCTGGTGGTCGCCGTGGCCAGAGAATAGTCAATCAGGCACGAGTTGGCCGCCGTCGGAGCCGTGCAGGCCCCGGCCGAAGCCGGACCGAGCTGGCCCAGCGTGCTGGAAAATCCGGTCTGCGGATAGGACGACTGATACGAGATTTCCGCAGTGTTAATGGTGCGGATGGAGCTGACCGCCGAGGCCTCGTTGGCCGCCATGCGGGCCCGCAACAGGTTCGGAATGGCAATCGCGGCGATGATCAAAATAATCGCAACCACAATCAACAGCTCAATGAGTGAAAATCCCTTTTGTTTTCTACCCAACATTCGAAGTCCCCCAAGCCAATAGTGTATCGAAGCGGCACTACTGTAGCATGCTACGCTCCAAAACGGGACGCGGGATGAACTCTTATGCATAGGGTAGAGGCGGAAGAAAACCCGGAAAATACAAAGGAGCAGTGGAGTCTCCTCCACTGCTCCCCAGGCTCTGTACCCTCCCCCAGGTACTTTGCCAAACTACTCAGACTACTGCAGCGTCGCCAGAGCGGCGCAACCATTCACCGTGGTCTGCGCCGAGCCGGCAGGCTGGGCCTGATGGATCACACCATCCTCACTGGAGCAGAAGCCACGGATACCGGTCTGGTTGGCCTTCTGCGGCTCAGCATCGTTCACGTAGCTGGTCTGGCTGCTGAGCGTGGTGAAGGTGAAGAAGTAGCCGCTCTTGGGCGAAGAGCTCGCCGTGGCGTTGGCCAGGGTGTAATCGATCAAGCAGGCGTTCGCCGCTGTCGGAGCGGTACAAGCAGCAGCCGAGGCCGGTCCCAGCTGAGCCAGCGTGCTGGAATAGCCAGTCTGCGGATAGGCCGACTGATAGGAAACTTCGGCGGTGTTGACCGTGCGGAGTGAACTGACCGCCGACGACTCGTTCGCCGCCATGCGGGCCCGCAACAGGTTCGGAATAGCAATCGCGGCGATGATCAGGATGATCGCGACCACGATCAGCAACTCAATTAAAGAAAAACCCTTCTGTTTACGCATCTCGTTTTTTCCCTCTTCTCCGTTTTACCCTGGTCTCATCGACCGGATTCTGTCCTGATATTGGCACGTCATGGGCCAGAGCGGGCAGTTACCGAGGTAAGTAGCTGATCTTAAGTAGTGCTTTTGTTTTCAATATTTACAATGCCTTCCGTTACCCGACTAGCGCTCGTTGGGACGTAGCACGCCGCGATATAGCGTGTCAGAATTTGTCGCGGATGCTGACACTTTGTGTCAGTTTGGGACAGCTGGTTGTGAGGAGCACACGACCCCTCGCGCTACGCGGCTTTCATCAGCACGCAGGTCACATCGTCATGTTGCGGTGCGCTGCCGACGAAAGCATCCACCTCGGCCATCACGCGTTTCAGCAATTCTCGCGGAGCCAGTGCCGCGCCGCTGCGCAGGATCTCCAGCAGCCGCAATTCTCCATATTCCTGCTGCGCCTGGTTCTCCGCCTCGATGAGTCCATCGGTGAAAATCAGCAGGACGTCACCGGACTGCAGAGTGCAGGTGCCAGAAATGTACTTGGCCTCGGGTTGAATTCCGAGCGGCACCCCTCCTTCTGCCAGACGCTCAATCGCGCCATTGCCGCGCTGCAGAATCGGAGCATTGTGGCCGGCGTTGATATAGGTGAGGGACCGGCTTGCCGGATCGAACTCCGCCAGGAACGCCGTAGTGAACCGGCGTCCGTCCTGGCTGTTCGAGCAGGCATAGCGGTTCATGCCCTCGACCAGCTGCGGCAGGGGAGAAAAAGTGGCCGAAAGCGTCCTCAAGCTGGCCTGGAAGGTGGCCATGAGCAAGGCCGCGGGAATGCTCTTTCCCGCCACGTCGGCCACGGCGAACAGAAATTTCTGCTGCTCCTGCGGTTGCTCGGTATGTTCGGCGGCACGGGGGAAGACGTCATAGAAATCGCCCGCCACGGTGTTGGCCGGCCGTCCGGCAAATGCGATCTGCAATCCCGGCACGGCGGGCGGCTCCGCGGGCACCAGCCACTTCTGAATGTCGCGGGCAATTTCCAGGTCGCGCTTCATCGCCACCCGGTCGGCGACTTCCAGCACCAGCAGAACGAAGAGCAGCAGGCCACCGTAGAAGCGCAGGTCGAACTGCCCGATTTCTACGCTTCCATGCTGATCGTGATAACTGAAGCCGCCGGAGGGAAGCACCAGCAGCACCATACCCAAAAGCAGCAGGACCCGCCGCGCTGGAGTCAGTTTCTCCAGAATGGCCCAGGCGAATTGCTGGGCTTTGTGCAGAAATCCTTTGCCCGGCTCGGCAGAGAGTTCGCGAGCATCCACGTCGCGCTGATAAAAGCGGTAGCTGGCCCGGGCATCGGCCTTGAACTGGCTCCATAGCTGGCTCAACTCCAGGCCCTCGGTGACGCGCAGCCAGAACCGGTCGAGCCAAACGAAGATCCCGAGCCGTTGCGGCGCGGCATTCGGTGGCGGGGCGGCCGGCGCATCTCCTGGCGTTGGTTGGGCCGGCGCCCCGGAATACGTCCAAGTCTTGGGCGGAGGCGACTGGCTGGTGGGTGGGCCTGGCATTAGCTTAGAAGCACTAATTATATTCTCGGGACCGCATGAAGCAGGCCTTCGCTGATCTTGACTGCAGGCGTGGGCCTCGCCCGCGCTCCGCATCGTGCTAATGTCCGCAAGGGCGAGGACGCCCGCGCCTGCATTACCCGCGCCTGGATCATAGGGCTTAGAAGAGTGGCAACTGCTCGTCGGCGAACACCTGGTGGCGGCGTTGCTGATCGTAGCGGTCATAGTTGCTGCGGATGTTGTACTTTTCCCGCAGCCGCGCCAGGAGCTGCGAGATGCGTTTGCTGTAGCTCTTCGGCAGGAAGGCGTGCTGGCCGTAGCGCTGCCGGTAGCTTTCCGCCAGAGCAGGGAACTCCTTCTCCAGGAAGGGTAGAAACACCGCCGCCGAGCACGGCTTGAGAAACAGCGCGTTGGCGAAGACATACTGCCCACCTGCCTCAGAGGTAGAACGCACCACCGCCTCAAGGTTGCGAAGAGAATCTGTGATTCCGGGCAAGACCGGCGCGCAGCTCACCCCGGCCCGGACGCCCTCCAGGTTGAGGCGGCGCACCGCCTCCATCCGCAGATCGGGCCGGGGAGCGCGCGGCTCGAGAATGCGTGCCAGGTCGACGTCAAGCGTGGTAATGGTCACGCTGACTGCCAGCCGATTGTTCCGTGCGACCTGCTGCAGCAAATCGACATCACGCAGCACCAGGTTGGACTTGGTCACAATGCCGACTTCCAGCCCGCTGTGCCGCGCCAGTTCTTCCAGGATCGCCCGCGTTACCTCGAATCTGCGTTCGGCGGGCTGGTAAGGATCGGTTGCCGTGCCGATGGCGATTTCCTCGCCGGCTTTTACCTGCCGCAGTTCCTGCCGCAACAGTTCGGCAGCGTGCTGCTTCACGTAGATTTTGCGTTCGAAATCAACGCCCTCGCGCATTTCCATGAATTCGTGGGTGTAGCGCGCATAACAGTACTTGCAGGCAAATTCGCATCCCCGATAGGGGTTGATGGTCCAGGTAAAGGGCATGCGCACGCCGGTGCAGCGGTTCAGCAGCGACTTCGCGGGTAGAGTGAAGTATTCGACATCATGCCCCTGGCGCAGGGATTGGCCATCGGCCGCAAGGCGGGCGATGCCCACCAGGCCAGGAGCCGGAAGCGGGAGCAGCGGAACGGAAGTCATTGCCATATTCGCCTTTTATTCGCCTATGGTAGCGTGCGCGGCGATGGCCGTCAAGGGGGCACAGGGGGTAGGACTCTTCGGCCGTCTCCTCCGGGTTATTTCACTGGAGCTTGCATACTCCGCGGGCGCGAAAAATTCGGTTTGGCTGCGCCGGCCTGAGCTGCGGAAACAGGACAATTCATCGTTCCGTAGATAGTTCCCTGCGTGCCTTTGGCTTCGCTGAATTGTCCTAAACACGCGATGTCCATCCCGTTCCCGGTGAACGTTCCGGTACCTCCCAATTCGGCCAGAGATTGGTCACTAATACCGACCCCGTTGTATCCGTTCGTGGTGACTGTGTTATTCAGCAGAAGCACTTCGGACTGATCGTTGACATCGATTCCGTTGAAGGCGTTATCGGTGACGGTGCTGTCTCCCAAGAACATGTGTGAGTCGCTCAGCACGGCGATCCCGTCACCTCTGTTGCTTAGAATATTCGTGACGAACGCATATACCACGCTGCCATTGGCATCATAGATTCCGGCGCCGCTGCTTCTTTGGACCGTCAGACCACCGGCCGAGACTCTGGATGCTTCCGCAGCCAAGCCTGGATCCCCGGTATCTTGAATGGTGTCGCTGGAGAATGTCGCCTGAGAGAAGCTGACCCACACCCCGGCGTTTATGCTCCCTTCGATCGTGTTGCCGCTGAACCTGCACAGGCTCCCGTCGAAGCAGAGAACTCCGTACGAACCTCCCACAATCGTGAAACCCTGAATGTAGATCCGGCGCGAATCGCTTATATTAATGACCGCTTGCTGCCCTCCGGAATTGTCCTCGATCACCGCCCCGGGCATCGCAATCAGTGACAGTCGATCAAACTGGTTAATCGTCAGGTTTTCCTTGCACGTTCCACGGATATTCAGCGTGTTCGGCCCGGCTGGGTTCAAGAACTTTAAATAGTTGCTTACCTTTCCCATGGGTCCTGGCTTGTTGCAATTGACAGTGAATGTGCTTGCATTGAGTGCGACGGAAAACAGAAATACGGCAATCGTGCACACGATAGTTTTTCGCATATTTGGGGTCTCCTTGAAACGTGATGCCGAAATACGGCCCTACTTGCGGGCAGCGTCGTTCAGGCACGGGGTTCGCAACCGCGCCTTTGAATGACGACTGGAGCACTCCCCGGAAAGATGCAAGACTTAGCGGGTTGGTAAGTGCATTTCCGAAGGGGGAGCGAACTAGGCTGGTGGTCTAACAACGATAAGAACAATCGAGGATTGTGAAGGAATCGCAAGGCAGATAGACCGAGTGGACTCGCAGGTCAAGGTGCCGGTTGCCAGGCCATCCCATTGAACTCAGACGAAACGGAGCAATAAGGATCTGCCCACTCGGCTCTCTCACGACCTTGGGTACTGCGCGGAATGCCATCGGAGTGCCTACATAGGGCAGAGCCTCCGACTCATCGTAAGCAGTCTCTGGAGTGTCTCTCGCAGGAACGAATGCCGACACTCCAATCGCCACCAGCACCCAAAGAACAAGAACGGAGCAGGGTTTTCTCATAAGAGATACCCTTGCCCGGAAATCGGGCGCCTTTCGCCTCAAGGGGTGTGCATCTCAACGGGCGGGAACTGCGCTTCGGCGAGGCGAGGTTGTGTTCCCTAGAATTATCCCACTTATCAGTCTTGGCGGCGCAGAAAAGTAGACGAGTCAACAGGGGGACTCGGTAAGGTACGCCGCGACGACGTGACAATCAAGATGCCGTCGTTTCGCTCTCCCCCGGGCCTGCCCCATGCTGCTAGCGAGCGCGCGCGGGGGGGGCGGGTCTCCTGTGGTGGGTGTAGCTGAATTTTTCCCGAAGAGTACAACCCCGTCAAGCGGCACAGGCTTGCGACATCGGCTGGTAGCAGCATTTGGCTCCACGCCCGGCAATGATCGGCTTGCTGCCCGCGCGGAAACGGCTGTCCAAATTTTCCCGGTATAATTCGGCGCAGGATTTGTCCCAGTGCCCCAAGCCTCGACGGGCATCGGCCAGGAGGAACTGTACATGAGATTGGTGGGTATCGATGGCAAAATGCACGAGCTGGCGGTGCAAAACTCCGAACGCCCGGACTTGAACGCGGAGGCCCTCGCGCAGGCGCAGCAATGGATCTTCACGCCAGCGATGTGCGACGGCCGAGCCGATGTCCACGAGGCTTCTATCACCTTGCACTTTGAGGGGCGTTAACGGCGAAAGCAGGCCCGGAAACTCGAGGCTAATCGCATTGACCGGGTTTTCAAACATGTAACAGGCGAATGCTCTGCCCGGCGTCAATTGCTGGAACATCCCCATACCACTCATTGACCCGGCTCGACGAGGGGGCG
>Ga0335077_10009576_pt1 | contig 12028 bp, 10 predicted proteins | sample Lox_Sample_31_FD_207151 | JGI IMG/M metagenome (GOLD analysis project Ga0335077, IMG submission 207151) | Soil microbial communities from Loxahatchee National Wildlife Refuge, Florida, United States - Lox_Sample_3.1 | ecosystem: Environmental > Terrestrial > Soil > Wetlands | place: USA...
CTTCTGATTGTCCCACCCCAAATTGATTGTCATCCCGAACCCGTCCGACGAAGGAGGACGGGAGAGGGACCTTATGAAGCGAGTGTAGCTTCTGGGACGGGGCCGAGGGCAAACTGATCGCATCCTCGGGAGTGCAGAACCGGTGCTCCTGTTCCGCGTCCATGCTGCTGCACACGTTTCGTACGGTCCCTCACCCGCCCGCTTTGCGTGCGGGTTCGGGATGACAAGCCAGGGAGGTATAATCCGGCAGACGCACAAGGAGAACACCTTGCCGGTAGGAACCGCGTTTCACGAGAGAACTTTTCCGCTTTGCCACAGCCTGAACTACCGCGAGTGGTCAGGGTATTACACGGTCAGCGTGTACGAGGTGCATCATGAGCACGAGTACAACGCCATCCGCAATGCGGCGGCCCTGATTGACATCACGCCGCTCTACAAATACCTGATTACCGGTAAAGACGCCACCAAGCTGGTGAACCGCATCATCACGCGCGACATCAACAAGGTGAAAGCCGGGCAGGTGATTTACTGTTTCTGGTGCGACGAGCAGGGCAAAGTCATTGACGACGGCACCATCACCCGCCTGGAAGAAAATAAATATCGCTGGACGGCGGCTGATCCCAGCCTGCGGTGGTTTCATCAGAACGGGCTCAACATGGATGTGCGGATCGAGGACATTTCAGAGAGCGTGGCTGCTTTGGCTTTGCAGGGGCCGACTTCGGGCCTGCTGCTGAAGGCCGTCGCCGAGGCAGATATCGCCCACCTGAAATATTTCCGCATGACCTCAGGCAAAATCGCGGGCGTGCCGGTGGATATTTCGCGCACAGGATACACGGGCGATCTGGGGTATGAAATCTGGGTGCCGTGGAAGGATGCGGTGAAAGTCTGGGATGCGCTGGCGGAGAAGGGAAAGCAGTTCGACCTGCATGCCGCGGGAATGCTGGCCCTGGATGTGGCGCGGATTGAGGCTGGGTTGCTGCTGATCGAGGTGGATTACATCAGCAGCAAGAAGGCGCTGATTGCGTCGCAAAAGTTCTCGCCGTTTGAATTGGGCTTGGGGAAGATGGTGCATCTCGATAAAGAAAACTTCATCGGCAAGACAGCGTTGGAGAAAGACAAGAAGAGTGGCGTGGCACGGCAGCTGGTGGGCCTGGAAGTGAACTGGCCTGAGGTGGAAGAGCGCTACGAGAAGTTTGGATTAACGCCGGCGGCTCCGGCGCAGGCTTCGCGGGTGCACGTGCCGGTGTATTCGGGGGACCGGCAGGTGGGGAAGGCGACGTCGACGACATGGTCTCCGGTGTTGAAGAAGATGATCGCGCTGGCCAGCGTGGAGACGGGACAGGCTGCGGCGGGGAACAAACTGCAGATGGAGATCACGATTGAAGCTGAGCGGCAGAAGGTGACGGCCAAGGTGGTGAGGTTGCCGTTTTTCAATCCTCCGCGGAAGATGGATGTGCCGGTGTAGGTTTGAGTGAGTGGCTCAGGATGACAGGTCTTTCTTGGGGGCGGTAGCGGCCGGTGAGCGTCTTTTTCCTGACCAGTAGATCCAGGCGCCGACTGCCAGCAAGACCAACGTTGATCCCACGATCTTTGCCACTGCGAGCAGTTTATTGGGTTCGTCGGGCTGGGGAAGCATGGACAGAGCGATGGTGAACGATGTGGTTAGAAATCCGACGGCCGCCAGCAACCTGGCCGCCGGCTGTCCGCCGGGGACGCGAACAGTGTCGATGGCGGCCGGTTCGCTTTGCAGCTTGAACATGGCGGCGAACAGGTAGAGATAGGGGATGAAGTAGGTGATCACGCCCATGCTTACCAGGACGTCGTAGGCTCCCTTGACTGAAGTTCCGGCCTGCCCAAGAAAGACGAATATCCCTCCCAGCACAAATTGCAGCAGCAGCGAAAACCAGGGCGTGCGCCAGCGTGGGTGCAGGGCGCCGAAGACCGGCGGGAGGAAGCGGTCGAGGCCGGCGACAAACGGCAAGCGCGCCACGGCAGCCAGGAATGCGCTGGCCGCACCTAAGTTGCTTAGAGCTATAAGAAACGCCGCGAAAGGAACGATCCCGTGCATGCCGATGCGGGCGCTGGTTGTGGCGATGGCCTGCATGAGGCCTTGCAGGCTGCTGACTTCATCGGGCGGCAGGGCCAGCAGGATGCTCACCGTTCCCAGAATGTAGCAGGCGGCCACTGTGACTCCCGCGGTGAGCAGCGCCAAAGGCAGGATGCGGCGGGCGTTCTTGATTTCGTCTCCCATGAAGGAGGCGGTCTCACATCCGCCGAAAGCAAAGAGCAGCACCGACCAGAAGATAATGTCGTTCAGATGCACGCTCGGCACCAGAGCGCGCGGCGTGAATGAAGTTGCCGGGCCGAAGCGATGCCAAGCGATGGCGCCCATCGCAATAATGAGGCCGGCGGGAATCCACATGGCGAGGGCGCCAACGTTGTGCAACCATTTCCCAAAGTTGAGACCGATGATGTTGAGGAATGTGGCAAGGGCGAGCGCGAGCAGTGAAAAGAGGATGTAGTAGGCGGCATTGCCGGAAAGGTGGCTCCCTCGGCTGCCGCCCATGTACAGGGCGTTTCCGGCGGCGAAGTAGAGGACGGCAGGGAAGTAGGGCAGGTTGCTGGTCCAGTAAGTCCAGGCGGACATGAAGCCCGAGAAGTCGCCGAAGGCGCGCTTGCTCCAGACGTACAGGCCGCCTTCGTTTGGATAGCGCGAGGAAAGTTCGATGACGGAGAGCGCGAGCGGAGCGTAGAACAGAAGCCATGCGCCGATCCAGATGACGATGGAGCTGGGGCCGGCAGCCGCAGCGGTGGCGATCCAGCGCAGGCTGATGCCGCTGACGGCGTAGAACAAGAGCAGGTCGCGGAAGCCCATGACGCGTTTAGGGGTCGCGCCAGGTTCGGTATTCACGGATTGCGGTTCGGCAGGTGAGGAGGTGTTTGGCACTGTGTCGAGTGGTCAGCGCAGCATGAAAGTCCGAGGAAAGAGATTTAGAAATAACACTGGGAAGGGATAGCGGCAAGCATGAAATCCGGTTGCAAGCGGGCGCCGGCGCTTGCGGGCATTTTCTCGGCGCTACCGGCGTGCGGTGAACAGAATGCCTCGCAGCGCCGGTACTGCTGCACGCAGACATGGGGTCCCCTCGGCGTTGCTCGGGGCAGGCTCTTCGCTTCGCTCAGGATGACAGTTCAGGCGTGGAGACAAGAAGTCACGTTTCTCAGGATCACAATTCTTCAGGTGGACGGCAGCAGCATGATTCGGGCGAATCAGGTCAGGTCCGAATAGGCGGAGCCGAAGTAGTCGGGACCGGCGAGGAATTTTTCGTAGCAATCGGTGCAGAGCCAGTCGCGGCCGTTGGTGTAGCCTTCGCCGTGGGTCGCGTCGGTGGAGGCGAACAGCCCCCAGCGGCAGACGGCGCAGTGGTCTCGCGTCCAGCCACCCTTTACGAGGATGAAACTGGCCGCGTCCGAAGCAAGACCCACATCGAAGGACAAGCGGCCAGTTGTGCGTTCGATCGCGATGTCGCGCGGCGCCCAGGTTTGTTTATGCCAGTGCCAGGGATGCTGGCGGCAACGGCGGACGGCTTCACGGATACCGACCGGGTCGCGACGCGTGCCGTGGAGTTCGATTGCCGCCTGGGTTGGGCCGGGATGAGACCGCGGGGAGGGCGGCGAGTACCTGGCTCTCAGAGGCTGAGGTTCGGGCAGCTCCTGGATTTTCTGCCGAAGAGCCTCCAGCGCGGCCCCATGGGCTTGCAGGAATTGTGCGGCCAGCGACTTTTCTTCGTGCAGCAGACCCAGCAGCAGGTGTTCGGTGCCGATGTGGCGGTGGTTCAGACGGTCGGCTTCTTCCGCTGCGGCGCGCAACACTCTCTTACATTCGTCGCTCAAGGGCAGATCGACGTGTGTCGGAATACTGGCTTGCTTCTTAACCTGTGCCTCCACGTGCTGGAGGGTGGATTGATAGTTCAGGCCCGGCAACAAACGATAGGCTAGGGCTTTTTCCTCGCGAAACCATCCCAGCAGCAGGTGTTCGGTCTCAATGGTGGGAGAGCCGAAATGGCTGGCTTCGTAGCGGGCGAAGAAGACCACGCGGCGGGCTTTTTCAGTGTAACGCTCGAACATGGGTACTCCGTCGCTAAGGGTGATTGACCGGGGCCGGGTTCGAAGACCAACATTATCGTCGCCTGCGAGATGCTTGTCATTCCCTGTTCGATTCCCGAGATTGGGGATGACAAAAAGTACTATGCCTGGCGGCTGGCGCGTTTCCAGTACAGGTATCCGGGGACGCCGAGGAGGATGATACCTGTTCCCCACAGGGCCTGGATTGGGCGGGTGATGATCAAGTTCAGAGTCCAGGCGCCGCTAATGACCACGTAGATTGCAGGCAGCCAGGGATAGCCGGCACAGCGGTAAGGGCGATCGGCGTCGGGGCGCTTGCGACGGAGGATGAACAGGCCCACGACCGTGAGCGTGTAGGACAGCACCATGCCGAACATTACGTAGGTGTAGAGCTGATCGTAGTGGCCGCTTAAGGCGAGGAGGCCGGCCCAGATGCTTTGTCCGATAAGGCTGAAGGCCGGGGTTCGCCACTTGGGATGGATCTGCGCCATGCTTTTGAAGAAAACGCCGTCCTGCGCCATGGCAAGGTAGACGCGCGCCCCTGAAAGGGTGCAGGTGGCGGCAGCACTGAAGCAGGAAACCGCGATCATGGCCGAGAGCCAGACCGCTGCGGCGGGAGAGAACAGCGCGGATGCAGCGGCGTGGGCGATAGTTTCGTGCTTTGCGACTTCGCCGAGAGGCAGGGCGTAGACGTACGTCATGTTCATCGCGACATAAATCGCGCCCACTGCGAGCACACCCAGCACCATCGACAGCGGAACATTGCGGCGAGGCTCTTTCACTTCGCCGGCCACCCAGGTGATGTAAACCCAGCCGTCGTAAGCCCAGAAGACGGCGATCAACCCCACGCCCATGGCGGAGATGAGCTGGCCCGGGCCGAGGCCGAGAGTCAAGCTGGTTCCGTGGCTGCTGAAGTGGCTCCAGCTGCCTTTGCCGAGAACAAGCCCGAGGCCGACGAATGCGGCCATGGCGGTGAACTTGGTCCAGGTGGAGACGTTCTGCAGCAGCGCTCCCCAACGCAGGCCGAAGACATTGACCAGAGTCAGCATAGCGATGAGCACGAGGCCAACGACATGGGCCCGGGTCAACGTGACTCCGGCCACAGTAAGCAGGACGTGTTCCTGGGAAATTACGGGGATCACCTGGCCGCCATAGGCGGCGGCAGCTACGGAGAGGGCGGCAATACTTCCTCCGTTCGCTACGCTGAAGAGCATCCAGCCGTAGAGAAAAGCCACGAGATCGCCATAAGCCTCGCGCAGGTAAACGTACTGGCCGCCGGAGTCGGGAAACATTGAGCCCAGCTCAGCGAAGGCTACGCAGGCGAAGAGCGAGATGACTCCACCCAGCACCCAAACGAGCAGGAACAGGCTCGGCTGTGGAAGCGGCGTGGCAATGTCTTTCGCGGTCAGGAAAATAGATGATCCGATGATGCCGCTGACCAGCAGCAATACGGAATCGAGGAGGGACAATCCGCGGACTAGAGTGGGTTTCGATTGGGCTTGGGTTTCAGGTGACGAAGTGGCGGGGAGGCCCATGGGTTATCCGATTCCGAGTTCGTCCGGCGATTCGAGCGGCGTGCCGCAGAGACGACAGATCACGGCGCCGCAATCGCCGCAGGTCAGCGGGTCGGTGACTTCGCGCGCGCAGTGGGGACAGTAGAGCGGCTCGGGAGCAGGCGCGGGTTGCGGCTCTGGTGCCATGTGGGGAAGAACTGTAGCATAGCCGTAGCGCCGGCGTCGCGGCGTCCGATTCGGTACGTGGCTTCTGTTTGCAAGGCAACATTACCGGGTAGCGAGAATTATGAATCGTCGTGCTGAGAGGTTGTGATTTTTCTGTCGTCAAGTAATTCTGAATTGTCATGCTGAGCGAAGCGAAACACCTATGCACTCTGTACGCCACGGCAAATTACATAGGTCCTTCGCTTCGCTGAGGATGACATTCCACAGGAAAGGTGACAAAGCCACACTCGCTCAGGACGACAAAACCGGAAGTTCGACGATGGCCGAACCGACTCCAGATCAGAAACTGCAACAGGAATTCAACCGCTGGGCAGAGGCGGGTGAGGGCGGGAAGATGGAGCACCATCATCTCGACATCACGGAGAAAACGATCCGCCTGATGAACCTGCGGCCCGGGGAGCGTGTGCTCGATCTCGGCTGCGGCTCGGGCTGGGCGACGCGGCTTGTGGCGCGACTGGTAGGGGATGGCCCGGAAGGATTCGGGCAGGTGATTGGCGTGGATGTTTCGGACGAGATGATCCGGCAGGCGCGTGGGGCGTCGCGGGATTTCGAAAACATTCTGTATGTGTGGGGGTCGGCGCAGCAGATTCCGTGGGAAGAGAATTTCTTCGACAAGGTGCTCTCCGTAGAGTCGTTCTATTACTACGCCGACCAGGACCGCGCGCTGGCTGAGCTGTTTCGCGTGATGGTGCCGCGCGGGCGCATGTTCATCCTGATTAATCTATACAAGGACAATCCCTACTCGCTGCAGTGGGTGGACAAGCTGAAGGTGCCGGTGCATGTGCGATCTTCTGCTGAGTACGTGGAGCTGCTGAAGAAACACGCATTTGAAAACGTGGAAGCGCGGCAGATACCCGACGAAACGCCGACGCCGAATGACTACGTGAGCAAGTCGTTCAAGAGCCTGGAAGATTTGCGGGCGTTCAAGCGTACGGGAGCGCTGCTGCTGATGGCCTCGAAGCCGGACTTGCGGACGCCGGCGCCGGGATACACGATTTACTGATTGTTAGAGGGAAGAAACCCCATACGGCAAGGCTGACGCCATTCTCTCCCGGCGTTTGCCAGGTTAGCGCACCTACACCTGAGGGTGAAGAAGGGGCACGGGGCAGAGAAATGTTCCACGTGGAACATATTGTCATGACAGAAATGTAGTTACGCACAAACCATTGAGCGGAGAGGAGCTGCAGACGCGAACGGGCGCGATTTCGCTTTTTCTTCAGAAAATTGCAGATTGTTGAGATGGCGACGGGAAATAAACGCATCGTTTGGTGATTGATCAAAGTCAAAGTCCCCACCCTAGTCGCAGAGAACGCGACTAGGATGGGGCACCCGCGCCCGCGCCACACGTTACTTTGCCAGGCGGTTGTACTTCTTCAGCACTTCACGCAGCTTGTCGTGCGGCAGGCCGATTACTGTGCGGTTGTTGATCCCGGTCATGGTGTCGGCGGCGATCATCGCGTTGACGACTGCTTCCTCTGTCGCCTGCACCGTCGCCAGAAAGATGGGGTCGAGGGCATCGTTGGACAGCATGGTGACCGGATGTGCTCCCTTCGCGGCCACGGCTCCAGCATTGGCTGTGGAGAAGGCGATGAAGATATCGCCGGAACCGTCGCTGGAATAGCTTCCGTCGCGCCCCAAACCCAAAGAAACCCTTCTCGCCACGCGCTTGAGTTGAGTGGGGATCAGGGGTGCGTCCGTTGCCACTACCACGATAATCGAACCGGTGTCCTGATCCTCTTCGTAAGCCTTGTGCTCGGGAATCTCCTTGCCTACAGGAACTCCTGCGATCCGCAGCTGATCGCGCCGGCCGTAGTTGCACTGCAGCAGCACTCCGACCGTGTAGCCGCCGCTCTTTGCATCGAGCAGGCGCGACGCGGTGCCGATGCCTCCCTTGAATTGGTTGCAGATCATGCCGGTGCCGCCACCTACACTACCTTCCTCCACCGGTCCGCCGTGGGCGGAGTCCAGCGCGTGGACTGCGTCTTCCGGTTTCACGTGGAAGCCGTTGATGTCGTTCAGATAGCCATCCCAGGTTTCGGCCACCACGGGGAGGGACCACCAGTAGCCTTCCATGTCGGGATGGCCGCGGTTCACTTTCCAGCGAATCACCGCGTCGCGGACCACGCCGACACTGTGGGTGTTGGTGATCATCACCGGGCCATCGAGAAAGCCGGAGTCTTCCACCCAGGTGGTGCCAGTCATCTCGCCGTTGCCGTTCAGCGTGAACCAGGCGGCGAAGACGGCGTCGCGCGAGTCCTTGCCGCGCGGCAGGACTGCAGTCACCCCGGTACGCACCGGGCCTTCTCCCACTTTTAGAGGGCCCTGGCCAGAGATGAGGGTAGTGTGACCCACCTGAACGCCTTTTACGTCAGTGATGGCATTGAACGCACCGGGCGTGCCATCGAAAGGAACTCCGAGGTCGCGGGCGCGGGGCCTAGTTTGCGCGGTGAGGACGGCTCCCTGCAAAAGAATGCAGCACCATAACGCTGCCAACCGCGATTTCGGCATCTCAGTCCTCCGGACAGATATTGCGGTGGTTTGGAGCTCAAAGCAGGAACGGATCTACTGTCTCATCGTGCTCTTCGGGACTTTCCCGGAGAAAGGCAATTCCCGGGTCTCAACTGCCGCCTCTCAGTTTTCCGGCTGGAGTTGTAGACAAGTAGCAGCCCCGCCGCGACTAATCGATTCCCAGCTGCTTTCGGGCATCGGGACTGAGGCGTTCGGGTGTCCACGGCGGGTTCCACACGACGTTGACTGCGGCCGTACGAACTCCCGGCAGCTGCTCTACCCGGGCTTTTACCTGCTCGCCGATCATGACGTGCGCCGGGCAGCCCTGGGCGGTAAGCGTCATGTCTACCGTGACGTCTTGCTTGTCTTCGGGGGCGGCGTCGAAGCGGATGCCGTAGATTAAACCCAGGTCCACGATATTGACCGGGATCTCCGGGTCATAACATTGCTTCAGCGCGCTGAGGACATCGGTTTCAGTGACTGCGGCCATACTCTTTTCCCCTGGGTTGGCGGGTACAATGTGCTCCTTTTAGTTTCTCACACAGGCGGATGAAAACCAATGAGTCCCGAGGCGAAACGACGTCTACAAATCGTGCTGGGAGCGGCGGTAGTTCTGGCGGCGGTCCGCACGGGCTACATCATGTACGAGCGACGCCAGGAAAGGGCCGAACCGGCGAAACTGCAACCCGCACCGTTGAACCTTGATTACTATGTGGTGCCCAAACGGCTTCATCCATACGACCTGAAATCCGCCAAACAACTCACGCAGCAACCGGTGTGGGTGAAGGAAGGCTACCGCTACACTTACTATCCCTACAACGCGACGAGTCATCGGGCCGACCTGGCTCACGAAGCCGGACTGCTGCTGCCGATCGAACGGCTGGAAATCACAGATGTCGTAACCAATCCATCGCCGGGAGCGCCCGGGCAAAAGCAGGTGCTGGCTATCTTTGAAAAGGACGGCAAGCAATACGCGGTGCCTGTGGGCGTGGCGCAGGGTGAGGATTACACCATCTACTCCGACGAGATGTTCTATATCCAGGACCCGCGCGCACTCTACAAGCACTGGCCCGCCGACATGTGGGATGCGATCGCGAAACATGAAGTAAAGACCGGCATGAACGAGTTTCAGGCAGTGTTTTCCATCGGGATGGGAGTTCCTGAGAGGTCGAGCGACCCCTCGGTCAAAACCGTGAAATATCCCAACGGAGGCCATCCGGTGACGATCACCTACCGCGACGGCAAAGCGGCGGAGATCACGCGTGGACAGTGAGGTAGGAGTACCAGTATCGCGACGGTTTCTGCGGAATTGGGAGGCGCTACGGACGGAAATGCCCAGCTTTTCCTCGCCAAAGCCGCGCCGTAACAGCCAGAGGGCTTACTTCACCTTTGGGGAATCCTCCGTTGCCGCCTTTTCCTCATCGGCGTGAATTACGCCGTCTTCCTCTGCGTAGAACGAGCGATGCTGCGCATCCAGTTGTTTGGGCGTCATGGCCAATTGGAACCCATCCTTCTTCGAGTGAAAGCTGGCGGTGTAGTCACCGCGATCGGTGTTGACCATGCGGCGGGTGAAAGAGCGGGCGCCACCCACCAGCGCCATGAGTGTGGGCGCGTAGTGGCCATATTTCCGGTTGTATTCGTGCTGAGCGCGCAATACGGTGCGCATGTAGCCGAGAGCAGCGGCTTCGGAATCTGAACGTGCCGGATCGCCGGGAAACTTCGGCTGGTACGTGGTTTGTGCGGCTGCGGGAAGGATGCCAGCCAGCAGCAATGCGAGGGCGGCACAGCAACTGATTCCCTTTGTCATCAATCCCCCTTTGTAACGTTACCAGTTTGTGGCGCGCGAAATTTGGGCTGCAGCAGCATCCCGCACAGGCCCTGACACCCTGCGCCTGCAAAATACGGAACTTGCTCATGTTACTGGCGTAATTGCCGATCAATTACCAGACATTCCATCCACAGAGGAATGTGTTTATGCTAACCAAGAGTCTTCGGATAAGCCCTATGAAACCTGCACTGGCGAAAAAACCAGTCATTCGCATCGCCGTGGTGGAAAGTGATCCGTTGCGTTTCGTGGGCTTCCGCGCCCTTTTTGATTCCGAATCCGATTTCGAACTGGTCTCCACTTCACTTTCGGAAATCAGTACCTCGCAAAACATCGACCTGGTACTGCTCGGCAATCGCAACGGGCAGAACCTGTTCGACATGATGGCCACGCTCAAGGCTTCGCGGCCCGACCTGAAGATTATCGTAACTGGTTCGGGCATGGATGAAGAAGCGATTCTCAAAGCGGTGGCTTCCGGGGCCAAGGGGTACGTGGACGAGGCTGCCTCGCCGAAAGAGTTTGTGCAAGCCATTCGCGTGGTCCATTCGGGTTCGGTCTGGGCGCCGCGGCGCGTGCTCTCCATGTTTATTGAGCGCGTGAGTTCGGCTCCGGGGCGGATTTTTCCGGCCGGGCGTGTAACCTTCACCGACCGCGAGAAAGAAGTGCTGGAAATGCTGGTGGCGGGGCGCTCCAACAAGGAAATTGGCTCGGCTCTCGGCATCGAAGAACGGACTGTGAAGGCCCACGTGGCCAAGCTGATGCGCAAGGTGGGCGTGCAGAACCGCATTGCGCTGTCGGTCCACGCCATCACCCATTCCCTGGTTTCCGCGAAGTAAGAGTGCTCTTTTCCGCGGGTTTGAGAATCACATAACACTCTGTTGCTGTGAATCCCGTCCTGTGGGATCAACTCCCACCCTGCGCGCTCAGACCGCCTCGAAATCCAGCTTTCTTCTCGTGTATGCTGGTGCGCGCTTTTCATCAATCGGTGTCTTATATAGGAGAGCCCTGTGCGTTACTTCAAAACCCTGCTTCTTAGCCTGACCGTGGCGCTCTGCTGCACTGGCCGGATGACCGCGCAAGCGGGCTCGGCCCAGGTACCGGCGGAACCCGATCACTTTGACGTGAACTCCATCGATCGGAGCATCGATCCGTGCGTGGATTTCTACCAGTACTCGTGCAAGAAATGGATGGACGCCAACCCGATTCCTGCCGATCAATCGAGCTGGTCGCACGGCGCCAAGCTGGCATTGTGGAACCAGGGCGTGCTGCGGGACGTCCTGGAAAAGGCGGCCAACAACGATCCCAAGCGCACCGTGGTGCAACAGGAGATCGGGGACTACTACTTCTCGTGCATGGACGAGGCAACGATCGACGGCGCAGGACTGGCGGCGATCAAACCCGAACTGGACCGGATCGGCGGGCTCACCGACAAAGCGCAGCTGGCCGGCGAACTGGCGCACCTGCATGCCATCACGTTCGCCCTGCTGCCGGGAACCAATTCCGGTTCGCAGACGGCGCTGTTCGGTTTCGGCTCGGGCCAGGACCTTGACGATGCTTCCAAAGTCGTGGCTCAAGCCGACCAGGGCGGCATTGGGCTTCCCGATCGTGATTATTACTTCAAGGATGATGCCAAGTCGGCGGAAACACGCAAGCAGTATGTCGCGCATGTGCAGAAGACGTTCGAACTGATGGGGGAGAATTCCAACCAAGCGGCGAGCCACGCGAAAACCGTTATGGACATGGAGACCGCGCTGGCCAAAGTGTCCATGGACATTGTGAAGCGCCGCGATCCCGCCAATCTCGATCACAAGATGTCCCTGCAGGAGCTGCAGGC
>Ga0335077_10009577_pt1 | contig 12028 bp, 9 predicted proteins | sample Lox_Sample_31_FD_207151 | JGI IMG/M metagenome (GOLD analysis project Ga0335077, IMG submission 207151) | Soil microbial communities from Loxahatchee National Wildlife Refuge, Florida, United States - Lox_Sample_3.1 | ecosystem: Environmental > Terrestrial > Soil > Wetlands | place: USA: Florida...
CTTACGCCCCGTGCTGGGGCTGTGCTCGCGGCTCTGTTTCCCGACGGCTGACGCCGTGGGCTAATATCTTTCGCTCCTCCGGAGCTTGAGCCGGATCCGCGGCCAAGATGGGCGGATCCGGCTCTCGGTCGCGAATGCTTACTTCTTCTGGTAATTCGGGTACGGCGGCCGCTTGTACTCCGGCGGCGGATTGGCGGTCAGTTCCTGCATCACCACTTCGATGGCCTTGTCCAGTTGCGGATCGTGGCCTTGCCGCACCGCGGCCGGGTCGAGCTGCACTTCGATATCGGGCGTCACGCCGTGGTTCTCCACGTCGTAGGTCCCGTTCGGGTTCCACACCGCGAAGTCCGGCGCGAACACCACGCCGCCGTCCATCAACTCGGGGAAGCCGCTCAGGCCCACCAGCCCGCCCCAGGTCCGCTCGCCGATCAGCTTGCCCACGCCCGCGCGGTGGAAGTACCACGGCATGGCGTCGCCCCCGGAGCCGGCGAATTCGTTGATGATCATTACCTTCGGTCCGAAGATGGCGCCCTGCGGCTGAATGATGTCGGCGCCTACGCGCATCGTCACCAGGCTCATCGGCTTGCGTTGCAGATATTCGATAATGTCCGTCGCCAGCGCCCCGCCGTGGTTGAAGCGCTCGTCCACAATCAGCGCCTGCTTGTCCACCTGCGCGAAGAAGTAGCGCATGAAGCTGGTGTAGCCGCCGCGCGCGGTGTCCGGCATGTAGACGTACGCCACGCGGTGATTGGTCGCCTCGTCCACCTTGCGCCGGTTGTCTTCGATCCACTCCAGGTGCCGCAGCGCGAATTCATCGGCTACCGGAACCACCTTCACCTCGCGCGAGCTAGCTCCGGTTGGGTCCGCGCCGACCTTCAGCACTACGGTCTTGCCGGCGGTGGCCTCGAAGAAGCTGTAGATGTTGTCCGTCCCGTGCAATTCCTTGCCGTCCACCGCCAGAATGTAATCGCCGGCGGTGACGTTGACGCCAGGCTGCGTCAGCGGCGCCTTGGTGTTGGGGTTCCAGTTCTCGCCGTTGTAGACGTGCGCGATCCGGTAGCGCCCGTTTTCGATCTTGTAGTCGGCGCCCAGCAGGCCGGTGGAAACGTGCTTCACCTCGGGCCGGTCGCCGCCGCCGAGAAACATGTGGCCCACCGTGATGTTGCCCAGCATCTCCGTGAACAGGTAGTTCAGGTCGTCGCGCGAAGCCAGGCCGGGCAGGTAAGCGCTGTAGCGCTCCTCGGCCGCGCCGAGGTCCAGGCCGTGGTAGTGCGGATCGTAGAAATAATCGCGCTCGATCCGCCACGCCTCTTGGAACATCTGCTTCCATTCGACGGCGGGATCCACCTTCACTTCCAGATCCGCCGTTTTGAGCGCCTTCTCGTTGCCCGGCTTGGGCGGCGGCCCGTCGGGCGAGTCCGACGGAGGCGCCGGCGCATCGGCTATCGTCCACTTGTCGCCCTGCTGGTAGAGCAGCTTCTCGCCGCTGAAAGACACCTGCACGTTGCGCACGCCGCTCAGCACGGTGTCGGCTTTGCGCTTGCTCAGGTCATAGCGATGGATGGTCATAGTGAACGGCCCCGGCGTTCCGGGCGGCGGCGCTTCGGCGGCATAGACCACGCCCGTCTTGCCGGTGGCGATCCCCACGTACCGGCGCGCCGGCAGCGGCAGCGGCAGAATGCGCTGGCCGATGGTCTCGAGGTCCACCTTCACCTCGACTTTCTCTTCTTTCTTGGCTTCGTCTTTCTTGCCCTCGTCCTTCTTGCCTTCGTCTTTCTTCGCCTCTTCCTTTTGGGCGTCCTTGCTCTCGTCCTTCTTCGGCTCGTCCTTCTTGGCTTCGTCCTTCTTCTTCTCGTCGTCGCTTTCCGGCGCCAGCGGCGAGGGTTCGGTCTTCGAGAGCACCACCACGTAGACGGTCGACGTCACCGGGCGCGAAAAGCTCTCGATATCCGGCTCCATGGCCGCGCCCGAATTGGTGCTGGCCATGAAATAGAGGTACTTGCCGTTCTTGTCGAAAACCGGGCTTTCGGCATCGCTCATGCCGTCGGTCACCTGGGTGGTTTTGCCGTCGGCCAATGAATAAAGATAGATGGCCTGCATGTGGCTCTTCAGCGTTTTCGAGTACGTCAGCCACTGGCTGTCCGGCGACCACGACGGCGTCAGGCCGTCGCCGTTGTAGTAATAGTCCGTTGCCACCAGCACCGGCTTTTTCTGCTCCAGGTCGACGTAGAAGACGTGGCTGTGGTTGTCGATGTACGCGATCTTCTTGCTGTCGGGCGACCACTGTGGATTGGAGTAGAACGCCTTGTCGCCGAGCGCGATCTTCTTCACCTCGCCGGTGCCGTCCTGGTTGCGGATGTGCAGTGCGTACTCGCCCGATTCGTCGGAAAGGTACGCGATACTCTGGCCGTCGGGCGACCAGCGCGGGAAGCGCTCCATCACGCCCGGGCTCTGCGTCAGGTTGCGCGGGTCGCCTTTTTCGGCCGGAACGGTGAGAATCTCGCCGCGTGCTTCGAACACCGCCCGCGCGCCGTTGGGGGAAATGTCGGCATTGGTGAGCCGCTTGGCGACGTTCACGTAGTGCTGCCGCAACTCCGGCAGATCGCCGGCCAGGGTGACCGATACCTCCCTCGTCTTTCCGTTCTTCAAGTCGTATAAATGCAGTGAGCCGAACTGCTCGTAGACGATCGCGTCCTGCGCCGCCGAAGCCGACTTGAAATCCAAGCCGTGGTTCTCGATGGCGCGCGTGACCTTCTTGGACTTGATGTCGTAGTAGAACAGCGTCACCGGGCCTTCGCGGTCGGAGAGGAAGTAGATACGGTCGCCCACCCACATCGGGTTAAAGTCGTTCGAATTGTCGCGCGGAATGGGAACGATGCTCGAATCCGCCAGGTCCGCGATCCAGATCTTGCGCGTCTGCCCGCCGCGATACCGCTTCCAGGCGTCCTGCCACTGGAACAGCGGCACGTAAGCGATGTGCGTGCCATCGGGCGAATAGGAGCCCTCCTCGGCGATGGGCAGCGGCAATTCCTCGGGCAGCGCTCCGCCTTCGATGGGCATCGTGTACAGCCGGTCGCCGTCGTTGGGCACCGCGCGGTGCGAATGGAACAGCACGCGCTTGCCGTCCGGCGTCCAGCCCACGGCCACATCGGCGCCCGGATGGTAAGTCAGCCGCCGCGGCACGCCGCCATCGGCGGGAATCACGAAGACGTCCACGTTGCCGTCGTACTCGCCGGTGAAGGCGATGGTCGCGCCGTCCGGCGAAAACGTCGCCGAGGTCTCCACGCCCGGGCCCGCGGTGAGCCGCCGCGCCTCGCCGCCTTCGCGCGCGACGCTCCACAGGTCGCCCGCATAGGTGAACACGATCTGGGTCTTGCTCAACGCCGGTTTGCGCAGCAGCAAAGGCCCGCTCTGGGCGCCGGCGGCCGATGCCGCCAGCACTAGCACGCAGATGAATGAACGCATACGGTACAGTATCCTCCAAAAACCGTGGCGCGAGGCACTCGTGTTCGCCGGGAAAATTGTGGACCGACCCCCAAGTCTGCGCGGGACGCCCACGCCCCGCGAAGGGAACCAGCCATCAGCGATCAGCTCCCAGCCTTCAGCTAAACCGGCTTGGCTGACTGCTCGAGCTCGCCTCCCGAGAGGCTGCGCCGCGCCCCGAACATGACGAATCGCACCAGTCGATTATCCGCCACGCCCTTAGACGCGGCCGGCCATGATAAGTTAGGGCCATGGCGATTCATCCCCACGCCGGCCAACCGCCCAAGGAAGACGAACTGGAGAACCTGCCGCGCCTGATGACGGCCTACTACGCCACCAGGCCCGATGTCGCGGTGGCCCGGCAGAAAGTGAGTTTCGGCACGTCCGGGCACCGCGGGTCGTCGCTCGAGGCCTCGTTCAACGAAGACCACATCCTGGCGATCACGCAGGCGATTTGTGACTTCCGCCGCCAGGCCGCGACCGATGGGCCTCTCTACCTGGCGAAGGACACGCACGCGCTCTCCGAGCCCGCCTTCGCGACCGCGCTCGAGGTGCTGGCGGCGAACGGCGTGACCGCGATGATCGATGCCGATCTCGGCTACACGCCCACCCCGGCGCTTTCGCACGCCATCCTGGTCTACAACGCCGGCCGCAAGTCCGGCTTGGCCGACGGCATCGTCATCACGCCCTCGCACAACCCGCCGGCCGATGGCGGTTTCAAATACAACCCCACCAACGGCGGGCCGGCCGACACGGAGGTCACCGGCACGATCGAGGACCGCGCCAACGCGATCCTGGCCGGCGGCCTGCGCGAGGTGAAGCGCGTGCCTTACGCCCGCGCCATGGCCGCCGATACCACACGGCGTTTCGACTTTGTTTCGAGCTACGTCAACGACCTGGGCGCCGTGCTCGATCTCGACGTCATCCGCGGCGAGAGCCTTTCGCTGGGGGCCGACCCGCTGGGCGGCGCGGGCATCGCCTATTGGGCTCGCATCGCCGAAAAGTACGGCCTCGATCTCACCATCCGCCACGACTGGGCCGACGCCACGTTCCGCTTCATGACGCTCGACTGGGACGGCGAAATCCGCATGGACTGTTCCTCGCCCTACGCCATGGCGAGCCTGATCGCGCTCAAGGACAAGTTCGACGTGGCCTTCGCCTGCGACACGGACCACGACCGCCACGGCATCGTGACGCGCAGCGCTGGCCTGCTCAACCCGAATCATTACCTGGCCGCCGCCATCAGCTACTTGTTCGGCAACCGGCCGGGATGGCGCGCAGGCGCGGGCGTGGGCAAGACCATGGTTTCGTCGAGCATGATCGATCGCGTGGCGCATAGCCTCGGCCGCCCGCTGTTCGAAGTTCCGGTCGGTTTCAAATGGTTCGTCGACGGGTTGCTCGACGGGACACTCGGCTTCGGCGGCGAAGAGAGCGCCGGCGCCTCCTTCCTGCGCCGCGACGGCAAGCCGTGGACCACCGACAAAGATGGCCTGATTCCCGCCCTGCTGGCCGCGGAAATGACGGCGCGGACCTGGCGCGACCCGGGCGAGATCTACCAGGCGCTGACCGAACAATTCGGCGCGCCGGTCTACGAGCGGATCGACGCGCCCGCCACGCCCGAGCAGAAAGCGAAGCTGGCCGCCATCCGCGCCGAGGATGTCAAGGCCACCGAATTTGCCGGCGACCCCATCGACGGCAAGCCGCAGACCCATGCGCCCACCGGCGCGCCGCTCAACGGCATAAGAGTGGCGACCCGCCGCGGATGGTTCGCCGCGCGGCCCTCCGGCACCGAAAACGTCTACAAGATCTACGCCGAAAGCTTCGCCGGCGAAGCCCACCTGCGGCAGATCCAGACCGAGGCGCAGGAACTGGTCGCCGGGATCATCGGCCGCTAGCAGCCGGGCGCAGGGCAATTGCGTGTTTCATTACGGCGGATCGCTGATGGCGATCTGAAAGGGGAACGTGCTGAGCGGCGGATACCGGCAGCAGGCCGCCGGGGACCGACGGCGCAGACCGGCGTAGGCGGCGCGGCTGCCGTGCTACACTCGCTCACATGCCGGAGCTTCGCGAGGTGCCGGATGCGCCGCCGTTCCTCGGTAGCTGGGGACGCGTCTATGTCGCGGTGCTGCTCTATCTCGCGGGCGTGATACTGGCGGCCTACTTGTTCGCGCGTGCCTACCGATGAGAACCCTGGATTGGGTTGTCCTGCTCGCCTCGCTGGTTTCCATCGTTGCATACGGCTTGTACCGCAGCCGCGGCAGCAACACCGTGGACCGCTACCTGCTCGCCGGCAAGACCATGCCGTGGTACGCCATGGCGCTGTCGATCATGGCGACCCAGGCGAGCGCCATCACTTTCATCTCCACCACCGGCCAGTCTTATGTCGATGGCATGCGCTTCGTGCAGGCCTACTTCGGCCTGCCGATCGCGATGATCGTGGTTTGCGCGGTGGTGGTGCCGGTGTTTTACCGGACGCGGGTCTACACCGCGTATGAATACCTGGAGAACCGGTTCGACGCGAAAACGCGGGCGCTGGCCAGCGTAATCTTCCTCTGCCAGCGCGGGCTTTCCGCGGGGCTCACCATTTACGCGCCCGCCATCGTGCTCTCGGTGATTCTGGGATGGCCGGAACGCATTACCACGCTGCTGATGGGAGCCACGGTCGTCACCTACACCGTGATCGGCGGTATCAAGGCGGTCACCTGGTCGGACGTGCAGCAGATGTGCGTGATCTTTCTCGGCCTGGTGGTCGCGCTGGCCACCGTCTTCGTGCTGCTGCCGCACTCGGTCTCGATCGGGGATGCCGTGTTTTTGGCCGGCGCCGCCGGGCGCCTGAACGCCGTCACCACCAACTTCGACTGGAACGACCGCTTCAACATCTGGAGCGGCCTCATTGGCAGCACCTTTCTGTTTCTTTCCTATTTCGGCTGCGACCAGTCGCAGGTGCAGCGGTACCTGACGGGCCGCTCGCTCACCGAGAGCCGGCTCAGCCTGCTGTTCAACGCGGTGGCTAAGATCCCGATGCAGTTTTTCATTCTCTTCATCGGCGCCATGGTGTTCGTCTTCTATCTGTTCGCCGAGCCGCCCGTGTTGTTCCAGCACACGGAACTGGAGCGGATCGCCCGCACCAGCGAGTATCGCGGCGTCGAGGAGCAGTACCACCAGGCGTTCGAGCGGCGGCGGGAAGCCGCGCTGGCGCTGGCACAAGCGCATCGGGCGAGCGACGGCGCCACCGAAGAGCGCCGGCTCGCCGATTACCGCGGCGCGCAGCAATCGCTCGACGCCGCGCGCGCGGGCGCGGTGCGCCTGGTGGAAGCGGGCGGCGGCGAAAAAGGCTTCAGCGACACCAACTACATCTTCCTTTCGTTCGTGACTCGCTACCTGCCGGCAGGCATCGTGGGGCTGGTGATCGCGGTGATCTTCGCGGCCACCATGTCGGCCAGCTCGGGCGAAATCAACTCGCTCGCCACGGTGACCGTGGTGGACCTGTACCGGCGCCACTTCCGGCGCGGCGCCAGCGACCATCATTATTTGAAGGCCTCGCGGTGGGCCACTCTGTTCTGGGGCGCTTACGCGGTGGCTTCCGCCGGGTGGGGCAAGAAGCTGGGATCGCTGATCGTGGCGGTCAACGTGGTGGGGTCGCTATTCTATGGTTCGCTGCTGGGGTGCTTCGTGGTCGCGTTCGGCTTGCGCAGGGTCGGCGGCACGGCGGTGTTCCTGGGCATGCTGGCGGGCGAGGCGGCGATATTCTGGGCGTTCCTGCGCGGCAACATTTCCTATCTCTGGTACAACGTCATCGGCTGCGCGGTGGTGGTTGCCGTGGCGGCCGGGCTCACCTGGCTTGCGCCCGGGACCTTCGCCAAGCCGGGTGGCGCGGAGCGGCCGGAAAAAAGAGCTTAGAGCGCTTTCGGGTTTTCGCCGATGCGTTCCGCGCCGAACTTGCTTACGCCGCCTGACGAGGTTGGGCGTGCGCAGTGAATTGCTCCAGGGTCACTCGTGGGGAGGCTGCGCTGTGAGGCGTCCGGTTACGTCCTGTCCGTCACCGCGTTTCATACGTCACCGTGTTTCATAGTCACGGTGTTTCATTCAACTGGTGTTCGAAGTGTTTCGGGAGACTCGTGGAAATCGGATCCGCGATTCCGCGTCAGTGCAGTCGGACAGGCATGCTAATCGCGGTCATCTTTCCGGTGGTTGCTTCCTGTGCCAGAACACGCAGCGTGTAGTCTCCAGCGGCTGCGTGAAGCGACAGGGCGACGGTAAGTCCGGCCGGCGCCAGGGTCGCGAACGTGGCCTCGCTGAGTGCGAGGTTCGCGGTGGCCTGCCGGCCCGTCACGAAGCCGCCTGACTCATCCAGCAGTGCCGCAATCACGGTCAAATGCTGCACGCGACGCGCATTGTTGTGCTCATAGATCAGGGCGTTGACGTCGATCCAAGTCTTGATGGAGACCTTGGGGCCGGTATCCGAACCAGGCTCGGCGGTAACCTTGACCGGCACATCGGACGGTGTGCCGCCGCTCATCAGGAGGCGGTCGCGCTCGTTTTGGCGCGCCAGATCGGACGGCAGTTCCCTGGGCGGGGCGGTGTAGCCCATGCGAGCCTGCACGGAACCATGATGGCCACGGGTGAGACGCACTTTGAGCGGATGATATTTGCCGTCGTGGGGTATGTCGCCGGAGGCGAATGCGAGCACGTAGACCACTTCGGGCACTGCCCCGAGCCGGCGCAATCCATCCGCCAGATTGTTGCTGTTGAAGAAGAACTGTCCGCCGGTCGAGGAAGCCAGGACTGCCAAGCCGTCGTCCTTGGCTTCCTCGGCGCGGGTTTCTATTTGGAGGGCGTCCATGCCCAATCCCCGTGTTTCGCTCTCCTCGCCACCCGGAACGACGGCGTACAGTCCCTTGAGATCGAGGGAACTGATGATGACGCCGCTATGCAGGGCCGCGGTGGAGATAGTCTGCAAGCGCATCTCTTGCTGGTTCGAAAGGAATCCCCCGGAAGTCAGCAGCACGATGCGCTGGCCCGGCATTCTGCCCATGACGGCTACAATGGCAGCGAGCGAATCGAGGGTGTTCACCGTGCTGTGCGTGGCGTTCTCCCAAATGGCGCGGGAGCGCGCGCGCACAGCCCGCTCGGCGGCATCGAGAGGGATGCCATGCATGCAAGCGGAGAACTCGGCCGCCTTGGCACTCAGGAGTTGCGGGTCCATCTCATTGGCGATCAGATAGGCTTCGAATGACCGAATGATGGTACAGCTCCCCTTTTCTTCCCTGAATCTGGGATGGGGGGACACGGCGTCGATGGCCCCCTTGAGTTTGGCTGTGTCGGCGGTGAACAACACAGTGTCCGTCAAGGCGGTGCTGAAGACTCCTACCACGTCGCCGGGCGCCAGCGATTGGGAAACGAACTGCTTCGCGGCGGCCTTGGCGCGGGCGAGACCCGCAAGGTCGGTGTTGAGATCGTCCAGCACCAGGGCGATAAAGCGGCGCGGTGACGCGGATTTTGTGGGTGCAGGCTCGACGGAGGGTGCGGTCGGGCCAGCAGCGGGCTCCGCCATAACGCTCCGCGGGAACGTCTCGATGGAGAAGGAGGAGATTTCCTGCTTCTTGCCGGAGTCGAAGAGTTCGAAATCGTCGCGCTGGAGCCCCAGCACCGCGTTGCCTTTGGCGTCGCGCACCACGACCGGCACTTCCACCAGTTCCACCTGCGTCCGGATCGTCTCGCCCGCGAACGCCGGCGAGTAGGGTGCGGCGTCCAAACTCACCTCATCGGGGCTGATCTGCGTTTGCGCCGCGAGAGCTAGGGCTGCGGCAACAACGACTAGCATGAATCGCATCGACGAATCTATCGCAATTGTACTATGTTGGGTGCCACGGCCGTTGTGAACGAAAAGGCCCGTTGCGCAGCAGGAGCCTCGCTGTCGGCGGAGGCGGCCAGCCCCGCCGACGGTGCCGGCCAAAGAAGTATCGAGGTCGCGGTGCGACTGAACCGGCGCCACAGCGATCGCGATTCGTTTGCCTCTCGATGGCCGGGCTCGGCCGCGCGCCGGCGGAAAGACGCGGCCTATTTCTTCTCCGGCTGGCCGGTGATGAAGACCGTGTCGCCGGGGTGGACCAGCTTGTAGCGATCGCGGATTTCGAGCTCCTGCGCGGACGCATCGTTCTGCAGACGGTGGATGTGGTCGCGCGTGCGCTCGATTTCGCGCGCCAACCCGGCATTGCGCTCTTCGAGGCGATGGATTTGCCGCTGCCTGGCCAGCACGGCGGGAATGCCCCTGGCGCCGCTGAGCGTCGCCACGGCATAGGTGGCGGCCAAGAGGAAGACCACGATATATGCAGTTCGGCCGCCCGGCGCTTTCATCGAAACAATGCCCTGGAAGATAATGGTAACACCTTAGCGAAATTCTTCGACGCACTTTTTTCATGACCGACAAAATTGTTGTGTTCAGCACCTGCGCTTCCGAAGAGGAAGCGGAAAAACTGGCGCGGCTGGTGGTCGAGCGCAGGCTCGCGGCGTGCGCCAGCGTGGTGCCGAACGTGCGCAGCTACTACCGCTGGCAGGGCGCCATCGAGACGGCCGGCGAATACCTGCTGGTGATCAAATCCGCGCGCGGGCAATTCGCCGAACTGTGCGCCGCGCTGGAGCGGGCGCATTCCTACGAAGTGCCGGAGGTGCTGGCGGTGCCCGTGGTAGCGGGAGCGGCGCCGTATCTTGCCTGGCTCGAGGCCAGCCTGGGCGGCGGGACGGAGGACGAATCCGCATGACCGCCGCGGATACCAACGGCGGCCTCGATCCGTGCCTGGCGCTGATTTTCGACATGGATGGAGTGGTGATCGACTCCAACCCCGTGCATCGGGAGGTGTGGGCGGCGTTCAATCGCCGCTATGGCATCGAGACCACCCAGGCGATGCTCGAGCGGATGTACGGCAAGCGCAACGACGAGATCATCCGCGACTTTTTCGGAGACGGCCTGACGGACGAAGAAGTGGCGCGGCGCGGCAAGGCGAAAGAGCGGTTGTACCGGGAAACGATTGCCGGCCGGGTGGAACCGATGCTGGTGCCGGGCCTGAAGGCGTTCCTCGAAGAGCACCGCGGCGCGCGGATGGCGCTGGCGACCAACGCGGAGCCGGACAACGTGGCGGCGGTGCTCGACGAGGGCGGCATCCGCCCGTATTTTCAGGTGGTTCTCGACGGCCACCAGGTGGAGAGGCCGAAGCCCGACCCGGAGATTTATCGCCTGGCCGCGCAGCGCCTGGGCGTCGCCGAGGCCAACTGCATCGTCTTCGAGGACTCCACATCGGGCGTCGAGGCTGCCCACAAAGCGGGGATGAGGGTAGTAGGAATATTAACTACAGAAGATAACTTGTCGTGGGTTAACATTTGTGCCCATAATTTCTTGAGTGGGAATTTGCGCTCGTGGCTTGCGATCCAACGATGCGTGTCTTGAAGGGATTAGCGCTGCTGGTCGTGGCTGCGGCGGGGTTGCCGATCGGCACGGCTCAAACCTCGCTGACGCTCGAGCAGTTGAATGCCCGTACTAGTCCGGACTACGGTGCGCTTCACGCGCGGCAAACCGTTTCGGTTCGGGGCACGGTAAACGCGCAGCCTTTCCAATTCCCCGAGTACACGATTCTGACCATCCAGGATGGCAGCGCCGGTGCGGCGCTGCACGCGCTGCTCACCTCCGACATGCTGTCGGCGTTTCAGCCGGGAGATGTGGTGGAAGCCACGGGAAGCGTCATCACGGTGGGTGGCATGGCGATGCTGGACGTGGCGAGCGTGAAGAAGGTGCTGCGCGCCGCGCCCTTCCTGCCGGCGCCGGCGACGGTCATGGAGGCCGAGCGGCTGTCTGCCTTGGGGAGGCTGGTGCGGGTGAAGGGGCGGCTGCTCGAAAGCGGTACCACGACGGCCGGCGGCTACCTGAGGATCTCGGACGGCGTCACCCCCTACCGCGTTTTCTTCCCCACCCGCGAGCCGGTCAGCCCGGCGCTGCCGGCCATGGAACTCGGCGACGGGGTCGAGGTGACCGGAGTCGCCTTCCAGTACGTGGCGGGAAGGCCCCCTTACAACCGGGGTTTCGAACTGCTGGCGACCGGTGCTCCAGTGATCGTGCCTGCGACGTCGGCCTGGTGGTGGTCGTCGCTGGGAGTGCTGGCGATGATTCTCGCGGTGGCGGCCGGCGTGCTGCTGATGGGCGCGCGCGAGCGGAGGGTGCGGCGGCAGCGCGAACTTCTGCGCAAGACCTACCAGCTCGGCGAGGACATTTTCAGCGCGACCTCCACCACCGAAATCCAGAAACGCCTGGACGACGCCCTGCCGGCGGTGCTGGGAGTGAGCCGCGTGCGCCTGTACCGGTACAACCGCAGCGCGAAGCAGCTCGACGCAGTGACCGTGGAGCCCGGCGAATCGGGCGCCATTTCGCTCGCGGTAGCGGCCGATGGGCCGCGCGCCGCGGCGGCTGCCTGCTTCCACTATCGCAGCGCGCTGGCGATTCCGGACGTGAGCCGCAGTCCGTTTCCGGCGGCAGGGGGCGAAGGACGGCCGGGTC
>Ga0335077_10009578_pt1 | contig 12028 bp, 6 predicted proteins | sample Lox_Sample_31_FD_207151 | JGI IMG/M metagenome (GOLD analysis project Ga0335077, IMG submission 207151) | Soil microbial communities from Loxahatchee National Wildlife Refuge, Florida, United States - Lox_Sample_3.1 | ecosystem: Environmental > Terrestrial > Soil > Wetlands | place: USA: Florida...
GCATCGCGAGGGCGGCGAATGATCCCACCAGCAGGCTGAGGAATTGCTGGCCTTGCGCGTTTTCGCCGATCACCTGGTCCATGGTGCGCACGGAGAATAGCGGCAGCGCCGCATCCAGTTGGCTGAGCACGCGCCGAACATCGGGTGTGAGGCTCAGGGGCGGCCGCGCCGTGTGAAGCACCACGAAGAACCGGTTGCTGCCCGTAAAGGCATCGTAAGCCTCGGGCACGGGCTTGTGGGTGAGCCCCCACTGCCGCACATCCTTGACGACGCCGATCACCTGCTTCCAGGGTCCGGAGTCCCTGCCCTGCGAAAACAGCTTGCCCACGGGGCTCTGGTTGGGCCAGAATGAGTGGGCCATGGTCTCGTTGATCACCACCGGATAGATCATGGCGTCGCGTTCCGCGGCGGGTAGATCCTCCTGACCCTCCGGCAGGCGCTCAAAGTGCGCGTCGAGGTCAGCCGCCTGCTGGATATCAGCGGGCTGGAACAGCCTTCCCTCCCGCAGGCGGATCCCCATGGCATGAAAGTACTCCGGCGAGACTGTGTGGTACTCGACCAGCAAGTTGCTCATCTGGGATGTCTGGCCGCGCAACTTGATGTAGTAGTTGCTGCCGCCCTCTAGCGGCAGGCGATCGCTCACCGCGGCGACGTCCACGCCCGCGATATGTGAGGATGCCTCAACGAGCGACCGGGCGAACTGGAGCTTTGGCGTAGCCTTCTTATACTGCGTGTCCGGCAGGCGCACGGCGGCGGTAAACACGCCCTCGGTGTGCACGCCGATATCGAGGGTGCGCAAGCGCGCAAAATCCTTCAACAGCAGCCCGGCAGAGACCAGCAGCAGCAGCGAGAGCGCCATTTCTCCGGCTACCAGCACATCGCTGGTGAAGCGCCGGCGTTTGCCGGCCGTGACCAGGCTGCCCGCGCCGCCTTTCAATTCCTCGTGCAGATCGGGACGCGAAGTGCGAAGCGCGGGAATGAGCCCAAACAGCACGCCGGTGATGACAGCCAGCGCGAACGTGAACGCCAACACTTCGCCGTTGAGCTGGATTACGTTGAATTTCGGGAGCCCCAGACTCGTGGTGCGCGAGGCGAAATCGATCAGGAGCGAGGCCACCGCCAGCCCCAGCACGCCTCCGAAACAGGACAGCAGCAGACTTTCGGTGAGCAGTTGCCGCAAGAGACGGGCCCGTCCGGCGCCCAGCGCGCTGCGCACCGCCATTTCTTTCTGCCGCGACACGGCGCGCGAGAGCAACAAGTTCGCGACATTCGAGCAGGCGATCAACAGAACCAACCCAACCGCCGCCAGCATCATGATCAGGGAACCGCGAGAGTCGCCGACCAGATCGTCGCGCAAAGGCACGACGGCCGAGCCGACCTTGTCGTTGGAATTCGGATAGGCCTTTTCCAGGCGCGCCGCAATCACCTTGAGGTCGGCGCGGGCACGCTCCACCGAAACCCCGGGCTTGAGCCTGCCGACCGCGTTCGCCCAGTGACTGCCCCGCGGGCCCAGGCTCTTACTGTCCATATCCTGCGGGATCCACATCTGGGTCTCAAAAGGGAAGCGGAAATTGGGAGGCATCACGCCCACGACCGTATATTTCTTGGAATTCAGCGCGATGTTACGCCCGATCACGCCGGGGTCGCCCGCGAAGTGCTCTCGCCACAATCCGTAGCTGAGGATAGCCACCTGGTCTTTGCCCGGCATGTCTTCACCAGGCAGCCAGGTTCGACCGAGCAGTGGCCGCACGCCTAACAGGGTGAAGAAATTTGCCTCAGTAGGAACGGCGCTCACATGGTCGGGCCGCCCTTCGCCGCTCAGGTTCATGTCGCCGGACCAGCCGAACAAGGTCATGTCCTGGAAAGTCTTGTTTTGGGTTTTCCAATCCAGGAAGTCCGGCGGCGCGAAGGGATAGTGGCCGGGCGCGGCTTCGGTCTCGTGCAAGGCGACCAACTGGCCGGGCTCGCGAAACGGCAGAGGCCGCAGGAGGATACTATCAATGACACTGAAAATGGCCGTGTTTGCGCCGATGCCGATGGTTAGGGTGATGGCGGCGATCGCCGTAAAGCAGGGCGAGCGCAACAGATTGCGGACTGCATAGCGAAGATCTTGCAGGCCGGTGCTTGTGAGTTCCAATGCCGGGGCCTCCGTTACCAGATTACGTTGCCGTGAAGAGATTAGACGCAATTTCAGGGCAACGGTGCCGTATGTGGAGGTAAGCGACTGCGCACGAGGATGCGCAAGGATCCGCACTATATCGCGTTGCCTGGCACGATAAAGCTGGCGCGATCGCTCATTGGTGGCAGGCCTGCTGTCGTATAATTAATAAGAAGCTTCAGTGCCCAGCTCCAGACTTTCAGGAAGGGTTTCTCATAGATGTCAACACTAGAGGTATCGCCGGCGGAGCCTCGCTTCCGCGAGCCCGGCCATACGGTCGTCAACGACTTCTCCATACAAGTAGCGACAGTAAACGGATCGGGCAGCCAAACCGCCAACACGGTCCTGATGCGCTCTATTTTCCAGATGGGCGTGCCGGTGTCGGGCAAGAATATGTTCCCGTCGAACATTGCCGGGTTGCCCACCTGGTTCACCATTCGGGCCAGCAAGCACGGATACATCGGCCGCAAGAAGGAGATCGACTTCCTGGTGGCGATGAATCCGGAGACCGCACGCGAAGACGTGATGAAGCTGGACAGCGGCGCCGCGGTGGTGTATGACGAACCGCTGAAGCTGGATGGGCTGCGCTCGGACCTGCATTTTTATCCGGTGCCGTTCGACAAGCTGGTGGCGCCGGTCTGCCCCGACGCGAAGCTGCGCAAGCTGGTGCGCAACATGATTTACGACGGCATCGTGTCGTGGCTGCTGTCGATCGAGATGGACGAGATCCGTAACGCACTGGTGAAGCAGTTCGGCAAGCGCAAAGCCAAAGCGGCGGAGTTGAATTGGGGCGCCGCGCAGGCGGGATACGATTACGCCGCCAAGACCTTCACCAAGAGCGACCCGTACCAGATCCGGCGCATGAACGAGAACACGGGCAAGATCATCATCGAGGGCAACACGGCATGCGCGCTGGGCGCGATGTTCGCGGGAGTCACGGTGGTGACCTGGTACCCGATCACCCCGTCGTCATCGCTGGTGGAATCCCTGATCGGTTACTTGAAGCGATTCCGCATCGACCCGGAAACCGGCAAGGCGACCTACGCGGTAGTACAGGCCGAGGACGAACTTGCCTCGATCGGCATGGCGCTGGGCGCTGGATGGGCGGGCGCCCGCTCGTTGACGGCTACAGCCGGACCGGGCATCTCGCTCATGTCGGAGTTTGTAGGCTTGGGCTACTATGCCGAAGTGCCGGCGGTGATTTATGACGTGCAGCGTGTAGGTCCTTCCACCGGGCTACCGACCCGCACGATGCAGGGCGACATTCTGACGACGGCGCTGCTGTCGCACGGCGACACCAAACACCCGATGTTCTTCCCGTGTTCGCCGGAAGAGTGCTTCAGCATGTCGATCGAGGCTTTCGACTTTGCCGAGCGCTTTCAGACGCCGGTGTTCGTGATGACGGACCTGGACTTGGGCATGAACAACTGGATGTCGGATCCGTTCCAGTATCCGGAGAAGCCGGTCAATCGCGGCAAGGTGCTGACGGCGGAAGATCTGGACAAGCTGGGCGGCTTTGCGCGCTACAAGGATGTGGACGGCGACGGGGTGGGTTACCGGACCCTGCCGGCCACCAATCACCACGCGGCGGCTTATTTCACGCGCGGCAGCGGCCACAACGAAAAGGCGCAGTACACGGAACGCGAGGACGATTACATCCACAATATGGAGCGGCTGGGGCACAAGTTCGAGACCATGCGAAAGTATGTGCCCGCGCCGGAAATCAGGCAACGGGCGGACGCCGAAATCGGGTTCGTGGCGGCCGGCACTTCGCACTATGCGGTGGGTGAAAGCTGCGACCAACTGCTGAATGAATACGAGATTCCGGCCAGCTACCTGCGCCTGAAGGCATATCCTTTCACGCCGGAGCTTGCGGACTTCATCGACCGCCATGACCGCGTCTATGTGGTGGACCAGAATCGCGACGGGCAACTGCTGGCGCTGATGCGCCTGGAGATGACGCCGGAGCAGATCGCCAAATTGAGGAGCATACGTTATTTTGGCGGGCTGCCGCTGGATGCCCGCACGGTCACGGACGAAGTAGTCCGCCAGGAGGGGAGATGAGCACCATCACAACGCCGGCGCCAAAGAAGGTGAACCGCCTCGGCCTGGAGGTTCTGAATTACAAAGGCGCCAAAACCACGCTGTGCGCCGGCTGCGGCCACAATGCCATCTCGGAACGTATCGTCGAGTGCTTCTACGAGCTGGGTGTGGAACCCTGGCGGGTAGGCAAGTTCAGCGGGATTGGCTGCTCCTCGAAGTCGCCGGCGTATTTTCTGAGTCTGTCGCACGGCTTCAATGGCGTGCACGGGCGCATGCCGGCCATTGCCACCGGGGCCATGCTCGGGAATCGGAACATGCTGGGCCTGGGCGTGACCGGCGACGGCGACACCGCCTCCATCGGGATCGGCCAGTTCATGCACCTGGTCCGGCGTAATCTGCCGATGATCTACATCATCGAAGACAACGGAGTATACGGTCTGACTAAGGGGCAATTCTCCGCGACCGCGGACGTCGGCTCGAAGCTCAAGACTGGCGTGATCAACGATCTGCCGCCCTTCGATTGCTGCGCGCTGGCGCTCAAGTGGGGCGCCACTTTTGTGGCCCGGTCGTTCTCGGGCGACAAGAAGCAGCTACAGGCGCTGCTGAAGGCGGCCATCGTGCACGACGGGCTGTCGGTGATCGACGTGGTGTCGCCTTGCGTGACCTTCAACGACCATGAGGGATCCACGAAGAGTTATAGCTATATGAAGGATCACGAAGAGCCGCTGCACGCGCTGGATTTCGTGCCGGCTTTCGAAGACATCTCGGTAGAGATTGCGGAAGGCGAGGTGCGCGACGTGCAGTTACACGACGGCTCCCACCTGCGTATCCGAAAGCTGGGCCGGGACTACGATCCGACCGACCGGCTGGCCGCCCTGAAGGCCATCGAGGAGGCGGAGAAAGAGCACGAGGTGCTTACCGGCGTGCTTTACGTGAACACCGAGAAGCCAAATTTCATGGAGATGTTGAACATCGTGGATGAAACGCTGGCGACTTTGCCTCAGGCTCGAACACGGCCCACGAAGGAAGCGCTCGAGGAAATCATGGAAGAGCTGCGGTAGTTACACGGCTCGCCCCGTATCGAGCGTTCCACAGCGTTGCCGGGAGCGAACACTCAGCGGTTCCTGGCGTTGCGCGATCTGCCGTACTGTGAGTCACCTGGACGCCGGCATTACGGCGGCACGTGAAATGCAAATGCGCACATCGCCATGTTCGAATCCACATCATTGCGATACGGGCAGCCAGCGCGCGGCACGGTGTTGTCGCTACTCGCTCACCTCGGTGCGATCGCTTTACTGCTGCTAACAAAGTCAAGCAGCGACGTGAGGCAGGCGGTGCGCGGCATTACAGGCCGGGCAATACTGATTGCTCCTTATCGAGCGCACGGCCCAGGCGGCGGCGGAGGCGGAGGCCGTGAACTTGTGGCCGCAAGCCAAGGCAGACTGCCACGGCTTGCGCCGCGCCAATCAGCGCCGCCGCTGGCGGTACTGACGAACCTGAATCGCAAGCTGCCAGTGGAACCGACGCTGATCGTTGCGCCGGATGTGACTCTGCCACATGTGACCATCGCAGGGCTGGGAGATCCCTTCGGCAAGTTCGGCCCACCATCCAACGGTCCGGGCTCCGGTTCAGGAATCGGAACGGGAGACGGCACCGGCGTAGGTCCTGGCAAAGGCCCCGGCCTCGGGCCAAGTCAAGGAGGGAATGCCGGAGGAATTCGCGGAGTGGACAGTCTCGAAGGAATGACCACGGGGCCGGTGGTCCTCTTCAAAGTGGAACCGGAGTTTTCTGAAGAAGCCCGCAAGGCGCGATTGCAGGGTGTTGTGATGCTGCCCGCCGAAGTGGACACCAACGGCAAGCTGCGCACATACGCGTAATCAGAGGTCTCGGCCTGGGATTGGAAGAGAGAGCCATTGAGGCCGTCAAAAAGTGGCGCTTCCGGCCGGGGTATCAAAACGGCAAGCCAGTACTGGCCGACGCGACCATCAAAGTGAACTTTCACTTGCTGCAAGAAAGCGATAGAATGGCAACCAGACTCGATTTAAAGGAGGCTGGATGCTGCGCCTGGATTCCGACAAACCGGTCGAATTCTGCGATGGCTTGCGCCGGCGTGATTTTCTGCACGCGGGAGCGCTGTCGCTGCTGGGTCTAGGCCTCAACGACCTGTTCGCCATGAAGGCCCTGGGGGCCGTCGACAGCCGCAAAGATACGAACTGCATCATGCTCTTCCTGGTGGGAGGGCCATCGCAGCTCGACACCTGGGACATGAAGCCCAACGCGCCAGTGGAAATTCGCGGGCCGTATAAACCGATCAAGACCAATATCCCGGGAATTGAAATCTCCGAAAACTTCCCGCGCATGGCGAAGCACGCCGACAAGTACGCGTTGATCCGCAGCGTGTATCACACGGCGGCCGCAGTGCACGATACCGGCCACCAGATGATGCAGACCGGGCGGTTGTTTCAGGGCGGCGTGGAGTATCCGCACATCGGCTGCGTACTATCGAAGCTGAAGGGACCGAACGGCGACGTGCCGCCGCACGTGCTGCTGCCGCGGCCCATCGGCAACACGGGCGGCAATATGCCGCACGGCCAGAACGCCGGGTTTCTGGGAAAGACCTACGATCCTTTCGTGTTGAACGCCGATCCATCGGACCCGAATTTCAAAGTGCCGGACATGCTGCCGCCGGACTATCTGTCCGCGCTTCGAGTGGACCGCCGCAAAAACTGGCGGGAGTTGGTCGATCACACGGTCAGCAAATTCGAAACCTCGCAGGACGCGCGGTTGTTCGACGCCACGTTCCATCAAGCCTACACGCTCATGTCGTCGCAGAAGGCGCGCGAAGCCTTCGAGTTGGCGCGCGAGCCGGAAGCCGTACGCCAGAAATACGGGCAGAACCGTTTTGGCCAAAGCTGCCTGCTGGCGCGCCGGCTGATCGAGGCTGGCGTGCGTTTTGTGACTATTAACATGTTCGAGACGGTATTCGACGAGATCACCTGGGACATTCACGGATCGAAGCCGTTTAGCCCGATCAGTTGTTACCGCGACCTGGTGGGGCCGATGTTCGACATGGCCTATAGCTCACTGCTAGAAGATCTGCACGACCGCGGCATGCTGAGCAACACGATGGTGCTGGCCATGGGCGAATTCGGACGCACGCCCAAAGTGAATCCGGCAGGCGGGCGGGATCACTGGCCGCAGTGCTGGAGCATCCTTATGGCGGGCGGCGGCATCAAGGGCGGGCAGGTGGTCGGCGCGTCGGACGATATTGGAGCGGCACCCAAGGACCGGCCGACCAGTCCGGCGGAGGTCGCCGCCACCGTGTACCATGGCCTGGGGATCGCCCTGGAACAGGAACTGCCCGGCGCTCAGGGCCGCCCGATCCCGCTCGTGGAGCGAGGCGTGGAGCCCATCAAAGAACTGTTTGTGTAGGATTCCGATGCATCGCTGTATATGCGTATGTCTGGCAGCCGCGGCGGCCGCCTGCGCGGCCGACCTTTCGCTGTTGCCGCGCGAAGTCGATTTAGACGGTCCGGAGTCCTTCCAACAATTGCTGGTGGAAGCCAGCCTGGACGGCCATCAAGAGGATTGGACCCGCGCCGCGAAATGGAAATCGTCCGACACAGGCGTGGCGACCGTCGACCAATCCGGCATGGTGCGGCCAGTGGCCGACGGCGAGGCGGCCATCACCGCGCAGGCGCAGGGGCGCACGGCCACAGCCATCGTGCGTGTGAGGGGTGCGAAAGCCGCATTTACCTGGAGCTTTCGAAACGACGTAATCCCGGTGCTGAGCAAAGTGGGATGCAACTCGGGGGCCTGCCACGGCGCCGCCGCGGGCAAGAATGGTTTCAAACTGACGCTGCGCGGCTACGATCCCGAGGAAGACTACAACACGCTCACGCGCCAGTCCCTAGGCAGGCGGGTATCGCTCTCCGAGCCGTCGCACAGCCTGATGTTGCTGAAACCCACGTTCGCGGTGCCGCACGGCGGCGGAAAGCGGATCTCAACGGATTCACTGGAGTACCGCGTGATCGCGGAGTGGATCGCGGCGGGGGCGCCGCGCCCGTCCGAGAGCGATCCGCAGGTGACGGGCCTGGAAGTTTATCCCGCGCTGGCGACGCTCAAGGCCGGGGCGGAACAGCAGATTGTGGTGCGCGCGAAGTATTCGGACGGGCGGCTGCGCGATGTCACCCGCTGGGTACGATTTGGATCGAGCGACGAAGCGGTGGCTTCGGTGGACGATTCCGGGCATGTCAAGATGAACGGCAGCGGCGAGGCGGCCATCACTCTGTGGTATGCGAGCCGCGTGCTGTACGCGCGCCTGGGCGTCCCATACGCCAACAACGTGGACCCGGAGGTCTACACCCGATTCGAGCGCCACAACTACATCGACGACCTGGTGCTGGCGAAGCTGAAGGCGCTGAATATCGCACCGTCCGGCAAGGCCTCGGACACGACGTTCATCCGGCGGGCGTACCTGGATGCGGCGGGCATTCTGCCTAGTTCGGAGGAGGTGGAAGATTTTCTGGCGGACAAGTCGGCGGACAAGCGTGCCCGGCTGATTGACCGCCTGCTGGAGCGCGATGAGTTCGTGGATTATTGGGCGTACAAATGGTCGGACCTGCTGCTGGTTTCCAGCCGCAAGCTGCGGACCAATGCCATGTGGGCCTTCTACAACTGGATTCGCGACAGCGTGAAGACGGACAAGCCATGGAACAAGTTTGCCTATGAGATTTTCACTTCTTCGGGAGACACACGGCAGAACGGCGCGCTGAATTACTACGTACTGCACAAGGACCCGATTGACCTGACCGAGACCGCGACCGAAGCCTTCATGGGTAATCGCGTGACGTGCGCCCGCTGCCACAACCATCCGCTGGAGAAGTGGACGCAGAAGCAGTATTACCAACTCGTGAATTTGTTCGCGCGGGTGGGACTTAAGAACGGCAATGAACCAGGCGACCTGGTGGTGTATGCCAAGGCCAGCGGCGACGTAGTGCATCCCAAGTTGCTGAAGCCGCTGCCGCCCACTCCGCTCGACGGCACGCCCATGCCGCTGGATTCGACCGAGGACCGGCGCGCGCATTTCGCGGACTGGCTGGTAAGCCCGCAAAACATCTATTTTTCGCGATCGCTGGTGAACCGCGTTTGGGCCAACTTCATGGGCCGCGGACTGGTGGAGGCGGTGGACGATGTGCGCGCCACCAATCCGGCGTCGAACGAGGAACTTTTCGCCGCCCTCAGCGATGACTTCGTGAAGAGCGGCTACGACGTCAAGCGGCTCATCCGCACCATCATGAATTCCGGCGTGTACCAGCTTTCGGCGGACGCCAACGCGCAAAACCAGATAGACACGAAATACTATTCGCGCTATTTCGTGAAGCGGCTGCCGGCCGAGGTTGTGCTGGATGCCATGTCACAGGTGACCGGCGTGCCGACAAAGTTCTCCGATTACCCCCTGGGAATGCGCGCGCAGCAGTTGCCCGACGTACAGGTGCAGTCGCAATTCCTGAGCGCGTTCGGGCGGCCGAAGCGGATCATTTGCGATGCGGGTGAGCGTTCGAGCGAACCCAACATCGCGCAGGCACTGCATGTGATCAACGGCGATACCTTGAATAAGAAGCTCAGCGACCCGAATGGCTATGCGGCGCTCGCGGTGAAGTTGGGCCTATCAGACTCCCGAATTTTGGACCACCTGTACCTCTCAGCCTTCAGCCGTTATCCGTCCGAGGCCGAGAAGGCGCCATTGTTGGATGCCCTGCGCAAGGCGCGCTTGACGGCGGGATCGGCGGACGTGCAGCGGGAGGCGCACCGGCAAGCGCTGGAGGACATGATGTGGGCCATGCTGACCAGCAAGGAGTTTTTGTTTAACTACTAACAAAGATGTTGATGACTCCGTGGGTTCGAGCGATTGGCGGGGGCGCCATTCTGTGTCTAGCCATTCGGCTAGCGGGCCTGGAGGCTCCTTCGTACTCGAAAGACGTCGCGCCGATCTTCGCCGCTAACTGCGCCGGCTGCCATGCGGCCGGCGTCAAGATGGGGAGCCTCGATCTGGACAGTTTCGAGGGCCTCCAAAAAGGAAGTCACAATGGGCCTGTCGTGGTTGCCGGCAACAGCGCCGAGAGCCGGCTGTACCTGGCGATCACGGGTAAGTCTTCGCCGGCTATGCCCATGAATGGGAAGGCGCTGTCCGCCACTGACATCGAGACCATCCGCAAGTGGATCGATGCGGGCGCCCAACCGCCGGCGCCAGGTGAGGCGACGGCCCGGCGCGCTGCCGCAATTCCGGATATCAAACCGCTCGCGCCAGTGAAGCCGCTGATCAGCGCGCTCGCATTCCAGCCGGGCGGCGCTCTGCTAGCCCTTGGTTCATTCAAAGAGGTCCGGCTGGTTGATGCCGCGACCGGCAAACCGTTAGCCAGCCTGGCGGGCGAAGCCGAGGATGTGCGCGCACTGGCCTTCTCGCCGGACGGCCAACTGCTCGCGGCGGCCGGCGGCTTGCCCGGACGCGGAGGGGAAATCAAGATCTGGGACGTGGCCAAACACGCCGAGTTGCGATCGCTACAAGGCCATGCGGATTGCATCTATTCGGTCGCCTTTTCGCCCGATGGAAAATCGCTGGCCAGCTCCAGTTACGACAAGTTGATCAAGCTCTGGGATGTCGCATCCGGCAAAGAGATCCGTACATTGAAAGACCACATCGATGCCGTGTACGCGCTGGCGTTTTCGCCGGATGGCAAGCGGCTGGTTTCGGCATCGGCGGACCGCGGCGTCAAAGTCTGGGATGTGGCGTCGGGTGAGCGACTCTACACGTTGAGCGAGCCGACGGACGGGCTGAATGCTCTGGCTCTCGACCCCACCGGCGCCCGAGTGGCGGCGGGTGGACTGGACCGGACGATCCGCGTCTGGCAGTTAGGCGAAAAGGGTGGCACGCTTTTGAATTCCCTGATCGCGCACGAGGACGCCATACTGCAACTGGCCTGGTCGCCGGACGGCAAGTACCTGGTGTCGGCAGCAGCCGATAAACAATTAAAAGTATTCAAGGCCGATGATCTCAGCGTGGTCGAGACCTGGAATCAACGGGACTGGGTTTTGTCATTGGAGTTCTCGCCGGACGGCAAGACCTTCGCCGTCGGCAGGTTCGACGGCTCGTATGAGATCTACTCCGCGAAGTTCGCAGCACGGGAAGGGGCGCACTTATGAGATGGCTGCTTGTGTTTGCCGGCCTGTCTGCAGCATGGGCCGGTGAGACAGGCACGGACTGGCCGACCGGTAATCGTACCACCCCACCTACCATCAACTCGGTCGCGCCGCTCGGGGTGCCGCGGGGCGCCACCACCGAGTTGACGGTGGATGGACTGAACCTGGCGCATGCCAGCGCGGTATTCTTCAGCCGCGCAGGCGTCAAGGCGCGCATCCTTCGCATCAAGGAGCTGCCGGATTTGCCCGACATCCGGTTAGGCTCGAACGGCGGGATCTCCACGGTCGATCTTGGGCCGCTGCCGCCGCGCAATGAAGTAACGCTGGAACTCGAAATCAACGCGGACGCAGATGTCGGACCGGTGGACTTCCGCTTGCAGACGCCGCTGGGAACCAGTCCCGAGGCGCGCTTCCTGATCGAGCCATACTACGGCGAAACCGCCGACACAGAGCCCAACAATACGCCCGAGGATGCGGTGGACGTGGTCCCCCCTGCGATCCTGGTGGGGACCATCTCGAAACCCGGGGACATCGACTATTACAAGATGCACGTGAAAGCCGGCGAACAACTGGTATTCGAGCACGGCGGCGCCATGCTCGGTTCGCCGCTCCAGCCGGTGGTGAGCA
>Ga0335077_10009580_pt1 | contig 12026 bp, 7 predicted proteins | sample Lox_Sample_31_FD_207151 | JGI IMG/M metagenome (GOLD analysis project Ga0335077, IMG submission 207151) | Soil microbial communities from Loxahatchee National Wildlife Refuge, Florida, United States - Lox_Sample_3.1 | ecosystem: Environmental > Terrestrial > Soil > Wetlands | place: USA: Florida...
AGCACCGCGAACTGATCCTCAACTATTTCCGCGCTCAGAAGCTGCTTTCCAGCGGAGTTGTCGAGGGTCTGAACAACAAGGCTAAAGTCACCATGAGAAGATCCTACGGTTTCCGCACCTTCCGCTGCCTCGAACTTGCGCTCTATCACTCACTTGGCAAGTTGCCCGAGCCGGAATCGACCCACGAATTCTTCTGACGAACCGGAAAAGAGAACGTCGTAGATGTGCTCATGGCTTGGATCGACCGGCTCGCCCTCGCCCAAAACCAGCGGAGCCCTCACCCGCCCCCTTTTTCCGGAATCGAGTGCGACCTCACGCTCAATGGACGACAGGATCAAGGCTCGAGCCGAACAGCCCCGACGTTTGGCTGCATCGTGAATCCGGCGGTGAAGCTCCGCCGGAATGTCGAGGGATGTCCGAATTGTGCGCTTCATGACTCCAGGGTACCGCTGACTTATGTTAAGTCAAATCGGGATTCGGTGTCAGCCTCGACAGATTGGCGGCCTCTATCACAGATACCGTGCCACCGTGCGCGATAATATCGAAGAGAGTCATCGATGGGGGCTGTCCGTGATCCCTGGTGCCGCGTTGACCGAATCGTTGAGGACCGCATCCCCTATCGGCATTTGACGCGCAAGATCAAGATATGGATAACCCGCAACCACTCTCGTGGACGGCCAGGCTCGACCAGAGCCTGTCGAGACTACGGGCCAGCGAAGGAAGGCTGTCGCTCGTCCTCAGCCTGGTAATCGGAGCGCTCGTCGGGCTGGTGGTCGTTGCCTTCATCCTGTTGACCGGACGCCTCGCGGCGCGCATGTATCCGGCGGGGGGATCCGGCGTACGCAGGATCCTGGTGCCCGTGCTCGGATCGCTCGGCACCGGTTACCTGCTGGCGCGCTACTTTCCGTTCGCGCGGGGCAGCGGCATTCCGCAAACCAAGTTCGCCCTGTTCATCAATGACGGCCGTATCCTGTTCCGCACGGTGCTGGGGAAGTTCTTCTGCTGCTCGGCCTCGCTCGCCAGCGGAATCGCGCTCGGCCGCGAAGGTCCGTCGGTCCAGGTAGGCGGCGGACTCGCCTCGGTGGTGGCCCGCAATCTGGGCCTCACTCCAAAACAAGTCAGGGCCCTGGTGCCGGCCGGTTGTGCGGCGGCTCTGGCGGCGGCCTTCAATACTCCCATTGCCGCAGTCCTGTTCTCGCTCGAAGAGATCATGGGCGACCTCCACGCGGAGGTGCTCGGGTCCGTAGTGTTGAGTTCGGCCACGGCGTGGATGTTCCTGCACCTTGTCTTGGGCGACGATCCTCTCTTCCATGTTTCCGGCTACCGGCTGGTACACCCATCGGAATTAGCGGTATACGCTGCGCTCGGACTGGTTGGCGGCCTGGGATCGGTCTGTTTCGTGAAGCTTCTTCTGGGGCTCCGCGCCCGCTTTATGAATCTGCCCAAATGGACGGTCTGGTTTCAGCCGGCGGCCGGAGGTCTGGCCGTCGGGTTGATGGGATATTTCGTCCCCGAGGTGTTGGGGGTCGGCTACAACCAGGTCGAAAAGGTGCTGAACGGCGACATCATCCTGAAGACCGTCGTGCTGTTGGCCGTGCTCAAGATTGTAGCTACCGCGGTCTGTTATGCGTCCGGCAACGCGGGCGGTATTTTCGGACCAGCTCTGTTTATTGGCGCCATGATGGGTGGGGCAGTCGGGGGCTTGGCCCACACGATCTTCCCCGACTCGACCGCCGGACCGGGCGCATACGCGCTTGTGGGCATGGGAACCGCATTCGCGGGAATCGTGCGCACGCCGCTGACCTCGGTGATCATGATCTTTGAGATCACGCGTGATTACACCATCATCGTTCCCTTGATGATCTCCAACCTGATTGCCTTTTTCATCTCCCAAAAACTGCAGCCCGTGCCGATCTATGAGGCCCTGGCGCATCAGGAGGGCGTCCACCTGCCCACCGCGGAGTCGCGCGCTCAGGCCGAAAGGATCCAGGTGCGCCACGCCATGCGCGACGTGCCAGTAGTCCTCGCACCGGAGCTTCCGGTCGCAGCCGCCCTTCACCAGATCAAAGATGGTTCGCTGGACGCATGGCCGGTAGTGGATTCCGGCGTGCTGCGGGGCATGGTGCGCTATCGTGAGTTGGAACGGGCAGCCGCGGGGGGAGGGGCCGATCGGAGAGTGGCGGATCTTCTGGAGCCCGCCAATCAGAACGACCATTCCGAAGGCGAACAGACGCCGCACGTCCATCCGGACCACAGCCTGAGTCTGGCACTCGAGCGCATGGGAACCAGCGGGCTGGGTGTGCTTCCGGTGGTCAGCCGCGCGAACGTTCGCCAATTGATCGGGATTGTCGCCCTGAACGATATTCTCGAGGCTTACGGCGTAGCCAGCGAGGCCAGCCCCAAGGAGCTCGGAAACCCGTGATCAAATCCTCGGCAGCGCCGTCGTTCCTCGGCACTTTCGCCTTGGTCTTCGTGGCCATGGGGTTGCTGTATGCGGTGGACACCGTTCTCGCCGGAATGGAGCGCGCGGAAGGCGCGGCAGCCGCGGCGCGCCTTTACCGCGAGGGGCTGGATTTGATGCACTCGGGAAAAAACTCGGATGCCATGGAGCGTTTCGGCGATGCCATAGCATTGGAGCGCGGCAATCGCGATTATCAGCGCGCCCTGGCGCAGGCGCAGCTCGCGGCCGGGAAGACCTCCGACGCCGAGGCTACCCTGGCGGCGTTGCTGGAGAGCGATTCCACCGATGGTTTCGCCAGCCTCTTGATGGCCCGAGTCCTGGAGAAGGAAGGCAAGGTGCCCCAAGCCATCTCGTACCTGCATCGCGCGATCTACGGCGACTGGAACCAGGATCAGGCCGCAAACCAGCTCCGCGCCCGGTTTGAGCTGATTGATCTGCTGGCGCGGCGGAATTCCAAGGACGAGCTGCTGGCCGAATTGATGGCGGTCCAGGATCATATTCCCCTCGACCTGGAGATGAAAAAGGGGCGGCTCTATCTTCAGGCCGGATCTGCCGCTCACGCCGCGGAGGTCTTTCAACGTGTGCTGCAGGAGGATCCGGGCAACCTCGAGGCCCAAATTGGCGTGGGCGAGGCGGAGTTCGCCAAGGGCAACTATCGCGAGGCGAACCGCGACTTCGAGACGGCTTTGCGGCTGGCGCCGGATAATGCCGACGCCAGGCAGCAGCTCGAACTGTCCAACCAGGTGCTGGAGTTGGACCCGACGATCCGAGGCCTTGGCATGACGGAGCGATTTCGGCGGAGCCTGAAGCTGGTGCGAATGGCGGCCGATGACGCCACCGAGTGCACGGGCCACAATCCCCCGGCCGACCTTGCGGAGTTGCTCGACAAGGCCGCGACAGCGCTGAAGGGCAACTACAACGCGAGCCGGCAAAACGAGGCGTCCGAGTCCAATCTCGATCTGGCCGCCCAGATCTGGCAGGCTCGCAAGCGAGAGTGCAAGTCCGCGCCGCCACCCGATCTGCCGCTGGCTTTGGTGCTCGCCAAACTCGCTCAGTAGTGCCCGTCCTGATATACTCGTCTGCCGACCGCAGCATGGCCACCCGATCCAGGCGCGACACCAGCCAAGGTCCCAAGCCCCCCGCGCCCGAAGTGTCCCCCCGGATTCCGCCCTTGCGTCTGGCGTTCGCGCTGACCCTGCTTCTGGCCGGCTTCGCCACGCTCCCCTGGGTGCGTGCCAATGCTCGATTAGCGAGCTCCATTTTAGGGGCGGCCGCGGTCCTGCTGCTGTTGAATCTTTGGGTGCGTCGGAGGGCGGCGCGCGCCGGCCGCGTCCTCAGCTTCCGCATACTTCCTCGCCCCGTACACTATGTTCAGCTCATGATGCACACCAGCATTTACGTGTACTGGGGCTGGTACTGGCGAGAGGTCTATCATTACGCGCCGCTGATTGCCGCCCAGGTCGTCTTTGTCTACGCGCTCGACATGCTGGTGTGCTGGTGGCGGCGCGACCGGTGGATCCTGGGCTTCGGCCCTTTTCCGATCGTCTTGAGCACCAACCTGTTCCTCTGGTTCAAGGACGACTGGTTCTTCCTGCAGTTCCTGATGATCTCCACCGGCGTGTTGTGCAAAGAGTTTGTCACCTGGCAGCGGGAAGGGCGGCGGATCCACATATTCAACCCCTCGGCCATCGCGCTTGCGCTCTTTTCGTTGGGCCTGATTGTCACCCGCAGCACGCACATTTCCTGGGCGGAGGAGGTCGCCGTGACCTTGGGCCGCCCGCCAAACATCTACATCGAGATCTTTCTCCTCGGACTGGTGGTGCAGGCGCTGTTCTCCGTGACGCTCGTGACGCTTGCGGCGGCGGCCGCCTTGTACCTGCTCAATCTGATCTACACAGACTCCACCGGTGTCTACCACTTCGTGGATTCCAACATACCGGCGGCGGTTTTCCTGGGGTTGCACCTGCTGGTTACCGACCCCGCGACTTCGCCCCGGAAGAACCTGGGCAAAGTGATGTTCGGCGCCCTCTACGGCGGAGCGGTGTTCGGGCTCTACTCGGTGCTCGGCTGGTTTGGGGCACCCACGTTTTACGACAAGCTGCTGTGCGTTCCGCCGCTCAACCTCACGGTGCGCTTTCTCGATCGCTTCAGCCTGCGCGCGGAGGCTTGGCTGGCGCAGCAGCGGGTCCGCCCGCTCGACTGGATCGCGACGCGGAGCCCGCGCCAGGCCAACTTGGCATACATGGGAGTCTGGGTGTCGTTGTTTGCATGGATGGCCGCCACCGGATTTGTCGGCCCCCATCACCCGGGCAGCGATCCGGAGTTTTGGCACCAGGCCTGTGAACACGGGCGGGCCAACGGATGTGCCACCTGGATCCGCACCATGAACGTGTCGTGCCAGCACGGCTCGGGGCGCACCTGCCTGACCCTCGGAGTGGTGTACGCCGAAGGCCGCCTCGCGCCGCGCGACCTCGCGGAGGCCGGCAAGAATCTCGCGCGGGCCTGCGATCTCGGAACACCGAATGCCTGTGCCGGCCTGGTGGCGATGGTCGAGCAGGAAGGACCGGCGGTCTTCCGGCCCGCCTGCGATCGAGGCGATGGCGAGAGCTGTTTTGTCCTGGCGTCGCTCGATTACGCCGGAAAGGGAGTGCCCAGGGACCTCTCGAGTGCGGTCACGCTGTTCCGCCAGTCGTGCGCCGACGAATGGTGGCGCGGGTGCGGCGGACTGGGCGAATGCTATCGGGCCGGCCAAGGTGTGGCAGCCGACACGGCGAAAGCCATCGAATACTTCGAAAAGGCGTGCCGCGGTGGCATCGCGGCGAGTTGTTTCTCGGTCGCCAACCTCTATCGCGGCAGGAAAGACGAAGCCTTGGCACGCCAGCGCTTTCAGCAGGCTTGCGATGTCAGCCTGCGAAGCGACGAAGACCGTGCGGCCTATTTCAAACCTGGAGCCGCCGCCATCCGGGATGGCGGCGGCTCGCAATTTTGCTCCGCGGTGGAACCATGACCTTCAAAACTTCGCTCCTGCTCGTGCTAGCCTGGGCTTCGTTGGCTCAACCGAAGCTCTCGGTGCTGATCGTGGATGGCGTCAACAATCACGACTGGAAGACGGCCACCCGCGAGCTGAACTCGATCCTGCTGGCCACCGGCCGGTTTCGCGTGGACGTCTCCACCAGCCCTCCCCGCGATGCCGCACCGGAGGCATGGGCGTCCTGGCGCCCGCACTTCGCAGATTACAGCGCCGTACTGCTCAACTGGAACGGCGGCGACAAGGAGAACGGCTTACGCTGGCCCGCCGAGGTGGAGAACGACTTGCTGCGCTATGTGCGATCGGGAGGCGGGCTGATCATCTTTCATGCCGCCAACAACGCCTTCCTGAATTGGCCCGAGTACAACGAGATGATCGGACTGGGGTGGCGCCCGAAGGATTTCGGCCCCAGCCTGATCATCAGCGCGGACGGGCGGGTCGTCACCGTCCCCGCGGGCGAGGGGCGAAATCCGGGGCACGGACCGCGGCACGACTTTCAAATGGCCGTGCTCAATCCGGACCACCCGATCACCCGCGGGCTCCCCAAACATTGGCTGCAGCCTTCCGAGCAGTTGACCCACGGCCAGCACGGCCCCGCCGCCGGCCTGACGATCCTGACGTACGCCTGGTCTAAGGATGTCAACGAGAACGAGCCGATGGACTGGGTGCGCACCTACGGCCAAGGCCGCGTCTATACCACCATGCTGGGACACACCTGGGCGAATGAAGACAACCCGAATTTCCGCTGTAAGGAATTTCAGGTGCTGATCGCCAGGGGCGTCGAGTGGGCGGCCACCGGGAAGGTCTCGCTTCCTACGAGCGCGCCTTCCGGAGGGCCAGCAGAGAGGATTGCGGGCCGGTGAATTGCTCTAAGGCATCGAAGTTAATTTCAATCCCGAGGCCAGGCCCTTGCGGGATGGGCAGCATGCCTTCCGCATCGAGCTTCCAGCCTCCGGAGGCGACCTCATCGACAAACGGCGATCCCGTCAGATACTCGACCAGGTCGGTATGCGGAAGCGCCGCGGCCAATTGCAGGTCCGCCGCCAGCCCCACGGCGGTATTCCATCCGTGCGGGATGAGTCGAGTTCCGTGGTCCTCGGCCATCCGGCCAATCCTCCGCGACTCGCTGAGGCCGCCGACCTTAGTGGCATCCGGCTGCACGATGTCCAGCGCGCCTTCTTCGATCCACGGCTGAAAGGACTGGCGGCGCGTGAGCACTTCGCCGGCGGCAATCGGAACCGTGACGGCGCGCCGCAGCTTGCGGTAGTCTTCGAGCGCGTCGGGCGGCAGCGCTTCTTCGAACCAGAAAACGTCGTACGACGCCAGCATCTGCGCGGTCCGCAACGCCCACTTGTAATCCCGGGGCCAGAAGGCGTCGCTTGCGCCGGCATCGATCATGAGAAGGCTCTCGGGACCAATGGCATCGCGAGCCTCGCGAACGATCACCTCGTCTACCGCTGTCGAGACCCGTCCGAATGGCCCCCACCCGATCTTGAACGCTCGAAAGCCGGCGGCCTTGGCTGGTCGAAGCGCATCGCCCATCGCACCTGGCTCGCGCATCAGCAGCGAGGCGTAAGGCCGCACCCGATTGCGGTAACACCCTCCCAACAGGCGCCCGACGGGTTGTCCGGTGGCCTTTCCCAGAATGTCCCATAGGGCGATGTCGATTCCGCTGATGGCGTGGGTGATGGCGCCGCCGCGTCCCAGCCAGAAGGTGTGCTGATGGAGTTTCTCCGATACGCGTTCGGGTTCGAGGGCATTCTCGCCGAGCAGCAGCGGCGAGAGCACCGTGAGCGCGCCTTTCACCAGGTCCTCGTGTGTGAAGACGCTGCCCCATCCGGTGATGCCTGCATCCGTCAGCACCGCGACGATGGTGTGATCGCAATCGTCCGGCTGCAACTCGTTGGACCAGCCACCCTCGGGCGTCCGGCCTCGCAGGCCGGCGATCCTGACTTCGCGGATTTTCATAGCTGAGATTGTAGCGGGAGGCAGTGCGCGGTGTGAGGCTACTCGTCCGCGCCGGTCAATCTCCGGAGACCGCTTATGAAGGCTCTCAGGCTTGGGGATGGGTTCCGGTCCAGATTCAAGTGCTTTCCAATGTCCGAGGCCCACCTGCATTTCTCCTGGCCGATTCGCGGCCATCCCTCACGTTTGAGTGCGAGTGCTCCTCCCTGAAAAACTGCGTTGGCCAACGTTTCCCATGTGCCGCAGATCGAATCCGGAACCTAGGAATCGAGTTCCTTCGTCTTGGCTCTCGGGAACTCCTTGAGAACCGCCTCCCGGTCGCCAAGCAGCCACGCTTCCATTTCTTCGATCGCGATTCGAAACAACACCTCCGGCGCCGGATCGCACGCCTTCAAGAGTTGGAGCAGTTCCTTCTTGAAGACATGGCAGTTCCGGTCATCGAGATCGACAACGACCACCACGGCGTCGCGCGGTCCAAGGCTTTTTCCGTAGCCAGCCAATATCTTCGGAAGGCGGTCCAGGAGGATGCGCTTTGAGGGATCCGACTTGCCTCGGAGGTCCTTCGGCACTCATCCGATTCCTCTGTATGGGTGGATTCTCCAGGTGTGAGAGCGACCGTCTTGCCCGAAGATCTTCGGCAACAACGCCTCGAGCAATAACTCACCAGATGCATCTTCCATTAGGATCTCCAGATGCATTACGCCGTCCTGGAGTCCAGGTAATCACTGTACCAAAGACTGCCGAGCTCCAGACCCTCCTCAACCATGCTGACCACCGTCGGGTCGGCGCTGGCTCGCCGGATCGTCGAGAAGCCATCCGCTCCTTTCTCCAATACCCAAGTCTCGTCAGGTGTGAGGGCATCGACAAGATATGGCTGATGCGTGGTGACAAAGATCTGGGGCGCATCTTTCTTGCCAGTTGCGCGTTCGCGAAACTCGGATGCAAGGGACTCCAGCAACTTATGGTATAGGCCGTTCTCCGGCTCCTCAATGCAGATAAATGGTGCCGGATCTGGATCTTCGAGCAATAGCATGTAGGCGAACATTTTCAGTGTGCCATCCGACATCTGTTGCGCGAAGAAGGGATCCTGAAAACCGCGGTCGTTGAATCGAAGAAGCAGTCTGCCATCATCGGTTCGCTTCGTATCGATCTTTTCCACCCCAGGAATCTTAGCAGCGATTCGTTTCAGGATTGACTGAAACTGGTCCTTATGCTCCCGCTCCATGAATTGGACCACGTTTCCCAGGTTATCGCCGTGGATGTTCAGGTGCTTTTGTGGACCCGCCATCGGCAAGCTGCGTGCTGCATCTGGCGTGAAATAACTCAGATACCAGCTTTCGAGAAACTTCCGGAACTTCGCAATTCGCGGGTGCGCCTTTAAGGTGCCCAACGTGGCAATGCCGAGCCGTCTCCGGTCAGTCAGTTCGACCGGTACCTGGCTGGATTCCTCCCCTTCGAAGCTTTCCTCACCCGCCCACGCTTGGCCTTCGCCGCCTTTTAATAGAAGAAATGAGAGTGGTCGACCCCATTTCTGTCCCTTCCGACGTTGGCGCAAGCGCTCCTCGGAGACGAAAGGACGGCCGGTTCCGTCGCGGTGGATCGATAGCTCGTACGTTATCGGCCTGTCACCGGGGCCCTGCCGGTAATAGATGTCGAAGTGGATGGGACCTTCAGTGCCTGAGGATGCCAGCCGGTCGAATCCGCCCCTCTGCTTCAAGTCGCAAGCCTCTTCAACGCCTACCGCGAGGCAGTCGGAAAGAAAGCCGAACGCATCGAACAGGGTGCTCTTACCCACTCCGTTTTTGCCGATGACCGCAACCAACGGTGAAAGCGGTGCAACATTCTGCTGATCCCACAATTTTCCGATCGTAATGTCCTTCAGAGCGCGGTAGTTCTGGACGCGAAATCCCTCGATTAGCGGCATGAGTCATCCTCGCAACTTCAACCAGGCATCGGAATTCTTAGGATAACGTCGGCCTGGTTCTGCCGGCCAGACACTCTCTGACTTTCTTGGGCCCTCAGAAAGTCAGCTTCATGCCGAATTGAATCTGCCGCGAAGTGGTCGCGGTCGCCGTAATCAGCCCTGCGGTGGAGCTGATCGCGCCGCTCGAATACACGATCGCATTGGGTGTGCCGAAATTGGCCCGATTCAGCAGATTGAAGAATTCTGCCCGGAACTGCAGAGACGCCTTTTCGCTCACGGCGGTGTTCTTGAAGAGAGAAAGATCCAGATCGCCGAGTCCGGGGCCGCTGTACGTGCCCCTGCCGAGAGTGCCGTACGTGCCGAACGAGGGCAGTGCGAAGGCATTCGGATTGAACCACTGGGTCGGCGATCCCAGCACGACCGGTCCCGAAAAGGACGTATTCACCGACGGCCGGTCGGGATTGCGCGTATCGCCATCGCCCGAGCGGTTGGAGCCGATCTGCGGTGTAAATGGGAAGCCGCCGAGAACGGTGGCGATGGCATTCAACTGCCAGCCTCCCGTTACCTTGCGCCTGGCCGTCGATCCGGCCCTTCCGCCAGGAAGCTGATAGGTGGCCGAGAAACTGGCCTGGTTGGCGATGTTCAACGCGGACGGGCCCCAGTCCTCCCGCAGGTTGTTGCGATTCAGCACCATCTGCGCCTGGTTGTTGGCCTGCGCACCCGTGAGGCCGGAATTGATGTCCAGGTTCTTCGCCCGCGTGTAGTTGGCGCGGAACTGCAGGCCGCGGCTCAGGCGGCGCGTGACGTCCACCTGCAGCGCGTTATAGCTGCTGTTGCCTTCCGTGTACCAGAAGAAGCCGCCCGAAAGATACGGGTTCGGGCGCGCTCCCACCGGGATGTATTGCACCCCTTGCGCCACCGTCGCTTGCGATGCCGCGGCGCCGACGCCACCCGCCAGGCAGCCCGCCGCGCTGGCGCACACCTGGGCCGGAATGCTGTTGGGATCGACACTGAGAAGCCCATGATATCCGAACGAACCCACGTAGCCAATCCGCACCACCATGTTCCGGCTTAACTCCTGCTCCACCGTCAAATTCCACTCCTCGACCGTCGGGGTCTTGGCGCCTGGTTCGATTCCCTGCGGCGCATATGTGGTGCAGGGCTGCGGCACCGTAGGGCTGCACGCCGGTGGCGGCGGAACTCCCGGCAGAATCGGCAGGATCGACGGTAGCGCACCCGTAAAAGTGAGCGACCCGTTGTAGGGAGGAATCGAGTTCAGCAAAAACGAAAGATCGTCGATCAGCGAGAAATAGGTTCCGAATCCGGCGCGCACCGCGGTCCGGCCGTTGCGAAACGGGTCCCACGCCAGCGAGACCCTCGGGCCCAGCAGGCGCTTTGCGTTGTTCTGGGTGAATACCGAACTCCCGGCGATCGGGTCGGTCACCAGCACTCCCTGGTTCGTGATGTAATTGGCGGCCCGCCCCGACTCTTCGTTCCACCCCGTGGTGAATTCGTGCCGCAGACCAAGCTGGATGGTGAGGTTCGGCCGGAGACGAATCGCGTCCTCGACGAACCAGGCTCCGAAGAGGCTCCGCCAACCCAGCTCGTTGGGATTCGGCACCACCTGAAACGTAGTCAGCGTCCCTTGCAGAAATGTAGTCAGGCTCGCGAAACTCGCCTGTCCGAGACGCCGCGACGCGGTATTCTCGTTGTCGCGGAGCCGCTGAAACCAGACGCCCGCGGTGATCTGGTGCATCCCCTTGGTGAACTGCAAGGTATCTGTGTAGGTGAACAGCGTGCGCCGATTGGTCACGTTGGCCGCATTGTTCGGGCCGGCCGACGTGATCGCCGCGATGCCGGTAGTGGTGACGCCGCCGCCGATCACGATTCCCCCCGGTCCGGCATTCGCGACAAACGAATCGCTCGCCGGGAAATCCGTCAGCGGGAAGGACTGATAATCGAAACCGGCTCGCGAAACGCCCAGGCGTACCGTGTTGAGGGCGCGCGGCGAAACGATGTGCGTCTCCTCGACACTCCCCACCTGGCTGCGCAGCGTCGAGTACGAGCCGAAGAGCGGGTCTGCCAGCGGCGTGAGATTGTTGCCGTCGTCGATGGTGTAGGCGCCCGAGAGCGAGTCCCGCTCGCTGAGCGTGTAGTCGGTGCGCAGCGTGCCGAAATCCTCGCGGACCGATTGCCGCGGATTGTTGTAAGACAGCGCGGTTCCGCTGGGTATTCCTTTGACGAGCAACTCCAGACCGTTCGGCTGCGGCCAAAAGGCCATGTACTTCAGCATCGCCTGGTTCAGGTTCGGAACTGTCGCCAGTACTCCGGTCGTGGCGTTCGGCAGCATTCCCAGCCGCGCCGGGGCGTCAGGCACCACGGCAACGTTGCTGACCGCCAGCGCCTGGCGGAAGCCCTCGTAGTTGCCGAACAGAAACAGCCGGTCCTTCTTAATAGGACCGCCCACGGCCGCTCCGAACTGATTTCGGCGAAACGGCGGCACGGACGCCTGATCGAAGAAATTGCGCGCATCCAGGTCGCTGTTACGCAGAAATTCGAAGAGCGATCCGTGCAGGGCGTTCGTGCCGGACTGCGTCACCACGGTGACCTGTGCGCCGGGACGCTTGCCGTACTCGGCGCTGTAGGCG
>Ga0335077_10009581_pt1 | contig 12026 bp, 14 predicted proteins | sample Lox_Sample_31_FD_207151 | JGI IMG/M metagenome (GOLD analysis project Ga0335077, IMG submission 207151) | Soil microbial communities from Loxahatchee National Wildlife Refuge, Florida, United States - Lox_Sample_3.1 | ecosystem: Environmental > Terrestrial > Soil > Wetlands | place: USA...
CGCCCGGTGGCCAGTCGCGGCCGCGCCCCGCCCCGCGTCCCGGCCGCGGCCGGGCGCTCGCCGGCGTCGTCGCAGGCCAGTCCCGGTCCTTGCCTTTGCCGCGATGGCGGGGCTCATCACCGTGGTGCTGGCCGTCACGGTGGGTGCGGCGTTGATCCGGCATCCGGTCGGCGCGCTACCGTCTGTGCCGCCGCGACATCCGGCCAGCGGGACCGCGGTGGCCCCGCCCGCCCGCCAGCCGTCCTCCGCCAGCTCAGGCCGCGAGGCCCGCAGCCGGACCAGCCCCGACGGCACCGGCATGGCGCAGATGGCTGCCAGTGACCACCGAACCGTCACCGCCCCCGGTAGCGGCCGCGAAAAATCCGACGGCACCGGCACGACAAAGGCGCCGGCCACGGCCAGCGGAACGGCAACGGGAATGGCCAGGGCCAGGGGAACGGCAACGGCCACGGCCAGGGGAACGGCAACGGGAACGCGCCGGTCCTCAGCGTCTTAAGTCAGCTACCCGGCCGAGGTTCTGGCGTAACGGCAACAGAGGCTCCACGCAACGCAAAGAGAGGCGAGCTGAAACCACTCAGCTGCCCGCTCGCGGACATCAGGTGAGGCCATTGCGTGCCTGATGTACTGCATATCGGCGTATGCCTCGGTAAGCAGGTCCATGTACAGCTGGCTCCGCTGGGCGATCGTTCGTGATCTTGCCGAAGAGCTAGCCGGGACGTCACTGGCTTTGGCACGGTGACGGGTAATGATCGCGGCGAGGACCGCCGAGCCGATGGCGACCGCTGTAGCATCCAATGGCTAGGTCCCCCCAGCGGCGAACGTACCCCAGCGCGGGACCACCCGCACCAGGTCCTCATTTGCCAGGATGCGCAGTGTCCTCGTCACCGTAGCCTTGGACACGCCGTAGTGACCGGCAAGCACGGCGACGGTCGGCAGCGCCTCACCCGGCTGCCATTCCGCCGCCGCGATGCGCCGCCGCAGGTCAGCGGCGACGATCTCGTACGGCCGCTCCGGTCCCCGTGGCACATCCCGATCATCCCCGCTGGTGATCGGCTTGTGCGATCTGACCGCCTTCATTTACTTGAATCTTCTAATTCATCTGTCCTACTCTGACTCAGAGGGCGTTTACGCCGAACATAAGGCGGCCCCGGCTGGTGCGCGAACAGCGGGCCGGGGCCTCGGCCGCCGCCTGCCGCAACAGGAGACAGCCGCGACAGCATTCAACAACAGCCACGACATAACGCCGAAGCCCGGCACGGCCCGCCGGGTCCGGGACGGCCAGGCAGCTGACCTGCTGCGGCCGTCTGACTATCCCGTCACCGCCATCTGCAAGACCTGCGGTCAGCCAATCCGCACCGATCGGTGGCTGCTGGCCGAGTGGCAGCACATCGCCCCGGAACCGTGACCGGTGAGACGTTTCCGCGTACCCCGCAACCGGGGCCGCTTGCGCTCCGATTCGCTCCTCCGGTTTCAGGATGCCCCGCCTTGACCGTGCAGTTGAACTGGTGGGCGTCCGCCTCGACCTGTACGCGGCAGCCAAGAAGGCAGCTACGGCGACACCCGAGCAGGTCGCCGGGAACACGCAACCGGACGACGATGACGGGATCTACCGCCGCATGTATGAGGACCAGGTGCTCTACTGCTGCGGATCTCCCTGCGCGCAAAGCGGGCGTCTGACGCCGGCTGGCTTCTTCATTTTCCCTGATGGGCAGCAGCGGACACTGGCTTGCGGTGCATGCGTTCATCAGGAGCATGCAAACGGTGATCCCCGGGCCAGGAGCTACCCGCTGGATGAAGGTAAGAAAACCCAGGTCCTGGCGAAGATAAACGAAATCGCGGGAGAGCAGGGTTGGACGACGGCAGGCGACGCCCAGCCGGCCGCCAGCACGCCACGTGCACCCCAGAGCGGCAGCAAGAGCACCAGCAACGCCGGGCTGGCCTGGACGATCGGGGGCATCGCCGCGCTGGCCAGCATCATCCTCGGCGGCATGATGGTCCATCTCGGCAATGCCGGCGGGCTGTTCTTCATCGGGCTGCCGTTCGGGATCCTGGCGATCGTGTTCCTGGGCTGGATCATCGCAACCCTCCCCGAGGAGATACGCAAGGACAAGGAGCGCTTCCAGCGCGTGGAGCGCCAGATCTGGGAGGCCGAGCAGCAGGGCATCCCCATGGGCCGGATGGTCACCGATGAACTGCTGGCACGGCAGGGCATCCGCGTCGGCCAGATCTCCTCGACTGCCGCGCTGGGGGGCCTGGGGCCTGGCCGAGCACGAGCGGCACAGGCGGCACGCCCAGGCCCGTGCCGCCCTCCAGGCCAAGAGCGCCGCCTGCAAGCAGCAGCAGTACCAGCAGGAGCTGCTGGGCACGCAGCAGGCGATCCTGGACCAGCTCCGGCAGGAGAACGCCCCGGCGCCCCCAGCGCGCCGTTCCCTCACGCCCCAGTCCGACATCTACGGGAACGTGACGTACCGGGACAGGAACCCCTGGCCATGAGCGAGACCTATGCCGTTATCAACTGGGCGGTCCATCCAGGTGACGCTTGCCTGATGGTGATTCAAGCCGTCCCGGCGGTCTCGACCCTGTTCACCAGCGCCAGCGCCCCGACACATGCCAGGACCATGAGCGAGCTGCCCTCGCCAAGCGGATCCGCCTCGGCGGCTGCCATGTGCCGCACCAGCTCATCAGCCGCAGCCATAACGTGCACCGGGGAACCGCCCCGCGCCCGGCGCTGGAGGACCTCGACGCGGCCGAGCCGAACGCCGAACCGTGCGGCCTCGGCCTCCAGGATCCGGCGCGCGGTCTCTTTCAGCGCCGGAGCCTCAAGCTCAGCGCAGTAGACGATCACCCCGACGTCCATGCGGGAGACGGTAGCTCCGGCCAGTGACATTCCGGCCGCATCTTCAGTCACCCTCGTCCCCGCACCGGTCGAACGCACTGGCGGGCTTGCTGACGATCTGGTACCCGTGAACGGCCATCCACAGTTCCAGCCCGGCGTGACGGGGATTCTCCTCCCGGGTGGGCCACACGCGCAGCCAGTGCGGGCTGCTGTCCTCGCCAATGCGGACCAGGTCCAAGGTCTCCGCGCCTTCCTGGTCCTCGGGTGGCAGGTGATGCTCGAGCAGCACGAGCGAGGGCCCGTACCTGCGGGCAAGCACGGCCCAGATATACCCGGCAGACTCGGTGACCTCGGCCGCGGATCCGGTCTCCGTGACCACGGCCAGGTCGCCCGGGGGAACGGTCGCGGTCGTCCAGACCCGCAGGTGCGCCACGCCTTCCCGGCCCGGTGCGCCCAACGGGTACCGCCAGAACGCCTCGTCGGCGACCAGCTCGCCGAGCGGTGGCAGGTCGCCAGGCGAGGCGGGCGTCAGGGCCTCCATCACCCTAGCCTTCCCAGCGGCACGGCAGGCGGAAACGAGCATAGCCAGTTTGCCTTTATCGCCACCGTGTTCGATCCTGGTAGGATGGCCCAAGATCGTCACGCCCCGGACTCTGCCCGGCTGATCGTGGCCAGATTGTCCGGCGCCGCCGAGCGGCACGCCAACTGGCACGAGCCGACCGAACCGGAAACCGCCGCCGCGGTCGCCGAGTTCGCCGAGATCCTCGGCGGCCGGGACGACGGGCCCGCCCTGCTGGCCGAGGTCGCTGGCCTCGCGCTCGGCACGGCCGAGGGCAAGGGCCAGGAGTACCAAGCGAAGGCGCGGGCCGTGGCCGGCCTGTGCCGCCAGGCGGGCGCCGACGAGAAACTGATCCCGGGGTGGACCGAGACCGGGCGGGAACGGGCCCGGGCCGCGAGCCTGGCGCCGTTCACCGCGCCCAGGAGAATCCGGCCGGGGCAGCACCCGCCAGGCCGGGGCGGCTGAGCAGGCGCGCAGGCGTCCAATCCGACCAGCTCGCCGAAAAGCGCACCATCAACGCGCGGCAGGTCAAAGTTCTCCAACTCCAAGCAAGCGAACTGCGTGAATCTATGACGAGCGAAAGCGGGAAGGCGAGCAGCGCAGGAGCACTCAGGCAGCGAGGGCATTAGTCTCGCCGAAGCCGGCATCCTCCGCGCCGACCTGGCCACCGCGTTACGTGAGGCCGAACAGTTCGTGTCCACCGCATGCAGGCACCGCTGGCGCAGTCGACGGCTGGACATGCCAGGCGTGCGGCTACCTGCGCCGGGCACCCGATACTTCCTACGCCGACAGCATTCCCAGGGCCCGGTACACGGTCTGGCGGCTGACAGGCTTGCCGTTGCCCAGGAGCTGGCCGATATCGCGGATGCTGTGCCCATCGGCGCGGAGCTTGCGGGCGGTCACCTTCTGCTCCTCGGTCAGCCGGTGCTTGCGGCCGCCGTTCCGGCCGCGGGCCGTGGTAGCAGCCAGGCCGTCCTTGGTGCGCTCGCGGATGAGGTCGCGCTCGAACTCGGCGAACGCGGCGAGGATGGTGAAGAACAGCTTGCCCTGCGGGGTCGTCGTGTCGATCGGCTGGTCCAGGCACAACAGGTCGAGCGCGCCGGTGACCGCCCGGTCGGCGACGCGGCCGGAGCGGTCGAGGTGGGCGAGCCCGTATACCACGTCCCGGCCAAGCGCCGGCGGGCGGCGCAGTGCGGGCCGGACCGCGAGCGGCAGGGTCCGGGCCGCGGCAGGCGCGCGGGCGGGCCGGCCAGCAGCCGCGGTGGAAGAGGGGATGACGGGGGCGATCAGCGTGCCGGTCACGGCTGCCTCCCGCGGCGGGAGGCGGGACCGGTCAGCGCGATGGGGAGGCCGCAGGCGTCAGCCGGGCCGTCCGCGTGTTCAAGCGGTACTTGAAGGCTGGTGATACTGTGCATGGCCGGGGCGGCAGGCGCAACGGGCACGTGAGGGCTCGGTGCCCGGGACCGCCCGCCGCTCCGCGATGGACGCCGAGCGGGTTTCAGGCGGCGGCGGAGTGGAGCAGGCCGACGTCGTCCGCAGCCGTCTTGCCTCCTTCGAGTCATCCCTTCGCGCACTCAGGGGTCCGTGACCGGTAAGTTCCGTAGCTTGATGCCAACGGCGGGTGGTCAGACGGCCCATGGCGCCGGTCAGGCTTGGCCTGCTGGCCTGCGGCTGCGCCGCTTCCAGCCCTCGTCCGAGGTCCGCGCGGCCCGGTAGGGGAGCATCACCTGGATGGGTTCCCGGCCGCGCGGGGTCCGCGGCGGTCAGGTGATGTGGCCGATGATGCCCGCCATCCCGGATTGCTCGTGGTAGACGTTGTGGCAGTGGGTCATCCACTGGCCCGGGTTACCGGTGTCAGGGCATGAGCATTGCCGCGACCTAGATCGAGCGCACGGGGCTACCGATCGCGCGCGCGTTCGGCGGCCGCGGCCTGCCCTCCCGGCAGCCGGAGGCCTCTGAGCGCGACGGCGTTCAGCGCGACGATCACACTCGAGCCGGACATGGCCAGCGCGCCGATCGCGGGGTTGAGCGTGAAGCCCAGCGGCTCGAGCACTCCTGCGGCGATCGGCAGCGCGATGCTGTTGTATCCGATCGCCCAGGCCAGGTTCTGCCGCTCCTTGTGGCGCGTGCCCCGGCCGATGGTGATCGCGGTTGCGACGTCCAGCGGGTCGGAACGCATCAGCACGACATCGGCGGTCTCGACGGCGACGTCGGTGCCGGCGCCGATCGCGACGCCGACGTCGGCCTGCGCGAGCGCGGGCGCGTCGTTGACGCCGTCGCCGACCATCGCGACCGTGCGGCCCCGCTGCTGAAGCCCGGCCACCTTGGCCGCCTTGCGGCCGGGGAGGACTTCGGCGATGACTTCGGCGATTCCGATCTCGGCGGCGACGCGCTGGGCCGTGGCCTGGCTGTCGCCGGTGAGCATGACCGCTCGCACGCCGAGTTCCCGTAGCGCGGCGATGGCGTCTTCTGAGGTCTCGCGCGGTGCGTCGGCGATCGCGATCACGCCGGCGGCGCGCCCGTCGAGTGCGACCTGGACGGTGGTGCGGCCCTGGCCGGCCAGCTCGGCGGCGCGCTGTGCGAGCCCGTCAAGGCTGACACCCTCGCGGGCCAGCAGCCGGACGTTCCCCACAGCGACCCGCGTGCCCTCAACCGTGGCGAGCGCGCCTTCGCCCGGGACGGCCTCGAACCCGTCGGCCGCCGGCGGTTCCAGGCCGCGCGCCCGGGCCGCACTGAGGATCGCCTGCGCCAGCGGGTGCTCGCTGTCGCGCTCGACGGCGGCCACCAGGCGCAGCAGCTCGCCTTCGGCGACGCCGCCGGCGGTCGCGACCGCGACGACCTCCGGCTGACCGCGGGTCAGCGTGCCGGTCTTGTCGAACACGACCGTGTCCAGGCTTGCGGTCTGCTCCAGCGCGGTCGCGTTCTTGAACAAGATCCCGCGCCTGGCGCCCAGGCCGCTGCCGACCATGATCGCGGTTGGCGTCGCCAGGCCGAGCGCGTCCGGGCAGGTGATCACCACCACCGTGATCGCGTACAGCAGCGCCTGCCGGACGTCAACGCCGATGACCACCGCCCAGGCCAGGAAGGTGAGCAGGCCGCCGCCGAGCGCCACCAGCACCAGCCACGAGGCGGCCCGGTCGGCCAGCCGCTGCGCGGGAGCCTTCGAGTTCTGCGCCTGCTGCACCAACTCGACGATCTGCGCCAGCGCCGTGCCCGAGCCGACCGCCGTCGCACGTGCCCGCAGCGTGCCATTCTTGTTGATCGTCGCGCCGACCAGCGCGTCCCCGGCGCCCTTGTGCACCGGCAGGCTCTCGCCCGTGACGGCTGACTCATCGACCTCGCTCTCGCCCTCGATCACCTGCGCGTCGACCGGCACCTTGGCGCCCGGGCGGATCAGCAGCAGATCGCCGACCGCGACCTCGGCGGTCGGCACCTCGACTGGTTCGCCGTCGCGGAGCACCACCGCCTTCGGCGGCGCCAGGTCAAGCAGCGTCCGGATCGCATCCGATGCCCCGCCCCGCGCGCGCATCTCAAACCAGTGACCGAGCAGCACGAACGTCGCCAGCATCGCCCCGGCGTCGTAGAACACCTCGCCCGGCAGGCCCGCGGTCACCGCCACCGAATACGACCAGCTGATCCCGATCGCGACCGCCACCAGCACGTTCATGTCGAGCGTCCTGTGACGCAGCGCCTGCACCGCGCCGCTGAAGAACATCCGCGCGGCGTACAGCACCGGCAGGCTCAGCAGCAGCTGCCAGACGTTGCGGTCCAGGCCGAACGGTGTCGCCAGCGCATGCCCGGACAGGCTCTTGCCGATGCCTGACCAGGCCAGGATCGCCAGCGTGAACACCAGCGCCAGCACGAAGCGATTCCGCATCTCGCGGGCCATCTGGTCCATCGAGTGGCCCCCGTGGCCGCCCTCGCCATGCCCGCCCGGCTCATGAGCGCGCGCGACCGCGGCCGAATCGTGGGCCCGCTCAGGCTGACCCGGCTCGTGCAGCGGGTCACACAGACAGCCCGGCACGTTGCAGCCAGCACACTCGAAACCGTCGCGCCGGATCGCGCGCCGCAGCTCGTCGACCGAGGTCAGCGACGGGTCGTAGCGGACCGTCGCGGTCTGCGCGACCGGATTAGCCTCCACCGACAGGACCCCCGCATGGTGCAGGAGCGCCGCCTCCACCACCGCCTTCTCACTTGCCCGGAACTGCCTGCCGACGTGCAGCACGACCGTCGCGGCCGCACGCATCTCCGATCGCGTGCTCGCAGTGTTCATTGGCTCATCCAGCCTTCCGTGATGCAGCCCCACTCGCCCAGTTCCGCCAGCGAGGTGTGCCTCGGGTCGAACACCACCGTCGCCGTCTGCGGCACCGGGTTGACCTCCACCCCCAGCTCCCCCGGCCCGCGACCCAGCACGGCCGCGACGATGTTCTGCTCCGACGTCCAGTACAACCCGCGCACGTCCAGTACCGCGGTGCTGCGCTCCTTGGAAGGCATGGTCATCGCGATCCTCACTCTCGCTTCCGGCTGGTGGCAACCCCGGGCTGCCGCCGTGCGGGCCGTCATAGACGGGGTGATCGCAGGCCCGTCCGAGCTGAACCGCTAACTCACTGTATACCCCAGAGGGGTAATGGTGGGGCCTCCGGCGTACGGTGGGCTGGTCGGCGGTCCGCGTCTCCCCGGGCGCGACGAGCGCGCCATCCTCGTCGACGAGCCGGACCGTCCGGCCCCGATGATTAAAGGCGGACGACCTGGCGGATGGTGGCGGCCATCTCGGCGAACTGGGCGTCGCTGTCTTCGGGCCTGGCCGGGGCGGCGGCCATCATGCAGTGCCTGATGTGGTCATTCAGCAGCCCGACGGCTACTTCCTGCAGCTCCCGGGTGGCGGAGGCGACCTGAATCACCACATCGGGGCACCAGGCGTCGGCCTCGATCATCTTCTGCAGGCCGCGAACCTGGCCCTCGATCTTGCGCAGCCGCAGGTAGTCATCCTTGCCGGAGGCATACCCGCGGAGCGAGCGCCGGTAGCCCAGCCGGGCCGCCGCCGGGCCGTAGTCGGCCGCGAGCTGCCCGGCCGCCGCGGCTGTCATCGCCCGGTCCCGGTCCCGGTTCCGGCCGGGCTGCGCCCGGCACCGCCCTCTAGTACCTCGCGCAGCCGACGGTACTCGTCGGGGTCGATCTCGCCGCGGGCCAGCCGCTCGTCCAGGATGCGGCGGGCATCGCCGGGCCGCTGACCGGAGCGCTCGTGCTCACCGGGTGACACCAGTGGTCAGCGCATACACCGCCCAGATGAGCAGCGCCCAGAACGCGATCATGGCGATCCACATCAGGGATGCCTGCCACCAGACCCACCCGCTGCCATACCAGAACATCATCGTGACCATCTCCTCGCGGCCCGGCGCCTGCCGGGCCGCTAACCCCAGCGCGTCTCCCCCTTACCCCCTAGGGGTAGTGACTTCGGTCGGGACTGTCCGATTTTCGGGCGCCCGGGCGGGGTGCGACGTCCGACGCCGCAGGTGAGAGTACATCTCCGGGTGGCTGGCGACGGCAGTTCCACCGTTCGCCGGACACTCCCATCAGGGGCTGAACTAAGAAAAAGGAGAGTGAGCTTGGTCGTTGACCTCGATGAGGACCAAAGCAGTTGCCGGGCAGGCCGGCGCGTCCTCGCCGCCCCGTCACCGGGCTCAGCCTCTGGCTATCTGCCCTCAGGGCGTCGGCAAACCTGGGGCGCGCGTGCGCAAGGGAAGGGTAAGGACGAAGGTGGCACCGCGGCGCGGCCCGGGTGAGGAGGCGGTGACCTCGCCGCCGTGGGCGCGGGCGATGTTACGGGCGATGGTCAAGCCGATGCCCGAGCCGGCGGGGCGGCGCGGCTGCCCGGGAGCGCGGTAGAACCGCTCGAACACCCGCTCAACGTCCGCGGCGGCCAGCCCGACGCCCGTGTCGGTGACCGAGACTTCAGCTCGCTGCCCGGCCGCGCGGGCCTCGACGGTCACGGTACCTTCCGCGGGTGTGGCGGCCAGGGCGTTGCCGATGATGTTGGTCAGGACCTGGGTGATCCGGTCGGGGTCGGCCTGCACCGGCAGCGGGCCGGCCGCGTGCACGGCCAGCGCCACATTGCGGTCGGCGAACTGGGGTGCCAGCCGCTCGGCCGCCCGCCGGGCCAGGCCGGCCAGGTCGGCGTCCGCGGGGTGCAGGTCCAGCCGCTGTTCCTCGGCCCGTGACAGGGCCGACAGATCGTCGGCGAGCCGGCGCAGCCGCCGCAGCTCGTCGCTGACCGCCCCGAGGATTTCCGGTTCCGGGGCGAAGACACCGTCGATGAGGCCTTCCACATACCCCCCCAGGGCGGTCAGCGGAGTCCGCATCTCGTGGGCGACCTCGCCCAGCAGCCGGGTGCGCCGGGTTTCGGTGTCGGCCAGCTCGGCCGCGAGCGTGTTCACGTCGCCCGCGAGCGCTGCCAGTTCAGGCACTTTGGGAACCGGCACGCTGGCCTGGTAGTGTCCCGCTGCGATCCGCCGGGTCGCCGCTCTGACCGCGTTGAGCGGCCGCAGCAGCAGCCCGGTCACGAACGCGGCGGCCAGGCCCGCCGCCGCCACGCTGGCGAGCACCCCGACCAGCAGGGCGGTCGTCAGTGCGGAGATGAACGCGGACTGCACGCTCCCGGCAGTCCCGCTCTGCCCGCCCTGGCCCATTCCCATGTGGTCGCCGCCGAGCATGTTCATATGCTGGTCGAACAGGGTGGGGGCCAGCAGGCGCACCGTCACATACGTCACGGCCGCGCCGATCACGGCCACCACCGCGTAGGAGATGAACAGCCGGACTGGCAGGCGCATCCTCATACCGGCCGCCCTGTGAACTTGTAGCCAACCCCGCGGACGGTGGCAATCAGCCGCGGGTTCGCCGCGTCGTCGCCCAGCCGCGCCCGCAGGCTCCGGATGTGCACGTCAACGACCCGCTCGTCGCCGAAGAAGTCATACCCCCACACCCGCTCCAGCAGCTGACGGCGGGAGAACACCCGCCCGGGCGCCTCCGCGAGCGCGGTAAGCAGGTCGAATTCCAGCGCCGAAAGCCCGACCGGCGTGCCGTCCGCCTGGACCTCACGGGTGCCGGGATCGACGGTCAGGCCGTCGAACTGCAGCACGGCCGCGCCGGTGTCCCGCACGCCCCGGTCCCGGCGCAGGACTGCCTTGACCCGGGCGGCGACTTCCCGCGGGCTGAACGGCTTGGTCACATAGTCGTCCGCGCCGACCCCGAGCCCGACCAGCTTGTCGACTTCCTCGGCGCGGGCTGTCACCAAGATGACGTAGACGTCGCTGAAGGTCCGCACCTGCCGCAGCGCCTCGATCCCGTCGATCCCGGGCAGCATCACATCCAGCAGCACCAGATCCGGCCCATCCTGGCGGACCTGACGCACGGCGTCCTCCCCGTCGGCAGCCTCGGACACGGCGAACCCGTCCGCTTCCAGGTACCCGCGCAGCACCGCACGGATGTGCGGTTCGTCGTCCACCACGAGCACCCGGCGCATTGCTCACCCCGATTCCCAGCCTGGCATCCCGAGAAGGCCCTCGGTCACCGTCCATCCTCAGCATCCGCCGCGCTGATGAGGCCATTGCCGCGCTGATCGTGAAGTTTCCGTGAAGCCTGCCAGGAAAGCCCGGCGGGCGCTTTCATGCAAGCTTCACGCCGGCGCCGGTCGTTGTATCACATCACCCCGGGATGCTCGAAGCGTAGGGAAACACCGAGGAGCGCAGACAGATGAAACTGACCAGAAAGCACGTGGTGACCGGGCTCGCCGCGGCCGCGCTGGCCGCCGGTGCGCTCACCGGCGGCGGCGTTGCCCTGGCGTCGACGGGCACGGCCCCGGCCTCCGCCGCGTCGGCTGCGGCGCCGTCCTATGGCCCGGGCACCGGGAACTGCGGCGGCGTGTACGGCACGTGGTCCGGCCAGCAGCCGGTCATGGCGGCCGCCGCGGACTACCTCGGCATGAGCCTGACCCAGCTCCGCACTCAACTGCACTCGGGCACCTCGCTCGCCGACATCGCCGAGGCCCAGGGCAAGCCGGTGTCCGGTCTCAAGGACGCGATCCTGGCCGCCATGACCAGCCGCATCAACGCGGACACCGCGCTGACCGCGCAGCAGAGGGCAGCCATGATCAGCCAGGTGAAGAGCCACCTGGACACGATGATCAACACGGACATGGACATGGACCATCTGCCCGGCACGGGCATGGGCTCGCACATGGACGGGACCGGATCGCCGATGGGCGGAATGTGGCATTAGGCCTCACCGGTGCCGCGCGCGTCACCGGCACGCGCACGGCACCGTCACGGAACTAGACGCCTAGGCCCACGGCTTGGGCGCGGCGGAAGCGCAAGGACGAAGGAGACGACGATGATGTACGGGTACGGCAACGGAACCGGCTGGGGATACGCCCTGATGGCGATCAGCATGGTGCTGTTCTGGGGGACGTTGATCTACGGCATCGCCACGCTGGTCCGCTACACCCGCCGCGACGGCCCGCAGCGAGGTGACCCCGCCGAGCCGGCCGCACCCGGACCGGAGCGGCTGCTCGCCGAGCGGTTCGCCCGCGGCGAGATCGACGAGGACGAATACCATCAGCGCCTCACCAGCCTGCGG
>Ga0335077_10009584_pt1 | contig 12023 bp, 8 predicted proteins | sample Lox_Sample_31_FD_207151 | JGI IMG/M metagenome (GOLD analysis project Ga0335077, IMG submission 207151) | Soil microbial communities from Loxahatchee National Wildlife Refuge, Florida, United States - Lox_Sample_3.1 | ecosystem: Environmental > Terrestrial > Soil > Wetlands | place: USA: Florida...
CAAGATCATCAAGGGCGAGACTCGTAGGAGAAGCGTTCAATGCCAAAGATGTGGTGGCACTATGCGGTGCCCGCAATGCGGCAGCAACGAAAGATTCACGGAAAAAATGACCGATGTCAAAATCGCACTTCACATTTTCGAGGATGCTATCGACGAAGCTTTCGACAGGGCTTATGTCGTCAGCGGTGATCTGGACCTGTTGCCTGCGCTTGAAGCGGCCCTGCGCCGAAACGACCGTGCTCAAATCGTGGTCCTCTTTCCGCCTGACGGAATAATCGTTGAGGAGTTTATGGACCTGGAGAGAAAGCACGAAAAACACGTCCGCTGCCTACGTCTGGACACAAGGCTGATGCAGCGGTTTCCGGATGACCTTCCAAAACGATGGCACATGGAGCTTCCAGAACATTGGAGAGTCGATGCTGGCCCTCGCCCCAAAATTATTCCTAAGAATCGAGCTAGACAGATCCCAGCGAGCCGGGCCTCGTGGAGCGAGAGTTGAAAGCCGAGATCCGCGTCGAAATTCAATCAACGACGGGCAAATCTGGCGCACCTACTTGTCGGAAAACACCCTATCCGGGCAGGCGGTCCCGGGCAGATCACCCTTTGGTCGCGGCACGGTTACGGCTGCCAATGAGAGCGGACACCGCCCCCTACGCTTCCACTTCCATCTTCGCCAGCGCGGATTTCCCACTTTGCCATTTGACCACTGCCACGCCGGTGAAGATCACGAGCATGGCCGCCGCCTCGCGTACGCCAAAAGGCTCGCGATAAAACAGCCAGCCGAGTGCGACGGCCACCACGGAGTTCACGTATGGATAAATCGAAACCACCGCCACCGGCAGGCGGTCGAGCGCGTAAGCGTAAGCGCTGTAGCCGACAATCGAGCCGAATGTCACCAGGTAGAACAGCGCCGAGACGCCGCGCACGCTCCAGGCGATGTGGTGGCTGCTCGCAAACAACGCGAAAGGGAGAACGGCGAGGCCGGCCGCCACCTGCTGGACTGCGCCGATCACGATGGGGTGCGACTCCACCTGCTGCCGGCGCTGATAAATCGACCCGGCCGACCATGAAATCATCCCCACCTGCAGCAGCAGGAACCCGCCCAGCGCCGCGCTGCTGAAGCCTCCAGCGCCAATTCCGCCGGAAACCAGCAGCGCCGCGCCCGCGAAGCCCATGATCATTCCGAAAACGGTGGGGAGATGCAGGCGCTCGCCGCCGGGCGCCATGGCCTCGATGCCCACCAGCCAGAACGGAGAAAGCGTGATGATCAAACTCGCCAATCCGCTGGCAATGCGAAGCTCGGCAAAAGTGAGGCAGCCGTTGCCCACGCTCAGAATGAGGATGCCGCTCAGGCCCGCCTTCCACAGATCTTTGCCGCGAGGCAGACGCGCTCCTCGCGCCAGCGCGCCCGCAATCATGATCGAGCCGGAAAGGATGAAGCGCGTCGAAATCAGAATGTGCGCGGGGAAGGTCTCCAGGCTCATCCGTATGCCAAGATACGTTGTGCCCCAGAAAAAGCAGACGGCGAGCAGCGCGAGGTAAGCTCTGGCTCCGGACTGTTGGCGCAAATTTCAGGGTAACATCGCGGTACTCCGGTAGAATGAAATCTTGATCATCACGCTTACCGTAAATCCCGCCATCGATCGAACCATAAGTGTGGAACGGCTGGTGTTCGAGGACCGGGCGTATATCACCTCCAGCCATGATTCTCCCGGCGGGCGCGGTATCAACGCGGCCTGCGTGATCCATTCTTTCGGCGGCGAAGCCATGGCGATCGTGCCGGCCGGCGGCAAGTCCGGGACGTGCTTCAAAGGTCTTTTGACCAACTGTGGATACAAGTTGGTGGTGGTTCCCGTCCGCCACGGCGTGCGGCACAACCTGATCATCACGGACCGGCAAGGCCTGACGCTCAAGTTGAATGAGCTTGGCGGGAGGCTGGATAAGACGGAACTGGCCAGCATCGAGAAAGTGATTCGCTCCAAGCTCGGCCAGGCGAGCTGGTTCATGCTCTGCGGCAGCCTGCCGCCCGGTGTGCCAGCCAGTTTCTATGCGAGACTGATCACCCTGGCACGCAAGCGCGGCGTGAATACTCTGCTCGATGCCGATGGCGAAGCGCTTGAAGCCGGGGTCGAGGCCAAGCCGACCGTGGTGACCCCCAACCAGCAGGAAGCCGAGCGCCTGCTGAAGACCGCACTGCTGACGCAAACGCATTTCGTGGAAGCCGCCGTGCGCATTCAGAGAATGGGCGCTGAAGGAGTCATCCTTTCGCTTGGCAGCCGCGGCGCCATCGGCGCGTTCGACCACGAGGTGCTGGAAGCAGTTCCGCCGCGAGTCAATGCCATCGCTCCCATTGGCGCCGGCGATGCCTTGGCTGCCGCCTATACCTGGGCCATGGAGCGGAACAACGACTTCCGCGATGCTCTGCGCTGGGGGGTTGCCGCGGGCACCGCTTCCGCCCAGCTTCCAGGCATGCGCTTCGCGAATCTTGAGCAGACAGAGGAGATTCACAAACTAGTTGAAGTGCGGCATGTGGACTGAACCATGAGTCCGGTTGAGCCAGTTTCCAAAATCACCGAGTCGAAACACGAGAGCGTGGTGCGCTCGGCCGGAGTGGTTTCCGCCGCCATCTTCCTGAGCCGCATCACCGGCTTGGTTCGCGAAATTGCCATGGCGCGCCTATTCGGCGCCGGCCAGGTTTATGACGCCTTTCTGCTCGGGTTTCGCATTCCGAATCTGACTCGTGATTTGTTCGCCGAGGGAGCGCTCTCCTCCGCCTTCGTTCCCATCTTTACCAAGTACCTGACAACCAAGGGAAAACGAGAAGCCGCCGAGTTGTCCAACCTGGTGGCCACGGCGCTCATCGTCGTGGTTGGGTTGATGTGCGTGCTGGGCATGATTTTCAGCCCCCAGTTGGTAAATTTGCTCGCACCCGGTTTCGCGGATGTGCCTGGAAAGTTTCCGTTGTCCGTCAAGCTCACCCGGATGATGTTTCCTTTCTTGCTGCTGGTGGCGCTGGCGGCGCAGGCGATGGGAATTCTGAATTCCTGTAATCAGTTCGGAGTACCAGCGCTCTCGTCGACCTTCTTCAACATCGGCTCGCTTGGCTTTGGTCTCGCGCTCGGATTTCTGGTGGGCCCGCGTGTGGGCTTCAGCCCGATCGAGGGCATGGCCTACGGCGTGGTGATCGGCGGCGCGTGGCAGTTGTTCTGGCAGGTTCCCAGCCTGATTCGAGCGGGTTTCGCGTTCCGGCCGCGCTTTAACCTGGCTCATCCAGGGCTGCGCAACATCATGGAACTGATGGGTCCGGCCATCGTCGGCAATGCATCCGTTCAAGTGAACGTCATGGTGAACACGAACTTCGCCTCCAGCATCACCGACGCCGCCGGACATGTCATCAATGGCCCGGTAAGCTGGCTGGGGTACGCATTCCGTTTCATGCAGTTGCCGCTGGGGCTTTTCGGCGTGGCGATTGCCTCGGCCACTTTGCCTTCCATCTCCCGCAGCGCCGCGGTCGGCGACATGAAAGAGTTCCGCAGCACGCTGGCCAAATCGGTCGGCATGATTTTTTTCCTGACCATCCCTTCCTCGGTGGGTCTGGCGGTGCTGGGCGACAGCATGATCGCCGCGGTGTATCAGGGCGGGCGATTCCGCGCTTACGATACTCACCAGACGGCGCTCGCGTTGGCCTTCTACTCCATCGGGTTGGCGGGATATGGCGCCATTAAGGTCCTGGCGCCCGCGTTGTACGCGCTCAATGACGCGCGCACGCCCATGCTGGTGAGCCTGGCTTCCATTGTGATTAACGCCGCCGCCGCTTCCACGATGGTGAAACTGGCCGGGTTAGGGCACGCGGGCCTGGCTCTCTCTACGTCGCTGGTGGCGCTGTTCAGTTCGGTGGTGCTGTTTGAGGTGATTCGCCGGCGAATCCGGGGGATCCAGGGCCGGAGGCTTGCGGAAAGTTTTTTCAAGATCAGCGCGGCTTCCGTGCTGATGGGTGTGGCGTGCGCGCTCTCCAGCCACTGGATCGGACATTGGGCTGGTTTTTCGCGGCTGGCGCGAGTGGTGGATCTCGCGGTTTCGGTTCCCCTGGGGCTACTTGTGTTTTACGGGACGGCGAAGTTGTTCCATTTGCCCGAGATCGAGTCAGCAAATCGCGCATTAATCGCTCCTTTGGCGCGGCGGCTTGGATTATCCATGCTAAGATCTGAGTAAGGATGCTGCCCGATTTAAAGTTGGCGGTCCGGTTGCAAGATCTTGATAACCGGGTCGCCGAGCTGACAAAAGAAGTTTCCTCCCTTCCCAAGCACATTGCTGAAATCGAAAAGAAGCTGGAGGCGCATGAGCGCAAGCTGGAAGCCGATCGCGCCGCGCTGACCGCTAATCAGAAGGATCGGAAGCGCTTTGAGGCAGAGATTCAGGTGCAGCAGCAGAAGATCTCCAAGCTCAAAGATCAGATGCTGGAAGCCAAGACCAATGACCAGTACCGGGCGTTTCAGCACGAGATCGAGTACTGCGAAACGGAGATCCGCCGCGCCGAAGACGGCATCCTGGACCTGATGACCGAGTCCGAACCCCTGGAGCGCAACGTGAAGACGGCCGAAGGCGCGCTGAAGCAGGAGAAAACTCAGGTCGAAGGGGAAAAAACTCTGGCGCGGGAGCGTACGGCGAAGGATCAACGGGAGTTGGACGAACTAAACGCCGAACGCAAGTCGATCGCGGCCCAAATTACCCCCAACGTGTTGGGGGCGTATGAAAGGGTCCGCAAGATGCGGAGGGGTATCGGCGTGGCGGAAGCCGTGGACGGCCGGTGCTCGCAATGCCACATGGCGCTGCGGCTGCAGTTTTTTCAGGACCTCAAGCGCGGCGAGCGCGTCATGCAGTGTGAAAGCTGCAACCGCATTCTGTTTTACAATCCCCCGGAGACTCTTGAACACCTGGCGGGCGAGACGGCGCCGGCCGCGCGCGGCTAGCGATAGGGCGAGACCGTCGCCGGGTTGGCGTCGGGCTGCACCAACCAGACGCGGCGATCCTTGAAGTATCGGATCAGCGCGCGATTGCCGGCATCGTCCAGTTCCCGGGCCCACACCACATCCGCGCCGTCGATGGACGCCTGGTTGTAAACCCACTCTTCGAAGAAATCATGGCTGGGCGCATAACGGACAATTGCCAACTGCCGCCCTGGTTGCTGTTTTAACTGCGCGGCGATTCGAGCCCGTTCGGTGTTGCCGGGCCGCGTGTAATACCAGGTCATGGGCCAGTCGGGCGGCATATAGAAGGCGAGCGGCTGGGCACAGGCGCGAAGCAGCGCCATCGCCAAACAAACCACCGGAACCGATCGCGCCAGCAGCAATCCGGTTGCACGTCCGTGCCATCGCCAGATGCGCAGATGGCGCAGCCCCTGCAGCACAATAGCGTAGATGAGCCCGGTAATGGGCGCGGCGTAGTGCGCGTAGAACCAGGTGTTCAAGCTCAAGCCCACCAGGAAAATGCCGCCGATGATCATCAGTAACCGGACGCGCCGGTCCTTCAAAATGCATGGCAGGAACAGCAGCGGCAGAGTCAGTGCGGGTCCGAGGAAAAACATCCAGAACGCACCGGCTTTTCCGATGGTGTTTTTCGCTAGTCCCAGTGGTGTTTTGGCGTCCATGAACTTGGATAGTTCCCAGCCGACATAAAAGTCGCGCATCTGCTGGTTGCGGTACACCGGAACGGGGTTGGGCCGCTCCCACAGAAAGATACGCGCCGCTGCATACTGGTCCCGTGCAACCTGATACGGCATACGGAACGGACTGCCGGTGACGCGCCAGTAGTAGTAGCCCATTCCGGCGCCGGCTAGCGCCAGAACCAGCAGAGCCGGCAGCACGGCCCGAAGCACAGCGATCTGCAGCTCACGGCCGCGTTTCTTCACGATCCAAGCCAGCAGGAAAATGCACGCGGCGAGACTGAGCAGGAATCCTTCGTACGGCCGGCTGTTCGCCAACACGACCATGCCGCCCGCCATGAGCAGGGCATCGCGGACCAACGTCCTGCGCATGATGCGCGGCAGAGCGCCCAAGACCAGCAACCCGCCGATGGCCGGGACCGCGCCTCCCCAATAACTGTTCACCCAGTAGCCGAACAGGCCGAGGCGCATGACCGCCAGCATGCCGCCCAGCAGGGCCCACTGCGGCGGCAGCCAGCCCTGCAGCATCCAGCAGATCAGCGCGCACATCAAGCTCACGCTGGCATAGACCCCGGCCCACTCGTGTCCGGCCATCACCTTGCCCGCCGCCAGAATCATCCCTTGCCCCACGTGGTACATCGAGGCGTAAGTCGGATGCTGGAGGATGTGCATGCTTTCGAAGTGAACCCACATGGGATGGGTGGGGTTGGTCAGCCGGCCTGACGCGAAAGTGTCGGCCGCCAGAAGATAGCTGAACTCATCGGTGATGACGGGCGCGCGGATGGGAAGGACAGGCAACAGTGCCGCGCGCGCGGCCAGAGCGGCCAACCCCGTAAACACAACGGCCAGCCGGCGCCTGCGAGCCAGTTTGTGGAAGGCCAGTTCCACCGCGCGGAACCATCCTTGACCGGAACCCGCCGCGGAGAACGCGAGCTTTGCCACGATCAGCAGAGCCAACAGCTCAATGAGATATATCGAGTACCGGATTGTGGCGGCGAGCAGCCAGGCTAACACTTGGGCCATCGGAACGGACAGAGATCTAGTGTAACTGGCGCTTGATTCCGGAGGCCGGTCAGCGCAGGCTGAGGGCAGCGGCGTCGCCGGCGCCGGCGGTCTCCAGCAAGGCCGCCCGGATAACGGATTGCTCCTGCGAAAGCTGCAAGAGCGATTTCAGCAAGGGTTGCGGTTTCACCCTCATGAAGATCTGATAAGAGAACAGGCCGCGGGAAATCCGGATGAGAAACTGATTGACCGCCAGCAGAGCCCGGCTCAGAGAATTGTCCCCAATCGCCAGCGGAAAAGGTCCCGGCACTCCTTTGGTCTCGAGCACGGTGAAGCCGGTCTGCTCCAGCGCCCGGCGCAGGGACGCAAAGGTGAATAAGCGGGTGTGCGTTACGTCGAGGATGCCGCGCTTTCCGTAATTAAACTGGCCGAGCATGAGCATCAGGCGCGTGATGAAACAGGCCACGTTTCCGGTGCTGATGAGAAGCTCGGTGGAGGTGCTGCGCGCCAGTTCCTGCCGCAGCTGCTCGAGAAAGGTCTCGGGCCGGGTGAGGTGCTCGATCACGTCCAACATCAGGACAACGTCATACGCGTCGGTGGGGATGTGAGGAACTCCGATATTCAAATCGTGAACCTGGAACTCGTCCAGGCCGCGAATGGAAATCTCGTTGATATCGACGGCGGAAACGAAGCACTGCTTCTGCTCCTTGAGCACCGCTCCCATATAGCCGCCTGCGCACCCCAGGTCAAGAACGCGCGACCCTGGGGGAACACGCTCCAGCGCCAGTGTGTGAGGGCTGGCATAGTCGAGCTTGAGCGTATAGGGAGAGGCCGTTTCGGGTGGCGCGCAGTCAAAGCGACGGTCGTAGAACAGGCTCAATTCCTGCAGCCGTGCTTTGAGAGCAGCGGCCACAACATCCCACGCGTACTTCAGCCCGTTCACGTGACAGATCTCGTCGCCGTAGTAGGTGGGAATCGGCAGCTCCTTGATCACCTGGCGGGCAATTAACAGTTGGATGATGATTTCGGTGTCGAAGTGGAAGCCGTTGGAATTCCGGTCGAAGGGAATGGCCTGCAGCGCCTGAATGGAGTAGATGCGGTATCCGGAATGAAACTCGCTCAACTCCGCGCGAAGCAGCTTGTTCTCAATCCACGTCAGAATTTTGTTGCCAACGAATTTGTACGCCGGCATTCCGCCGCGCAAAGCGCCCATGCGCGTGAGCATGCGGGAGCCGAACACGGCGCCTGCTTCGCCACGCCGCAGCGGTTCGATCAGCATGGGAAGGCATTCGGGAGCGTACTGCCCGTCGCCATGCACCAGGGCCACGAAGTCAAAACCATTTTCGATGGCGTACTGGAATCCGAGCTTCTGGTTGCCGCCGTATCCCTGATTGACGGGATTGAACAGCACGTGCAGGGGGAACGGGGTATCTTCTTCTTTCTTTACGCCGAGACTGCGCGAGAAGGTAGCGTCCTGAGAGGCATCGTCAATGATGAGCACTTCGACGTGGTACAGGCCGGAGAGCTCCGCGGGGATGCGGCGCACCACGCTGCTGATAGTCTTCTCGGCGTTGTACGCGACAATGAAAATAAGAAGGCGCGGTTTGTGACGATCCAGCAAAATCCTGCCTTTGCGATACGTGCCAGCGGCTGAAAGGACGGCGTCCGCGTCGCTCGGCGAGCAACGGAAGCTCTCCCCATACTAGTCAAGGCTCGCTGCGGGGCTCAATGCTGAATATGGTTGACAATCGCGCGCTAACGATGGTTAATTCACGAAATGCGCCCGTCCGCCCCCAGATAAACCTGCCGGTGCTGATGAAACGCGAGGTTAGCCAGATGCGGTCCGGCCACGGCGTTGGCTCCCACCTCGACCGGGGCGTTGGGTTCTTTTCGCGACTTGACGCAATCGAGAAAATTCTGAATGTGCGACTCGATGGGGATGGCGGCGTCGAGCTTCTCCACCGGCTCGCGGTTATCTTTCCAGGGTTCTTTCCAAACGCGGAACCCGGCCTCGTCCACAATCATGGTCCCCTTGTCGCCCTGGAACTGGATAGACCATCCGTTCTCGTATGAATTCGAATAGTTCAGAGTCCAGGTGGCCATGAAATCGGGATACTCGAAAACGGCGCAGAACACGTCGGGCGTTTCCGCGCCGGTCATCTTGGCGACCTGGCCGTAGGAAATCGCCGAACGCGGCGGGCCTGAATTCGTGAACCACTGCACCACGTCCATCAAGTGAGTGCCCTGATCGGTCATGTTGCCGCCCGAGTAATCCCAGAAGTAGCGCCAATAGCGAAAGCGCTTGGGTTCCATTTCATGGTCGCGCGCGCCGCCGAGAAAACGCTGCCAATCCAGCTTTCCTGGAAGAGGCGAGTTGTCGAGCTCCTTGGCGATGTTCCAGTTCCACTGCGGTTTGACCATGGTAATTTTGCCCAGAATGCCGCCGTCCACGAGCTGCTTGCCCTTAATGACGAGCTCCGCGCTACGCCGCTGCATGCCCACCTGCACGATCTGCCTGGTGCGCCGCACGGCTTGCACGATCTTGGCGCTCTCTTCGAGCGAATGCGACATCGGTTTTTCGAGATAGACGTCTTTCTTGGCGTCGAGGGCAGCCTGCAGGCAGGGATAGTGCTGGTGGTCGGGCGTGGCGATGACGACGGCGTCTATGCCGTCCTGGCGCAGCAGTTCGCGGTAGTCGAGATACTTCTTGGCGGCAGGAGCGTCGGCGAGCGCCTTCTCTACGTTGGGCTCATAAACATCGCACACGGCTACGCACTCGGCACCGAGCTTTTGAAAATTCTGACTCAGATACCGGCCGCGCCCGCCGGTTCCAATCACGCCATAAGCGAGACGGCCGTTGGCGCCCCATGCCGAGCGCGGCGCGAACATTGGAGAAGCTGCCAATCCGAGTGAGGTTGCGAGGAACTTGCGGCGATCCTGTTTCACGGGAGGATCTCCCTTCTTCGGGCTCTACTATATCGCAAGAATGCGGCGGAGCAGGGAAGACGGCGCCAAGCGGATGGGTTTACTTGCCCGGCTCTTGCGCGGGGGCATTGGGCGCCGCAGGAGCGTTGAAGAACTGATCGTTTTCGTATTTGATGTCCAGCCCCTTCGTGGTGGATTCGATCCATTGTCTGAGGTGGGCGTTCTTCAGCTCGGTCACGATGTCGGCAGTGACTTCGGAGAAAGGCTTTGCCGTTATGGATTCGGCGCGGAAAATGTAGAACCCATTGGGTTGGCGCACGGGCTCGCTCACCTCGCCGGGTTTCAGCGCAAAAACCACGGGGCGGACCGCATCGGGCAGACGGTCGGTACGGGAGAAGCTGCCGAAATCGCCGTCTTTGGCCTTGGAGGTTTCATCTTCGGAATTTTCGCGGGCCAACTTCACGAAGTCAGCTCCGGCTTTGATCTCTTTCACCAGCCGCTCGGCCTTGGCCTTGGCTTCTTCGGCGGTAAGGAGCTTCTTTCCATCCGCGGCAGGTTTGGCGGACTTTGGGCTGAAGGAAATATAAATGACTTTGAGCTTCACTTGCTCGAAGCGACTCTTGTTCTCGTCATAGTACTTCTGCTCGTCTTCGACCTTGATGGGGAAGTCGTCATACAACTCGCTGAGCTGCGCCTGAGTGAGGATTTGCATGCGGGCGGCTTCGAGTGACTCCTTGTAAGGGCTCTTCTGATCCAGCTTGGATTTCTCCGCCATGGCATTGAGCCGCAACATGAGACCGTATTCCCGGATGAACTCCTTGCGATTCTTCATCGCGTTTTGCTGCATCTGCGGAGTCACGCTGCGCAGGTATTTTTCGACTTCGCCGTAGGTTACCTTCTTGCCGTCCACGGTGGCGATTACGGTGTCTTGAGACGGCTTTGGCGGCGCTCCGGGGGGCGTCTGAGCGGCCCCAATGACGACAAAAGACGCAAAAACGGCGACGAGGAATTTCATATAGGGAAGTATCGCTGAATTAAGATAACTTCGTTCAGTTTATCATGCGTTCAAAGGGAGGCACGCGGAATGCGCAGCACCCGACGGCAGTTTGTAGAGGCAACAGGCGGTCTCCTGTTGGCACGGGGCTTGGCGATGAGCCGCGAGCTCGAGTGCGATATCGCGGTGATCGGCGGTGGGACGGGCGGGTGTGCCGCAGCGCTGGCGGCAGCGCGCAACGGCATGCGCGTGATTCTGACCGAAGAGACGGCATGGATCGGGGGCCAGCTCACCTCACAAGCGGTTCCGCCGGATGAGCACACCTGGATCGAGTCGTTTGGCTGCACGCGCAGCTACCGTGAGTATCGGGACCGGGTGCGCGACTACTACCAGAGAAACTATCCGCTCACCGAGGGCGCGCGCCGCTCTCGCGAGTTGAATCCGGGCAATGGCCGGGTGTCGCACCTGGCGCATGAGCCGCGGGTTTCACTGGCAGTGCTCGAAGAAATGCTCGCGCCGTTCACGAGTGGCGGGCAATTGACCGTGTTGCCGCGACACAAGCCCGTAACTGTGAGCACCGCGGGCGATCGCATGCGCGCCGTCACCCTGCGCGATCTGGAGACGGGCCGCGACCGCACCATCTCCGCCTCTTTCTTTCTCGACGCCACAGAACAAGGCGACCTGCTGCCGCTGGGGGGCGTTGAGTACGTTACCGGTTCAGAGTCTTCTCGAGAAACCGGAGAACCGCATGCGCCCGCGGAGGCGCGGCCGGCCAACCTGCAGGCGTTCACGTACTGTTTCGCCATGGACTATCTGCCGGGCGAGGATCACCGGATCGAGAAGCCGACGGAGTACGAAACCTGGCGCAGCTACGTGCCGAACCTGCGGCCGGCCTGGCCGGGAAAACTTCTGAGCTGGACGGTGACGGACCCGATCACGCTGGCGGCGCGCACGCATCCATTCGACCCCGAATACGATGTGCACAACGCCGATGGAGGATTGTGGCTCTACCGCCGCATCGCCGACCGCCGCAACTTCGCGCGGGGCGCTTACACGAGCGACATCTGCCTGGTGAACTGGCCGCAGAATGATTACTGGCTGGGCAACATCTGCGACGTGAGCGAGGGAGAGGCGGCGCGCCATCGCGCCCGGGCGAAACAGCTCAGCCTGTCGCTGCTCTATTGGATGCAGACCGAGGCCCCGCGCGGCGACGGTGGTGTTGGATGGTCCGGGCTGCGCCTGCGGCGCGACGTAACGGGAACTGAGGACGGGCTCGCCATGCATCCTTACATTCGCGAGTCACGCCGCATCCGCGCCGAGTTCACGGTGTTGGAACAGCATGTCGGCACCGAGGCGAGGGGAAAACTTACGGGCGCGCCGGCCGGTGAACTTACCGCCGCGCACTTCGAAGATTCTGTCGGAGTCGGCAGCTATCGCATC
>Ga0335077_10009587_pt1 | contig 12022 bp, 10 predicted proteins | sample Lox_Sample_31_FD_207151 | JGI IMG/M metagenome (GOLD analysis project Ga0335077, IMG submission 207151) | Soil microbial communities from Loxahatchee National Wildlife Refuge, Florida, United States - Lox_Sample_3.1 | ecosystem: Environmental > Terrestrial > Soil > Wetlands | place: USA...
ATCCGGCCCCGGTGTGAATAAAGGGAGTGCAGTCGAAGTAAGACACAGCGCTTTGCGGTCGAGGCGATGGCAGTGAAGGAATGAGGAAGGTGCAATCTCGACTCGGCACACTCCAGGCACACGAAAAGAGCTGATTCCTCGACGAACGCGGACGAGTCGGTTGACCGACAGTCAGCCGATGGTTCTACTCCAGTCGCCCGTGTTGCCGCGATGAATTCTGCACATAGTTGGCAAACTATGCTTGTTCGTAAAAATGGTTTCGCGGCCGAAAAGAATGAGATGTTTTACTTCCTAGAAGCCCGTTTGTGGGGACCTATCTCGCATCAGCCCAAGTGGGTTGTAAGTGTAGTGGTCAGCGATTGCTTCGGTAAGCACGCGAAAGCGTCTGCCGCAAGGCGGCTTCGTTAAAAACGGTCCGGGGCGACCTCATCGGGATAACGTTGGGTCATAAGGAGCTAACCTATGACCCACCTTCGCAGACTGATGCTCGACACCTTGGCGGATATTAGCCTGCTTTTGTCATGTACGCCAAACGCTTGGATGCAGAGAATTGGATCCTTATCTGCAAGGATCGTTAAGAATGGTGAATGCAGCCCATCGCCAAACTTACGATACTGTCCAAACAACAGCGGCAAAGAGGACGTCACATGATTGCTGAGAACTTTCAACCCAAGGTGACGCACGCTGCAGCGCTCGCAGCCATGACTGCTTCGCTGCTGATGTCGGCATGCGGCGGCTCCGCCTCGCTGGTGGTCACCGCACCGATGGCCTGCGCGACACTGTCCGGAAAAGCCATCGGGGGCGCAATGCTCACGACGGCTGTCATCCGTGCGAGTGGAACTGTGCCAATGTACTGCAAGGTCAACGGCACTCTCGCGCCTGCTCTGAACTTTGAAATTCGCCTGCCGGACGCCTGGAACGGCAAGCTCTACTACGCCGGCGGCGGCGGTTACGACGGAGTGATTACGGAACTCGTCGTGCCCCCGCTCACTCAGGGTTATGCAGAAGTCGTCAGCGATTCCGGGCATCACGGTGATGGAATGTCAGCCGACTTTGCATTGAGGGATACCTTCGCCGCCCAACTCTTCGGCAGCCTCTCCGTGCCAACGGTCATGTCGACAGCCCTCAAGATCTTGCCCGCGGCTTACGGTGTGCCGCCAGCCAAGTCCTATTTCGAAGGCTGCTCCAACGGAGGACGGGAGGCATTGATGGCAGTGCAGCGAAATCCGAACCTCTTTGATGGCGTCATTGCTCGCTCACCCGGTTACAACTGGGTGGGCTTCATGGGCGCGTTCAACCGCACGGCCAAAGCATTAGCTGCTCCCGGAGGCGCGTTCAGTGCGGCCAAAACGGCGCTGCTGGCAAAGCACGTGCGCGACGCTTGCGACGGGCTCGACGGTATTGCCGACGGCGTCGTCTCGAATCCTGCGGCGTGCACGGCAAAGGTCGCGAACGTAACGGCTTTACGTTGTGCAGGCGGTGCCGATACCGGAGACACCTGCCTTTCCGATGCGCAACTCGCAGTCGTCAAGTCATGGACGACCGATGCGGTGTTTACGGGCAGTAACACCTTTCACAGCAAGGGATATAACCTGACAGGCAACGAGGACGATCCGGGAGGCTTTGGGCTCTGGGTTTCTGGCGATGGTAACGTCAAAAGAGCCGGACAGTATTTGTTCCAGGATACTTCTGTTAAATACATCCTTGCGCGTGACCCCAACGCCGACTCACTGAAGTACACCTGGGATAAGAATCAGAGTGCACTTTATGCAATGGCAGCGCTCAATGACGCGACGCAAACCGATATTCGTGCGTTCTTCCAAGCAGGCGGCAAGTTGATTGTCTGGCATGGGGGCTCCGATGCAGCCCTCAGCGTCAACTCGACCATCGAGTACATGACGAACATGGAGAAATCCGTCGGTGCAGAAAACGCCGCTGCGTCAACTCGGTTATACGTGGCGCCCGGAGTCAATCACTGCGGAGGTGGGGTAGGACCGGACCGGACCGACCTGCTGACGGCGTTGGACCAATGGGTTACGAAGGGTATCGCTCCGGCCACTTTGACGGCAGAGAAGCTGGATGCGAATGGAGCGGTAACGCGCACTTTTCCGTTGTGCCCGTATCCGCAATACCCAAAATACACGGGGCCGGCCAACGATGCGGCGGCTGCCAAGTTGGCGACGAGTTATACCTGCACGTCGCCCTGATCGAGACAAAGTTTCTAGGTAGCGGTCGGAGAGGTTTTGACGAGGTCCTTACCGGGAACTACCTGTTGAGAAACCACAACTAGCAAGAACCGCCAGCGGATCCTCCGCAATCGCTACGGCCGTGCAACTCCCGAAACAGCGTAGGAGTCATCCCAAAGCGGCGATCAAAAGCCTTCGATAGTTGGGCGCCGGTCAGATAGCCGACTTTCGTGGCGATCTGCTTGAGTGACAGACCCGCCGCCAGATAAACGCGAGTCTGATCGAGCCGCAGGGTTTCAACGAAGCGTGCCGGCGTTACGCCGATGCTGCGGGTGAAATTTCTTTGGAACGTACGTTCCGACATCGATACCCGCGCGGCAAGCCTCGGCACTTCTAACTGCGCAGCCAAATTCTCCCGAATCCAGTCGATCAGGTCTGCGAACGGCGCCCCCGCATGACTTTGGGCACTCAACACGGGACTGAACTGAGATTGATACCCCGGACGTCGCGCATACAGAACGAGGCGTTTGGCGATTGCGTTAGCGACCGTGTCTCCCAAGTCCGAGGCCACCATTGCCAGACTCATGTCTATTCCAGTGGTAACTCCAGCCGATGTCCACAACCGGCCATCATTGACAAATAGCGCGTTAGCGTCCACATGCGCATTGGGGCAGAGTTCCGCCAGCTCCGAGCAAACTGACCAGTGAGTGGCTACCCGCTTGCCACGCAGCAGATCGAAGTGCGCCAGGGCGAATGTGCCCGTGCAGACGGAACCGAAGCGGCGTGCCTTCGTGCTTGCCTGGACGACCCATTTGCGCACCGATCTGTCGGCCACCAGCATCTGCAACCCCGACAAATCGCCTCCGGCGATCAGTAAAGTGTCGATCGTTCGCGGCGCCAGGTCGCGGATCGCTTTGGTCACCAGGGCCACCGCACTGTTGGTCTGAATCGGGCCGCCCTTGGGGGAAACTATGTGCACGTTGTAGTACGCTCTTCCCGAAGCCACGTTGCCTGCCTCGAACACCATCGCCGGCCCGGTGACGTCGAGCACCTGGCAGCGGGGAAAGGTAAGGATGGCGAGGTTGAACGGCTTCGGCATTGGCGGATATTAGCCTACTATTGGCATTTACGCCAAATGGCCAGACTGCCACAATCGGTCCGACTGCTGCTGTTCCATAAAGAGGATGTGAGTTATGGACGAGAATTGTATTTCCCGGCGCTCTTTTGCCAAGGGAATTGGTTCCGCGTTAGCTGCCTCAGCTTTCTTTGAGCCTGGTCTTGCGCAAGAACAGCGTTCCACACGTACGGAGGCCGAAAATGACGCCGATGTTGCAGCTCATGCTAGATCGCGCCTTCAAATTGGCATGCTCTTATATCCTGGTTTGAGCGCTCTCGATCTCGTCGGACCGCACCCTTTCTTTGCGGAATTATCACACAGCCAAGTCCACTTGCTTTGGAAAGACAAAGACCCCGTCGTCTCGTCACTGGGATACAGCATTGTTCCGACCACCTCGATCAGGGATTGTCCGCGCGATCTTGATGTCGTGTTTGTGCCTGGCGGTACGTCGGGCACATTCGCGATGATGGATGACGACGAAATTTTGTCGTTCCTTGCTGATCGAGGAAGCCGTGCCCGTTATGTGACAAGTGTCTGCACCGGATCACTCATCCTCGGGGCGGCCGGACTCATGAAGGGTTACAAGGCGACATCTCATTGGAGGTTCCGCGACCTTCTCCCCATGTTCGGTGCGACACCCGTCGAGGAGCGTGTGGTTACCGACCGCAATCGCATAACTGGCGGTGGCGTGACCGCCGGAATTGATTTCGGGCTGGTAATCGCGGCGCGCCTTCGCGGTCGTCAGGCTGCGGAAGTATTGCAGCTCTACAACGAATACGATCCACACCCACCATTCGCAGCGGGGACGCCAGCCGTCGCCCCCTTGGCGACCAAGGATGCTGCCTATAGCGCTCTAGCCTCTGCGTACGACCAGGGTCGCCGGGCTGCTGCGCGTGCGCGCGAACGTCGGCATCTGGGCTAAGGCCTGTGCGGGTTCACGGTCGCTTCCTGCGAGCTCACGGGTCCGGCGTACCGGGAGTGGATTCGGTTCAGCATGGGACAACTGCGTTTCGATCCAACGACAGTTCCAAGCCAACTGATATAGTCGTATTGACTCCAACGTTCTAAATCCATGCCAGCTCATGGTTCCCGGCACCACACCGGGCCAGAAGTCCGCTTCTGGGAAGTTTGGCAGCAGGTGCCGAATCGGCTGACCGACAGTCAGCCGAGCAACAATCGACCGCAGCCAGCGATTTCTGGCACACAGGCGGCACACAACCAGCATCTGTCACAAGTCCGGATTGCCCGTCATTCTGAAGAGGCCGCGATTCGATTCTTATCCGCCGACGCATGGTAGTGCGCAATTCTGGCGGACTCTTTGACGGGACTAGCTTTCTTCCACCGGAAGGGCCACCGATTCCTCAGTGGCACGAGCAGCTGTCGCGTCGAACCTACCGAGGAGGATGGCCGCTAGGGTGCACGCGAAGATACCGATTGCAGCGTCTGTGAAGAGCATACCGGCAGTGCTTCCCATGGAATACGCGTGGCCGTCGATGAAAATGAGGTACGCCATGGGGATATTGGTGGCAGCGGTGAGGAAAGAAAAGGTAGTGGCAGCAAGCGGGTTATCGGGGCCGATGGCATCGAACACGATACCGATCTGGATGGCGAAAGAGAGAGCCTGAAAGAAGAATTCGCCGAAGAGAGCCACAGCGAACGTGAGTGTCGTGTGTGGCAAGAAGACAAGGCTCAGCGTGAACAGGCAGCCTACAATTCCGTTGGCGAAGTAGAACGACCGCAAGCGCAGACGCCGGGCGATCACAGGAAACAGGGAGCATCCGAGCAGGCCCGGGATAAATGCGCCGACTCCCCCGGCAAGGCTGACGGCGCGTGCGGAGGCGTGGAAATCCGCCCCCAGGCCTCCGAGCAAGTTGGTCAGAACGAAGGTACTGCAGGGCGAGAGGAACAACAGCAGCACGAGGGCCACTTCTCGGCGGCGCAGTAATGACAGCACTTCACGATTGAACTGCACAAAACTCTCACCAGCCAAGCGGCGGTCCGGTCCGGGCGCGGGAATGAAGAGAAAGATAGCGGCAGGAAGGAAGACGATCGTCCCGATCAGAATTGCGGCTGGGATCAGGGGCAGTCGACGCACAAACTCGCCGCCGGCTCCAGCGGTAAGACCAGCTCCGCTGATCACGGCGATATTCATCCACTTGCTCAGGAGGTTCTTCTGCTCGTTCGGCGTTATGTTGGAGAGCCAGCCGCCGAGGGCGGAACTGGAGAGGACAGCGGCAGCCATGCCGATGACCAGGGTGATCTGAAGCACCTGCAGGTGATGCAGGCTGAGTACGGCCACAGCTGCAGCGGTGCCCGACAGTGCGGCGAGAACCGTTGCGTACCACCGACGACTGAAACGCACGTCGAGCATGGGAGAGAAAAATACAAACCAGAAGCAAGGAGTGCTGGCGAGCGCCGTGATGGCAGCAATCTTCGGCTCGGGCACGCGCGCCGCCGCCATGAGCTGAGGCATGACGAAAAAGACGAGTCCGTTGCTGAACCCCAGAGTGGCATTGGAGAGGCCCATCAGCCACACCGCTGGGAGCCGGCGCGCGCAGTTCAAGCAAACCTCCGTAGAGCGCTACTATACGACTCGTCACCGACCGGAGCCACTGGGAATGTGTGCGATGTTCGCGCCAAACACCAGATCATGGCCGAGAACACTGGGACGCATGGTCAGCAAACCGGATTGCAGAAAGTCGGCATCTGAAGCTCATCTCGAACGCTGCGAACCGGCTGACCGACAGTTAGTCGATCATTCTGTTCAGTAGCCCGCGCTGCCGGGGGGGAATTCTGCACACTGTTGGCACACTATTTGTCCGTGCGGCATGGTTTCGCGGTCCAACTGGAAGTGGTCTCTTTCACATCCTAGAAGCCCGTTTGTCGGTACTGATCCTACGATCACTTCAGGATCGGCCGTGATTCGCGCCGATCAACAACTGCTCGGGCATTTTGGTAAACCGCGCGCCGCTTGTGTTTCGCTGCAAAGCGCCCATTGTTGCATCTAGGCGACATTGTGTAGATTCGACTCATGGCGATCAAGAGAATGGATAACGTCGGAATCGTCGTCGATGACCTCGGAGGGACAATTGATTTCTTTCGAGAGCTCGGCCTTGAGCTCGAAGGGCGGGCTATGATCGATGGAGAATGGGCAGGACGTGTCACTGGACTTGCCGATCAGCGCGTCGAGATTGCGATGATGCGTACGCCAGACGGCAACAGCCGTCTTGAGCTCTCGCGCTTCCTCACGCCACCTGTCGTCGCGGATCACCGCAACGCCCCAGTGAATGCTCTAGGCTATCTCCGCGTCATGTTCGCCGTGGACGATATCGACGAGACGCTTGGCAAGGTTCGCAAGCGCGGCGCACAGCTCGTGGGCGACATAGTCCAGGTTTCAGGACTCGTATCGGCTCTCCTACATCCGCGGGCCTGAAGGGCTTCTCATAGGACTCACCCAGGAACTCAACTAAGCGCGATGCGCCCAGGCTACAGGCAAGAACACAGGGAGGAGACTGATGAAGGCGATTGTGGTGACGAATCAGGCTGCGGGAACGGCGGGGGTGAAGCTTGTGGAGCGGCCCGAGCCGCAGGCGGCGATAAATGACGTCGTTGTTCAGATGCATGCGTCGGGATTCACCGGGGATGAGCTGACGTGGCCCTCGACCTGGACCGATCGCATTGGCCGTGACAGGACGCCTTCAATCCCAGGACACGAACTGGCCGGAGTGGTCACCGCTCTCGGCTATGGCACGACCGGGTTGTCGATTGGACAGCGAGTGTTCGGCCTCACCGACTGGTATCGCGACGGCACGCTGGCGGAGTATGTGGCCGTCGAAGCCCGCAACCTCACACCGCTTCCGGGCGACGTTGACTTCACGGTGGGCGCGGCGCTCGTCATGCCGGGCCTGACCGCGTGGCAGGGCCTGTTTGAGCACGGCCGCCTTCGTGCGGGGCAGAGAGTACTCGTGCACGGTGCGGCCGGCGTAGTCGGTTCGATGGCTAGCCAGCTCGCGCGTGAGGCCGGCGCGTACGTCATCGGCACCGGGCGCGCGGATGCTCGTCAGGCGGCTCTCGACTTCGGCGCCCAGCAGTTCGTCGACCTCGATAATGACGCGCTGGAAGACGTCGGCGAGGTCGATCTGGTTTTCGATGTCCTCGGCGGCGAGATCGCAAAGCGGTCTGCGGGCCTGATTCGCGCCGGAGGAACGCTGGTGACTTTCGGCACGTTCCGACCTGGGATGGTAGGCACGTATGCGGTCCATGAACGCGGTGTCATCACGTATCTCACGGGGCACGGGCCCAAACAGGTGCGACATTTGCTGCTGATGTTCGACATCAACCTCGAAGTTTCCGACCATCACTAAACCCGACAGAAATTGCATTTATCCAACAAGGGTGATATAAAACCCCCACCTATCGCCCCGGCAAATTGAAGTTTTCCGAATAGATTGCTCATCCTAACGCGGGCCATCACCGGGACGTCAGCGCTAGCTATGAGAAGACGACGTGGCGCATCCACTGGAGAGGAAATCCTTGCCTGGATTGACCTACAGCCGTTACCTGCACCTGACAGAACTCCTAGATTTGCAGTATCCGCCGTCCTCGCCGCCGCATCATGACGAACTGTTGTTCATCATCGTGCACCAGGTCTATGAGCTTTGGTTCAAAGAGCTGTTACACGATCTGGACGAAGTGGCCGCCTGCCTGAAAGCCTCCACCGCTGCACCCGGTTCCTCGCCCCACCGCCCTTCGTGCGGCGGGGGGGGCGGCTCTGAAAAGAATGGTCCAGATGGCGAACATCGGGCAGGCTCGGAAGAAGTCTATGAGGCTGCGCGGATACTTCGGCGCTGCACTGAGATCATGAGGCTGCTGGTCGATCAGTTCACCATTCTGGAGACTATGCTGCCCACGCACTTCCTCGCTTTTCGCGGCAAGCTGGATGCGGCCAGCGGATTCCAGTCGGAACAGTTTCGCGAAATCGAGTTCCTTTGCGGCCAGAAAGACGAGAAGCTACTGCACCACCATGCTCCCGATCTGGAGGCCTATGCGAACCTGATGCGGCGTCTACGCGAACCTTCATTGCACGACGTATTCTTCGAGGCGCTGCTGACCATCTGTGGGCCGCCTGGCACGAGCGGAAGCAACGAAGGGGGTGGGCACGAGGCGCGTGTTCAGGCCATTCGCCATCTGTACCAATCCGAGCGCCAGCATCGCGATTGGATCGACGTAAGCGAGCGGCTGGTCGAATTCGATGAGCTGTTCATGGGCTGGCGGTTACGCCATATACAACTTGTGGAGCGGATGATCGGGACGCGTACGGGCACTGGCGGCTACACCGGCTCCCTGTATCTGCGGCAGACTCTTGACAAGAGGTTCTTTCCCGAGCTATGGGAAGCGCGTTCGATTCTGCCGGCAGAATGAAGACTCCCACCATCACAATCGTGGGCGCTGGATTAGTGGGGCCGTTGCTTGCCATCTCGCTTAGACAGCGAGGGTTCCCGGTGGTCCTCTACGAACGCCGCGCGGACATGCGCCGCGTCCAAGTTACCGACGGGCGCTCTATCAATCTGGCCGTTTCCGTGCGCGGCATCTATGCGCTGCAGCAAGCCGGAGTGTGGAGCGAGTTGCGCGACCTTGTAATTCCCATGCGCGGCCGCCTGATGCATTTGCTCACCGGCGAATTGATCTTTCAACCTTACGGGCAAGAGGAATCCGAGGTTATCAATTCCGTTTCTCGCGCGGCCTTGAATATCGCGCTACTTGATGCCGCCGAAGCCGCGGGGGTCGCAATTCACTTCCAGCAACGCTGCCTCGGATGCGCTCGCGCCGACGATGGCATTGTTGTGCGTTTGCGTGACGAACAATCGGGCAAGGAAACAGCGATTGCCGCCGAAGTCGTAATCGGCGCTGATGGTTCGTCTTCGGCGGTTCGCGGGGAAATGTCCAGGTCGCCGGAGTTCAGGCTCTCGCAGGAGATGCTGGATTACGGCTACAAAGAGTTGACAATTCCCGCCGGGCAAGGCGGCAGCCACGCAATGGAAACGCGCGCGCTTCACATCTGGCCGCGCGGCTCGCACATGCTAATCGCATTGCCGAATGTGGACGGGACGTATGGCTGCATTCTGTTCCTGCCGTTCGAGAGTGAACGTGGATTTGCGGCCCTTGATTCCAAGTCGAGGGTGGTGGAATTTTTCCGCGCCAACTTCCCCGACGCGCTCGCCTTAATGCCGAATCTGGCGGAGAACTACTTTGCCAATCCCACGGGCGCCATGGTTACCGTCCGCTGCTTTCCGTGGCATCAGGAAGGAAACATATTGCTCCTTGGCGACGCCGCGCACGCGATTGTCCCGTTTTTCGGGCAAGGAATTAACTGCGGGTTCGAGGATTGCACTTGCTTCCTGGAATTACTGGATGCCGCGCGGACGAGCGACGCAGAGTCGATCGACTGGCAGAAGCTTTTCACTGACTTCGAGAGCTCGCGCAAGCCCAATACCGAAGCCATCGCCGACCTGGCGTTAGAGAACTTTGTCGAAATGCGGGACCGCGTGGCTGATCCGCATTTCCTTTTCAAGAAGAAAGTGGACCTGGCATTGGAAGCCAGATTTCCCAGCCTATACACGCCCAAGTATGCCATGGTTACATTCCATCGCATTCCGTATGCGGTCGCACAACAACGCGGGCGAATTCAGGATCGTCTGCTGGACGAGCTCTGCGCCGGCATTGATCGCTTGGAAGATATCGATTGGAGCAGAGCGGCTTTGCTCGTGCATCGTGACCTGACGCAGCTGGAGAAGTGATAATGCAGGTTGCGGAGTGCATTCGCCCTGCGGTCGGGCTCGAGTCGTGCGGATCGCGATGAGACTGCGGATCAATAGCCGACTGTGAGTGGCGAGAAAAGGGCCATACTCCACACCCATGGCGGCATCATACAGCTTCGTTTTGGATCATGTGTAAGACGCAATCCAGCACCGTGGCCCATGCTGCCGACTCCGGATCGACTAAATCCATGTGCTCCGCGCCGGCAATTTCCACTAGCCGGAGGTTTTCCCGGTCCGCCGCCTGCCTTTCGAGAAAGCGCCAGCTCAGCGAAACGGGTACCGTTTCATCGAGCGCTCCGTGCACCAGGATAGCCGGCGTCTTCAATGCATGGCGCGAAGGGCAAGCTGCCTCATAAACAGCGGGCGCTTGCTCCTGACCGCCTCCGAGAAATCCGGAGACAGCGTCATTGCTCAGGTGGAGTTTATAAGCCAGATCGAGGCAAGCTACCGGCGCCAGGGCGACCACCCCACGCATCGCGTATTTCTCGCCGGCGAGGCGCAGAGCGAGATGACCTCCGGCGGAGTGTCCCAACAAGACCACACGGGCGGACTTGTCGAAGTGCGCGCAGGCAGCGGTGAAGCCGTCGATGACATCCTCGAATGTACTCGGCCATCCACCGCCTGGGTCGCCGACGCGCCGATATTCCAGGCTCGCGACTGCCAGGCCGGCCCGCGCCAGCGCAGCGCAGGCGTGGCTCGCATGCGTCAAGTCATATTGCGCGCGCCAAAATCCACCATGGATCATCACGATCGCGCCGCGGACTCCTTTTCTTTCTTCTTGCGACTGCCACAAGTCAAGAAACTGATTCGGTTCGGTGCCGTAAGCGATTCGCTCATCGGCAGAAACCGGAGGCAGAGAGAGAAGGTCGCGCTTCATCGTTTTCAATTGCCCCGGATTTCTTCGCCAGAAAACCTATCCCACCATCGCTGATCCGCCGTTCACGTTCATGATTTCGCCCGTCATGAACCCCGCATGGGGAGTGCATAGAAAAAGCACCGGCGCCGCTATTTCTTCGGGCGTACCAACACGACGTAAAGGAATGGTTCGCAGAATGCCTTCTCGCAAGGCGGGATCGGTAAGGTAGGGCGCGGCCATGTCGGTATTCACCCAGCCGGGTGCAACGCAGTTCACGTAAATGCCAAATGGAGCCAGCTCGGCTGCGAGGCTTTTGGTCAGGCTGATGATGGCGCCCTTCGAAGCCCCGTAGTCGCAGAGACGGGCTTCGCCGCGCTGACCGGAGGCGGAACTGATGAGGACGATGCGGCCTGGACTCTTCTGCGCCTTCATCTGCACGACTGCGCTTCGCACCACGGCAAAAGCACTATCCAGGTTCACAGCCAGTGTGTGTCGCCACCGCGCATCAGTCATTTGATCGACGGGCAACTCATCCGGCGCAATGCCATGATTCACCACAAGAGCGTCGAGCCTTCCATAATGCTCTACGGTCGCAGCGACGAGAGCCTCCGCCGACTCGGATCGATTCAGTTCAGACGCAATTGCATAGCAATTGTTCGGGCCGCACTCGCGCACCAGAGCTTCAGCCTGGCTGTACGCCTGGCGATAACTGAAGGCAACGCGCGCGCCCGCCTCGGCAAATAACCGGACACACGCCGCGCCAATTCCGCGCGAACCGCCGGTGATGAGTGCGACTCCATTCGCAAAGGACAATGTGACGGCCACAGTTCTTGTTCTCCTCCGAGGAAGGTAATGGAACACATTGACTTAAGCCCAAAGAATTCAGAACCCTAACACGTGCTCTCGCAATTCAAATACGTTGCCCTTGAATCTACCATTGCACATCATTGCCGAGCCATCACATTAGCAAAGTTGATGGCTAGTTGCGCAGAAACGAGACTGCTCAAAAGGAAATGGGCGGCGGGGCTAGGCCGAAACGCTGAAA
>Ga0335077_10009589_pt1 | contig 12021 bp, 9 predicted proteins | sample Lox_Sample_31_FD_207151 | JGI IMG/M metagenome (GOLD analysis project Ga0335077, IMG submission 207151) | Soil microbial communities from Loxahatchee National Wildlife Refuge, Florida, United States - Lox_Sample_3.1 | ecosystem: Environmental > Terrestrial > Soil > Wetlands | place: USA: Florida...
GGTGAATCGTGTGGCTGCTCAGAACCTGCAACTCGCGGCTAATAGACGATTCCATAAAGCTGTCACGCACGCGAGTCTCATCCGCGTCCTCCATTCGCACCCAAACGATGCGCTCCTCCCGAAGCCTGCTGCGACTTTCGAGAGCATGGACTATCGACCGGATTGCCTTGGACGCGGCCGCGCGGCTGAGTTCGATTGCTTCGTCGCGGCGGCGGGAATCATAGTCGATGTGCGACGAGTCCAGGCCTTGCAAAAAGCACTGATAGAACTCCAGAATGTGTCGCAAATGTGCGCCCGCCCGGTGGGGCCCGAACCCCGGCGCCGCAGTGGAATATACCGTGTCGTCGAGCTGGTCCAGGAGACGGAGTGCCTGGCGGAGCCAGCGGATATTGGTCGCGATGAGCGCGGATTGGCGAGAGGAGAAGGCCGATGTGCGTTGCATGCCGCCCGTATATCCGCACTGAAGCCGCGTTTATTCCCTGGAATATTTCGCGGCCGCCGCGTCCTTCAAACGCGTGCAAGCCGCAATGCCAGCCACTACAAACCGCGTCGGAGCGATCGAAGCCCTTCGAGCACACTGGCCGGAATATCTGATGGAGGCAGCGGCTCTGGGCATGTTCATGGTCTCCGCGTGCACCTTCGGTGTTCTGCTGCAAGATGTGCCCGGCCTCGAAGGCCGCATTCTGGGCGGAGTCGCGATGGGAGTGACCGCGGTCGCGATCATCTCTTCACCTTGGGGTCAACGCTCTGGGGCGCACATGAACCCCGCGGTAACGCTGACCTTTCTGTCACTCGGAAAGATCGCTCCTTGGGACGCTCTCTTTTATGTTGCCGCGCAGTTCGCCGGAGGCGTTGCCGGAGTTCTGCTCTCCGCATGGATTGCGGGACCGCGGCTCGCTCGCGTTCAGTATGTGATCACGATCCCCGGCCCTGGTGGGCCATGGGTCGCCTTCGCGGCTGAGTTCGCCATTTCTTTTGTTTTGATCGCGATTGTCTTGAACGTCTCGAATTCGCGGCGGTTGACTCGATTCACTCCATGGGTCGCCGGATTACTGGTGGCGGCTTTCATCAGTGTCGAATCGCCGCTCTCGGGGATGAGCATGAACCCGGCGCGCACCGTCGGCTCGGCATTACCGTCCGGCACATGGACTGCAATTTGGGTCTACTTCATGGCGCCGCTATCGGCCATGATTTCCGCCGGCCAGATCTATCGCCGTTTGCGCGGCTCACATCGCGTGTTCTGCGCCAAATACCATCACCACAACTCGCAGCGCTGCATCTTCCGCTGCGGCTTTTCTCAACTGATGAATCCGGGAGCTATCAATGAGCAATGACAGGCATTACGACGTAATCATCATCGGAACCGGCGCCGGCGGCGGCACACTCGCCCGCAAGCTCGCGCCCACCGGCAAGCGCATTCTGTTACTGGAGCGCGGCGACTACGTGCCCCGCGAAAAGGACAACTGGAGCACGCGCGCCGTGAACGTCCAGGGCAAGTACCAGACGAAAGAGATCTGGCATGACCGCGACGGCAAGGAACTGCACCCGCACACCAACTATTGCGTCGGTGGCAACACGAAGTTCTACGGCGCCGCGCTGTTCCGTCTGCGGCGCGAGGACTTCTGCACCGTGAAGCATCATGGCGGGGTTTCCCCGGCATGGCCGTTTTCGTACGACGAACTGGAACCGTACTATGCGCAGGCCGAGCAGCATTACCATGTACACGGTGAACGCGGTGAGGACCCCACCGACCCGCCTTCGAGCTGTCCCTATCCACACCCCGCCGTCAGCCATGAGCCGCGCATTCAGCAATTGAGTGACGACTTTGCCGCCGCCGGCCTGAAGCCGTTTCACACCCCTCTTGGCGTCATGCTCGACGAAAAGGACCCGCATGCCAGCAAGTGCATCCGGTGTAATACCTGCGATGGGTTCCCGTGCCTGGTCTATGCAAAGTCCGATGCCCAGGTGCTCGGCGTCGATCCGGCGCTGGAATACCCGAATGTCGGACTGATGACCAACGCGTACGTGGAGCGTTTGGAAACGAGCGCCTCCGGACGCGAGGTGACCGGCGTCGTGGTCCGGCAGAATGGGGCCACAGCCAACTTTTCAGCGGACATCGTCGTCGTGTCCTGCGGCGCCATCAACTCCGCGGCGCTGTTGCTGCGGTCCGCCAATGACAAGAATCCACGCGGGCTTGCCAACGGCTCGGATGTTGTCGGCAGGCACTATATGGGGCACGTGAACTCCATTTTGATGGCAGTCTCCAAATGCCCAAACCCCGTCGTCTTTCAAAAGACGCTTTCGGTAAACGATTTCTATCACGGCTCCGACGATTGGAAATTTCCCATGGGTCACATTTCCTTCGTCGGCAAACTGGACGGCATTACGCTGAGCGCCGGCGCTCCGGCCATCGCCCCGGGATTCACGCTCGACCTGATGGCCAATCACTCGCTCGACTTCTGGCTGACATCGGAGGATCTCCCTGACCCGGAGAACCGGGTCACGCTCGATCGCGGAGGCAAGATCGTTCTGAGCTACCGTCCCAACAACGAAGAGGGCCATCAGCGGCTGATTGCCAAACTGAAGGACCTCATGAAGGAACAGACCAGGTGCGCGGTGCATGGCCACGATTGTCACCAGGGCCTGTTCTCGCGCGATCTTTTCGTGGGTCAGCGCATTCCTCTAGCGGGCGTCGCTCACCAGAACGGCACGATTCGCTTCGGGAACAATCCGGCGGCATCAGCCCTGGACCGCAATTGCAAGGCTCACGAGCTGGACAACCTGTACGTCGTCGACGGCAGCTTTTTCCCGTCGAGTGGCGCCGTCAATCCGGCGCTCACAATTATGGCCAACGCCCTACGAGTCGGCGATCACCTGATCGAGAGGCTGTCCTAATGGCGCCCCGTTTCTTCTGCACATTGCTGCTGGCCGGCAGCCTGCTTTTCGCCGGTCCGCATCCGCTGGTCAAAGGAGTGGACTCGATCGGGCTGACAGTCTCGGATCTCGATCGTTCCGTCGAATTCTACTCCAGCGTGCTCGATTTTCAGAAGGTCTCCGAAACCGAGGTGGACGGCGAAAACTACGAGCACCTTACCGGCGTGTTTGGCCTCCGCATGCGGACCGCCCGAATGCGTCTCGGCGAAGAGTACATCGAGCTTACGGAATTCGTGGCGCCGCGGGGACGCCCGGCGCCCGTCGATGCCCGCAGCAACGACCGATGGTTCCAGCACATCGCCATCATCGTGAGCGACATGGATCGCGCCTACCAATGGCTTCGCGAGCACAAGGTGCAACATGCGTCGCCTGGGCCACAGTTGCTGCCCGCATGGAACCCGAGCGCCGGCGGCATTCGCGCCTTCTATTTCCGCGATCCGGATGGACATCCGCTCGAGCTGTTATGGTTTCCACCGGATAAGGGCAATCCCAAGTGGCACGTGACTCGCGACGGACTGTTTCTGGGAATAGATCACACCGCTGTCGTCATTTCAGAGACAGGGGCCAGTTTGACGTTTTATAGGGACCGGCTCGGAATGGAAGTAGCAGGAGAGAGTGAGAATTACGGTCCGGAGCAGGAGCGCCTCAACAATGTTTTCGGCGCCCGACTGCACATTACCGCGTTGCGAGCGGCGTCGGGGCCGGGGATCGAGTTTCTCGAATACCTGGCGCCGCGCGACGGGCGCCCCTTTCCGCCGGAGGAGAAGAGCAACGATCTCATCCACTGGCAAACCAGATTCTTGGGGATCAGCGTGGACGATGCCACGCAGACTCTCCGGAACAGCCGGTCCGCTTTCGTTTCAACCGGGGCTGTAGAGCTGCCGGACGGAAAGGCGGGATTCCGGAAAGCAGTCACGGTCCGAGATCCGGATGGGCACGCCATTCAGATCGTGGAACGGTAAACCTAAGGCGCCCTTCGGGGCTTGCGCGCTCTGCGCGTCCAACTTTCAACAAGGAGAATCGAAATGAAACAAATCAACCGCGTATTGTCTGTTTTCGCCGTGCTGGCCCTGCTGGTCACGGTCAACTCGTTCGCCGCCAAGATGGATGTACATACGTCCTCGCAGTTCCAGGGGCCGAAAGCCAACACGGGCACAGTGAGCCACTCCATCGAGAATGGCAAGAGCATGCTGAAGGTCTCCGACGACTTCAAAGTTCCCGACACGCCGGCGCCGACCTGGCGCGTGGTCGATTCCAAGGGGAACGTCTACACGCTGGACGCCTTTAAGATCAAGGGCACGCTCGGCACCAATGCCGAAAAGCGCGAAGTAGAGGTTCCGTCGTATGTAAAGGACATCGCGAAGGTTCAAGTCTACTGCGCCTGGGCGCAAGTGCTCCTGGGCGAGGCGAGCTTCTCTTCACCAGTCAAATAGCAGCCGGCAACACGACTGTTTCTTCCCTCGGGGGTACGGAGCGATCCGTGCCCCCGTTCTTTTGTCCTGGAATAAAGACCACGATCACCTTCCTTTATGAATATGGACGCCTCACAAGCAATGAGTGGTTGGGCCGGGGACGCTCATCCGCCATTCCCGAGTCAGGGGGCCGAGCCGTTTCGTTTCTTCGAGCGACAGGGCGGCGGCTCCACTGAGGAACGCTTTGAGATCGAGGCGATGCCTCACCTCAACGACCTCTTCCGGACGGCGCTGCGGATGACTGGAGATCGCGGCCACGCAGAGGATGTGGTTCAGGGAGTCTACCTTCAGGCATGGCGATCGTTTGAGCGCTTCGAAGCGGGCACCAACTGCCGCGCGTGGCTGTACAAGATTCTCTTTCATTGTGTCAGTCATCAGCGCCGCAAATGGTTCCGGTTTCCGCTGTTGAAAGAGAAGGAAGAGTTCCTGGAAGCTAACCTCGCGCAGCCGGAGGCCGTAGCGCAGGAGATCACGGACGGCGAAGTTCTGGCCGCACTGGATGCTATTCCGTCCGAATTTCGGTCAGTTGTACTCCTGGTGGACGTGGAGGAGTTTGCATACAAGGAAGTGGCAGAGATCCTCTCGATACCGATCGGCACAGTGATGTCGCGTCTCAGCCGCGGCCGCGGACTTCTGCGGAAACATCTAGCCGAACTGGCGCGCACCTACGGTATCGGCAAATCACTCCAGAAGGACGGCCCAGTATGACGAACACCAGACCTGGCGATCAGGCGTGCCAACAGTTTCAAGCGAAACTCGATTCCTACATCGATAATGAACTGCTGACGGAAAGCAATCTCGAAATGATGGAGCATTGCGGCCGGTGCACGTCGTGCTCACAGCAGGCGGAAGAGCGCCGGAATGTTCGCAAACGGCTGCAGAATGCGGTGCGCGACGTAAAGGTGCCGCCAGGGTTGGAAGGGCGTATTCGCAATCGTCTCCAGCAAACGACGCGCCCCAAGCCCAGGAAACTCTTTTTAATGGCGATAGCGGCCACGCTCGCGATCTGCTTCGGCGTCATCCGTTTTCACGATTCCGCCGGCCCGGTGCTTCGGCTGGCGTTCGACGGCCACGTCCATTGCGCAGTGATCCATCAGGCTGCGGTCCGTCGTACTGGCGAGGCCAACCAACTTCCGGAACGGCTCAAAACGCTGACCAGCATTGTGCGGGAACGTGTGCCGGCAGAACTCGCACTCATCTTCGCACACGAATGCCGGGATCAGGGGCGCAATTTCATACACTTGACCTTCGGCGACGGACAGCACCTGATCTCAGTCCTGATTACGCGCAAAGAAAACGGCGAGTCGCTCGGAAGCGAGATGCGCCAATCGACGCGGGATCGTTTTCAATTGGCGGCATTCGAGACGAGCGAGTTCTTTGTGTATACGGTATCCGACCTGCCTGCGCAGGCGAATGCGAAGATCCTCGCCCAGCTTTCGCCAGTTGTAGCGAACTTTCTCGACGAGCTCGAGGGCTGAGATTTGAACCTCTCGCTGGAATAATCTGTCGCGGCGCAGGCATTCTTAGGCGGAATCGAAATCACAACCTGGAGAAAAGGACATGAAACTTACGATAATTAGCGCCGCAATTCTGACCGTAGCGAATCTTGGCGGTGCGGCAGCGGCTACCGAGATCGTAGACAGAAAGACGCTGACACTTGATGGCGCGCGACGCGCAATCGCGGCCGCCGTGGCGCAGGCTCATAAGAACCATGCGGGCGGTGTGATCGCTGTGGTGGACGACGGCGGGAATCTGATGGCGTTGGAGCGCGTCGACGGTACCTTCGCGGCGGGCGCGAACATTTCGATCGGCAAGGCTCGTACGGCTGCTCTGTTCCAAAAGCCCACGCGGGCCTTTGAGGAAATCATTGCCAAAGGCCGGACCGCTTTGGTCGCGCTCAACGATTTCACGCCACTCCAGGGCGGCGTGCCGATTACCGTTGATGGCCAGATCGTCGGAGCAGTAGGTGTGAGCGGGGCGGCGAACGCTCGGCAGGATGAGGAACTGGCGATGGCCGCCGCGTCGGCGGTATCCCGCGGACCCGCGCCCGTGACTTTCTTCGACAGCACGGATGTCCGCGCAGCCTTCGATAAAGGCGCCGTGCTCTTCAACCAGGGCGAGAGCTATATGGTGCATGCCAGCCGTCGGGAGAAGCCCGGTATGGCCGAGATTCACTCGAAAGACGCCGATATCGTTTACGTCCTGGACGGCACGGCAACGCTCATTACCGGTGGCACGGCGATAGATACCAAGATCACCGAACCCGATGAACTCCGGGGTTCCTCAATCGACGGCGGAGAGGCGCATCAACTCCGCAAGGGCGATGTGATCATCGTTCCCGCCGGCGTACCTCACTGGTTCAAGGAAGTATCGAACCCATTCCTTTATTACGTGGTGAAAGCTCGATGAAACAGCTACTTGTCCTAATCGCGATCGCCGGCGGTCTCACTGGCGCCGAGTTGAAGAACACCATCCCGGATACACGCCCCGACGCCAGCGTCAATCTGATGACCAGCGAAGGCGCGAACCTTCTCCGCGCGGAGTGGCGCTACAGCGACACAAAGATTATCGAAGTGGAGTTTGCCGGACCGGGCCCCGACGGTCAGCCCACTGGCAAGCCGGTCAAGACCTACGACTACTCGCCCCATGCCGGAGGCATCGATTTCGATGATTCGAGCTGGGAGTTAATCAGCCCGGCATCCCTTGAGCAGCGGCGCTCTACAGGGCGGCTTTGCTTTAATTGGTACCGCACGCGGATCACGGTTCCCGAAACGATTGGGGAGTTCTCAACCGTGGGATCGACCGTCGTGTTCGAGACTTCGGTGGACGATTACGCGGAAGTCTGGGTTGATGGAGAGTTGACCAGGGCCGTGGGGCAGCGCGGCGGCTCTGTGATCGCAGGTTGGAACGCCTCCAACCGGCTGGTGATCGGCCGTGATGTGAAGCCCGGCCAGGAGATCCAGCTCGCGATATTCGGCGCGAACGGACCGCTGTCGAACCCACCGACGAATTTCATTTGGATGCGGCTCGCGCGGCTCGACTTCTATAAGGCGGAGCGCGGGCCCCTGGGCATCACGCCGAGTGAGGTGAACGTCGAGGTGGTTCGGAAAGATCCGGCCATCAACGAAATCATTGGCCCGAACCCCAAAATCTTCAAGTTGGCGGAAGGCTTTCAGTTCACCGAAGGACCGATCTGGGTGCGCGACGGCGGTTACCTGATCTTCAGCGATCCCAACGCGAACACCCAATATAAGTACACGAAGGATGGGGAACTCTCCGTCTACCGTCATCCAAGTGGGTATTCGGGGGCAGACATCGCCGAGTATAGCCAGCCCGGGTCAAACGGATTGACTCTCGATCGTGAGGGCCGCCTCACCATCAACGAGCACGGGAACCGCCGCGTAACGCGACTGGAGAAGGACGGCACGCTCACGTTGCTCGCCGACCGCTACGAGGGAAAGCGGCTCAATAGCCCGAACGACCTGGTCTACCGCTTGGACGGGACGCTGTACTTCACCGACCCGCCATTCGGTCTGCCGAAATTCTTCGACGACCCACGGAAGGAACTGCCGTTCAGCGGTGTCTTCTCTCTGCAAAACGGCAAGCTTCGTTTGGTGGCGACCGACCTGACCGGTCCCAATGGGATCGCGTTCTCACCGGATGAGAAATATCTCTACGTCACAAACTGGGACGAGAAAAAGAAAGTGATCATGCGGTACGAGTCTCACGCCGACGGCACAGTCTCGAACAGAATCGTGTTTTTCGATATGACCTCCACGCCGGGCAAGGATGCCCTCGACGGGATGAAAGTGGATCAAAGAGGCAACCTCTACGTTTCCGGGCCGGGCGGTCTGTGGATCATTTCGCCCGAAGGAAAACACCTGGGGACGGTGATCGCGCCCAAGCATCCACACAATATGGCGTGGGGGGACGATGACGGAAAGACGTTGTATCTTTGCGCGCAAAGCGCTCTCTACAAAATCCGGTTGAACATTCCAGGCATTCGGCCATGAGCCGGACATCTCTCAGAGTCCCGCTGTTACCGAAAGCAGCCGTTGTGATCGTTCCTTGATCTCTCCGAGCAGGGACTCTTGAAGAGCTGGTTCGTTGGATAGAGTGGCGGCAATGCGTTGGCCCGCCTCGATCGCCCGCGTGCGAGACGTTTCGGCTTCCTGTACGCGCCCGACATTGGCGAGGATTGTCGCAGCGGCCGCGTGCACCTGCCACTCTACGTTCGGAATCTGAATCTCATTCAAAGCCGCCATTGCCATCGAAATGTAATCCACAGCAGCAAGTTGGTCTCCTGCTGTCGCGGCGGCTTCGGAAAGGAGTTGGTAGCCGCGCGCCAAGTAACCGGGTGACCGGTGTTCGCACGCGAGTTGAATGCTGCGAGACGCCAGAATGTGGCATTTGGTGTGTTCACCCGCCGCAAGAGCGCAAGATGCCTGCCCCTGAAGTAGGGGGAAGTGGTATTCAAAGCCCACTCCGCCGCGGTCGATCGCTGCCGAGAGGCGGTTGAATGCCTCACATGCTCCAGCCACGTCACCGCTGCCGAGCAAGGCTCGTCCAAGCCAGAGAAGAACATGAGGCGTCAGGTTATGCGTCATCATGATCGGTTCGCCCGCGATACGCTCGCACACCGGGAGCGCCTGCTTGAAATGGAAAGCTTCGATCGCGACCAGCGCCTCTAACGATTCCAACCAGAGCTGTTCCAGGCGATGATGATTGGCTGCAGCCATCGCGGCGCCGTCGCGGGCCAACCGTAGAGCCTCACCAAGCAAGCCGCGATGGACAAGCCCCATGATGAGGTTATGCGTGCCCAGAAAGTACTGGTGAAAGCTACCTGCCTTCCGTGCGCAGGATCGCAATTCCTCGGCGGCCCGGCAACAAGCCACATAGTCGGATGCGCCGTATCGGACGAATGCCTCCATCCACAGAAAACGACAGCGCAGGCCATGGTCGTGGATTGCGTCCAACGCCGGTCGCGACGCATTCAAAAGGTCCTCGAGGTCTTGCGTCCAGCCAAAAAAGTAGGTCCAGACACCGGCCCGATAAGCATCCGCCAGAGCTGCGAGGACCGGCTGCGCGCGCCCTTTCAGCCGGCCCGCCTCTTCAATCGCCGCCAGGCAGCGCCGATAATCTAAAAATCCCCAGGGCATCACACTATCCAGGAGGGCTTTGACCTCACGATCCACGTTTCCAGCTGTCCGAGCCTGGTGACCGACTTCGGCGAAATCAGTTGCGGAGCCGTTCAAGTCAAGCGTGGACAGTCTCATGATTGCCCGTTGCTCCAGAAGATCCATCCGGATCGTCGTTGTGTCCGACTCGATTTTCGCGAGCAGATCAATGGCGCGGCCCAGCAGGCATGCTGCCTCCTGGTTGGCAAAACGGGTCGCGGCTGCGTCGGCGGCCATCCGGAAGAAGCGGATCGACTGGGGATAATCGCCGGCCAGCTCGAAGTGGCCCGCAACCTCCGCCGCCACGCGGCTCGGATCGGCTGCGTAGAGTACCTCTGTTGCGCGAGCAATCGCGCCGTGAAGACGGGATCGCCGGCTCAGAGCCAACCTGCGGTAAAGACTCTCGCGGCAGAGCACATGAAGGAAGCAATACCGGGGGGATTGGGTTCCGTCCGGAAACCGGACGGGCTCGGCGCGTTTGAGGAACACCTGTCGCCGAACCAGGTCCTCGCAAACGGTCTCGACCTCCACCGGACTACGGTCGAGCACAGCCGCAACGGAATGTGTCGAGAAGATTTCCCCCTCTACCGCGGCAACGTCCACAATCTCCTGCTCTGATTCCGTCAGTTGACCAGCTTGGCGCTCGAACATTCTTTGCAGCGTCTCTGGCACAATTCCATTGATCATGTCTTCGTTGAGGTATTCGGATCGCGCCAGCTCATCCAAGATGCACACCATAAACAGGGGGTTGCCGCTTGTTCGCCGATGGAGCGGACCCGCTAAGGCGGTGTGAAGGGGCGATGGAGCGAATCGCCATGCGATGTAGTCGCAGACGTCGTCGTGCGTCAAATGCTCGAGCGGCAGAACGTAGCACTGCGAATGCATTTGCAGCTCTTGCTCGATCTGGATCAGAGGATGGCTGCTTCCGCCAAGATCGCCAGGCCGGTAAGTCGCCAGCAGCATCAGTTTTGCCGGCAGCGTACGCGACGCGATGGACGTGAGAAAGTCGATCGTGGAAGGATCGCTCCAGTGCAGATCCTCAAGTATTAATACAATGGGCGTCGCGGCTGAAAGCGCCTCGAATGCGTCCGTGATCTCCCGAAGCATTCGTTCCTTGGTGGCGCCGAACACCTGCTCACGCAATCCCGCGCGCTCCCGCAGCGAAATCAGTCCCGGCATGTGCAACAGCCATGTGGGGGCGTGGTTTCGCAGGACCGTGACGAGGCGGGGCCCAAGCGACCGGTTCAGATGGTCCAGTGCTTCGAATACAGGCAGATACGGCTCGCCATCGCCGAATTGTTGAAGGCAACGGCCTCGGCCTACTGCCGTCGTGGGTGTCGATTTAGCTGATAACAACTGATGCAGAAACAGGTTGACGAGAGTTGTCTTCCCCAGCCCGGCTTCACCGGTGATGAAAACAACCTGGCGCGCACCTCCGGCTACTCTTTTGAAACAGGCATCCAGCGCCTGAATCTGAGTGCCGCGCCCCACAACTGGCGCCCGCTCTTTGGTTGACAAAATGCCGGCTCCGGCGTTTGCCGGGTCCGGCAGGAATCTGTATCCGCGTCCGTGAAGCGTCTGGATATACCGCGGGTCATCCGCGGGGTCATCCAGAGCCTTGCGCAGGTCTGCAACGCACCGCTTGAGGGCGCCGTCGGTGACGTGGAGTTCGCCCCACACCGCTCCCAGGAGTTCATCCTTCGTCATCAGCGTTCCAGCGTGGTCAACAAGATGCGCCAGAACAGCATAGGCCCTGGGTGCGAGATGAATCTCGGCGCCGTCGCGGCTGAGGCTTTGATTTGCCGGATCCAGTTCGAACGGTCCGAAGCGAAGATGGCCAGGCATATCAAATGGTGGTCACACCCGGAAGAATGCCCACCGGCGAATAGATCTCCTGTCGCTATATCCAGGTCAGTCCCGTTTTTCTTCCTGGACTGAGAAATATTTTTAGGAACGCTCTCTAGCGGGCGGCGGCGTCACGCGCCCGTAGCAAGCGTGCCTGAACATCACAAAAACTTCAGGACTTTCGAACCGATGAATCATGACCTCACGACCGCCTCGCCCGTAATCTGTTTTCAGAGACAAGAGACGAGGAGTTCACGCAACATGCTCGAATTGGCGCACAAACCGGCAGCGGAAGAGACTGCCGCCACGCTCGCAGGCGGAACGATATCGGTGCGCGCCTTCAACGTAGAGGATCCGACTTTCGCCATTGTGCACGACCTGCGCAACCCCCTGGCAGCGATCTCCGGTTGTGCCGAGCTCTTGGCCGCGGGAAAGCTCGACGAGGAACAGACCAGACGTCTCGCCGCGAATGTCTGGCGCGCAAGTCAACACATGAAAAGCATTCTCGGCGAATTCGTTGCCACAGCGAGAGGGTACGAGCAGCGCTCGAGATTCCACAATCTTCGCGCGGTCCTGTCTGCATCGTGCGAAGC
>Ga0335077_10009590_pt1 | contig 12021 bp, 9 predicted proteins | sample Lox_Sample_31_FD_207151 | JGI IMG/M metagenome (GOLD analysis project Ga0335077, IMG submission 207151) | Soil microbial communities from Loxahatchee National Wildlife Refuge, Florida, United States - Lox_Sample_3.1 | ecosystem: Environmental > Terrestrial > Soil > Wetlands | place: USA: Florida...
AATCGTGATTACATTGCTTCCTGGTGTCTTTTTCCTATCGCTCTCGGCAACGATATCGCAATTCCTGTCGGCGTTCGGAATCCCGCTATTGCAAATTGCGGCGTGGGTAATCGGATTTTGTGTCCAGGTGGGATTATCGCTACAGGCCTTCAGCAGCTATGGTGTGGTCGGGCTGGCCGGCGTCCAGTCAGGCTGCGCTGCATTTGTTTGCGCGTGGCTGCTCTTGCTCACTTTGGCGTATGCGCCGCCCTCTCCGCCGACATGCCGCACCGGCCCCGCCAAGTAACTCGGTCCGTAATGGCAACGTACCGCTTCATGAGTCGAGGACTCTTCCGTGTAGCTCGACTGCCGGTCAAAATGGCTTAAATCATGCAAGCCGACGCGTCAGTGACAAGGCCCACGGTGGTCATGAGTTTTCGCCCCTTAACGGGGGAGTTTCTTGCCAAAATTGAGAAAGTCTGCGGGCCAATCGATGGCCATTATGACGCGGCCAATCTCAAAAATATGTCAATCTTGGCGGCGTTGCTGGAGCTTCGCCGGCTTGCGGTGTCGAGGCTGATCCTTGCGATTGAGGGTGAACCCGGCGATCCACTCCTCGGCCCTTTATCGCTTGCCGCGCTGCTGACGCGCGCTCGCTGGATCGATGTGGTGTGGTCGGACCAGCGTCTCGAACCGCTGCGGCGGTTGCCGATCGCGGCAAACATCTTTCGCGTTTTGCGTGATACGCTTTACTCAAAACGGGCGCTCGCGCGCGCCAAGGCGGCGGGAGCGACACTTGAAGGGGAAACTTTTCCGCGCTCGCTGGCGCCGGCCTCAGGCACTCGTGTCCTTTACCTGGATGCCAACATTTCTGTCGGCTCGGTCGTTGGCGGCTCCCTCGGCCATATAAACGGGATTATCGCGGGTTTGCTCGACCACGGCTTTACGGTCGATTATGTCGGCCCAAAGCCGTTGATGAAGCGGCCTGGTGTCCAGTTGCTGAAACTGGAGCCGCCGACGCTGCTCTCCATTCCACCGGAACTGAATTACTATCCGTACGCCGAGTTGATCGAACAGCGGATCGTCGATTGGCATCGACGCAATCCGTGGTCGTTCATCTATCAGCGTTTTTCATTGCACAACTTCCTCGGCGTTGCGCTGGGACGAAAGCTCAATATTCCGGTGGTCCTGGAGTTCAACGGATCGGAGGTGTGGACGTCCGATAATTGGGGAAAGCCTCTAGCGCTGCGCAACGAGGCGTTGTTCGCCGAGCGTGTTGCAGTCACTCACGCAGACCTCATCGTGACAGTTTCCGACTCGTTGGTCCGCGATTTGCGAAGGCGAAGCATTCCCGACGAGCGGGTTCTGGTGTATCCAAATTGCGTGGATACGGAGGTGTTCGATGCCTCGCGTTTCACCAGGAGCGAGCTGGACGCCTTGCGCGCACAATATGATATTCCGCCGGATGCGTTCGTCGTTGGCTTCGTCGGCACATTCAGTCAATGGCATGGAGTGGAGTTTCTCGCGGCGTGCATCAGGGAGCTCATAGAGCGGGATTTGGAGTGGATTGAAAAAAACAAGATTCGATTCTTGCTGGTCGGCGATGGCCCCAAGATGCCGATGGTCCGCCTGGCGCTTGGCGCCGCTCCAGTTTGCAAGTACGTGAGCTTTACCGGGCTTGTGACGCAGAGCGACGCGCCAAAATATCTCGCTTGCTCGGATCTGCTCGTTTCGCCCCACGTTCCAAACGCCGATGCATCGGAATTCTTCGGGTCGCCAATGAAGCTGTTCGAATACATGGCGATGGGCAAGCCTATTCTCGCTTCGGCGTTAGGCCAGATTGCCGATGTCATCTCGGGTACCGGAGCGATCAAACTCGGTCACCTTCCGCGCGGTGCCGGTCAAGAATGCGGTCTGTCGTTCGAACCGGGAAATGCAGAGGACTTCAAGCGAAGTTTGCGGCGGCTCATTGAGGACCGTGCTTTGGCGGCTGCCCTCGGGCACGCGGCCCGCGCCGAAGTTGTGGCGCGTTACACGTGGAAACAGCATGTGGCTGCTATATTGGACCGGATGGCCGGTTTGAATTTGCTTCGACGCGGCTGATGCCGGACCGTGATCGAATCTGGCAAAGGCTCGTTGTTCTCATATTATTGAACTGGCGATTCAGTAATTGCGATGCTGAAAATCGTGGCGGCCGTGGGTGGAGGAGTTGTACCGTACAAAATAACTTCTATTTGGTTCGAGGGGGCCTTGAAGGCGATCGTACTTGATTGATTGACAATATCGTCTGTCTTTATCCACGCGCTATTTTTAAAATTCAGCACGCCAATGCCCATTTTGCCAACGTCTACACTCACATGGTACGAAACGACATAATTTGTATCGACTTTCACGAATATTGGTCTGGTCGTCCATTGGTACGTTTGTGCCGGAGCGCTCGATTGGAGTGAAATACCATCAGACGTCAAGCTTAGTCGCGTAATGCTCGGATCGACAACTATCCAATCGGACGCAACCTTGCTGAGCGTGTATAGGGTTTTCGGAGGCTGGAGCACAATTCCCTGCGGGGCAGGATTCAAATAATCCATAATTTCGAGTGTCACCCAAAACGATAGCAGTACGACTGCAATCGCGCCGGTCAACCGAAGCAGCTTTCCGCCACCAGAGGATCGCATCGGATCGTACCCGTTGTATGCATTCCGTCAATTCACTTCGGCTTCTGCCTCCCGCCCACAGTCAATTTTGCTCGGATCGCAAGTCTTGAATTCGGCCGCAACCGCTAGCGCATTTTAGGCTCGCGAGGCCGTAGAGTCGACGTTAAAAGCCTTAAATTTAGACGTCCACTGCCTTGGCAGCGCGCGAAAGAGGGAATAGCCCAAAATAAGCATCGTCCACCAGAGGATGCCGTGGTCGTAGATGATTGGTCCTTCCACGGGAAGCTGCGAGAAGAAATAGCCCGTGATCCCACCCATTGCTGCGACAGTAGCAATCACGACGTTCATTTCAGCGGCGCCAGGCAAACTCATGAACGTCCCGAGTACGATGGACACGATAATCAGCTCAATGAGCGCGCCACTCCAACCGCCAAGCGCATAGCCGGAAATATGCGCAGCCGCAGGAGCCGTTGCGCGTCCACCAAATCCGCCTTCGCCCCATATCGTCTCATAAACCAGATTTGACGGTTGGCAGGGATTCCTTTTTCGCTGCAAACGGTCGCCAAGTGTGCCGCAGATCTGCCCCTTCTCGCTGAAAATCTGATAATAGTACGGGTAAGATATCCCCATGCGATTGAGGCCGTTCGCAATCAGCAATGGTGCATAGTGCACCGAATTATCGACAAATCCCTGGAGCCTTCCAATCAGACCCGCAGAGTTGACTGGTTTTTCCGCCAAGGCTTTTGGCCTCGGCTGCTCGAAGCTTCCCGTCACAATTTGACGGCTCGCAAACTCTGTCCGCAGGCTCTGTGAAATCATGCTCTGTGCATCCTGCATGGGAATTTTCGGTGGCTCGTGCGGCTTAACGATTGCCGCCGGCTGCACGGCGAGCGGTACCAAGCGCAGTGTTATGATAGAAACAAAAATGTATGCAAGTATGAGCCCAGCGACGCCAGCCAGCGCATTCAAATAAGGACGCTTGCGTGAGTATAGAAATGCACTGCCTGCGATCGCAACGTAGAAAATGAGAACGGGCCATTTCATATTGAGTAACAAAAGAAAAAATGACAGCAGAAAAAAATTGATCAGAAATGCCGAAATCCAAATTGCCCGCCGCGTCTGAATAGCGGCGACAAACGCATAAACGGCCAAAAAGGTGAGGATTGATTTGAGAGCCATTTGAGGCCAATAACCCAGCGCTTCCTGAACATTGAACCGTGCCTGAACTGACGCAAAAGCTCCTGTCCCGGCAAACGCGATCTCGGACACATCAGCTTGCCAAAACGCATAGATGACATAAGCATAGCAGCCGGCGACAATGACGATGTAGTCAACGGGGCGGAATTCCACGAGAATCCAGCTTACGCGGGAAACCAACTTGCCTAGAACGCGGCGCGTAGCGAGGGCGACCGGCGGCGCGACAACAAACGGCATGAATAGCAAGATCCAAAATCCCGCCGTCCAAGCTGACGGAAATTGGGAAAGACTAAAGCCGATCACGGACGATTGCCCCCAATCCGCAAACAGATATATGACATTGGCGCTGACGGTGAGAAGCGCATACGCGCCGAGAAATCCAATAATGGCGTAATTGTCCCGTATCCAGTGTCGGAACCTTTCTCCACGCGCTAGCAGATTGGATTTGAGCCGCTCCTGCGCGCGGATTTGCATCTCGTCTTCCACAATTTGGATTCCTTTATTTGCGTGGCGAGGGTGGCCTGTCGCGCCGGCGGTTCGTGGTTCAGGTGACCGTTACGGGATGACTGGCCGCAAATAATATACCTGGTTTGCGGTACGCGATAGGCAGCGTGGTTCTGCGAGCGGCCCTCTGGCGCTGGGTGGTATTAGTGCGGTCGCGTCGATCAGTGCGGTCACATCTGAGCTATCCGATTCCGGATCGACTTCAAGAGTGGCCGGCGGCGGTTTCGCGAGCTGTTGCCTCGCTGACTGCCGGTCCTCCTTTGGCGCGGTCCTTAGCACATTAGGGGCCGACGTAACTTGGGCCGAGCGCATCGCGGGTCTTGACCGGTTCAACCGGCCACTGCTGTGCATTCCACTGCTGACCGCGCAATTTCGGCGATCCGCGAGATCGATCGCAGCCGCAGAATATCGTGCTGCGGAGGTGACATGATATGGGGCATGCTCTAAGAGGCGACCCAGAGCACGCTGCGTTCGACGACATGGTCCTAGCTCAAGGCCTGATCGCGTCGCATGCTTCGTCTTCGAACGCGGGCGAATTGCAAATTGTTATTCTCTATAAAACTCTGGAATCAGTCCGCAGACACGCGTAACAACCTGGACTAATGACTGAACGGAAGTGAGGACTCCAACTGGGTTTGATAGAGTTTCATGTGCGGCCAATTCGGCGGCAATTGCAGCCAGAGCGGGAGCGGCAAAGACTTATAATCGGCTACAGCCATCAGGTCCAGAAAACACGGCCGCTGTTCGGTATTTATGGTGATACCCTCAAACAACTCCTGCAGACGTGGCCAATTCATTACTGGAAAAATGATGTGCCCATTGCCGGGCTGGCTGGACACCAGGTTGACAGGTCGAGATATATCGGTCGCATTGGGCCGTAGTTTGTAGGTTATTTTCGCAGAAAATGACGGACAACGCCCCGAATCTACGATTGCATCGAAATAGTAGCCTTCGAATGGCGTCTGTTCGATGTTTACCGTTACGCCGCTCATGCCCGGAACTTCGCCTGTCGGGCGAAGCAAAATCTCGTTTCCAGTTCGGTCCTCCGCTAGCCGCACAGGCTTGCGCGACGCCGTCAAATACCGATCCATCAAGGAATGCACGTGAAAATTTTGAAATGCACGCAGTGCCATAATCAACACGATGCTCGCCGCGAGGGCGGCGGATGGGACGGCAAGTGCCACGAAGAAACTTCGAATGGCGACGCGCCAACGGAAATTTCGCCTGCTGAACAAGACGTATCCAAGAACCTGTCCGCAGCCCGCGATAAGGCCGAATAACGACAACCAATATAAAAATTCCAGGTAGAATACGTGTCGATAATGAAACTGCAATGCTCCAATGCCCGCAAAGTACGCAAATGTAAAGATCAGGAAAGTCGCGAGGCTCATGCTCGACCAGGCGACGAAGGCCGCGAAGAGAAACAATAGCGGCAGCGCCGCACTTTGGTAGGTAAGTGCCGATCGCAAGTCTAAAAGAAAATCAGGAAAGCCCTTTAAGACGCCCGCATGGAAGTTCAACGATATCGTTTGCAGTGCCGCCGAATAGGCTCGTATCACCATGTCGGCGGGGAAATGCAACGCGTACGTCATCAATGCTTCGAGAGTGAGGCTACTATCGGCCGAACTCACGTCGGATGCTGCGGCGGCGTCAGGACGGTCCCCCGGTTGAAGCTGACGACCGAAGGCGAATTCCTCCGTAAACTGCTCGACCGACTCGTCCAAATACAGATGGCCTACATCGTACGGAGTCGCAGAAAGGCCGAGGAAAGGCGCATTGAAAGGTGTTGTCAGTCCCAAAAGCGCAACATGGCCAATGACACCGCCACCGCGATAGGCGGAAAGGATAGGGGATGCGGTGCCGACAAAGGCGACGACGAAGACGACACCGGCGATGAAGACATCTCGATAGAGTTTGAACCGGGTCGCTATCAGGCTCAGCGAGAGCGTGATACCGAAAAACGGCAGGGCCATCGCGAGATCGGCGCGGATGCCGAGACCGATGCCAGCGACAATGCCTGCCAGGGCTGCTGCTGCAATGAACTGCTTCGATCTGCCGACGGACTTCAGAAGCCATCCACAGAGAAGAATAACTCCGAGGAGGAATGGAGCTTTGGAATAATCGCGCAGTTGCGGCAACATGATTCCATTCACGGGCGATAAGGTGGCAAAAATCGTTGCCGCCGCAGCCGCCGGGATGTGTACGAATAATCTGCAAATACCGTAGATCGCCGCGCTCATCGCTCCTGCGAACAGCGCAGCCAGGTAAAGGATTGCACCCCACTTTATTCCGGTGATCGCCCAGATTCCTGCGGCGGCGGCGATCAGATATAGCGTTTGGTATTGAAAGTTAATAAGTGGGACCCGATAGGCAGGTGCTGCCGGGAGACCTTTACAGTCAAAGCTTTGCGAATTGCCCTTGATGAAGCTATCTACGGGAGCGAGTTCTGGTGCAGCGATATTGAGTGATTCGAATTTCCCGGTGCAAGCCCAAGCGATTGCCGGACTGAAATGTGATTGATAGAAATCGCCTAATCCGACCTGTCGAAGATGAACAACAGCAACCAGAAAGACGGAAATAAACAACAAGAGCGCGACAACTCCATCAAGATATCCCCTAGTCGATATCTTCATGGAACTCCGGCCAGCAGGCCTGTCTCCTTGTTTTTCAGGTTCTCCCAATATTCTGTTGTCATCTTGCGGAATCTCAAAAGCATCGCCTCATCGCTGCTTTTCCGTCCGGGATTGTGCTCGCCAATGAATAGGCAAAAGGTAAGGGGCGCCAGCATTCATCGCCAAAGTGCCTGTGTCAATGTCTCGAAGATCCACGGTTGCGTATCGCTCCCTTGGTCCACAGCCGCGGCCGGCATCTTCCGGGTCCGACCACTCACTCAGCTTGGTCCGAAGTGAACTTATCAGCAGCCTAAGCCGTGAAAACCGATCGTGGTGCGTTGAATGATCCGGTGCGGCAGGTCCAATCTCTTTTCAGGAAAGAGATGGGAGAAGAAAGTTGTACTTGCGATATCGCCGTCGACAATATTCAGTGGCTCAGTGTTTGCCGAAGGGCATCGGATAACGCGGCAGCCTGCGCTGTATGTCCGCAAGCGGTGTAGTGGCCGTCTGTCCGAAAGACCAAACTGCCGCCGCATTGATCGACCCAGTGCTGAGTCGTAGGCGTAGGGTCGCTTAGCGCAATTCCGTACTTGGCAGTGACGTCGTGGAAATACTTGACCATCGGTGGTGACGCAGTAAGAGGCAGCGCAACAAGGAAACGAACGCCTCGCCTCGTCGTCTCCACCTGCATTTCATGGATGATCGCGTCCAACAACTGCAACGGATAGCTGTTTGGCGTCCAGGAAATGTCAATGTCCCCAGGCATGAACCCGCCGTCGTCGTCTTTGATGTAGCTCGCTTTGATATAAGGATATCTGGCGTTCACGGCGGCAATGTCGTCGTGTGGAAGTAGGTAGGTTTCGAATGCAATCTCCGCCAGTGTATAGAGGTACGATCGCTCCAGAATATTTGCGGGTGGCTTGTATTTGATTTTTGCCCCTACCACGCGGCGCGTCGGTTCCCACCCGACGACCGGAAGAACGTTGATTGATCCGTTCGGGCCGACGAATGTCGCCTCGGAGTCAAGCACCCCGAGTTCATGGTCGAGCTTGAGAAATTTGAGTTTGCCATCTTGGTCAAGATACGCAGCAGGCTTCGACATCAGCCGCTTTGGAAAATGCAAGTTCATGTTTTCGAACGGATCGTTCAGCGAGAAAAGGTATACTATATCGTCGACCTTAAGACCCGAATCCAGGATCTGCCTGAGCCGCTTAAGCGATTGTTCGGACGAGTAACCTCGGATGCCGGCATTTATTGCCGAGACTTTTTCCGTTTTACGCAGCTCCCGCTCGACCTTGGCCACGAAACTTTGCTCGTATTCGACCTCGTAAGCAGCCGTCACGGAGTCTCCAATGAAGAGAATCGTTCGGTCGGCAGGTTCGACTTTGGCGCCGGTCAGGGGGATACGAAATCTCCGCTCATCGGTGCGGACTTCGATATTGAATTCGCCTGACGGATTGACATGACGGAACGTCTGGTTCGGCTTGATAACCCATCCCAGGTCAGGGTCCCGATCCCAGTTTTGCTCGGCATCGCTAACGCCAAGTCCCCTGAGCATTTCGCGCGTCAGGACGGCCCGCGGCTTGATGATTGTTCGTAGAACAAATTCGGCCGCCGCCAGAGAAACGATTGTCGAGACCACAACGAGCATCGCGTTGAGAAGGACCGATTTTTTGTTCATTGCTCCGTGCTGTCCCCTGATGCGCTCTCGTTTGAGAGACCGCTTCATGGACGATACTCTACACCAGCCACCTTGCGGCGAGCAATTCAGCAATGGTGGGAACACTCAGCCAAGCGTCAAGGACGCAGACTGCCGAAACGGCTTCGTAAAGCCGGCGGCAACTATTGATCACATGACGTCCATGGCGACTGTCCAGCGAGCGGCGCGGCGGGTGTTTGCGAGTTTGCCGATCGTCATCTATCTTTGCGCCTACATCGCAACCACGGTCTTAGGCGCCGCCGTATTGCTGATGGGGTTCCCAGAGCAGCAGCAATGACTGATGACCGATCGGACCTCTCGTTGGTAAGCTCTGCGGATGGCTGAACTGCGTACGCCGGTAGGCGCATGAGATTGCCCGCATTACACCAGTCCCGACGTTGCGCCCGAGCTTTCTTCGCGGTCCGAAGCAGCAAGTATCCGGATACGCTTGTCGCACTGACTATTCTGATCTTGTGCTTTTCGTTCGCCCTCACGTACCTTCAAAGGGTTGGCTGGGGGCAGTTCTATCAATATGAGTTCGGCCCGGCTGTGGTCTGGGCCTGCACGGGCAGCTTCGAAAACAGACCGGGGTCAGTGGCCTTTGAGGACTTCGCCGCGAATAAAACAAAGAATTTCGACTGCGAAAGCTTGCCACCGTCGCCCGCTGAACGCATCCCGCTGAAAGTCTTCCAATATCAGACCATTTACCTCATCGCCGCCGCCGCCGTCATCTGGGCGGTCGCCGGAGTCAAATGGGCGGCATTGTACCCTCTTGGTGCGCTCCTTGCCGGGCTTTTCGGCGTGTCGGTCTACGGCATTTCTCGACTGTTTTTGCGCAGATCATGGGCCGTCGCAGTGACATTTCTGACGACCATGGCGCCGCTCAATCTGGTGATGCTGCCGCATCTGCGAGACTACGCGAAAGCCCCATTTCTACTCGGCATCATGTTCATTTGCGGATATCTGGTGAAGTCAGCGACAACTCCGAAACGTTTTTATTTGGCGGCGGCGCTGGCCGGCGTTGTCACGGGCATTGGTCTCGGTGTCCGCAGCGAATTGTCGATGGCGGTGCCATTCTTCGGTCTCGTGCTCTGCCTGGTCCTCATAGCGAGTCGATTCCGAAATTGCCGGCGAGTCGTCCTCGCCTTTGTCCTGTTTGCTGTCATGGCGGCCGGTACCGCTTACCCGGCACTGCCGGGTTACATCAATGGCGGCACGCTTGGGCATGTGACGCTGCTTGGATTGACGACACCCTTCAACAAGCCCCTTGGCCTATCATCAAGCGTCTACGATGTCGGTGACCGGTACCAGGACAAATCAATTAACGATTTTGTCCAGGAGCTTGCCCTTGCTCGGACGGCGCCCGACATATATCTCCTTGACCCCTACGATGCCACGGGAAATAGATTTCATCTCCAAACATTGGCGGCCTACGTTCTGAACTTTCCTGCGGACATGGTGATCCGCTTCTGCGCGGCCGCGTTGCAAGTCATCGGGTTGAGATTCGATGATGTCGCACCGCCACCTTTTTCTGGCTGGCTGTACAGACTCCGATCAATTTTGATCTGGCACAACACCGGCGCAGCATTGCTGTTCTTGTTCGCGGTCCTTGTAGCGTGGTCGAGGCCGTTGATGGGGGCGCTGCTGGTATTGGAATTTACTTTTTTCGCGTGCCTTGGCGCGTTACAGTTCAGTGATCGACACTTGTTCTATCTGGAGATCTTTTATTGGCTGTCGCTGATAGGCGTTCTCGCCTATGGTTTGCGTCTCATCCGCCGTTCATTGCGCAATCGCCAGAGCTTCCCGGGCGGGGCCTATGGCCGGGCGTTCACCGCTGTCGCCATTCCGGCCGCGCCGATTGTGTTAAGTCTGCTGCTGCTTGGGTCTTTTCGAATCATCCAGCAGGCTCACGTGCGCACACTCATCGACCAATATCTGACCGCGCCCCGGCAGCCTGTTAAATTGATTGAACAGCAGGTCGGCGATGACCTGTTGCTCGTCCCGATTGGCGGAATAATCGGAATGAGCGGCGCAACAGTTCCCATGCAGGCGCCGGACTTTGCAGGATACTATCTCGACGCGACCGTCGATACGGCGCGTTGTCCGAATTTCGTCGCAACACTTTCCTATTCGAGGGACCCGAATGATTATCGGTCGCGAACGGTCTACCTGCTGTCGGAAGATAGCAAAGGCAGCACGGAGATAATGTTTCCGGTGTTGAAATGGGAGCCGATTGAGTTTGGAATCCAAGTCAACCCTGCGCAGCGAGCTTGTGTCACCGGATTGCAGGCAATTGCCGGATACAGGGATTTGCCGCTTCCACTCTGGCTGCAGATTCCGCCGGATTGGAAAGAGGGGCCGTTATATCAAGTCCGATCGGGGTCCATCCTGCCATTCGGGCAGGAGCCCCAAGTGATCAGCAATTCGCCCGAACTTATTCTTAGCGCTCAGGGACACGATCTGACAATTCATCCGTTCGGCGCGAAGGCCTGGGACGCAATCTTTGGTCCGACGGTCGTTCACGGCGAAAGCATCCGAATACAAGGTAAACCGAAGGGTCCGTTTTATTACGCAGCCACGTCGGTCAAATATCGATTTCCGAAGCATACCTTTATTGCAGCAAAGGGACGCGTGAACCATGGTGGCTTGGCGATTGGCATTTTGAACGCCGATGAAACAAAATGGGAAGTATATCTTCCCGTTCCTGAAGGGAGTTTCTTCGCGATCTTGGACGTTCCTGAAGCCGGTGACTATCATGTTGTCGTGGCCAATAATCTGACCGGCTGGACGCGTTATAATGACGTCGAGATCGCCAGCATTGGTTTGCTTATCTCGGAGCCCCCGGAGCTGCCGGGCGGTACGGTCAAGTGAAATCGAATCGCGAAAGGCACGCGCCAGGAGTGCGGGGATCCTCAAAGCGCGGCAAATGGTCTGCGTTCGCGGAAAGGAAAGGACGGAGCATAGAGGAGGCGGAGCGGTGTTGGACTTTGCCAAAATGCCCGTCACCACCATATTGTCTGCAGGCGAGCAGGGCTCACGGCGCGGCATGATGCGAAAGGAGGGTGCGGTCGTCGGTATCGCCGTTTCGCTCATCACGGCGCTGTCGCTCGGGGTGGCCGCGGACGCGGCTCTCGCGCAAAGCCTGCCGGCTGAGGGGCGCTATCAGTGCAGCGGCGCGGCGGACCTCAACTTCGCCGTCGGACCCGGCAACATTTACACGACGGCCAAGGGTCGTCGCGGCACGCTCGTCATCCACCCCGGTACCGGCAACGTGCTGTTTCGCGGCGCGCCGCCGCACGAGGCCTATGAGGCGCGCTACAGCGCCGGCCCGCCGCCACAGCTCGCGTTGCTGGAGGAGACGGGCGGCGGCGCGACG